>TARA_R110000824_G_scaffold208405_8_pt1 | contig 62871 bp, 61 predicted proteins | sample TARA_R110000824 | Tara Oceans TARA_R110000824 (sample SAMEA4397747) | marine metagenome | biome: Polar Biome; feature: [MES] marine water layer (ENVO:01000295) within the mesopelagic zone...; material: water (ENVO:00002006), including particulate matter (ENVO:01000060) such...
CTGACCAGAGGCGTATCCGCATCACGATGTGTGGGTAATTCAAAGCGTGCTTTGGCAATTGCGGTGCGGGAAAGATCCGCCATAATCAGCACCTCTTCATCGTTGGCCTGCGCAAGCGTCTCACCACTCGGGCCGAGAATACGCGAGCCGCCCCAGAAGTGGCTGTCACCCTCCGGCCCAAAGCGGTTCGCCATAATGACCGGTGTGCCATAGGTCATGGCGTAAAACCGCGTATTCAACGCCCAATTTTCTTCATTGGAAAAGTCCTCGCTGACGATGCCGCTAGCTGAATTAATCGGCGCGCAAAGCACCGTTGGGCGGGCGAGCAGGGCGGCATGCACTAACGCTGGGTTCCATAAGTCGGCACAAATCAGCTGAGTGGCAGACCAACCAGGGCAAATATCGGTATGCGTGAGTTCACTGCCATGGGTAAACCACTTGCCTTCTTCCAGCCCGCCATAGGTGGGCAGGTTGAGCTTGCGATGCACGCCCATTAGCTGGCCGTGCTGAAAGATGGCCAGCGCATTGTAGTACTCGCCGGGGCTTGCCTCTTCGACAAAACCAACCACGACCTGCATAGAACCACAGGCATTGGCTAGCGTTTTAAGGCGTGGGTCTTCCAAGGGCATCGCCACCTGCATCACTTGGTTTGCTAGGCGATAACCTGTCAATGACAACTCGGGGAATACCAGCAATTCCACCCCTTTACGCTTCGCCTCGGCAATTAGCGACAAATGGCGGTCGATATTGGCATCCAACTCACCCAATGTTGTATTGATCTGCGCGGCACCGACACGAAGCTTGTCTTGATAATGCATTGGTGTCCCCATTGAAAAAGCCGCTCAAATGGAGCGGCTTTGCTGTGATGTGATGGCAAGGCATTATGCCAGCGCCATGGACATGTGCCTAGCAGTGTTAGAGGAGGTCATTCTCGGCTAGGAAGCTCTCTGCCACGTCTTCGATTGACTCGCGCTCAACATCGACGTGGGCGTTGAGTTCAGCCATGGTCGCGTCGTTCAGCAGCGCCGAGAGGCGATTCATCTGGTCGGCAAGCTCAGGGTGGGCTTCCAGGGTTTCCTGACGCACCACCGGGGTGAGTGCGTAATCGGGGAAAAATGCCTTGTCATCTTCCAGTACCGTCAGATCCAGCGCTGGAATGCGACCGTTGGTGGCGGTGGTCATGGCCACATCAACCTCTTCATCATCCAGTGCGGACAAGGTGAGTCCTTGATCCATGCGTGAAACGTTGCGCCGGCCGAATTCGAAGCCGTAGGTTTCCTGCATCGGGCGTAGTCCATCGTCACGGGCATAGAAGGTGGCGTTGGAGGCCAGTGTCAGCGCGTTACCTTCGTTGATTACCCGTGCCAAATCGGAGATGCTGGTGATGCCCAGCGATTCAGCGTGGTTCTCGCGCATGGCCAGCGCGTAAGTGTTGTTCGCGTCGGAAGGGGCGAGCCAAACCAGCCCTTTCTCAGCATCCAATTGCTTGACGCGCTCATAGGTCGCCTCAGGGGAGAGCTTCTCTTCCACTTTGTTGTAGCTGATCAGCGAGGTACCCGTGTATTCCCAGTAAAGGTCGATCTGGCCATTTTCCTGGGCTTGACGCAACACTGAAGTCCCCATACCCGACCGTTCGTCGACATCGTAGCCTTTACCTTCTAGATACTGACTGGTCATGGAGGCCAGGATCAGCTGTTCGGTAAAGTTTTTGCCGCCCACATTGAGAGTCTCGGCCTGCGCGAGGCCAGCAAAGGAAAGAGCGTATGCGGATAGCGCCAGGGCTTTCAGTTTGGTTTTCATGAATATCCTCGGAGTCGGGTGAGTAGGGTAGGCCGCCCCTAGGTAGCTGGGGCGGTAACTCGAGCAATAGTTACAGCAGCTCGTTCTCTTCGAGGAAGCCCCTTGATACGTCTTCGATCGACTCGCGCTCGACGTCCACGCTGGCATTAAGTTCGGCCATGGTCGCGTCGGTGAGCAGTGCTGAGAGTCTATTCATCTGGTCGGCAAGCTCAGGATTAGCTTCCAGGATTTCCGTGCGCACTACCGGAGCGAGCGCATAAGACGGGAAAAAGCCTTGATCGTCTTCAAGCACGTAAAAGTCAAAGGCAGGAATACGGCCGTCGGTGGCAAATACGAGGCCGACGTCGACTTCTTCATTACGCAGTGCTTGATAGACTAAGCCTGTATCCATGCGGCTCACTTCGCTGCGACCAACACGAAAATCGTAGGCTTCCATCAGCGGGCGCCAACCATCTTCACGGGCGTAGAACTCAGCATTTAGCGCAAAGGTTAGCCCCTGCTTATTATTGACCGCTTCGGCCAAGTCAGAAAGCGTTTCAATGCCCCTTTCCTCGGCATCAGCTTGGCGCATGGCTAGCGCATAAGTGTTGTTGGCCTCCGACGGATCAAGCCAAGTAAGGCCTTTCTCGGTGTCGAGTTCCTTGACCCGTTGGTAGGTCTCTTCAGGGCTTAGGCTTTCGCTGATGTCATTGTAGTTGATCAGGGAAGTGCCGGTGTATTCCCAATAAAGATCAATCTGACCATTCTCTTGCGCTTGGCGAAGAATGGCCGAGCCCATGCCTGAGCGGCTATCAACATCGTAACCGAGGTTATCCAGATACTGTGTCGTCATGGTGGCCAGTATCTGCTGCTCGGTGAAATTCTTACCGCCAACGCTGATTTCGTTGGCGTTTGCGAGCGTTACGCTACTCGCAAAGGCAATACTGGTCAGTGCTGTAGTGAATGTTTTCATCATCGACTCCTTCTTTTGTTAGAAAAGCTTCAGAGGTGGCGAGGCTTAAGCGCGACCGGGATTGACCCCTCGAGGGACCACCAGAAACGCAATAACAGCGATCAGCGCATCCACCACGATTGCCAATAGCGCGGTGGGGATGGCACCGGAGAGCATCATGACCGGGTCATAAAGATCAATGCCGGTAAAAATAAGCTCACCGAGACCGCCCGCGCCGATCAAAAACGCCAGGGGAACCGTGCCCACATTGATCGTTAATGCTGTGCGCATCCCTGCAAAAATTACGTAGAGGGCATTGGGCAGCTCAACTTTGAAAAGCCGTTGCATCGGTGACATGCCAATCCCCGCAGCCGCTTCCATGAGTGCTGGGTTAACTCCCTTCAATCCCGTATAGGTGTTACGGGTAATGGGTAGTAGCGTGGCCACAAAGAGGCCAAAAACGGCCGGTACCGTGCCAATGCCTAAAAAGCTCATCGACAGCGCAAGCACGGCTAGGGTGGGGATAGTGGTCCCAACGTTGAGCACTTGCATGAGTGACTCGGCTACATTTGCCATTTTGGGGCGCGACAGAACAATACCTAGCGGAATGGCAAAGAGAATCGCCAAGCTACCTGACATCATCGTGAGCCAGATATGCTGAACCATCAAATACTGAACGTCAGGCAGATACCACAAAAACTCATCAATGACGCCGCTAGACTGGCTCCATACTCCGGCGAAAAAAATGGCCACCAGCACCAGTACCTTAAGCGCCCCTTTTATGGATCGAATAGGCATGGTTATTCCTTAATGGCCGCAGATGGCTTGCGATCATCCCCTTGGCGAGCGCGATAGCGTGCGCCTAGGTGGCTGGTCATGGCGCGCTGGGTTATTTGGCCGCACACTGTTCCTTCTTGATTGACGCAGGGCAGCCAAGTTTGGTCGTGGGCAAACATCAATGAGGCGGCTTTGCGCAGGTCATCGTCGAGATCAACAACCGCAGGAACGGCTTGAAAGTGATCACGGCAATAGCCTTTGGTGGTGCGGGCGACGGAGCGGCTAATAATACCGGCGGGCTGCTTTCGTTCATTTACCATCAAGATGGCGTTTTGATAACCGTAGTCGTCAATTTTCGCCAACGCGGTCTCTAGCGTATCGCTTGGCAAGACGGTGCCAATTTCGTCGGTAACAATCTCACGAACTTTTACCAGATTTAACCGCTTAAGCGCACGGTCTTCACCGAGGAAAGATTCCACAAAGGCGTTTTTGGGCGCTGCCAGCAAGTCATCGGGCGTGGAATACTGAACTAGTTTCCCCTCACGGAAAACTGCCACTCGATCGCCCATTTTGATAGCTTCATCGATGTCGTGGCTTACAAACATGATGGTTTTGTTGAGTTCCTGCTGCATTTTAAGGAACTCATCTTGAATGACGGCCCGGTTGATCGGGTCGATGGCCCCAAAGGGTTCATCCATCAACATTACTGGCGGGTCGGCGGCGAGTGCACGGGCCACCCCAATGCGTTGCTGTTGGCCACCCGATAATTCACTGGGGAAGCGCTTAAGAAACGCATCCGGCTCCAGCGCGATCATCGCCATCATTTCACGTGCCCGTGCTTTGTACTTGGCCTTATCCCAGCCCAATAGCTTGGGCACAATGGTGATGTTTTCTTCGATGGTCATGTTGGGAAACAGACCAATCTGCTGGATCACGTAGCCAATATTGCGACGCAGTGTCTGGGTATCGAGGTCGGTTGTATCCTCGCCATTGATAAACACTTTGCCAGCAGTGGGCTTAACGATCCGGTTGATCATCTTCAGCGTGGTGGTCTTGCCGCAGCCCGATGGCCCCAAGAGGACGCAGATTTCTCCTTCGGGCACTTCCATATCGATATGGTCAGCGGCCACCACCGCGCCTTTCGGCGTATCGAACACCTTGGTCAGGCTATCAAGTCGAATCATAGGGGTGTCTCTTATAGTCGCAATTACATCAGGAAAGAGGCGTTAGGTCGCCGCGGCCTCACGGCTCATCCCTTTAGGGGTTAGGCGCTTTTGCAAATACAGCAGTGAATAGTCAACGATAATGGCCAGCAGACTTACGGCAATCGCACCGACAATTAGCTGGCGTGGATCTGATTGAGAAATGCCTCGGCTGATAAAGGTACCTAATCCACCGGCGCCGATGTAGGCGGCGATCGCCATGACGCCAATATTGAGTACTACGGCCGTGCGAACCCCTGCCATGATGACCGGGATGGCGAGCGGAATTTCAACCAACCGCAGGCGCTGATTGGGGCTCATGCCAATGCCTCGAGCGGCTTCCCGTAATGCCGGATTAACATTATTAATCGCCGTGTACGTGTTGCGGATGATCGGCAGCTGGGAGTACAGCAATACCGCGATCACTGCTGGCACATAGCCAATGCCATGCCCGATGAGCGATAAAACCGGAATCATGATGCCAAAAAGGGCGATTGAAGGGATGGTAACGATGATGGACGCTAGATAGAGTACACTTTGTGCGACACGCTCATTTTTAGTAATGGCGATGCCGATTGGCACACCCGTTAAGGTGGCAATGCCAACGGCAACGCCAACAAGGGCAATATGCTCGATTGTGCGAGATAGCAGCAGACCTGCATTATTCAAGGCGAAGTGAAATAGCTCCAAACGCTGCCTCCTGGTTATTAATAATTATATAAGAGCCGTTATAAAACTGCTTATGCATGCTAATCGCGGCCAGAGCGCCGCCCGCCAAGGACTGCGCTAGTGTTTAGAAAGAGTGCAGTTTAACAAAAGGTAAGGGGGATTACTGAGTATTGGTATGATGATGGGTAATAGGCACAATCAGGAAGCGTAATAGTTAATTTTAATGGAAGCAGCGCACCTTACTTCCGCTCCGGTTGCTCTAGTGGCTAAACCCTTCAGCTTGACGGGGTGGTTAGGCTAAATTGTGTAGTAATATTTGTTTTATTAATGGAAGCTGATCAACGGAATCTGTTTTTTTGATCAGATATGGGCCGCCTTCTTAGAAGTATAATCTTCACGCAATTTCCGCAGCGAACAGATTGAAGTGCAACGGCGAAAGGTGACCGGCCGTGGAAAGTAGACATACAGTTAGCTAATGAACAAGAACCGAGTAGAGGTTCTACTGAGCAGCACGAGAGGGTGATACAGCTGTATAGCTGTTGTGGCTTTAGAGCTCCTTTCAACACCCTTGAAATAAGTTGTTATGCAAAAGTTATCGAGTTTTTGGTTCCGTAACCATCCCACACGTTTTTGACCGCTTCACAGAGCTTATCGAACGAGGGTAGGCTGCCAGCGGTAGCCACCGGTACTTGATGTCACGCCAAAGAATTTCGATCAGGTTCAGTTCCGGCGAATAAGGTGACAGATAGACCAGATGAATGCGATGCACCATCCAGTCGATGATTTTGCGCTGGAAAGCTTTGGAACGGTGCATTCTGGCATTGTCCAGTACCACGACGGCGAAGGCATCAGCATGTTTCTGTGCCGCGAACTGATCGAACGCTTCTATAACGGTCTCCGTCTTCACTGACTCGGTTGTCATACGATGAAATAAGCTACCTTTCCTGGTGAGAAAGCCCAGGACATTGAGTCGCTTGCTACGTGAATAGGCGGTCACTTCCCAAGGCTTCCCTACCAGGTTCCATGCATAGGGAAGTGATGATGATTGAGAGAAGCCAGCTTCATCAAAGAAGTAAAGATCACATTCGCCGTTGTCTTCCCATGCCTTTAACGCATTGATCAAGCTTTGTGTATGACAGAAATCCGTTTCGTCACGCAGCGACGTCAATGAGCAGCGTACCCGCTTTCAACTGTTACCGTTTTTTTAATGCGAGAAGCAACGTGTCCTGGCTGACGACTTTACCTGCCTTCTCTTGAAACGTGGCATGGAGGACGGGTAATTGATGCGGGTGCTCTTCAACGAGCTGATGTAACACAGCAAGCTCGCTCTCGTTGAGAAGGTGAGGTCGTCCTTCACGAGGCTTATCTTGCAGGCCTTCAATGCCGTCTTTCACCCATTGGTATAACCAAGTAGACACCGTATCGCGTTTAACCCCGAGGATGTCGCGAATCTGGTTAATCGAATGACCTTTGTGGCTAAGCAAGATGGCGTGAGCCCTGTGACTTAGCGCTCTCTTTGCACCGTGCTGGTAGGCGTCATTCACGATAAGTTGTTGTTCAGGTGTCAAAGAAATGAAGCGCAAGCGACGAGACATGATGCATCTCCCTTGCTCTAAGCTTCTGTTTTTATACACTATAACTTATGCGGTGTCACTTATTTCACCCTTACAAAAATGCTTGTTTCAGTAGTTATAGGAGGCCGGATGATTGGTTCCCCGCGTTTTTCCAGCTAATTAACCTCAGCCACTTTCGTTACCTACTGGATAATATCTCTGGTGCTTTATCACAAGCACGGAAAAAGTGGTAAAACATGGATTAACATCACTATGTGGAGTAGAACGGGTATCTGGAAGAAGTCAGCAAATATTAAAGTGTTTGCCAATCAAGTACTAAACACTTAATTCTGGTATCTACATCGCCCTAATGGATAATAAAAGCTAATTTTTTATCAACTAAAACGATCGTTGCAACAATGGATCATTGATTTCATGTGCTTATTTTTAAAAAAAAGTGGCAGCTTCTTCATCAGACAACTAGCCAAGTAATTTTTTCTTGCCCACATAGCATTTGAAGACTATGCCTTTGTAAACAGTAATTCGCTTTGAAAGTCACTCATGGCATAGCCGAGCATGAGAGGAGTATTCCTAGGCCGTAATTATTTGATTTATAGTGAGGCGCGCCTCATGGTTATCAACCAACAGCAGTTGATGCGAATCACACTTCATGCCTCACACTCTAAGTTGGCGACTTATGAATGCCCGCTCAACGAGGCGATGCTGAGATACAGCATCACTAATCGTAATCGCATTGCAGCCTTTATTGCCCAGATAGCATATGAATCTGGCGAATTTCGCTACATGGAAGAGATTTGGGGGCCAACTGCGGCGCAAAAACGTTACGAACCGAAGAGCGACTTGGCGTGCGCGCTAGGCAATACTCAGCCTGGTGACGGCAAGCGTTTCAAGGGGCGGGGCCCAATCCAACTTACCGGGAAAGCTAATTATAAGCACTATGGTGACTTGCTAAATGTTGACTTGATAAATCAACCCGAGCTTGCAGCGACGCCTGAGGTTGGATTCAGTATTGCCGGATTGTTCTGGCAAAATAATGGACTTAACCAACTAGCCGATGCAGGTGATTTCAAGGCGATTACTCAATGCATAAATGGTGGCTACAGTGGTCTGGCTGAACGCAAACGTTTTTATGAACTCGCTCTCCAAGAGCTCAAAAATGTACCTCCTGCTAAAGCATCACTTGGCTATAAATCACAATCCGAGCCTTTAATAGCTCTTCCACGTGGGGCAGAGGCCATAAGGAATTTTATTCTAGCGCCTAGCTCTATTGAACAATACGAAACCAAGCACTTCGAACATAGCTTTGATGCTCGGCCAGACACGATTGATTTCCGGGATCGAATGTTTGTGCCTACGTTAATTGAGGTACCTACCCATATTCCCTTAGGTAATTTCTTAGATTATGACGTACCGATCCTCGACCAGGGTGAGGAAGGGGCTTGCACTGGTTATGGGCTTGCCACTGTGGCCAATTATCTGCTGCGTCGTCGGCGGGTTGTTCCTGATCTCATGCCTGTCAGTGCACGCATGCTATATGATCTAGCCCGGCGACATGATGAATGGCCTGGGGAAAACTATTCTGGTTCAAGCGCACGTGGCGCGATTAAAGGATGGCATAAGCACGGTGTCTGTCCCGAAGAGCTTTATCCATCTCGTGGAACTGACCCAAAGGGGCTAACGTGGGAACGTACCTCCGAAGCCCGGCGTCGCCCGTTAGGGGCTTACTTTCGCGTTAACCATAAAGACTTAGTAGCGATGCATTCGGCTATTGCCGAAGTAGGTATTCTTTACGCTACCTGTACTGTGCACACGGGCTGGCAGGATGTAGGAAACGACGGTGTCATTAAGATGACTGATCAGGTCATGGGCGGCCACGCGTTTGCCATCTTAGCCTATGATGACGGTGGTTTCTGGCTACAGAACTCTTGGGGCCCTACATGGGGTCGAGGAGGCTTTGCGCGAATCAGCTACGATGACTGGCTGCGTAATGGAACAGATGTATGGGTCGCGCGCTTGGGCGCTCCGGTAACGCTGCGCAGTGTAGAATCCACTGCTACGGCACATGCCGTCAGTTCCGGCGAGTCGGCGGCCTATGCATACGTCGACTTACGCCCGCATATTGTCAGCATCGGAAATGATGGGTTTCTTCGCGCTGGAGGTGATTGGGGAGTCACGGACTACGAGCTTGAGCAGATATTCAAAGACGATATACCGCGGGTAACGGAGGGATGGGGCAAGATTCGGATCTTACTTTATGCACATGGGGGGTTGGTGGATGAGGAGTCAGCCGTTCAGCGGCTGGCGGAATATCGGCCTGCACTGCTTGGAGGAGAAATATATCCTCTTTCCTTCATCTGGCGAAGCGACTTTTGGACTACCGTTTCTAACATTCTTGCAGACGCCATACGGCGGCGTCGGTCAGAGGGCTGGCTTGATGCAACAAAGGACTTCATGCTCGACCGGCTTGATGATGCCCTTGAGCCCGTGGCACGTACCTTTGGCGGGCGAGCTGCATGGAAAGAAATGAAAGAGAACGCTCTTGCAGCCAGCAGGAAGCAGTGCGCATTATGGCAAGTTGCAAGATGCCTTGCGGCCATGAAGGAACAATCCTGGCTGAAGGGCAGAGAGGTAGAAGTTCACTTAGTAGGGCACAGTGCAGGCTCAATTATGCATGCCGGTTGGGTACCATTGCTAGTGAATAATAGAATAGCGATTGAAAGCTGCACGCTGTGGGCACCTGCATGTACCGTAAAGCTATTTAATAAAAATTACCGTCCTGCTATCAAAAGTGGCCAAATCCGTAAGTTCAATTTATACACTCTTAGCGATAAAGCTGAACGAGACGACCACTGCGCGCGAATATATAATAAATCTCTTCTTTATCTCGTATCGCATGCTTTAGAGGATAAATGCAGAATTCCTGGTTTCAGAGAGGGCGAGCCCATCCTGGGCATGGAATGCTGGCTCGATGAAAATGTGAAATCGCTTTTCGTTTCAGGTACTCAACACAGTTTAGTTATCGCTCCAAATAATGAAGCAGTCGCAGGCGGTTATACATCTCAGGCTCAAAGTCATGGGGCTTTTGATGATGATTACCAGACTGTGGCTAGTACCTTTGACGCTATAAAGGGGTTAGAAATCACTTACCAATCCAAAAATACTGATAATAAAAGTAAAACTCTTGAATTTCATCGTAATGGCAGCTCACTACGCGCCATGCGGATAGATATTGACGAGCGCATGAAGTGAAACGGCACCATTAAATTCAGCTGTTATTTGTGAGCATCATCCTGGGTGGTGACAATAAGAGTATTGGGAGTGGTCGAAAGTAATAGGGAAATGGTGGCAACATGTGGCGCTGAATGAAAGGTATTTAGATATTGCACCGGTTTTTGGCAACAATGGCCAAGTTATCTTGGTTTAATTTAGGGTAATCAAGGAGGTAAATGTTCATCACAACGAGCACTTAGCGGCACTGATTCTTGATCCGTTAGTGCCCATTATATTGTTCGTTGTAAAGCATTCCGAGAGGAGGGCAGGATGATTCGCCCAAAAATTTCAACATCGGATGGTGCTGCTGAGTCCAAGAAAAGAAGTGCCAACTCGCCACCCGAGTTACAGGCGCTTAGGATAAATATTGCTACGATCGTTGGTCAATACTTCCTCCCGCTTCTGATTGTCACGATGTTGTTTGCGCTTTTTCTTATCATAATTATTGGAACACGTCTGGTGACGAGCGATACCGTTGAGAAAATGGCCTTGGCATCTTCCGTGCAGGTCGCGTTCGGCATGATTATCGGTTACGTGTGCGTTTATATCGGTCTGATGATGACTTGGTTTGGAATTGAAGCTGCTTACACCATTACAGGCTCGGTTGGAGCCGAACAAACTAAAGGCGAGATCAGTTTAAAAAGTGCTAGCCCTGGATTGATTTTTGCTCTGGGTGGCATGATCTTGATAGCTGCGTGCCTTTACAAACCGATTGAGTACAAGGCCGAAGTTCCTATTACAGAAATTGATATACCGCTAACGCCTCCACTCAGCGATAAAGTTCAAAGCAGGCCAGAAGCAGTGGAATCTAAGCTGCTGCCACCTTTTGAGGAAGGCAATGACCGCTAAATGTATTTTGAAAAGTTGTTCTTGTGTAATGGGTAATCTGAAGTCATTCCATATTAAAGGAGATAAATATGAGACTGGCAAATTTCTTAATACTACTTGTATTTATTCTCTTGACTTCAATTAGCGTGGTATTCGCACAGGTGCAACTGCAGCATCCTGACCAATTTTACACCAACGGCGATAAAACCGATGGCTGGAGCCGTGATTCAGAAAAAAGGCTCAGATCGACGTTTTGGTTCGCGAAGAATCCAGAAAATAGCCTTGAATATCAACAACAAATTGTCATTGTTTATGATGAAGCCCCAGATAAAGCGTACTACTTCGATTCGACTACCAAGAAATTTATTGGTCGATTTTATTTAGCATCCGAACAATATTCGCTCCTCCGCCCAGAATACCGGCGAGGGCGAATCGAGGAAATCGATGAATCGTGGTTCCCAACGCCAAGCAATTTACCGACTATTGGCGAAATGTTTGAGCCTCCTCCAGTGTGTGTGCAAGAAAATTTCCTCTGCTTGATTGAGGCTGACAACGAAATTAGCCCAACCACAGACGTACTACCAAGTCCTGTCAAAATGATGATGCCGCCTCCCACTGCACAGTTCCCTCGGCTTCATGAAAGCTCGTGGGATACGAGTTATACGACTGACGATGGAAGTCGAATTCGAGCACGTGTGGATTTTAAAGGCAGTAGAGGAGCGTACCGGTTGGCAGACAGTGAAGCCGTTGGAGCTCTTTCCAATATACAGTACAGCAGTGGGCAAGATGCAATTTCTATCGCAGGACAGTGGTCGCTCAGTAATAATGGGGGCTATTTCTTATTTAGTGTTCCAAAGGATAATATGGATGTTTTTTGGGGAGAGTGGGGCTTTGCGCGTAATAGCGTTTATGGCACTTGGAGTGGCATACGTAGGCCTAGGTAACGTCAGCCCCGTTATCTACATACTATAAAGAAGCAATTTTATATTGCCTCAGATATGCTCTTCGCCTGCCCATTATTAGGCTAATTATTGCAAAGGAAGCTAATCATGTTTTTTTCTAAACGCGCTACTTTCAGGGTGCTCATTGTTATGTTGGCACTGCTTCCACCCACGCTGCTTGCTCAGGATGCCCATATTGGTAGCGTGCGAACGGAGTTCAAACTATTGGGCCCGAATAACACCATCGAAGTGGAGCGCTTTGATGACCCGAAAGTGCAGGGCATCTCCTGCTATCTTTCCTACTCGCAGATTGGTGGTATCACTGGTGCGGTGGGGCTAGCTGAGGAAGCTAGCGAGGCGAGTGTGGCGTGTCGTCAGACGGGTGAGATTATGTTTGACCCAGCTGAAGTCGAGGAGCAAGAAGTGATTTTTACTCAGCGGCGCTCGGCGCTGTTTAAAAATATGCGCGTTGTTCGTATGCACGATACCGAAACGCAGACTTTTGTATACCTGACCTATAGCACCAAACTGGTAGATGGCTCGCCTAAAAATGCGATTACGGCCGTCCACTACGGTGAGTTAGGAGGCGGCCAGTAATTGACTCGTGTGTGCTTAGCGGGGGTTGCCTAGCGTTTGTGTCCAGTAGGTTGAATAGCGTGATTCTGAGTCGTTTGCTTTCGCCATGCCCGTTTCAGTAAAAACGTCATTCATGATGTTTTGGCAGTGGCCGGGACTTGATAACCAGCCGCTCACCACGGCAGATACCGAGGTATGGCCAGCGGCGATATTTTCACCGACGGCTTGCCAGCTGTAGTCTTGGTTACTGACTCGTTGCTCAATTCCACTACCATCCTGGGCGGTATGGCTAAAGTAGTCGTTCTTAGCCATGTCTTGGGAGTGCAGTTCGGCGGCTGCTTCAAGCTCACAACTCCACGTTAACGACTCCACTGCCTCAAACCGTTGGTCGCCGCATTGCCGCTGCTGACTGCGCGCCTCGTTAATCAGAGAGAGCATTTTCCGCTTTTGATCGGTGAGTTCGCACCGACCTTGCATGCTGGCCTTATCGCTCTGGGATTCGTCAGTTGCCCATGAACTATTTGAGCCCATGAGCATGACAAGGATTAGGCTGAAAAGCGCCCCGGCAGCAGGGCGCTTGCTAAGGAGGTTAGCCACCGAATTTTTCATTCTCGCCCAGGTCTGGAGTGGCGTCCTTTTTGAGATTAGCTTTGGCGATCTCATAGAGCTGAAAGGTTTTACTCTCTTTGGCTTTCCAGTGTTCACCCATTTGGACTTTAACTTCAAGCAGTGCGACGTCTGGATCGTCCTTGCCTTCAGGAAACCAAGCGCCGACGAAAGGGTTCCAGTATTTTTCGATCAGATCACGGTTATCGATCAGGTTGGCGTTGCCCGACAGCGAAACGTACACACCCTCTTCCTGATCAGAAAAACTGAGACACACATCATGATCACTTTTGGTTTCAAACACTTTTTCAGCACTGCGGCGAGTAAAGAACCACAGGGTGCCGTCATACTCTTCCTGTACTAAGTGCATCGGCCGAGCTCGCGGCATATCGTGATCCAGCGTAACGAGCATGCCAACTTTAATGTTTTTGATCATCTTCCAGATCTTTTGCTTATGTTCAGGGCTGGACATAGCTTCACTCTCCTTATGAATTAAGTATTGCGAGTTGCGTATAGCCATCGACAATGCTTGTACGTCGATGTTGCTAGCTACAGCCTAGCTACCATTGTCGACATCAGCAAACGCCAAATAGTGCAGGCGAGGTGGTTACTAATGCCGTGCAGGATTAAAGTGGATGGCTACACGCTTTAATATTGATAGCAGGAGGCTGCCATGTGGTTGGGTACCGGACGCTATTGCCACTTGCCGGATGGTCGGGTCGAGAACCAGTGGCAGCTATACCGTATGGAGCGGCTCGACAACGCTTAGGGCTTTATTGAACGCTTTCCATGACTGATATCGAGCACGAATATGCGTCTTAGTTATACAGGCCCACTACCGGAAATGGTGGGCTTTTTATTGTTGCCCCAGTATTCGATGATGGCGTTCTTTGCGGCGGTGGAGCCGCTGCGGATCGCTAATCGCATTGCCAATCGCCCGCTGTTCGATTGGACCTTGATCAGCGCTGACGGTGGGCCGGTGACGGCATCTAACGGTATGACGCTGATGGCGGATCAAGCAACGGCGGATGTCCATCACTTGCCTTCGCTGGCGGTATGTAGCGGCTTTACCCCTGAGGCGCACCTAACCCGGCCGTTGATGGCGTGGCTGCACCAGTTGGATCAGGCGGGCTGCTGCCTGGGCGGTATCGATACCGGGGCGTTTCTGCTCGCTGCTACCGGGTTGTTGAAGCACGAGCGGGTGGCGCTGCACTGGGAGAGCCTGCCTGCATTCCGTGAGCGATTCCCGGGGGTTGATACGACCGATGAATTGTATGAGCTTGGCGAGCGGCGCTTTTCCTGCGCAGGTGGCGCGGCGGCAATGGATATGGCGCTAGAAGTGATTGCGCGCCGACATGGCGCGAAGCTGGCTATCGATGTGTCTGAGCAACTCATCCATGACCGAATACGCACTCGCAGCGATCAGCAGCGCATGGCGCTGGTGAAACGTCTTGGCACCCACAACCGGCGGGTAGTTGAGGCGGTGGCGTTGATGGAGCAGAACCTTGAAGTGCCGCTTCCCCTTGAAGAGGTGGCGAGCCGTGTAGAAGTGTCAGTTCGCCAACTTCAGCGCTTGTTCGAGCAGGAACTAAACATGACCCCGCGGCAGTGGTATTTACAGCTGCGCATCAAGCGCGCCCGGCGACTGTTGGCGGAAACGGATCTTGCCGTGCTGGCGGTGGGATTAGCCTGCGGATTTAACTCGTCATCTAGCTTTGCGCGTTCATTTCGTATGTATTACGGCTATTCGCCGCGGCAAGTACGCGAGTAAAACGTTTAAGGCCTAGTATTCGTCGTGTTATGTCTGGTAAGCGTCGCCTAGTGCCTAGTAGTGGTAAGGCAGCCGCGCATACTAACTAAACCCATCTAATAAGAGGTTTAGCCATATGTCTGTCACTACTAATTCTGGCACTACTCTCTCTGCCACCACCAAGTCATTGTCGCTGAAAGCGGGGTTTCTACTCTCTGCGTTCGTTGCCACGCCTGCTATGGCAGAGCTCGATGAGCTGCGTTTTGGGGTGCCGCCGTGGCCGGGGGTGACGGTTAAGTCTGAAGTGGCTGCCCAGCTGGTTGAAGTGATGGGCTATGAGACGCGCCAGCAAGATCTGGCCGTGAGCGTCATTCTGGAAGGCCTGTCGGGCAACGACCTGGAAATCTATCTGGGCGGCTGGTACCCGGTACAGACTGATATGGTCGAGCCGCTGGTAGCGGATGGCAAAGTCGAGAAGGTGGTTTCCAATATCAGCGGGGCCAATTCCGGGCTGGTGGTTCCCCAGTATGTCTACGATGCCGGCGTGACCACGGTGGCTGAATTAGCAACGCATCGCGATCAGTTCGACGGTGAGATCCAGGGGATAGAAGCGGGCACCGGGATCAATGAGGCCATTCTCAACGCCATCGATAACGACCTTGCGGGTCTAGGCGATTGGCAGCTCCGTGAAAGCTCGACCTCGGCCATGCTTGCCCAGGCGGAGCAAAAAATGGCTGACGAAGAGTGGGTCACGTTTGTCGGCTGGGAACCTCACTGGATGAACGTGAGCTTTGATTTAGCCTATTTAGCCGACAGCGATGATGCGGGCGTGGCATCCATTGAAAGCACCGTGTGGACTATTACCCCGGCAAGCCTTGCCGATGAGGCACCACAGGTGCACCGCTTCCTGTCGCAATACGTGGTGGCGATCGAGGACCAGAACGAGTGGGTGCACGAGTACAGCTACGAAGAGCGCCCGGCGGATGAAGTGGCGAACGAGTGGATTGGCAATAACCTGGATACCGTTGCCGAATGGTTAGACGGTGTTGAAACCCGCGATGGCGAATCCGCTATTGAGCAAGTGCGGGCCCAATTTGATTCTTAATAGCTCGATTCTTAATAGAACGTTTTTTACGAACTGAACTACCAAACGGCGCCTTAATGATTAAGGCGCCGTTTTAGTGTGTGGCAAAAGTTCTGCCAAGCGGCACTCATCTCGGGTAGCTGAGCGTGGGCGTGAAGCGCGCCATGCACCATTTGCGGCGCGCAGCGGTAGCCAATGGACACCCCCGCTTGCTGCCAGAGCGCTACCGCCGTTTCGACAGGCCGCGTTAATGGGTCGTGCTCCACGGTGAGCACTTCGATGCTGCTCGCAGGAGGGCTGCGATCCCGCTGGGTGGCGATAATCTCAGGGCACTGCTCACGAATACTGAGCACATCGCTGCGTGACAGCAGTGGTGCATCCTCCCCAAGGCAGCTAGTTGCAAGTTCGCCCACCGGCGGGTAGATCAATCCGAGCGGCGGTGCTTCATTAAGCTGATGGGCAAGGTCGATAGCCAGCCGCCCGCCCGCGCTGTCGCCTACCAGTGCGACAGGATGAACCGCCTCTAGCACTGCTTGGCAGTCTGCCAACATGGCGGGGTAATCTACCTCTGGTGCCAGCCGATAGTTAACGCTTACCACCTCACGCTCAAGCAGCTGAGCCAAGCTGGCGGCGAGGCCGTGGTGGCTCTCCGCTGAGCCGATCGTAAAACCGCCGCCATGGATAAACAGCACGCAGCCTGGCGTTCGCCGTTGGGGGACAAAGCGGCGCACGCTAACACCCTCACAAACGCTATTGTCGATCCTCATTCCTGCCGGGTCGGGTGGGGCGAAGGTGCGACAAAGCTTATCGTAGGCACGCCGCGCTTGAGGCAAGGGCAGTTCCTCCATCATGGTCAGCCCTGCGCTAAAGCGTTGAATAAAGGCGTCTACGTTCATCTTTGATGTCACCCTCAGCGTCGAATACCGATGGTGCGGCCAGCAAGCTCCGGCCAGGCATCGCTCTCTGCCCGTGGCAGTGCCGCCACATGATGTGCGACCGCTTCGGGAAACGGGCTTGGTCGTCCTGAGGCTTGCTTCATGCCCATCAGCATCTGTTCGCTGGTTGCCAGCAGGTTGCCTTCGTCATCGAACATGGCGAAAAACACGTGCAGGCGTTTTGCATCGCTATCGAGCAGTGTTAGGTCAATATTGAGCGGCTGACCTTGGTGCGCCTCGCGGCGATAGCAGAGATGAGTTTCCAGCGTGTAGATCGTGTAACCATAGTGCTCACGGCCTGCTTCGTCTAAGCCTATCTGGTCAATCAGCGCTTCGCAGGCGTGGGAAAAGACGCGGGCGTACTCCGCGTCGTTCATGTGCCCGTTGTAGTCGACCCACTCGGGGGCGACGTGGGTTTCATGGATGATCATTAAATGCGCCCCTTTAAGCCTTCGGCTTCCGGCCAGTATTTTTGCACTACTTCCAGCAGCTCTACTAAAAAGTCATCCCTGCGGCGATCCAGCGTCGCGACCGAGCGGCCAGCTGCTTGGTGTTCGCAGCCTTCGACCACTTTATCGATCAACTCATCGGTAAGCTCGGGGGCTTCCAGCTTGGTCCAGGGTAGTTTTAAGGCGGGGCCAAACTGCTCCAGCATATGGCGCATGCCGGGTTCGCCACCGGCGAGGTGGAAGGTGAGGAACGTGCCCATTAGCGACCAGCGCAGCCCGCAGCCGTAAACCACCGCTGCATCGATCTCTTCGGTGGTGGCCACGCCATCGTTGACCAAGTGCAAGGCTTCACGCCACAGCGCTTCCATCAAGCGGTCAGCGATATGGCCTTCAATCTCACGGCGCACCACCAGTGGGCGCATGGCGAGCGATTGATACAGCCCTTGGGCACTGGCGATCTGCGTGGGCTGGGTGGCCTCACCGCCAACAAGCTCTACCAATGGCAGCAAATACACCGGGTTGAAGGGGTGAGCGACGATCACACGCCCAGGTGCTTGCCGACACTGCTGCTGCAGATCGGTGGGTTTGAAGCCGGAAGTCGACGAGCCAATGATGACGTCCGGTGCGGCAGCGGCATCGATAGTGGCTAAAATTTCTTGCTTTAGCGGTAGACGCTCGGGCACGTTCTCCTGAATCAGGTCCGCGCCGTTCACGGCCTCTTCGATCGTGGTCGCAAAGGTTAACCGCTCAGGGCTAGCACCGGGCGCAAGGCCAAGCTGGGTTAACGAAGCCCAGGCATTGTCGATAAACGATTGCGTGCGCGCTGGCGCGTTGGGATCCGGGTCGAAGGCGACGACGTCCCAGCCTTGGGCGAGGGCGCGGGCAATCCAACCGTTGCCAATCACACCAGTACCAATCACGGCTAAGCGGTTCATACAGCATCTCCTGACGGGTTGCGTAACTTCAGATGTGCCCGGGTTTCTGCAGGTGTCATTACTCGGGCACCGAGGTTTTCAATAATGGTTGACGCTTTCTCGACCAGTTGGCCGTTGTTTGCCAGCACGCCTTTCTCTAAAAACAGGTTATCTTCCAACCCGACCCGTGCGTGGCCACCTAGCAGCACGGCTTGGGCGACCATGGGCATTTGATGGCGACCAATGCCAAAAGCAGCCCAGTTAGCGTTGGCAGGTAATTTGTTGCGCATGGCCAGCATCGTTTCGGTGTCCGCTTCGGCGCCCCAGGGAATTCCCAGGCAGAGCTGGTAGAGCGGGTCGCCATCGATCAATCCCTCTTGCTGAAGCTGGCGAGCAAACCAGACGTGACCCAGATCAAAGCACTCCAGCTCCGGCTTAACACCTGCGGCTTGAACGAGGCGGGCGTGTTCGCGCAGCCAGTCAGTAGGGTTGACGTAGACCATGTCGCCAAAATTGAGGCTACCGCAATCCAGCGTGCAGAGCTCGGGGAGTAGTTCGCCGACCGGGGCGTGACGTTCGGCGGGCGTTTGAATATCGGTGCCTGGGCCGCCGCGTGTTGGGTCGCTTACATCGGGTATCCAGTCGCCGCCGCCGCCCGCAGTGATGTTCATCACGATATCCACATCGGCCTCGCGGACGCGCTCCATTACCTCGCGGAACTGCTCGGTCGAGTGGCTGATGCCGCCGGTTTCCGGGTCGCGAACGTGGATGTGCGCGATGCTGGCTCCGGCGCGGGCAGCTTCAATGCAGGACGCCGCGATGGCCTTGGGCGTCACGGGGACGTTGGGGTTTTTGGCGGTGGTGTCGCCTGCGCCAGTGACGGCACAGGTGAGGATGACATTGCGATTCATGGCTTGCTCTCTACTCAGCAGTTTATTCGCTGACTAGTGTGTCGCGCTGAGCCATAAAGAGTTGTCGAAAAGCGACATTCAATATACGTAACAGACATTTTTCGCTGTGCGCTTATTTCTTATCGTTACCTGCCGTGATGCTGCGGGTAGGAAAATTTTAGACAAGCAATTATTGACAAAGAGTATTGACCGCCCTGATTGCCGATCTAAACTCAATGAGCGCGTGCAATGTAAATAAAAATTACAAACAACGTAAGGAAGGAGAGCTTGCCATGTCACCCAAAACCACTCTGCGACCGCTATGTGCAGCTATCGCCTCTGCGGTAATCGTCGGCTTCCCAGCGGTCACGACTGCCAATGAACCTGAACTCAGCCAGACTGAGGTGTTAACCGGTCTTGAAAACCCTTGGGATATGGCCTTTCTGCCCGATGGGACGATGTTTTACACCGAACGCTGTCTTGGGCTTTCGGTGCGGCTCCCCGATGGTGAGGTAGAGCATCTGCTAGGCATGGAAGGCACGGAGGAGTACGCCACCACCGCCGATGATCTTGTTTGCGAAGGTCAGGCCGGGATGAACGGTGTGGCCATCGACCCTGATTTTGACGAAAACCGCACCGTCTACGTCTACTCTGCCTCCAACATGTCTGAGCCACGCACTAACCGTGTGCTGCGCATGACGGTAAACAGTGATTTCACTCAGGTATCGGATCGTACCGACATTGTCGAGGATATTCCGTACAAGCCCGCTGCCACCGACCACCCGTTCGGCGATGCTGGCGCACACAATGGCGGGCGTATTCGCTTCAGCCCCGAAGATGGCTACCTTTATGTGACCACTGGCGATAACCATAACAGTGAGATACCGCAGTCACCGAAGCTTCTTGGTGGCAAGGTGCTGCGTATCGACCGGGATGGTAAGGCTGCCGAGGGTAATGAACCGCCTGAGGGCTTCGATCCTCGCATCTATACTTATGGGCACCGCAACGTACAGGGCATCACCTTCCACCCTGATACAGGGCAGCCCATCGTGACGGAGCACGGCCCCTGGCATTCGGATGAGATCAATGCGCTGGTCAATGGTGGTAATAGTGGCTGGGATCCAAAACCCAACATGGCTGGCCGTGGCGACTGCCCGGATGATTATTGCGGTTATGAGCCCAATCAGACCGAGGGAATGGATCCAAAAGAGCGGGCGGCCTATATGCCGGTGACCGACACCGAAACCTACCCTGACGCTATGCAGCCCGCTTGGCAGAACGATGGGCTTTCTCAAGGTATCTCGTCTGCCGAGTTTCTAGTCGGGGAGCAGTGGGGCGATTGGGACGGCCGTCTGGTTGTTGGTTTTATGGGCATCGGTTTCGGCGGTACGCCGGTGGGGCAGCGTATTAACCTAATTGATATCGCGGAGGATGGTCTTTCGGTCAATGACGTTGCCAAAATGCCGGTGCCCATGGGAGCTGCTCGCTTCCGTTCATTGGTACTGGGCCCGGAGGGTGATCTTTATACGGCGGTTGATGAAGGTAGCATTTACCGCATTACCCCAGAGTGAGTTATTGGCAGCCGCGCTGGCGTATGCCAGTGCGGCTGCACAATTGACTCAATCCGCCTCACGCTTTTTGTTCAAGACCACACGACTGGGAAAAGGCCATAATGAATACGTCACTGTTTATCGTCATTGCGGCTGCGCTGGCGATGGGGTCGGCTACAGGTCAGGCGGCAGATAAGTCCGCCGGAGAAGCGCTATTTGCCGACGCATGTGCCCAATGTCACGGACCAAACGGGAAGGGAATGGCTAGCTTTCCATCTCTTAGCGGTCGGGATGCGGAGTATATTACCTCCCGCCTTGAAACGTACCGGGCCGGTGAAAAGGTGGGATCAAACTCCTTTCTGATGATCCCCAATGCTACCGATTTATCGGATGATGATATTGCTAATCTAGCTGCCTTTATCGCAGAGAGCGCCGAGTGACATGGCTGCTTAAACATAAATTACGCCACTTTCTTATTAATATCCTGTCATTTCCAGATAACCCTCGCCAAGCGGTTCGCCGCTGGCGCGGTCACTGATCTGCACTTCACCCTCCCAGTACGGCACGCTGGTGGTCATCCAGCGGTTGGCGTAGGGCGCTTCAACATTGATATCGACGCTCGCTGAAGGCACTTCCAGTCGCCAGCGGGTGGGAATGTCGCGCCCGGCCACAGCCGACGTTGCCAGCGGCGTCATGATGAAGTCGGTATTGGCCAATGGAGTGGGTTCACCTTGCGGGGTAATCCAGGTGCCCGAGCGATAGTCAGCGCCTTGCTCTTGATCCGTGTTGTCACCACCGCCACGTAGCTGAAACGCCATCAGCTTGTGTCCGTCGTTAAAATGCAGCGATAGCCAATCCCAGCCTGACTGACGGGCATCGAGCAGCTGGCTGCTCCATTCGCGATCGAGCCAGCCTCGCCCGTTGACAGCTTTGGTCTCGCCGTTAAGGGTGACATTGCCGTCTATCTGCCAGAAAGGTTGGCTGTAGTACATAGAGCCTTGACCATTGGCGGCTTTCTGACTGAACCCTTGTTGCCCATGTAATACCAGTGGCCCTTGGGCGGTAAGCGTTAACGTATAGCCAAAGCGCGACTCGTCTTGGCCGCTGTAGGCGGTGAGCGTTAAGGGGCTAAAAGCGCCGCTGCCGACTTCTTCGCTCGCTTTAAGCTGCCAATCATCTAACCAGGCATGGAAGGGGCTGGAGGTGACGCCCGCTTGGCTATCCTGGGGGACAGTTAGGTCGGCCTGAGAGTGGCTGCGCCCGAAACGCTCGGCCACTTCGTGCTGTTCCCCCTGGGAGATTGCCATATGGGCCATCCAGAGCTGGTCAGCCGCCCAGGGTGTGGGAGCAGGGCGCTCGCTGGGCGGTATTAACGCTTGACGAAAAAGTGTCCACTGCAGGCCAAATGGCTCGCCAGAGGCGTCTTCTAGATTGGCAGTTAAGTACCACCACTCGATACGGTAATCCGGGTGTGCTGCGTGATCCGTTGGAAACGTAAGCAACTGGTTTGGCTCGGCATGTTGAAAGCCATCAGCCTCCTGGCCCAGCCCGGCAAAGCCTGTGTTAGCAGAAGACGTTGATTCTTCTGAACTGCAGCCGTAAAGCATCAGCGTCGCGGTAAACGCCAGTAGAAGACGGAAGTTTTGCAGTCGACTTAAGCTCATTGATTTAGGCTCACTGATTGGCCTCTTCTGCTAGTAACGTGCGCGGTGAGGCACGCCAAAAGCGCAGCGCAGGCAGTGCTGCAGATAACAGCGCCACGGCAACCGCGGTCGCCAGGGTGACAGCCATTTCCCAAGGGAACAGGTAGAGCGGTAGGCGCCAACCAAAGGCAGCCACATTAATGATCGCCACCAAGCCCCAGGTGATCGCGATACCCAGTGGCAGTGCCAGCAGGCCGGTGACCAATGCCGCACCCCCCAGCTGCACCAAGCTGAGCTGGGCTAGCTGTGCCCTAGGAACACCCAGCGCCCAAAGCGGTGCTAGCTGCTGGCGTCGGCTGCGTGCCTGGGCAAGCAGGCTGGCCAGCAGCGCCAGGGCTGCTACCGCTAAGGTCAGTACATTCAGGGCACGGGTAATAGTAAAGGTGCGCTCGAAAATCTCGGTGGCGATGCGCTTGATCTCGCGTTGATCGCTAAGGGCATCGCTGCCCAGGCCAAAGCGCTCGGTAAGTGCTTCACGCAGGGCATCCACATCGGCGTTGGCATGCAGCACCACGCCCATCGAGCTTGGCGGGGCATCAAAGCGTGCGGCAAGCTGGGGCGATGCCATGAGAATCTGCCCGCTGGGATTGCCATAATCAGGGTAAGTCGCGGCGATGGTCAGCGCTTCATTGGAGCCCGGCGCGCGAATGTTTAGCTGGTCGCCGGGGAAAAGATTCTCAGCAGTAGCAAGTTGTTCGTTAACAAAAGCCGCGCCATGGCTGAAGTCTGCCCAGGCAGTGTCGCGGTCTTGCTGGGTCGTCAAGAGCGGCCAGTGAGGTGTCAAAGATTCGCCTGGCGTAATGCCATAAAGCTCGATAGGAGTGCCCAAAGCGCGACTGCCTTTGGGCGTGATGATGGACTCAAGGATGGCCTCGCTTCGCCGAGTGAGCAGGCGTTCTGAGACGTCAGGGCGGTCAGCCAGCCAAGCATCAATATCAGTATATTGCTCGGCGGGAGCATTCAAATAGAGGGGGGCGACCAAGCGCTGATCCAGCCACTCTAAAAAGGTGAGACGAAAACCACCGACCATACTGCCGACCCCTAGATTGGTCGCCAGGGCGATGAGTAGGGCCATCATGGCGAGCGAGAGCTTGGGTAGCTGAAGCTGCATATCCGCCAGTGCCCAATGAACTAGCGGGCGTCGTCGGGCGAGATGTGTCAGCACTTTCAATACGAGGGCTAGCAAGGGGGGGAGCCACAGTGCGCTGGCCAGAAGTAATGCGGCAACCAGCGCAAAGCCTGCCACTAAGCCATCGCCTGGGGGCTGAAAGCGAAGCCAAATATACAAAGCTAGCGCAACGCCCACTGCGAAAGCGCCGCCGATACTCATCAACATTAACTGTCGACGGTAACCACTTCGCCAAGCCTGCATCTGGCCTAATTCCAGCATGTTTAAGCGTGCAGCGCGCCACAGCACGCCGCCGCCCGCCAGCAGTAGCCCACCAAGGCTAACCGCTAGCCCGCCGACCCAGTAATGCCAGGGTAAGTTGAGCTCTCTGCCAACGCCAGCGCCATACAGTGAGCCTAGGGTGGCCGCTACATCGGGCAGTAATAGGCGTGCCAGCCATACGCCGCTGGCGATGCCAGCAGCGGCACCTATCAGGCCGAGCAGGATGAGTTCTACGCCGAGCGCTAGAACCAGACTACGCCCTGAGACCCCCAGTACTCGTAGGGTACGCAGCATGCCCAAGCGTTGTTCCAAAGCCAAACCTAGCGCGGCCTGCACGATAAATAGCCCTACGACCCAAGCGAGTAGCCCCAGCGCGGTAAGGTTCAGGTGAAAGCTTTCAGTCAGTTGACCGGGGGAGGCAAGCGTGGTGGCGCGGGTAAGCGTTAATCCAGGGGGCGCTTCAGTGAGTGTTCCCGGTGCGGCCACGATGCGCGTAATTTCTTCACCGCTTTCAAGTAGCCGTGCGGCGGCGGCAATGTCCATCATCAGCGTGTCCGGCGGTAGCGCTGGCGCTAATACGAGCGGCGGGAGTGTCTTGCCGTTCGCCAGGGTAGTGGTGGCCGTTAAGGTGTCGGGGGCTGCACGCGTTTGCCACGGCGGTGTCAGGAAGTCGGTTAACGATCCCGAGGAGTCTGCTTGGGCCAGCGGGTTATTATTAGCCAGGGTCAGCGGATCAATACCGATCAATGTTAGCCGGGTGCCATCTTGAGTGACAACTTCACCCTCTAGCATGGGCGAAACGGGCAAGCCCGCTTGGCGTAGGGCGTGATAGTCCGCACGAGTGAGGGGAGCGCCATCGCGTCGCTCAAGCTGATCCAACTGGGTATCAAACATGGCATCGGCGCGGTCGTAGCTGTCGCGAGCCGTGGCGTTGATGGCTTGAATGCCACTCCATAGAGCGCTAGCTACCCACAGGCCGAGTAGTAGCATGGCTAATTGGCCAGGGTGACGCCGATAGTGAGCGAACAGCGTCGCCAGCACCGTGGGCAGGGCTTTGATCATAATGCCGTGTTAATCAGTTGTCCGTGGCGTAAACGCAGGCAGCAGTCCAGCGGGGCGGCTACTTGCGGGCTGTGGGTCACGACTAGAAGAGCGCACTGGGTTTCACGTACAAGGCTTAATAACAGTTCCAGCACTTCACCAGCGGTGGTTTCATCCAAGTTGCCCGTGGGTTCATCGGCCAGCAGTAGTGGCGGGCGAGGCGCTAGAGCGCGGCCAATGGCCAAACGTTGTTGTTGCCCGCCGGAAAGTTGTTCTGGGTAACGTTTTTCCAGGCCCTCTAGCCCAAGCCGTGCGATTAAATAGGTTGTCCAGTCGGTATCGTCACGGTTGGCCAGACGCGCCTGAAGGCGCAGATTGTCGATGACCGTTAGGCTGGGGACTAAGTGAAATTGCTGAAATACTAAGCCCAATTTCTCGCGGCGTAGTTTGGCGCGGTCGGGTTCGGCTAGCGTCGATACGTTCTGGCCCGCGAGTGTGATATTGCCCTGATCGGGCAGGTCCAAACCGGCAGCAAGATGGAGGAGTGTGGATTTTCCACTTCCCGATTCGCCCATTAATGCGAGGCTTTGGCCCGGCGCTAAGCGAAGGGAGACATCGTCGAGTACTTTTAGCGGGCCTTGAGGCGTCGTATAGGTTTTGTGTACCTGTTGAAGTTCCAGCATGGGCTGCTCTTTTTACTGAGGTAAGGCACTAATCGCAAACGCCAGACTAGTCATCAATAGGCGTAATCGTTGCGCCGCGCTCGCCGTACACGGCTATGCCGCCGCGCTCTGTTCGCTTGATGAAATACATGCTTTTATCAGCCGCATCAATTAGCTCGCCTGCGCTGCCAAACCCGCCATCATCTAAACAGGCAATACCAATAGAGACGGAGACATGGATGGGAACATTGCCATCACGACCCATTGGGATTTTTTCTAAACGCTCGACAATTCGCTTTGCGAAAACATGGGCAGCTTTGGCGTTTTCATCAGGTAAAATGATCAAAAATTCCTCACCGCCCCAGCGGCCAGCCAAGTCACCTTCGCGAATTAACGCTTGAAGCGTCTTGCCGAATTTTTCGAGCACTTGGTCGCCCATTTGGTGCCCGTACTTATCGTTCAGTTTTTTGAAATGGTCCAGGTCAATAAATACAACTGACATGATGCGAGACTGTTGCTGACACAGGGCAAAACGCTTTTGCATCTGCACTTCCAGCCAGGCACGGTTCGCAAGGCCTGTGAGCGTATCGGTTCGCGAGCGCTCTTCTAGCTCATCTTGTCGTTGACGCAACGAAGCGAGTTCCGCCTGTTGCATCTCAAGACGCGCATTGAGCTGTAACGTCTGCCGAAATAGTAGTTGTTGCGCCTCAGCAAGCAGCGATTCGTTATCTTGTAGCGGAGGGGCTGACATTTGCAACATGTCAGCCAACGCCGGTAACTGCTGCTGAATATTTTCTAATAAATGCCGCAAAGAGATGGTGTGGGTGCCCCGATAGGTTTCAAATTCCCTTATCACAGTGACTAATGACTGTGCTGGGTTTGAAGAGAGCCAGGCATCGGCGATGGGGCCAGATAACTGAATACATACCATGTCCGGGGCGGCAATGTCGTATTCACCATGGCTATCACAGATACGTTGGGCGAGAGGTGTTGGAACTCCCCATTTAGCGGCAATCCAAGCACCTACTTGAGAGTGGTCACAGCCAAAAAGCCGTTGTTCTGATTCTGATAACTGCCGATGTGATAGAGCGGCTTCAGCATATAAATGACTGCTTTCTATAGGATAAGTTGCACGCAAGGCAATAATGCCAATGTCTTGAAGCAAGGCTGCCGTAAAAACAGGTCCTGCCATGTCGGCGCAGAGATGAATGGCAAGGTGTCGTGCTGCTAACGAGGCAATGATCGAGCGCATCCATACACGCTGATAATGGGTATCGACCGCCCTGTTTTGAAGTAGGCTGAAACTCATTACTGCTGCCAGTGTGGCATCTAACCCCAGGCGGGCAGCCGCTTCACGGCACGTGTGCACTTTAATGTGGGTACGCGAGAAAAAGGCACTGTTCGCAAGTGTAATGATCCGCATGGTTAAGGCTGGATCACGCTCAATGGCGTTGGCATACTCGCTTACCGAAGGGTGCTCTGTGCGTGCAATCTTCAGGACATTAATAGCGACAGAAGGTAGAGAGGGCAGATTAGGACACTTGAGGAGATCAGATACTAAAAATGCAGGTAGCGCAGTCGTTAAGACTAGATCTTTCGAATAGTCTTTTCCCTGAATGACCTCCATTACTCTCTCCTTGCTTTTTATTGGCTAGTTTCAGCAGCCTTCAGCCTTTCCTGGCTATTGCGTCGAAGCCGATAATGTTCGTATTCAAGCGTTCGTTTTAATTCATTATAGTGAATCTCGGACAAAATACTTATATTTGGCTCTACTGATTTTTCTTTGTTGATCCCAAAAGTACTCTAATTGGTACTGTTTTGTAAGATATCTCCTAGTTATTTGTAAGTAATTTCTTACGTAGGGTAGAAAATTAGCGTTTTTTTAAGAACTCATACCTAGCTCGTTACTTTAAGTTTCCTTGCTTTACTCTTGGTTTCTTTAAGTTGCTTTCAATGACAGTAGCCATTCACAGTGGAAATTTTCAGCCCAGTGAGTTAGAGCGCAAGCAATACGCAGTTAGCCAGCAGCGTTTAGATATATTCCGCTTTATGTGTGACGCCGTAGTCGGCCACCGAGATCTAGATCTTCCACTAGGTTTTCTCGCCAAACTATTTTAATAAGAAGTCTTGGCCTCGACGCCAGGGATTGGCTTTGTTGGCCTAGAAAACTCGCCTTTCAAGGCATCAATGCCCCTCTGGGGCTTTGCTAATGGCACTAAATCTTGCCGTGCTCTACGCCGCTCTTCGGTATCAATGCCCATCCGTTGGTCGCGTTCCTCAATCAGGCCTGGTTGCGCCTCACCGTCACGATTGAACGACCACGCCAGAGAGGGTTCTCCAAGGGGTAATGAAAGTTCATTGCCCTCACTATGCGCTGTACCCCACGTATGCCATGTTTTACCGTAGCTGTTTACCTTACTTTTCATAAGTTCATGTTCGGCGACTACTGGTAAATTAGGGGCAACCAACTGGCCGGAAAGAATTTCACCGTTATGCGGATGCCAGTATTGTTTCTCTTCTTCTGGGAGTTGCTCAAAGAGTTTTTCAGAGATGATGTATTCAATACCGTTTAGCTTCGCATCATCAGTATTGCCGTCGTAAAGAGCGCACTGCAAGAAGTCTTCGTTTACCTGATCACAGAAGTGATGGGCCTCAAACTGATGCAGTGGCTCTTTTTTTAGCGGATGAAAACCGACGAGGTAAACATTAAGACGCGATGGGGGAGCGTCCGTTTGCATCATGCTTGCTCCTGCTTCTAATAATTGAGATTTTGCACTCTCAGCTCTACCAGGAACCTCGGTGGTCGAGTGCGTCTCACCCATGCCGGTGCAGCCAGCTAGAGTAAAGATCGATGCGACAAACGTACCGTAATGAAAGCCATTAATGTTGAGCATAAAATCACCTTGTATTTGGCTATAAACATATTTCTTTTTTTTATGTTAGCCCGTTGACGGTGGTTTTCAATTGAGTGCTCCATGTTTGATCTTTGATAAATTACGCCAACCGCCGCGTGTCTGATGCATTGCAGGGGAGGGGCCACGGAATCATTGTTAGAGGTGATTGTTCTTTATAAATTGGAAGAACAGTGGGCGACTAACGGTGACCGAGAAGGGCTACTTTTTAAGCCCCGCTAGCGGTGAGTAAAGAGTTGATGACCTAATGATCATTGGCGATATTGCCTCGCCCCAGCAGCCGCGCACCGCCGTGAGAAAGGCATTGCTCCCTTTACAGTGCTTTCTTGCGACAACATGCCGGATAACGGGAAGCGAACACACCAAGCGGTGGCGCAGCTAGCTGAGCAGGAACGTTTACCACTGCGCCCGCATGACGGCCATCAGCTCCTTGATGATAAACAGCGCAATACGGCACCCGGCTAGCCGCTTTTCGGGCGCCTGCGCGGTGTGGTGCTGGCGGTGCGGCAGTTAATACTCAGATAAGCGGCCACGTTCTAAAGGAGACGTATGCGTTCAAATGGATTAGCGGTAGATAAAGGTGGGGTGGAGCTCGGCTCCAATTTATTGTCCGGTGTCAGCCTGCCTGCAGCGGTGGTGCATGAGGCTCCGCTCGCGCACAACTTGATGTGGATGCAGCGCTTCGCAGAAGCTCACGGTGCTCACTTGGCCCCCCATGGAAAAACCACCATGACGCCCGCGCTTTTCCATCGACAGCTCCAGGCAGGTGCGTGGGGTATCACACTTGCCACTGCACCCCAGTGTCGTGCTGCCTTTGCCAATGGCATCACCCGAATAGTGATGGCGAACCAATTGGTGGGCCAGGCCAATATGGCCATTATCGCCAGTCTGATTGAGCAGGGTGCTACATTTTACTGCGTAGTCGACAGCCATGAGAACGTGCGCCAGCTTGGGCGCTTTTTTGCCGATCGGGGGCTGACGCTGTCAGTGCTGATTGAAGTGGGCGTGGCCGGAGGGCGGTGTGGCTGCCGCAATCAGCAGCAGGTTCTCTCGCTTGCCGAGACCATTGCTGATGAGCCAGCGCTCTCCCTCGTGGGCCTGGAGGGCTATGAAGGTGTGGTTCACGGGGATAACCCCGAATCAGGTATTCGTACCTATGCTAACTACCTGGTGGATATTGCCGTAGAGCTTGAAGCTGCTGGACGCTTTGCTGAAGAAAACCCGATTGTCACCGCGTCAGGTTCCGCCTGGTATGACGTGATTGCGGAGTCCTTTCAGGGCGCACCACTGCAGGGGAAGTTTACCCCTGTGCTACGCCCAGGTTGCTACATCGTTTACGACCATGGGCTTTATCGTGAAGCGCAATCGGCGGTATTAGCCCGTCGGCCGGATTTGCAACAGGGACTTGTGCCTGCCTTGGAAGTTTTTGCCCAGGTGCAGTCGCTTCCCGAACCTGGGCTTGCGATTGTGGCGCTAGGTAAGCGTGATATCGGACATGATCAGTTGCCCATTGTCCTGCGTCGCTACCGGGAAGCTGGTACGCCAGCGCAGCCGTTATCGGTGGCTGGCTGGGAAGTGACGAAAATCATGGATCAGCACACGTTCGTGCGGCTGCCGGACGATGCTCAGTACGTTGAGATCGGTGACATTGTGGCGTTTGGGGCCTCTCACCCGTGCCTAACGTTCGATAAATGGCGTCAACTGCTGCTGGTCGATGACGCCTTGAACGTGAAAGAACACATGGCGACTTGCTTTTAAAAGCCTCCTCGCTCCTGCCGCTAAGCGATAGCGGCGGTCGATAAGCGTGAAATTGCCGCTGGCAGTTCGCTTGCGTGATGAATCCCCACGGCGCCCTCAGGGGTGCTTTCCTCGTTCGGGAAATGGTTGAGATGAATAACGTGCATATCTGCCGCCAGGCCGGCTTCCACTCCCACGGCCGCATCGTCAATCACAATACAGCGTTGGGGGGCAAAGCCCATGGCGGCCGCCGCTTTAAGATAAAGCTCAGGGTCGGGTTTCCAGACATTGAGGGTATAAGCGCTAAATAAATTACCTGCAAAGTGATGACCCAGCTGGGTGCTTTCCAGAGCGCAGCGAATTTTGCGCTCTGGCCCATTAGATACCACGGCTTTAGGGTGGTTGCTTAACTGTTCTAACGCGGCGGGCATGCCAGGTATCGCGATAAGTTCAGCGCGCATGCGCGCTTCCATACGTGTTCGCATACCCGCCTCAAGCTGGGAAAAAGCGTCTTCTTCTAACGCCTGAAAACGGTTTTCCAGCATTTGGACAATCGTCTGGAAACGTACCCCTCTAAATTCGTCCATATACTGCTGTGCTGAGAAGGGTAAACCGAATTCGGGAAGGATCGCGCCCATTACCTCGGCAAGCAGTATTTCGCTATCCACCAGGGTGCCGTCGCAGTCGAAGAGTAAGCAGAAAGGCGAGGATGGGGACTTATCAGTACTCATCGGCAGGCTTCCTCATTCACTAGGCTAATTGGGCGTTCGCCCTGCAGCGCTAGGCGAATATTGTCCACCGCGCGCTGGGCCATGGCGTCGCGGGTTTCATGGGTGGCGGAGCCTATATGAGGCAGGGCGACCACATTGGGCATCTTCGTCAGCGGTGACGTAGCGCGTAGCGGCTCCTGCTCAAATACATCCAGCCCGGCTGCTTGAATAACGCCGTTTTCCAAGGCGTCTATTAAAGCGCTTTCATCGACGACTTTGCCTCGGGCGATATTGATAAAAATGCCCGAAGGTTTCATCAGCGCGAACTCCTGGGCACCGACCAATCGTTCGGTTTCGGCCGTGAGTGGGACCGTCACGCAGACAAAATCGGCCTCGGCTAGCAGCTCGTTGAGTTCGCGACGCTGCGCGCCTAATTCGCTTTCTAATTCAGGCTTGGGAGAGGCGTTGGAGTAAATCACTTTCATACCAAACCCTAGGGCACCACGCCGGGCGACCGCCTGACCAATGCGCCCAAACCCGACCATGCCCAAGGTTTTGCCATGTACATCACTGCCAAACAGTGCAGGGCCAATACTCGCTTGCCACTTGTCGGCTTTGACCCACTCTGCTAATTCAACTACCCGGCGAGCCGTGGCCATGATCAGGGTAAAGCCGGTATCGGCGGTGGTTTCAGTGAGCACATCTGGTGTGTTGCATAGCATGATGCCGCGTTTGGTCAGTTCATCAACAGGGATGTTGTCGTAACCAACAGAGATAGTCGCGATGACTTTCAATTTAGGCGCTGCGTCTAAAAGCTGAGGAGTAATCGCTAAGCCGGAACCTATAATGCCATGAACGTTAGCCAGTAGAGCGTGATTAGCAGGATCATTCAGTGCGGTCGTTTTCGGCAGCACCTCCACCTCAAACAAGCCGCTAAGCTCGGCTAACTGAGCATCGCTGAGTCGTCCTTGAACCACTAGTTGTTTTTTCATTGTTGTCTCCTGGTTATAAAGCGCTTAATAAAGCATAACGGGGCGAATTAAGCAGTGGGTTGATCGGTTTCAAGCGCTTGAAGTTGCTGGCGGTTAGGCAGGCCTTCCATATCGCCAACCACCTGAATGGCTTGAGCACCAATGAGGTTGCCCCGTTGGGCTGCTTGACGTGCCGAGCAACCGTCAAGCAGGGCGCTGATCACGCCGACAGCGAAACCATCGCCAGCACCTACGGTATCCACAACGTCTGCTACGTGGCAACCGTCTGCCGTAAAGCTCTCTTCCTGCCCACCTAGGTTGCCGCGATAATAACTACCTTCCGGCCCCAGCTTGATGATCACCGCCGAGGCGCCTTGATCCAGATAGTAGCCTGCTACGTCGTAAGGCGTCTTCTGCCCAGTGAGAAGTTGGCCCTCTGAAAGCCCAGGTAATACCCAGTCGGAGAGCATGGCAAGGGCATTGAGCGTCTCGCGCATGTCAGCTTCACTGGCCCACAGGCTGGGACGTAGATTGGGGTCAAAAGAAATACTGGCACCCTTAGCTCGGGCTTCTTTAAGCGTATGGTGAGCGAGTTCACGGGCAGAGGCGGAGAGGGCGGGGGGAATGCCCGTTGCATGTACATGGCGCAGGGCGCCGAAGTCAATATCGCTAGCGTCTTGTGGGGTTAGGTAACTGGCTGCGCTGCCGCGACGAAAATACTCCACTTTTGGGTCTGCACCGCCAAGTGCACGCTCTTTAAAAAGTAGCCCGGTGGGGTGCTGGGTATCTGTATGAAGATGACGGCAATCCAGACCTTCGTTTTCTAACGTATTGCGAATAAAGTCGCCAAAGCTATCACTGCCCACACGGCTTAACCAGCCGACATGAAACCCTAAACGCGCCAGACCAATCGCCACATTGGTATCTGCGCCTGCAATCCGGCGCTGGAAATGCTCAACCTCGGAAAGTTTGCCGGGGGAGTCAGCCACGAACATGGTCATGGCTTCGCCAAAAGTGAGGATTTCTGGTGGGTTAGTAAAGGAGTGGGACATGGTCAGTCATCTCTTGATGTTGTTGGTCGTCGGTTAATGGGAACGATACCATTTGTGTTGCTTTTATAAAGCTTGGGCGATCATAAAATGCTAACGCCGGGTGGAGCCTCTTGCGATTAGGGTAGGTGTAAAACTCAATGTTGTCGGCTGCGGCGATGTTTGAGATGTAATTCTATGCCTCAAGCAGTGAAGCGCCGTTTTCCCGATAGCATCGGTTGGCTGGGCAAGCGTGGTAATGCCAGGAGGCACTAGATCGCACCAGTCGAGTTCATCAATGCCCATTAAGCCGACTTGACCAAGGGGTAGACCTAGCTGCTGGAAAAGGCGCGTTACCGTCAAGGTCACATTGCCGTTGCCACATAGTACGGCGCAGGCGTGTTGAGGATGGGTGGCTAAAAAATGGCTTAGCGCCTGGCGCGTGTTGGTGTCACCTGTTAACAGTAGCGTTGCATGGCTTAACGCACGCTGTTGGGCTCCCTGGTTAAAGCAGGCCAGCCGTCGTTGCCGTGTGCTCGACTGCTCAGGGGCTTCGCTGACATACAACACGGCTTGGTAACCCTGGGCAGAAAGGTGATCAAGTGCGCTATCAATCGCTAGCTGGTTATCAAGCCCTACTACTTCTGCATCCACATTGCTGACTTCGCGGTCTAGCAGCACGACTGGCGTTCCATGTCTGATGAACGCCTGTATTTGGGTTTCGGGGCTGCCGGTGGCATTAACCACCAAGCCTGCCACCTGATACGCTCCTAGAAGGTCTAAATGCTGGCGCTCCTGCTCAGAATCGTTGTCGGTATTGCATACCAATAATGAGTAGCCGTACTGGCGGCATGCTTGTTCGACACCGTGGGTAATCGCCACGGAAAAAGGGTTGCGGATATCCGCTACCAGCATTCCGATGAGTTTGGAGCGCCCACCCTTCAATCCACGTGCCATTTGGTTGGGCTGGTAATCTAGGGTGCTTGCTGCATGGGCAATGCGGTCCTGAAGAGTGGGCGATAGACGTTCCCGTTCATCGCCAAAATAGCGCGAAACGCTGGTTTTTGAAGCACCGGCTAAACGAGCGACTTCAAGAATGGTAGAACGCCGACCTGCAGATGACATAATGGTCTTCATGAAATGGTAACGGTTCCATTTTGATTATACTTAACATCAAAAGCAACGGTACCTAGTCAATTAGGCGTGATTAACCATATGAATATCGTACTCGGAGGGATTCACCGTGCCCTCCAGTCGACCAATTTGGGTGAAATCATTGTTCTCAAGGACGGTATCAATAGACGTATCTTTGAAAGATAAATTTTTAATAACGTTTACTTTGCAGGGCATACCCTTAGCGTCAACGTCCATAATCCAGGCTAGAAAACCGTTTGAAAATTTAGCCAAGCTGCCGATGGGGTAAAGGCCAAAGTGTTGGATATACTCCACAAGTAATGATTTCTCATAAAGATTAGGAAGGTCATTAACCCAGCGATAGGCATCAAGCGGTTGTCGTGGCTGTTGACTGTTTCGCTCATGGGTTAATTTGTTGATAATTTTTATGACACTGATTAAACGCACCCGCTCTGACAATACATCTGCGGTTTTACCGTCTGGATAGCCACTGCCATCCAGACGCTCGTTAGCATTTAAAATAATGTCACGGCAGGTAGGGCTGGGCGTCCACCCAAGGCTTGAGAGCTTATGATCCAGTGCTTGCACGTGGCTTTTAAGTATTTCCGTTTGTGACGGTGAAATATGCATTTTAAGGGAGGGCAGTTTCTCACTAATCAGTAGTGGCTTGCCCATGGTGTGCAATAGGGCACCAGCTACCGCTTCTCGTGTCTGAGAGTTGTGTGGGTCACGACTGATTAATATCATCGCTAGTTGACTCGCCACCTTTACGGCATGGCGTACCCACTCGGGCTCGTTGTGCAAAAATGCCAGAGCGTACTTCACTACTTTCTGATCTTGGTTAATCATATATAGGAGACTATCAACACATTCATATAGGCTTTCTTCAGGCAGCAAGTTTTTGCTTTTAATAAACATTAATATGACTTGTATTTGGTGAGCGATTTCCTGAATGCCTCTTAGTAACGGAGATTTTTGGGTGTTTTGGATCTGCTCCCGCTCTTCTTTGTGCTGTAACTTCTTCTCTTTAGCATCTGCTATAAAAAGCCGTGACTTCACCCGTGAAGCATTATCTTGCAGGCCCGAACGAAAAGCGGCTTCGAACTCAGATTCCGATACATAATGGAAAAGTGTCTCGGTCATAGTGGGTGTCATATTAATAAACTCAATACCAATGGCCGCATAATCATGGCTACCAAAAGGACGCATATGACGGATACGCCCCTCGGCCGTGAAGGTATCGCCATTGGGAAACTCGAGGGTCACGCCTGGCAGTATCTGATTGACGGTGAGTGCCATGCTGTCTTCAAGACTGACATATACCAGGCAGCCCCCCACCGATAAATTGCGTACCTTGCCTTCAAGGTAAAGCTCATGCAAAAAAACGTTAAGGTGCGCACGGGCTTGCATGCCAAGAATGAAAGGGACACGTAGAGCGCCGCGATTGTCGGAGGCAAAAATCGAATTGGGGAGTTGGCACTCCAAGTGATAAGTGCAGGTATCAATTTTGGTCACGTGAGCAGGCACATGCTCAATATTATAGATTTGCTCCTCTTCTCCGGTGCCGTGCCGAAGCGTTTCAATGTCAAAGCAAATGGTATCGTTTTTTAAGTAAGGAGATAGGGAATTGCCAGAATAAGTTATTTCTAATGTTATTTTTCCGCCGTCCAGATCTGTTTTTATAGCGGTTGCTTCAATAGCGTAAGCCGCTTCTTTAGAAAAAATGGAAATAGTGTGGTCTTTGTGAAGTAGCGACTTTAGTATTTGGCTTGTGGCGTTTGGTGTTGCTGTATGGATTGACATGTCATATTCACCATATTTTTTTTAGTTAGCTATTGTCTTGGTGATGACTTTTACAAATTAGCATTATTATAGTAGCGCTAACCCCCCTTTACCCTCGGAAATACCTATTGATGAGTTGATTAGCCATCATTTAACGCCTATTTGCAAATCTATTCATTTTTATTTTTGTTATGTAGGGTGGTTTTTTGATAGCTTTTTGCTATAAGAGGCGTTGTGAAGTATGCCGTTCGGCTGGGCAGGACGAATCAGGTAAACTGCGCCTTTTCTCGCAAAAGCGATGCCCACGGTATGCACCCAAACGATGTGCCAAAAAGCTATGACTTAACAGAGGCTGGCGATCGCTATTTCGATGGCTTGGCCGATAAGTTCTCTCGTTCACTCTATCAGGCACCCCGTGGCGAGTTGCGCTTAGCGATGCTTGACTATTTATTGCCGCAAATGTTGCTTTTAAACGAGCAGAACGTCCTCGACGTGGGCGGTGGTCTGGGCCAACAAACGGCGTGGTTTGCCAAGCGTGGGCATAAGGTAACCATGGCGGAGCCTTCGAAAGACATGCTCAGTTATGCCCAACAGTGGCATCACGATGATCCCACGCTACCTCACTCTTCCATTACTTACCGACAAGCGTCCTTGCAGGATCTGCCCCCGCAGGCACCGGGGCCATGGTCGCTGATTACTTGCCACGCAGTGTTGGAGTGGCTGGGTGACCCGCAAGCAGCCCTGGCTAACCTAAGTGATCTGCTGGCGCCTGGTGGCCAGCTTAGCTTGATGGTGTTTAATCGCGATGCGCTGCGTTTCTCTAATGTGGTTAAAGGCAATCTTGAGAAGGCGTTGAGTGACCGATTGGAGGGGAAAGGAAAACGGCAACGTTTAACGCCCATTTCGCCGATAACGCACAACGACATTGCCCAGTGGAGCGCAGCAAACGGACTGAAAATAGATGCCGTCGCTGGCATCCGGGTGTTTCAAGATTACTTACGCCATCCCCCCGCAACGCCTGCAGAAAAAGAAACGCTACTGGCGCTGGAGAAACAGTACTGTCGCCAAGACCCGCACTGGCGATTGGGTCGTTACCTACTGTACACATTAACGAAACCGGAGAGCCCTGAATGAGTGCCCAAGCCCCTGCGTGTCAGTTATTAGAGCGCCAAAGAGATAAGTACGCAGCGCTATGGGTCGTAGGCCCGCCTGTGGATAGCTGGCTTATTGACCAGTCAGCGGGCGTGTTGAGCGGTGATTTTGCGGTGCTAAATGAGTGGAAGGCAAAGGGCAAGCAAGCCCGGACACCTTTTGACTTGGCCCCGGGAGAGCCATTAGGGAAAGAAGTGGTGCTGTTTTGGCCAAAAGCCCATCAGTTAGGTATCTGGTGGCTGAAGTGGTTATGTGAACAGCTACCTAGCGGCACGCCGTTAGAGATTGTGGGCGAGCATCAAGGGGGGATCAAGCGCGTTCCTAAGATGCTGGATGAGCTGGGAATGACGTGGGACAAGCGCGATAACGCGCGTCGCTGTTCACTCTTTGCCACCCATACTATTGCGTTAAATTCAGCTAGTGATAGCGCTTGGCAAAACATTGAAGCGCTGGGTTTAACGTTGGCCAGCCATCCCGGTGTCTTTGGCCATGGCAAAGTCGATGAAGGAACGCTGTTAATGTTGGCAAGCATTGAGGATAGCTTGCCGAAAAAACCGCTCAAAGTACTGGATATGGGCTGTGGCGACGGTATTGTCAGCGCTTGGTTGGCCCAGCGAGGTCATCTGGTGACCGCCGTAGACGTTAGCGCCTTTGCAATAGAAGCCTGTAAGCGCACTTTAACTGCGAATGGTTTAGAGGGGCGCGTGCTGTGTAGTGATGTGTTCAGCGCACTTGAGGGCGAACAGTTCGACTGGATTGTCAGCAATCCCCCCTTCCATAAAGAGCGTGATATCAGCTATGGCCCCAGCCAGCGCTTAATTAGCCAAGCGCCCGAGCACCTAAACACTGGTGGGCGTTTGGTCATTGTGGCGAATGGTTTTCTGCCTTACCCCGATCACTTACAGCGCGCTTTTCAAGATTTTCATATCTTGGCGGATAATCGCCGCTTCAAGGTATACGGTGCAAAGCAACTAAGTCGCTAGCCTCACCGCCACCAGCTTCGACTAAAAATGAGATTTCATAAGCCGCTATTTGGCCCTAGGTACGCTTGCCAGGGCCAAAGTTGCTCGTCCATACTCGATTTATTGGTCAAGCTATCATACAGTCAGATGTTCCGACTCTAGGCATGTGCCTACCATTCTGGGTCATGCCGCTACCAGGGATGTGCCACATGATGCGACTCAACAACAAAAATGCACTGGTCACCGCCGCTGCGAATGGCATTGGACGCGCTACCGCCGAACGCTTTGTAGCTGAAGGTGCGCGCGTATTTGCAGTAGATATCGATATTGCCACGCTAGAAGGTGTGGAGGGCGTTGATGCCTACTGTCTGGATGTAACGGACAGCAAAGCGATTCATGAACTGGCTAGCTCACTGCCTAATCTGGACATACTCTTCAACTGTGCGGGCATGGTGGCCGGTGGCTCCGTACTCGAGTGTGATGAGGCTACCTGGCAGCGCTCGCTGGATTTAAATGTCACTTCCATGTTTCATACCTTGCAGGCTTTTTTGCCAGGCATGTTGGCAAACGGCGGTGGCAGCGTTATCAATATGGCTTCTTTGGCATCCAGTGTTAAAGGGGTGGCGAACCGCTGCGCTTACGGTGCTTCCAAAGCCGCCGTCATCGGGCTCACCAAATCAGTCGCCGCCGATTTCATGACCCAAGGTATTCGCTGCAATGCCATCTGCCCAGGCACTGTCGACTCGCCCTCGTTAAAGCAGCGTATTGCAGAGCAGGCGAGTAAAGAGGGGCGCAGCGATGCTGATGTTCTGGCCTCCTTTATTGCGCGCCAGCCAATGGGTAGGCTGGGGCGGGTGGAAGAAGTGGCAGCGTTAGCCACTTTTCTGGCCAGTGATGACGCCCAATTTATTACCGGTACCGCGCAACTCATCGATGGCGGCTGGGCAAACTGATTCTTTAAAAAGGATAACACTATGAAGCTTTTACGTTTTGGAGCGTCTGGTCAGGAAAAGCCGGGCATCCTTGATAGCCAAGGCAAGGTGCGTGATCTTTCGGGCGTTATTGACGATATCGCCGGTGACCTGTTGAGCGATGAAGCGCTGCAGACACTGCGTGATACGGATCTTTCTGCCCTGCCTGAGGTAGCGGCGGATGTGCGTCTGGGGCCCTGTGTGGGTCGGGTCGGCAAGTTTATCTGTATTGGCCTCAACTACTCCGACCACGCGGCAGAAACCGGCGCCGAGGTGCCGCCAGAGCCCGTGATTTTTAACAAATGGACCAGCGCCATTTGTGGCCCCAATGACGATGTGGAAATTCCACGTGGTTCGAAGAAGACCGATTGGGAGGTTGAGCTTGGCGTGATTATCGGCAAGGGCGGGCGTTACATAGACGAAGCCGATGCGATGTCGCATGTCGCAGGGTTCTGTGTGGTCAACGACGTGTCTGAGCGTGAGTTCCAGCTGGAGCGGAGTGGCACTTGGGACAAGGGCAAAGGGTGCGATACGTTTGGCCCCTTGGGGCCCTGGCTGGTCACGCGCGATGAAGTGGCTGACCCCCATCAATTGAGCATGTGGCTGGAAGTGGACGGCAAGCGTTACCAGGATGGCAGTACGCGCACCATGGTGTATCAAGTGCCTTTTCTGATCAGTTACTTGAGTCGTTTCATGAGCCTGCAGCCAGGTGATGTGATTTCAACGGGAACGCCACCAGGTGTAGGAATGGGCCAGAAGCCCCCGGTTTACCTACGCGACGGGCAGCAAATGCGCTTAGGTATCGAAGGCTTGGGTGAGCAGCAGCAGCGCGTCGTACAAGCCTGAACGCGACGAGGCGGTGGTATGCTCACCAATAGCCACGATCGCTAATACTCACCGCTTCCTCAAACTTGCCTCAATCAGCCGCCGACGAATTGACCTTTAAGGTCTATCTTTAAGGGCTACGATGCAAATAAGTAGTCGTTAATTTAACGGCAGTTTGTGGGAGTGGCTGAAATGGCGGGCAGTATTCGAAATACGGTGGTACTGGCAAGTGCCGTTTTGCTTGGCGGGTTGCTGGCGCTGGGACTAGTTGTCGGCGGCAGCTATATCAAGGGGGCTGCTGAAGTGTGGCAGCAGTCCTCCCGCAGCGTAACGGTGCGCGGCTTGTCAGAGCGGGAAGTGCCAGCAGATTTAGTGCTATGGCCGTTCAACTACAGTGTCAGCGCCAACACCTTGAGTGACCTGGAGCGACAGCTATCCGATGACGAGCAGTCGATTCGCGCTTTCCTTCAGGGCCAGGGATTTGCGCCGGAGCATGTCAGTTCCACTCCGCCGCGAATTACAGATCAGTTTAGCAATCAATATAGCGGCCAGCGCCCAGACGAGCGTTACCGGGCTGAAGCAACGCTATTACTGCGCTCACCTGATGTCGAGGGCGTGATTGAGGCGATCCCTAGCGCTACTTCGCTGGTTCGTGAAGGCGTGCTGCTTTCACCCAGCTATGAATACCGCACGGAATTCCTGTTTACCGGCCTGGATGCGATCAAACCCGAAATGATTGCAGCGGCAACGGCGGATGCGCGCAACGCCGCACAGCAGTTTGCTGAAGATTCCGGTAGCCAAGTGGGGCAGATTCGTCAGGCCACTCAAGGCTACTTTTCCATTGAAGATCTGGATAGCTACACGCCACAAACCAAACGCGTCCGCGTCGTCACCACGGTGGACTATTCTTTGCAGGACCATTCTTTGCTGGACTAGGCTTAATAGAAACGCGCCAAGGGAAGGGCGGTCAGCCCGTGTATTCTAGGGCGGTGATGGTATAAAACATCTCACCATTGGGGGTGAGTACCTTCGCCTCATCGCCTATCTGCTTGCTCAACAGGGCCTTGGCCATGGGGGCATCGATACTGATCCAGCGTTTTTTAGTGTCGATTTCATCGTGGCCAACAATTCTGAGATGTACCTGCTCGCCGTTTTCATCTTCCAGGCTCACATAGGCGCCGAAAAATACCTTGCTAGTATCGGCAGGCAGCCGATCGACAATTTGAAGTTCATCTAAACGTTTTGTCAGGTAGGTAATCCGGGCAATAACGCGGTTTAGCTCTTTCTTATTATAAGTGTAATCGGCGTTTTCACTGCGATCGCCCTGAGCGGCGGCTTCGCCGACTTTCTCTGAAAGGGCCGGGCGTTTAACCCGAGAAAGATGATCCAGTATAGCGCGCAGACGTGACGCCCCTTCCGGGGTGATCAGATTGCTCTTAGGGGCTTGACGCGGATCTTTGGCTGGATCGCGCCAGCGGGTCATGTTGCGGCCTTTCATTACCTGTTCCCCTTCGTGTTTCGAGCTACCTACTTTACGTTAATTGCGCGAAGCATACCAAGCAACATGCCACTGGCGAATCATTCAAACGTTCGTTACATTATGTGAGAGGCCCACCATTGGTGGGGCTACGCTGGACAATAATAATTCAGGAGCATGTATGCGAAGTCTCTCTTTATTACCCATGTCTTTACCACGTTCCCTGATCGCCGCCGCGATGGGTACCGTACTGGTACTGTCACCGTTGACCGCGACCGCCTTCGAAGGCGAGCTGTTTTCACTGAAAAATCGCTGGGAGCATACCGTGACGGAAATGCCTGCCAATGAGCGGGAAAATACGTTGAAAGCGTTGGCAGGCGAAGTGGAACAATTGGCTGAACAGCACAAAGATGAAGCCGATGTACTTGTCTGGCAGGGCATTATTTTGGCCTCCTATGCCCGGGAAAGGGGTGGCTTGGGTGCGTTGGGAACTGCAGGTGATGCGCGCGATGCGCTAGAGGAAGCGATTGAAATCGATCCGCAAGGGTTGAGCGGTTCGGCCTACGTCACGCTAGGCGCGCTTTACGACCGCGCGCCGGGTCGGCCACTGGGCTTCGGTAATAGCGAGACGGCTGAACGCATGTTTCAGCGTGCCCTGGAAATCCGCCCGGACGGTATCGATGTTAACTACTACTATGCCGCTTTCTTGAAAGAAGAGGGCAATGAGCAGGCAGCGCGTGAGCACGCCCAGCGGGCGGTTAACGGCACTGCTCGCGAGAACCGGCAAGTCTCGGATGAAGCGCTGCGTCGAGATGCCGAGACGCTCCTCAATCAGCTTTAATCCGCTAACTGGATTGGCATTCCCGGTGGCAAGCACTGATAATAGAGCGATTGTCACCACCGGGAGTGCCCCATGGCGTCTAGCCCTAAAAACGCTGAGTTTGGAAATTCTCCATCTCAAAAGGCCCCTTTTCGAAGCACATCACTTAGCGTTCCGCAGTTAAAGCGCGGTGATGTTGAGCTGCTCAAGCGTGAGGCTTTGCATCAGGGGTTTTTCCGCCTGGAAGGCCTGGAGCTTCGTCACCGCCTATTCGAAGGTGGCTGGAGCGAACCAATACGCCGAGAAGTACACAGCCGTTTTGATGCAGTGGGTGTGCTGCTTTACGACCCCGCCCGCGATTTAGTGGTATTGATTGAGCAGTTTCGCGCAGGCGCCATCGATGATGCCGTGTCTCCCTGGAAGCTCGAACTGGTGGCGGGCTTGGTGGAAGATGGCGAGTCGCTGGAAGACGTGGCCCGCCGTGAAGCGTGGGAAGAAGCGGGTTGTAAAGTGGCCGAACTGACCAAATTACACACTTATTATCCAAGTCCCGGCGCCTGCAACGAGCAAGTGACCCTATTTTGTGGTTTGGTGGATTGCCAAGGGCTAGGCGGGATTCATGGCTTAGACGAAGAGCATGAGGACATTCGGGTGCATGTCATGCCGTTTGCCAATGCCTGGGAACTCTTGACGCAAGGACGACTCGACAACGCCATGTGTCTGATTGGGCTACATTGGCTTAATAGCCAACGAGCCTCACTTCGCGCCGTTTCACAGCGGGCGATGACACAAAGCGAAACAAACGAGGAGTGAATATGGCGAGAACGGCCTATGTCACCGATTTAAAATCGCTCCAAGGGGAGTGCAGCGCCAATTATTTGCGTTTGGTGCGCCTGGTGGGCGATATGGAGGCCGGCCAGCGTCGTGATATTGCCCTGCGCGGCGATAAACAGCATTTCGGTGATCTGCACCTCTATATTCAAGAGCAGGCGCCTTATACCACCATGGTGTCTGTTTCCCAGACTGGCCCGCTAGACACCGTTATCGAGGGGCCGCGCATGCGTGTGCATCTCTATCATGATGTCCGCATGGCAGAAGTGACCGACTTTCAGCGCGAGCGCCATTTTAGCGGCCGTTATCGATACCCGAACGCCCGCATGCACCAACCGGATGAAAAGCTCCAGCTCAACCGCTTCTTGGGCGAGTGGCTGGCTCACGGCCTTGCCCACGGTCACACCATTGACGTGCCGGAGATGCCCTGATGCGTGTGGTTCAGATTACCGACGCTCATCTCTATGCAGACACCGAGGCACGCTCCCGCGCAGGTATTCCTTGGCGGCAGTTTCAGCAGGTAATCAGTGCGGTTGTAAATGAGCAACCTGAAATCGTGCTGTTTACGGGTGATATCAGCCAGGACGAATCCGCTGCTTCATACGCCTTGGCGGTGCAGGCGATGGAGCAGCTGCCTTGCCCCTGGTACTGGCTGCCAGGTAATCACGATCAACCCGAGTTCATGGCTGCCGAGCGTCCGCTGGTGGATGAAGTCGACTTGAATGCCTGGCGCATCCTGCTGCTCAATACCCAGGTAGAGGGCAAGCCTTACGGTGAACTCGGGAGTGAGCAGCTTGCTGCGCTAGCGGAACGCTTGCAGGCCGACACTCGACCAACCCTGATTGCTATGCACCACCCGCCGGTGAATGTGGGAGCAGTGTGGATGGATGCTATTGGCCTTCAGGATCGTGATGCTTTTTGGGCGTTGCTAAGCAAACATGCGCACGTTCACATCATCCTGTTTGGCCATGTACATCAAGCCTACGCCGAACACCGCAGCGTGGGTGAGACCACTATTGACGTTTACGGTTGCCCAGCCATGGCGGATCAGTTCCTGCCCGGTGCCGAGCACTTCGCTATTGATGAAGCATCCCGCCCTGGCTACCGCGTTATCGATTTACAGTGGAGTGAGCGCCTAGGCAGCGAGTGGCAGAGCTGGATTGAGCGTATTGATTGACAGATCTGTTCCCTTACTTAGTCTTCTTTAGGTGATTAAGGAATAAAAAGATAGTTATTAATTCTTTTGGGTTATTATCGTCTCGGCGTTACCCTACCCGCATTCGAACATAAAATACTTCTAGCTTGTGTAACGAGCTTGTTCTTGCGAGGTAAGGGGCTATGACCCAATTGTCTACACTGTCTTTAAAGGAAGGGTCTTCAAAGGAGCGGTCTTCAAAAGAGCAGTCTTCAAAGGCAAGTTCTTCAGAGACGCGATCTTCAGCGCCACAGCAGGAGGCTTTTAGTGCTCCTGATGCCGCGCGCTTGACCCACCTCAAGCAATTAGAAGCCGAATCTATTCATATTATCCGTGAAGTCGCCGCTGAGTTCTCCAACCCAGTGATGATGTACTCCATAGGTAAAGACTCGTCGGTCATGCTGCATCTAGCGCGTAAAGCCTTTTATCCAGGTACACCGCCATTCCCGCTGATGCATGTAGATACAACCTGGAAATTTCGCGAAATGATCGAGTTTCGTAACCGCATGGCAGAAGAAGCGGGTATGGAGCTAATCGTGCATACCAACGAAGAGGGGCGGGCGGCCAATATCAACCCGTTCGATCACGGTAGTGCCAAATACACCGATATCATGAAAACCCAGGCGCTCAAGCAGGCGCTGGATAAATACGGTTTTGATGCAGCCTTTGGTGGCGCCCGCCGCGATGAAGAAGCCTCGCGTGCCAAAGAGCGCGTTTACTCGTTTCGCGATAAATACCACCGCTGGGATCCCAAGAATCAGCGCCCAGAGCTTTGGAACGTGTATAACGCCAAGGTCAATAAAGGCGAATCAATCCGCGTATTCCCGCTCTCCAATTGGACTGAGCTGGATATCTGGCAGTATATCTATCTGGAATCGATCCCCATTGTTCCTCTTTACTACTCTGCCAAGCGCCCGGTAGTCGAGCGCGACGGTATGCAGATTATGGTCGATGACGACCGCTTGCCTTTAGCGCCTGGTGAAGTGCCGGAAGAGAAGTCGGTGCGGTTTAGAACGCTAGGCTGCTACCCGCTGACCGGCGCTGTGGAATCGGAAGCCGCGACGCTTCCGGAAATTATTCAAGAGATGCTGCTGACTCGAACCAGTGAGCGAAGTGGTCGTGCCATTGACCGCGATCAAGTAGGTTCGATGGAGAAGAAAAAGCGCGAGGGGTACTTCTAATGTCTCACCAATCCAATTTAATCGCTGATAATATCGAGCAGTATCTGCACGAGCATGAAAACAAAGATCTACTGCGCTTTATTACTTGCGGTAGCGTGGACGACGGAAAATCGACGCTAATCGGCCGCATGCTCCATGACTCAAAAATGATCTTTGAAGATCAGCTAGCGGCGATCACTCAGGCCTCTAAAACCAGCGGTACTACCGGTGATACCGTTGATTTGGCGCTATTAGTGGATGGCTTGCAGTCAGAGCGCGAGCAGGGTATCACCATCGATGTGGCGTACCGCTTTTTCTCTACCGATAAGCGCAAGTTTATTATTGCCGATACGCCTGGGCATGAGCAGTACACGCGCAACATGGCCACCGGTGCTTCAACGGCCAGTCTGGCAATTATTCTGATTGATGCCCGTTACGGGGTGCAGACTCAGACCCGGCGCCATAGCTTTATCGCCGATCTGCTGGGTATTCAGCATCTGGTGATTGCGGTTAACAAGATGGATCTGGTGGGATTCTCCGAGCAGCGTTTTAATGAAATTGTTGCAGAATACCGTGCCTTTGCTGAGAACCTGCAAGCGCCGGATATTCGCTTTGTGCCAATGTCGGCGCTCAACGGCGACAACGTAGTGAATCGCAGCGAACAAACACCCTGGTATTTTACCAACAATTACCAAGGGGAAACGCTGATCGAGCTATTAGAGAGTGTCGAGATCACACGCGATCAGAACCTCAGCGATCTGCGTTTACCGGTTCAGTACGTTAACCGGCCCAATCTCGATTTTCGTGGCTACTGCGGCACCCTGGCTGCAGGTGTCATTCGCCCAGGGCAGGCGGTCAAGGTGTTACCTTCGGGCAAAACCTCTACCGTGGCGCGGGTCGTTACCTACGATGGCGATCTTGCCGCCGCTTATCCAGGCCAAGCAATTACTGTGACCTTGGAAGACGAGATCGATATCTCCCGCGGTGATTGGCTGGTGGCAGCGGATAGCGAATTGCCGCTCTCGAATACCTTCAAAGCCGATATTGTCTGGATGCACGAAGACGTGTTAACGCCAGGCAAGCTTTATGATTTTAAGTTGGCGACGCGCGATCTTTCCGGGCAGGTAAGCGCCATTGATTACCAAATCGATGTCAATACGCTGGAAAAGCATACGACGCATTCGCTGGGCCTTAATGCGATTGCTCGCTGTGATGTGGAATTGACCGCGGCCATTCCGGTGGATAATTATCGCACCAGTCCTGGCACCGGCAGCTTTATCATCATTGATCGTCTGACCAATGTCACCGTAGGCGCCGGGATGATTCGTGGCACGGCAAGTGAGGTAGGCACTGCCACGCAGTCAACCGATTGGGCCGCCTTTGAACGCGATCTGAATGCGCTGGTGCGTAAGCATTTTCCACATTGGGAAGCCAAAGATATCAGCGGCTTATTCAATCGCTAAGCGCTTTGACACGCACCAGTAAAACGCCAAACACAACGGCCCGCTTTAAAAGCGGGCCGTTGTGTTTGGGTGAGCTTAACTATTACTCAGCGTTAGGGAAAAACAGCTGCTGGCCGTCTACCTCAAAATCCGCAATTGCTTGCTGTCCCTCTTCAGAGACCAGCCACTCGTGCCACTGCGCTGCAAGGTCGTGTTTCAGGTCTGGGTGGCGCTCTTCAGAAAGCAGTAGGCTGCCGTACTGGTTAAACAGCGCTTCGTCGCCTTCAAACAGCAGCGTCAAATCCTGAGGGTTTTCAAACGCGACCCAGGTGGCACGGTCGGTAAACGTATAGGCATCCATACCCGCCGCGGTGTTCAGTGTCGGCCCCATGCCGCTGCCCAGCTCACGATACCACTCGCCCTCAGCCGTCACTCCCGCATCTTCCCACAAACGCAGCTCAGCGCGGTTGGTGCCGCTGTCATCGCCGCGCGAAGCAAACGGGGACTCGCTTTCCGCTATGCGCTGCATGGCCTCAATGACGTTTTCACTGTCACTGATGCCCGCCGGGTCATTACTCGGCCCAACGATAACGAAGTCGTTGTACATCACGTTCAGTCGTTCAGTGGCATAGCCCTCCGCCACAAACTTCTCTTCACCCGCAGTGTCATGCACTAAAAGACTATCGGCATCGCCACGGCGACCGATTTCAAACGCTTGACCCGTACCGACAGCCACCACACGAACCTCGATACCCGTTGCTTCGGTGAAGGTGGGGATGATCGCGTCGAACAAACCTGAATTTTCAGTGGAGGTGGTGGAAGCCAGGGTTATGTAATCATCGGCCGCCATCAGCGTGCCGCTAAAGGTCATACCCAGGGCGCCTGCCGTTATCAATGCGGTGGATTTCTTCATTTTATTGCTCCTTGCTCATTTTTGATTAGTCACAGAGTTCATGCTTTTCAGGGTTACCAAACCAGCTCACCCCGAATAAATGCCCCTGCCTCGGGTGAATAGGGGGCAGTAAAAAAATCATTGGCTGGGGTATGTTCGAGTAATTCGCCGTTATGCAAAAAAAGCACATCGTTGGCTAAGCGACGTGCTTGATGTAAATCATGGGTAGTCATCACGATACGGGTACCGCTGTGATGGAACTCAAGCACCGCATCTTCCACTGCTTTGATAGCCGCCGGGTCGAGGGCAGAGGTGGGTTCGTCTAAAAACAGTACGCGCGGGTTGAGCAGCCAGGCCCGTGCCAGCGCCAAACGCTGTTGTTCGCCACCGGAAAGCACCCGTGCAGGCCGTTTGGCTAAATGGGCTAAGCCAAACTTCTCAAGTGCACTCATTGCCTGCGCTTTACGAGATAGTCCTTTGAGCTCGGGGTGTGGCGTTTTGTTGATGGCTAGCACAAAGGTGAGATTGTCCAGCGCTGAGCGACGCAACAGTACCGGGCGCTGAAACACCATGGCTTGGGCAGGTGGCTTGCCTTGCCAGTGAACCGTGCCGTTAGTAGGCGTGAGAAGGCCGTGGGACAGACGCATCAGCAGGCTTTTACCCGCGCCGTTAGGGCCCATGATGAGTGTTCGATGGCAGCCCGCCAGTTCCAGTGTGGTCGGCTTGAGCAGCGTGCTGCCCCGGTGCACAAAGCTGACGTTTTCCAGTTGCAGCGTGGCAACGGGGGGCGCTTGATATATCGTCATCCCAGCCGCCTTTTTGCCGTCTCACCGATGACATGAGCAATTGCATTAATCATGGTGACCAGTCCGAGTAGAATAATTCCCAGCCCTAGCGCCATGGGCAAGTTACCTTTGCTGGTTTCCAGCACAATGCTGGTCGTCATGACGCGGGTCACGCCATCAATGTTGCCGCCCACAATCATCACCGCGCCCACCTCAGCGCTGGCGCGGCCAAAGCCCGCTAAAATGACGGTCATGAGCGCAAAACGCGCATCCCAAAGCAGGGTAGGGATCATCCGGCTACGTGTTAGGCCAAAGGAGTTCAACTGCTCGGCATACTCGACGTGGAGTGCCTCGACTTGTTGACGGGTTAGGGCGGCGATAATCGGTAGAACGAGAATGACTTGCGCGATGACCATCGCCGTGGGGGTAAACAGCAACCCCCACTCACCCAATGGGCCTGCACGTGAAAGCAGTAAATAGACGCAAAGACCGGCGACTACGGGGGGTAACCCCATGAGTGCATTGAGCGCGACGATCACTGCGTTGCGCCCTGGAAAGCGCCACAGCGCGAGAGCGGCACCCAGCGGAAGTGCGAGCAAGCTGGCAATAAAAACCGCCATTAGCGATACCTGCAGCGACAGCATCACGATTGAGATTAAGGCGCTGTCCATGCTCATAATCAAAGCGAGGGCAGTGCTGAAGGCGTTGTCACTAGTCAGCATTGAGTATTGGCGTCGTTATTAGGTTCGTTTCGGCATAATGTACCCAAAAATGACCGATTGCACTCTAGACTGAAATTGATGCAGTCTTATGCAAGGAAAATCATTGATGGCGTAACCGCAGCGAAGGAGCTTATCGCTATGACTGAACGGCATGCTTACTTAACCACTGCGGAAGTCGCCGACTACCTGCGCCTGAAGGAGCGCAAGGTGTATGACTTGGTCAGTCAGGGGCAGATTCCCTGCAGCCGGGTCACCGGCAAATTGCTGTTTCCACGTCAGCAGATCGATTTATGGGTACTGAGCCATTTGGAAGGGGATCAGGCGCAGCGGTTAACCGTGCCGCTTGTGGTGGCGGGCAGCCAGGATCCGCTATTAGAGTGGGCCGTGCGAGAAAGTGGTTCAGATTTGGCCATGCTGTGCCAAGGCAGCGGTGATGGCGTGCGTCGCCTGCTGGATGGCAAGGCCATGCTGGCCGGTATCCATTTGCTAGACCCATCAACACAGCGCTATAACGAACCCAGTGCGCTCGGCTTAAGCGGAATGCGTGACCTGCTAATCGTCCGCTGGGCCACACGACGTCAAGGGCTGCTGGTGCCCACTGATAATCCGCTGAAGATCAAGGCGCTCAACGACCTTAAACGCCCACACTTGCGCGTGGCGCATCGTCAGCCTGAAGCGGGGGCGGCCCGCTTGCTTGGCTTTTTATTGCAGCAAGCGGGGATCGATAGCTCAGCGCTTAATTGGGCGCCGCATGCTTCTTTAAGTGAAGATGATTTGGCATTGAGCATTTGCCAGGGCGAGGCCGATGTGGGGCTGGGGGTAGAAGCCGCCGCCCATCGCCAGCAATTAGGTTTTGTTCCTCTCTGCGAGGAGCCATTTGATTTAATTATGCAACGGCGCAGCTATTTCGAACCCGCCGTACAGCGGCTGATGGCGTTTGCTCAACAAGCCCGTTTCGCAGAGCGTTCAATCCAGTTGGGTGGTTACACTATTGCTGAAACAGGCAAGATTATACATAACGCCTAACGCCCCCCCGATAGTCTTGATTGATTAGCAGGGTAGCTTGACGCTGTTACTATATGCGCCACAATAGTGAAGCGTTACTGACGCAAATCATCACGAAAAGGAGAGCATGATGAAACAAGCACTGAATGGTAAGCGAGTAGCTATTTTAGCCGCCGCTGGTTTTGAAGAGTCTGAGTTGAGCGTGCCGCGTGCCGCCTTGCAGAAAGAGGGTGTAGAGGTTCACATTGTAACGCCTGATGGTAAGGGCATTCGCGCTTGGGCGGAAACTGAGTGGGGCGATACCTACGAGGCTGATAAAGCTCTTGCCGATGTCAATGAGTCTGACTATCACGCGCTGGTTCTGCCCGGTGGCTTATTCAATCCCGACGAACTGCGCACTAACGATGAAGCGTTGAGCTTCGTAAAAGCGTTTTTCCAGGCAGGCAAGCCTGTCGCCGCTATATGCCATGCCCCATGGATTTTAATTAACGCAGGCGTGGTTGAAGGGCGTCGTATGACCTCTGTTCCTAGCGTTGCACAAGACCTTCTTAATGCTGGCGCTGAATGGGTGGATGAACCCGTCGTTGTCGACAGTGGCCTTGTGTCCAGCCGCACGCCAAAAGACTTGGATGCCTTTAATACCAAGTTACTCGAAGAATTGCAGGAAGGTCGTCACTCCGGTCAGCACGCTTGATGGGGCTATTGCGTCAGTGGGCAAGCTTTGCCAAAAGGCTTGTCCACGTTATTTCCAAACCCATCAAAGGAGACAGTAGCCGTGGGGGGATGGTGGTTCATCCTTACCGCGGCTATGGTTCCCAGAATGAAATCTTTGTCATGGGCAGGGTTTTTCGTCAAGCCGCGCTGGGTCGGGCGATTCCCCGCCATGGTATGTTGCGTGATACGGCTGATGTCGCGCGGCGTATTTTTCGCCGTGGGCTTGCCGATGCGCAGGTAGAGGTTCGAATTGGTGATAATCAGCTTTGTGTCAGCACAGATCGCGATGGCTATTTCGATGTCCATTTGCCGATCAGTCATACCCTGCCGATCGATGTCTCCTGGCACCGCGCTGATATTTTGGTACATCGTGCGGACCAAACGACGGTGCGAACTCATGTAGAAGTCTACGTGCCACCGCCAGAAGCGGATTTGCTGGTGATTAGCGATATCGATGACACCGTCATGTTTACCGGCGTGGCAGAAAAGCTCAAAATGCTTTATCGCCTATTTGTAAAAAAACCCCATCGTCGCACTGCCTTTCCCGGCGTCGCATCACTTTATCAGGCGTTGTATCGAGGCGTTAGTGAGCGCGCCGAACGGCCCATTTTATATGTCTCACGCGGGCCTTGGGCGATTTACGAAATGCTCGAAACGTTTTTTCAGATCAATCGTATCCCAGTTGGCCCCATCCTTTTCTTACGCGAATGGGGTATCTCCTGGCGCCGTCCCTGGCCACGGCGTGCAGAAGAGCATAAACGCGAATTGATCGACCGCATGCTGACCCTCTACAACGATTTGCCGTGTATATTAATTGGTGACAGCGGCCAGCATGATCCAGAAGTGTACATTGAAATCGTTAAAGCCTACCCGAACCGTATTAAAGCCATTTATATACGGCGAGTGGATAAAGACCCCAAAAGAGAGGCGGCGATTCAGCGGTTGCGCGATGAGTTGGTCGGCACGCAATGTGATTTGGTACTAGCTGCCGATAGCGTGCTGATTGCTGAACATGCGCACGCCCAGGGCGATATTTCTATTCATGGTTTGCAGGCAGTCAAGCGCGATGTGGAAGAACACCGCAATAACCCCGCCTAAAAACTATCTAGCCTGACAACATGTCCGCTTAACAGTGTTGCCAAGCCAGCCCCCATGGTAAAAGCTACGCATCGGAGAAGTTTGTTTGACGACGGCTGTTTTTAGATGGTTGTTTGTACAAAGCTTTTTTGTGGACAGGAACTGCCATGGTTATTCTACTGATCATTTTTGCGCTGGCTGTTTTTGTGCTCCCAAATATCTGGGCCAAGTGGGTGCTTAAGCGCTACACGAAGGGCCGTGACGATTATCCCGGTACAGGGGCCGAACTTGCCGATCATTTGCTACGCCGCCTGGGTGTTGAGGGCGCTAGCGTAGAGCGCACGGAGTTCGGTGACCATTACGATCCTGAGACACGCTGCGTGCGGCTTTCCCCGGATAACTACGATGGCCGTTCGCTTACCGCCGTCACCGTGGCTGCCCATGAAGTGGGGCATGCCATTCAGCATTATCAGGGGTATGCGCCATTAATAGCGCGCAGCCGGTTAGTTAGCGTAGCTCAAAAAGCCGAAAAACTCGGTGCTCTACTGATGATGGCCGCACCGTTTCTATTTTTATTAACACGCCTGCCGGGAGGCTTGGCAATCGTGATTGCCATGGCCGTCATTAGCTTTGGCACCGCAGCGGTGGTGCATCTAGTGACGCTGCCGGTGGAGTTCGATGCCAGCTTCAATCGGGCGCTACCGCTGTTGAAAGAGTACGTGCCGCCTGCCGACATGGCAGGTGCCCGGCATGTGCTCACCGCCTGCGCATTTACTTACGTGGCCGCTTCGCTGGCAAGCGTAATGAATCTGAGCCGCTGGCTGGTGATTTTGCGGCGGTAAGTAACGCTATCTCTTCAGCCCGTAGATTGTGTTAAATCCTGCCCCAGGGCTGCTATCGATGCCGCTAGCCAGTGATCGCAGCCAGCTGCGCATCGGCACGCTGAGCGAGGCCATCGCGGGAAAGTCTGGCCCTGTCACGGGCGTCGTCGCTGCCGAGTTGACTGGCATTGGCATCCACGTTGAGCAGCACGCTGTGCAGTGAGGCATGAATCAACCTAGCCCCAGCATGCGCGTCGCTAACAAACTGCTGCTCGATGTGTTCTCCCGCCTGCCGCGTCAGTGCCAGCGCCGCAGCACACAGCTGCGCCGTTTTCAGCGGCACTTCAACGGCAGTTTCGGCCGCCGCATGAAGGGCGCTTTGACGCCCTTCGTCCTCCTCATCCCGGCCGACGGCTGCCATAAATGCCTCAAAGGCGGCCACATCTTCTTGGGCCAGTGGCGCTAGGCGCTGTTTAAGTGAGGCACCTTCATCAATCAACGCCTGACGCGGCGTCGTGGCGTCATGGCGCTGGCTCAAGTGCAGCCCCTTGAGCACGAGCGCCAGGCCCAGGTCGGCACTCACCACGGCCACGGCGCCGCAGCCAGGCATCGGCTCGCGGGCCACGGTGTCGCGAAAAACGCTCAGTCTGTGCTCCCAGAGCGGTGCGGTGTTATCCGGCATGCGTCCTATCCTTTTTACATAGGGTAGTGGTTATACCCCAGCACGTTTCATGCTTTACACAATGCGCTCAAGTGCGGTTTTCAATGCTTGGCGCGTCTCGAGGCGCACGCAGCGCGACTGTTCCTGGCCATCCCTTAGAAAGATCAGCGTCGGCCAGAGCTTAACCTTGTATGACCGTCCCAGTCGTTTTCCCTTGCCATCCTCGACTCGCACATGGCGTACCCCAGGGGTTTGATCAATCACTTCCCTGATCAGTGGCTGCGCCGCACGACAGTAGCCGCACCAGGGCGTGCCAAATTCCACCACTACCGCCCCCTGACTGGCATCCAGTTCGCTTCGCTTTGGTACGATGCTATCGGGTAGGGTCATGTGTTCTCTCCTGAGAGGATGACAGGCCCCGCATCCCTGGAGGCCTGGTTAGTTTAGCGAATGATCAAGATAAACGAGATAACCCCGGCTTATTCGCCACTATCACCGCGCGGCGCGGCGCGGGGTAGCCTTCAATGGTGCGGCTGCGGTCTTCCGGGTCAAGAAAATCGGCCAGCGATTGATAGGTCATCCATTCGGTCGAGCGCTGCTCATCCAGCGTAGTGACCGCTTCATCCACCACGCGTACATTGGTAAAGCCGCAGCGTTCCAGCCAGTGGCAGAGCGCTTTTGAAGAAGGCAGGAAGTAGACATTCGGCATGGCCGCATAACGTTCGCCGGGTACGAAGACGGTCTGCTCGTCGCCTTCCACTACCAGCGTTTCCAGGACCAGCTCGCCGCCGGGCGCCAAGGCTGCTTTTAACTGTTGAAGATGTTCCAGGGGCGCAGGGCGATGGTAGAGCACGCCCATGGAAAATACCGTATCGAAAAAACCGAGGTTCTCCGGCACATCCTCAATGCCCACCGGTAAGAACTGCGTTTTTCCGCCATCGGCATCGCCGACGAAGTGGCGTACCGCCTGAAACTGCCAGTAAAAGCGTGGCGAGGGGTCTATAATCAGCACGAAGGCCGCGCCTGCCCCGGCCATCCGCCAGGCGTGATAACCGCTGCCACCACCCACGTCGAGCACCTTACGATATTGTAGCGGTGCCAAGTGCGGGGCCACTCGTTGCCACTTCCAGTCCGAGCGCCATTCGGTATCAATATGAATGCCACCCAGTTGAAAAGGGCCTTTACGCCAGGGGGCGAGCTTTCTTAGCAGGTTAAAGCACTGACGCTGCTGGCTGTCACTCAGGGCAAGGTCGACGGTGACCGTATCGCTGTTTAAGTCCACGTGCCTGTCGGAGGGCAGCGCTGGCAGTTTAGCAACAGCCTTTTCCCAGGCGGAGAGGTCGCCATGGCGGTTACGATCTAACCCGTGGGCTAACTGCTCAGGTAGCTTTGCAAGCCAGGGTGTTAGCGAAGCATCCAGGGTTGCTTGATCCAAAAACGCCTGATAAATCGCACGATGATCGTCGGGTAACAGCGCCACCTTTAACCCTCCTTAAACGCAATTAGCGAGGCAAAGTTAAGGTACTGGAACCAGGTCATCGAGCGTGGAAAGCCAGCCTGCTTCAAGCGGCCATGAAGAGCGTCGAGGGTATCCGGTACCAGCACGTTTTCAAGGGCGGTGCGCTTTTGGCTTATTTCCAGGTCGCTATAGCCATTGGCACGCTTGAAATCATGGTAGCGCTCGACCCGCCAGGCGTTATCGCGCTCGTCGGCATCCACGGTTTTCTCTGAGAGAATCAAGACGCCACCCGGCTCCAGCGCCGCGCAAAGCCGTGCCAACAGCGCATCGCGGTCTGCGGCAGGGAGAAACTGCAGCGTAAAGTTGAGAATGATCATGCCCGAAGGCGCATACTCAAGTGCACGGATATCAGCTTCTTCCACCTGCATGGCATGCTCGGGGCACTCTTGTTGAAAGGTCTGGCGTGCCTGGGCCACCATGGCTGGCGACAGGTCGACCCCTGTATAGCGAAAGGCGTCTGGCGCCAGCGCGCCCGCTAACGCCAAGCCCGAGGCGCCCAACGAGCAGCCCAAATCATACACATGGGCGCCATGACGCAAATGGCGCTGGGCAATCAGGCTCAGCATGCCAAGAATTTGTCCGTATCCTGGCACCGAGCGGCGGATCATATCCGGAAAGCAAGCGACCACTTTTTCGTCGAAAGAGAAGCGCGCTACGCGGTCAAGGGGTGTCGAAAAGATAGCGTCACGGTAAGATGCATCACTCATGGGCAAGCCGGGATTGTAAATGAGGCTGAGTAGTTTACGCGCCCTTGTTAACACAGAACAGAGTTAACGCAGAACAGACCTGTCTGGCAAAGACACGGACTGCAAGGATCGACGCCACAGGAGACGGCATATGGCTTCAACAACAAACGCTACCCCCGATACGCTGCCTGCGTGGCAGACGTTGAAGCATCACGCTGAAACGCTGCAGCACGTTCACTTGAAAACGTTGTTTGGTACCGAACCCTCACGCTGGGAAAGCTTCACTCGTCAGGTAGCAGGCTTAACGTTAGATCTTTCCAAGCAGCGTTGGGATGACGATACGCTTGAACATCTGTTTACCCTGGCCAGCGAAGCGGGTGTACCCTCGGCGATTGAGGCGCTGCTAAGTGGTAAGCGAGTGAACGTCAGCGAAAACCGTCCAGCCCTGCACACGGCGCTGCGTTTACCCGCCAATGCGACACTGGAGGTTGAAGGTGAAGATATCGTCACCGCCGTCCACGAAAGCCTTGCCCAAATGGAGCGTTTGGTTAGCCGTTTACATGCCGGGCAGTGGCGCGGGGCCACTGGTAAGCCGATTCGTCATGTAGTTAATCTAGGTGTCGGCGGTTCTGACCTTGGGCCGTTAATGGTTACCCATGCGTTGACAGATTTCCGACCCAAAGATGTTCATCCAGTCGAAGTCCACTTTGCCTCGACCATGGATGGCTCGCAGTTAGCGGATTATCTGAGCCGGTTAAACCCGGAAACCACTATCTTTGTATTGTCGTCAAAATCGTTTACGACTATCGATACGCTCTCCAACGCCAACACGGCTCGCGAGTGGCTGTTGAGCCGCTTAACCCAGCATGGCGCGACGCCGATTAGCGCTGAATTAGTGGTACGTCAGCATTTTATTGGTGTTTCGGCAAGCCCTGAAAAAATGAGTGAGTGGGGAATCACTCCGGACCACCAATTGACTTTCTGGGAGTGGGTGGGCGGACGTTATTCGCTGTGGGGCACGATCGGCTTGCCGATTGCCCTTGTGGTAGGGATGGATAATTTCCGAGAATTCCTAGCGGGGGCGCACGAGATGGACCGGCACTTTGCCGAAGCGCCGATGGAAGACAACTTGCCCGTGCTGCTCGGCTTGGCAGGGATCTGGAACGTCAACTTTTTGGACATTCGCGCGCACTCTATTCTGCCCTACGATGGGCGTTTGGAGTACTTTGCTGCTTACCTTGAACAGCTAGAGATGGAGTCCAACGGCAAGTCAGTTACTCGCCAAGGTCAGCCCGTTAACTATTCTACCTGCCCGGTGCTTTGGGGGCAGTTGGGGCCAAATGCGCAGCATGCGTTTTATCAGTTACTGCATCAGGGCACTCAACCGGTCGTGTGCGATTTCATAGCGCCGCTGAAGCGCTATGACGAAGTAGAAGACCCGGATACCCGCCATCACCTTAAAGCCCAGCACCGCTTGTCGCTGGCGAACTGCTTTGCCCAGTCCCGCGTTCTTATGCTTGGTGACGATGCCTTGGAAGATGACGGCCCGCGGCCTGAGCATAAGCGCTATCGTGGCAATCAGCCTTCAACCACGGTGCTGCTTGACCAATTGACGCCCGCTACCCTGGGGTCGCTTATCGCGCTATATGAACACAAAGTGTTTGTTCAGGCGGTGATTTGGGATATCAACCCGTTTGACCAGTGGGGCGTTGAGCTAGGTAAGCAGATCGCCACGGACACCCAAAAGATTATCGACCATCAGGGCGATCTATCGCGTATGGATGCCTCCAGCCGTGGACTGATCGAAGCGTTCTGGGCCGCTGAGCAAGAGTGAGCAGTTCAATTTTGTCGCTAGTATATTGTGGGCACATACAGAAAGGGCGCCGTGGATAAGTCGTAGAAGGGGTCATTTGCCATGGCCGGAATATGTTCCATACCATTCCGGCATTTCCTCCGTCCATGGCGGTCAGATGGCAAATGTAGCGCCCAGGGATGGGTTTACAGCGCCCCCTCGTAGACTTATCGACGGGGTAGCCCTTTCCGCTTTGCCATTGATAAGCATGGCTAGATATACAGCTTTTTGCTTTTCCGCTATCCTGTGGCTCTTTGTAAACTGCTGAACTCTATTTTTAACGTCTGCTTTTAACCACTGACTTAACGCCCAGCGAGGCTGCCAGCACTATTTTTCAGGAATCGACGTTACATGACCCAGTTTGATGCCTCTCAGTACGGCGCGAGTTCCATCGAAGTCCTGTCCGGGCTCGAGCCGGTACGTAAGCGTCCCGGTATGTATACCGACACCACACGCCCCAATCACTTAGCCCAGGAAGTCATAGATAACAGCGTCGATGAAGCGCTGGCGGGTCACGCCACCATGATCAACGTCGTGCTGCATAGCGACGGCGGGATCGAAGTGCAGGACAACGGCCGGGGGATGCCGATCGACCTGCACCCTGAGCACGGCGTCTCAGGTGTTGAACTGATATTTACCAAGCTACACTCGGGCGGCAAGTTCTCTTCCACCAGCTACCGCTTCTCGGGCGGTTTGCATGGGGTAGGGGTGTCGGTGGTTAACGCGCTGTCGCGTCGGTTAGATGTGGAAGTCACCCGCGATGGCGCACGCCATGCCATGGCCTTCGAGTTTGGCGAGAAAGTCGAAGAGCTGCATGAGATTGGCAAAGCCCCTAAGCGAGCAAGCGGCACGCTGGTGCGCTTCTGGCCGGACGAAAGCTACTTCGATAGTCCCAAGCTCGCGCTAACGCGACTGAAACACCTGCTGCGTGCCAAGGCAGTGCTTTGCCCCGGCTTGAAAGTCACCTTGGTCGAACCCGACGGCACCACCACCGAGTGGGAATTTGCCGATGGCCTGCGCGACTATTTGGTTGAAGCCACCGACGGCTACGAAGTGCTCCCCCGCGAACCTTTCGTTGGCCACTTCAATGACGACGAACATGGGGTCGATTGGGCGGTTCAATGGCTACCGGAAGGCGGTGAAGCGCTGCTGGAGAGTTACGTCAACCTGATCCCCACCCCGCAGGGCGGCACTCACGTCAACGGCTTTCGTTCAGGGCTGCTGGATGCGCTGCGAGAGTTCTGTGAATACCGCAGCCTGCTGCCTCGTGGGATCAAATTGACCGCCGATGACCTTTGGGAGCGCGCCTCTTTTGTGCTCTCGGTAAAAATGCTCGACCCCCAGTTTGCCGGACAAACCAAAGAGCGGCTCTCGTCACGCACCATTGCTGGCTTTGTATCAGGAGTGGTGAAAGACGCTTTTTCGCTGTGGCTAAATCACCACGTGGATCAGGCCGAAGCGATTGCCGAGCTGGTGATTAGCGCGGCGCAAAATCGTCAGAAAAAAGCCAAAAAGGTCGCCCGTAAAAAGGTCACTTCCGGCCCGGCACTGCCCGGTAAGCTGGCGGACTGCTCCGGCCAGGATCCTGCTCAGAGCGAGCTGTTTTTAGTCGAAGGGGACTCGGCGGGCGGCAGTGCCAAGCAGGCGCGTAACCGTGAAACCCAAGCGATATTGCCGCTGCGCGGTAAGATCCTCAACACCTGGGAAGTGGAAACCCACGATATCTACGGCTCCCAGGAAGTTCATGATATCGCTGTGGCGATTGGCGCCGACCCCGGCAGCGCTGATCTAGAAAAGCTGCGCTACCACAAGATCTGTATTCTCGCCGATGCCGACTCTGACGGCCTGCACATCGCGACGCTGCTCTGCGCACTGTTCGTGCGTCACTTCCCCAGTTTGGTGGATGCAGGCCATGTCTATGTCGCGATGCCACCGCTTTACCGCATCGATTTGGGAAAAGAAGTGCATTACGCCCTGGATGAGAGCGAAAAGGCCGCCATTCTCAAGCAGCTCGCTAACAAGCGTGGCACGCCCAACGTCCAGCGCTTCAAGGGCCTGGGTGAGATGAGCCCGCTGCAACTGCGTGAAACCACCATGTCGACGGAAACCCGACGCCTCGTCCAGCTCACCCTGACGGAGGGTGACGGCACCATGGAAATGATGGATATGCTGCTGGCCAAAAAACGCGCCGGTGATCGCAAAAAGTGGCTGGAAGATTACGGCAACCTCGCAGACATTGAGGTATAACCCCCGATGACCATGGATATTCAAGTAGCGGAGGGTGACGTCGAACGTCTCTCACTGCGCGACTACACCGAAAAAGCGTACCTCGACTACTCGATGTACGTCATTCTCGACCGCGCCTTGCCCAATATTGGCGACGGTATGAAACCCGTGCAGCGGCGGATTATTTACGCCATGCGTGAGCTGGCGCTGCACGCCAACGCCAAGTATAAAAAGTCGGCGCGTACCGTCGGTGACGTACTGGGTAAATTTCACCCGCATGGCGATAGCGCCTGCTACGAAGCCATGGTGTTGATGGCGCAGCCGTTTAGCTACCGCTACCCGTTGGTGGATGGCCAAGGCAACTGGGGTAGCCCCGACGACCCCAAATCCTTTGCCGCCATGCGCTACACCGAAGCCAAGCTCTCCAAGTTCGCCGAAGTGCTGCTAGGTGAACTGGGCCAAGGCACCGTCGATTGGGCACCCAACTTCGACGGCACCATGCAAGAGCCGCTGGTACTCCCCGCGAAATTACCCCATGTGCTGCTCAATGGCGGTACCGGGATTGCTGTCGGTATGGCCACCGATATTCCGCCGCACAATGTGTCGGAAGTCGTCGAAGCCACCTGCCATCTGCTGCGTAACCCCAAGGCGACCACTGCCGATTTAATGGAATTCGTGCCTGCGCCGGATTTCCCCACCGATGCGGAAATTATTACCCCGCCTGCGGACCTGCGTAAGCTCTACGAATCAGGTCGTGGCTCGGTCAAACTGCGCGCGCGCTACATCCGCGAAGAAGCCAATATCGTTATTACCTCGGTGCCTTATCAGGTGAGTGGCGCCAAGGTGCTGGAGCAGATCGCCGCACAAATGCAGGCCAAAAAGCTGCCCATGGTGGCCGACCTGCGCGATGAGTCGACCCATGAAGAGCCAACGCGGCTGGTCATTGAACCGCGCTCCAACCGCATTGACGTTGAGTCACTGATGGCGCACCTGTTTGCCACCACCGACTTGGAAAAGAACGTGCGGGTGAACATGAACGTGATCGGCCTGGACGGTCGCCCACGGGTCATGCCGCTACCGGAAATGCTGGGCGAATGGCTACAGTTCCGCCGTAGCACGGTGCGTCGCCGCTTAGAGCACCGCCTAGGCAAAGTCGAAGATCGTTTACATATCCTGGAAGGCCTGCTGATTGCCTACCTCGATCTTGACGAAGTGATCCGCATTATTCGTGAAGAGGATGATCCGAAAGCCTCGCTGATTGCGACCTTCAGCCTCTCCGAGCGCCAAGCGGAAGCCATTTTAGAGCTGCGCCTGCGTCATCTTGCCAAACTCGAAGAGATGAAAATTCGCGGTGAGCAGAATGAGCTGGAAAAAGAGCGCAAATATTTAGAAGGTCTGCTGGGCAGCGAAGCCAAGCTCACAACGCTGATCGAAAAAGAGATTCGCGCAGCGGGTAAAGAGCATGGTGATGAGCGCCGTTCACCGTTGGTTGAGCGGGCAGAGTCCAAGGCGCTGTCTGAAGTAGAACTGTTAGGCGCTGACCCCATTACCGTGGTGCTCTCGGATAAAGGCTGGATTCGTGCGGCCAAGGGGCATGATATCGACCCCGAAGGGCTCTCCTATAAAGCCGGGGATAGTTTCCAACTGGCGGCAAAAGGTAAAACCAACCAGCCGCTGGTGCTACTGGACGATACCGGGCGTGCCTATACGCTGTCTGCGCATAACTTACCCAGTGCGCGGGGCCAGGGTGAGCCGGTTACCGGGCGTGCTAACGTTGCCGCCGGAGCGAAAATGGCGGGGCTGATGTTTGCGCCACCGGAACGGCGCTTCGTACTTGCCACTGATGGCGGCTATGGCTTTGTGGCGCGGCTTGATACGCTCACCGGTAAAAACAAAGCCGGTAAAGCGGTACTTAGCCTGCCCAAGGGCTGCAATGTCATGGCGCCAGTGGAAGTGCCTGAGGGCGACGAGGAGCTGTGGGTGGCTTCTGTTTCAAATGAGGGCCGACTGCTGCTGTTCCCCTTGGATCAGTTGCCCGAGATGTCTAAAGGTAAGGGCAATAAAATGCTCGATATCCCAGGCCCACGAGCCGCCCGCCGGGAGGAGTTTGTTACCGGCATTGTGGTGCTAGCCGCCAGTGATGCGCTGTTGATCCATTCAGGCAAGCGCAAGCTGACGCTAAAAGCCGACGACTTGGCATACTATCGCGGTGAGCGCGGTCGACGTGGTAGCAAGCTACCCCGCGGCTTCCAGAAAGTAGATCGACTAGAAGCAGGGAATAAGTGATGGCACGCGGTGATTTGATCCTAACCGTACTAGCGTCGGATTTAAGCGCAGACATTCAAGCTCAGATAGATGCTCTCATTACGCAGTTTAATCTGAACGTGAAGAGTACCCAGCGGCTTGCCGATGTCTCATTTCAGTCAGGTGAAGGCATCGACTGTATTGAATACTGCTTGTCTGGCGACGCAGATAGCAAAGCAGTGCGCGACGCCGCGCTTTTGCTGAGTGAAACGCTGGGTATTGATATCGTTGCCCAACCTGATACTCGCGATCACGTGCAGCCCCGTTTGGTCTGTTTCGATATGGACTCCACGTTGATTAAAGCGGAGGTGATTGATGAGCTGGCTCGCCGCCATGGCGTGGGTGAAGAAGTCGCTGAAGTCACCGAGCGTGCCATGCGCGGGGAACTGGATTTCAAGGCGAGCTTTCGCGAGCGAATGAGTAAACTGGTCGGTTTGGATGAGTCGGTGCTGGCGGAAATCGCTGAGGAGCTGCCGCTGATGGAGGGCGTTGAACGCCTGATGGTCAATCTAAAGCGGTTAGGCTATCGCACCGCCATACTCTCCGGCGGCTTTACCTACTTTGCCCTCCACTTACAGAGGAAGCTTGGCTTTGACGAGATCCATGCCAATGAGCTGATCATCGAAAATGGCAAAGTAACCGGCGAAGTAAGCGAACCGATCGTAGATGCTGAGCGCAAAGCCGAGCTGCTCGAAGTCATTGCACTCCGGCAGGGCTTTACCCTCGATCAGACAATAGCGGTGGGTGACGGTGCCAACGATCTTAAAATGCTGGCCAAAGCGGGGATGGGCATTGCGTTTCGGGCCAAGCCGTTGGTGCGTGCCCAAGCGTGTCAGGCGATATCGACATCGGGTCTTGACGGTGTGCTCTACCTGCTCGGCTATCAGCAGCAGGATTTAACACCGTAGAGCAGTATAAGAGTAGGAAGTAAAAAAGCGGGTGGTGCTTTTCGGCAC
>TARA_R110000824_G_scaffold390760_3_pt1 | contig 62842 bp, 62 predicted proteins | sample TARA_R110000824 | Tara Oceans TARA_R110000824 (sample SAMEA4397747) | marine metagenome | biome: Polar Biome; feature: [MES] marine water layer (ENVO:01000295) within the mesopelagic zone...; material: water (ENVO:00002006), including particulate matter (ENVO:01000060) such...
TGTCTCGTTCCCTCCCCCCTTGAGGGGGAGGGTTAGGGTGGGGGGTACATCTTCGTAAAACATCTAGCTCCGTGCCCCGCACCCAAAAATCTGAAGAGGATTTTTTGACCTCCCCTCAAGGGGGAGGTGGAAAAGGGAGAGGTGAGAACTGCAATCAGCCTCACAGCCCCAGCACTGCCTTTGCCATGATGTTCCGCTGCACTTCATTCGTGCCCGCATAGATCGAGCCCGCGCGGTCATTGAGATATTTCGCCAGCACCGGCAGGCTGTGTTTCGGCCCCACCGGCGTTTCGTTCGCGCCCATTTTCGGTGCGTCGGGCACTGGGCCGCCGGGCCGTGTCGCATGTGGCTGATAGGGTGTTGCGTAAGCGCCCGCCGCCTCGATGGCGATTTCGGTCAGGCGTTGCGAGATTTCCGTGCCGCGTGTTTTCAGCAAGGATGATTCCGCGCCCGGTGCCTCGCCATGGCTCAGGGCTGACATGATGCGGTGTTCGGTGAATTCGAGCGCCGAGATTTCCACATTGGCCGCCGCAATCTTGGCTGCAAATTCAGGATCGTCGATCAGGCGGTGCCCGTCGCCTGCCAGTTCGTGTTTTGCCATGGCGCGGATGCGGTTGAGCCTTGTCGTCAGGCCGGGCGCATAGGCATGGCCGCCGCGCTCGAACTGCATGAGATATTTGGCCACCGTCCAGCCTTCACCCACTTTGCCCACCACATTGGCTTTGGGCACTTTCACATCGGTGAAGAAGACCTGATTTTGAATATGCTCACCCGACAGCATGACCAGCGGTTCCACTTTCACGCCGGGCGTATTCATGTCGATCAGCAGGAATGTGATGCCGCGCTGGGGAATATCTTCTTTGGACGTGCGCACCAGATTGAAAATCCAGTTCGCGTAATTGGCATGTGTCGTCCAGATTTTCTGGCCGTTGCAGAGAAAATGGTCGCCCATATCCACGGCGCTCATTTGTAAGGACGCGAGGTCGGAACCCGAACCCGGCTCCGAATAGCCCTGACACCAGAAGTCCGTGCCATCCAGCATGCGCGGCAGATAATGCGCTTTCTGTTCGGGCGTGCCATAGCCGATCAGCACCGGCCCGCACATGCCAAGTCCCATGGGCGAGAGCGAGGGGGCACCGGCGGCAGACAATTCGCTGGAAAAGATATAGTGCTGCGCCACAGACCAGTCGCAGCCGCCATATTCCTTCGGCCATGCAGGGGCCACCCAGCCTTTTTCGTAAAGGGCCTTGTGCCAGCTCATGGTCGTGTCGTAATCGGCATAGACGCTGGTCATCAGCTCGCCCGTGGCGCGCAGTTCCGGCGTCAGTTTTTCGTCCAGAAAGCGGCGCACCTCGTCGCGAAAAGCCATATCTTTTGTGCTGAGTGACAGGTCCATCTTGGTCTCCTCCCGAATTTCTTTGTGGTCAAGACTAGGCGCGGGTCGGAAGAAGTCAAAATGCGGCGCTTGACGTAAGAAAAACGTAACGTCACGCGAAGTGAGCCATTGGCGGGCCTGCCGCTTTCCCGTACACCTTGAACACGAATCCTGAAAATAAGGCCGGAAAAGGCCCCGCCCATGCCCGAAAATCAAGACGACCAGATCAGTGCGAGCCAGATCGGTTCCGGCGCAGCTTTTGACCCTGAACCGGAAACCGCACCGCTTAGCGAGACGACAACGACAAAGGCCGAGCGCGACCGCGCGTTCAAGATACTCTTTCTTTGTCAATTGGCAGGCGGCATGGGGCAGACGCTCGTCTATGCCGTATTGCCGCCCATCGCGCGTCGTCTCGGCATGTCCGAGTTCGAAACGACGATGATCTATTCGCTCTCGGCTTTCTTGTGGATTGTCACTTCGCCTTTCTGGGGTCGGCGTTCGGATATTGTCGGTCGCAAGCCCATTATGCTTTTGGGGCTTCTTGCCTTTGCCATCTCGACAACCATTTTTGCCTTTGTTGTTCTGGTCGCGCTTTGGGACTGGATACCTCTGGTGATCGCCTTTCCGCTGCTCATGTTCTCGCGCTCCATTTTCGGGGGCTTCGGGTCGGGCAATGGTTCTGCGGCGCAGGCCTATGTGGCCGACCGCACCTCGCGCGGCGAGCGTGCGGCAGGTGTTGCCTCGCTGGGGGCGGCTTTCGGCATCGGCACGGCCATTGGGCCGGGCGTTGCGGCGGGCTTTGCGCAAATCCACATTGTTGCGCCGTTCTTTGCGGTGGCCGTTGTCGGCTTTGTCAGTGCCATTCTGATCTGGCTCTATCTGCCCGAGCGCACGCGGCCCTCGCAGCGTGTGTCCGCCAAGCAGGAAAGCCGTCGCGCCACGCTTAACTGGTGGAGCCGTCTGGCGCTGCCATGGGTCGTGATCTCGGTGATTGTCAGTTTCGCCCAGACGATCATCATGCAGCTTTGCGCCTTCTATTTCATCGACACGCTTGAGCTGCCACTCGACGAGGCCACTGAAATGGTTTCGGTCGGTCTCATGGCCATGGCCATGGCGACCTTGTTCGCGCAGATCGGTCTTATCCAGCGGTTCAATCTGTCGGTGCAGTTTTTATTGCGCTGGGGCGCGATCATCTCGATTGCGTCTTATGCCCTGCTCATCGTTGGCGGGTCATATGGTGTGCTGGTCACGGGCCTGACGCTGGCCGGTTTTGGTTTCGGCCTGCTGCGTCCGGGCCTTGCGGCAGGCGCGTCGCTTTCCGTTTCGCGCAATGATCAGGGGGCTATGGCCGGTTTCATGTCCGGCACAGCGGCCACCGGCATGATCCTCACGCCCTTCATCTTCCTCAACTCGTTTATCGGCTTCAATATTTATGACGAGATGCATCAGGCGCCCTTTGTTGTCGGTGCGCTGCTGGTGACCGTCATTCTGGCCTTTGCGCTTTTTCATCCTGCAATGAAAAACCTCAATCAGGCCGCCGACGACTATGAAGACGAAGAGCAGGGCATTGGCTTGAAATAAAGCCGGTCTCTCCCCCAGATTAAAAAAATCACGTCAAGCCCGCGCATGACCCCGCGTATAGCCGCGCGCTTCAACGCCCCGTATGCATTCCCGATAGCGTCAGCAGATGCGCTGCCATCAGCACGATGCCGAGAATGGCGAGGAACATGAGCGGCGTTGTGGGCATCAGTCGCACCTTGCCCGGTTCGCTCGGCTGTTTCTCTTTCCAGAGCAGGTAGATCACGGCCAGCAGCAATGCGGCCATGATCCCCAGTGTCGGATAGAGCGTCAGGCCGTCTCGCATCAGGAGAGTTTGCCTTCCGCGTCCCATTGCGCCATCAGGCTTGCCACCGCTGTGGCAAAAGCATGCGGCTGATCCAGCATGATGTGGTGCTGTGCGCCCGGCACCGTAAAGACGGGCGCCTCGGGTGCGATCTCGCGCAGATATTTGATCGAGGCGGGATCGTAGTCCTTGCTCTCAAGGCCGAACATTGTGGCTTTGGGGCATTTCAGGGTTTTGTAAATATCGGGATGGTCGCGTCCCATTTCGAGGCCGTTGAACATTTCGGCGTCGAACTTCCATGTCCATCCGGCTTCGTCCGACGGCTTGCGGCCGGAGTTCTCGCCTTTTTGGACTTCGCGTAAGGACAGGCCGCCGATGTAATCGACAATGAAGCCATTGGCGCAAGGTTGCAGCGGCGCGAGGCGGAAGCGGGCTTTGGCCGTTTCGAAATCGGGATAGATGCGGGTCGGGCGGCGCACGCGGCCATCATCGAGGAACCATTCGCGATGGGTTTCGGGCGAACGCACGGTGAAGTCGCACAGGATCAGACCACCGAGGCGGTCGCTGTAATGTTTGCCCGCGATCAGTGTGACGAAGCCGCCGAAAGAGTGTCCGACAATGACGGGCTTGGGGCCGAGCTGGGCGTCGAAGGCGACCGCGCCGATCTGGTGGGCAAAGGTGTCGCGCGTGTAGCTCTCGCACCAGTCGCTGTCGCCCATGCCGCCCAGATCCATCGAGGCGACATTGTAGCTATCGGTCAGAAGCGGGGCGATGAAGGCAAACCAGAAAGCATGTGCGCCATTGCCATGCACGAAGAGGAGGCCGGGCCGTTTGGGATCGTAGGCTTCGCCCTTTTTGCCCCAGCGCAGGTAGTGGATGTTGGTGCCGTCCACATTCACCTTGCGGCTCTCATGGGTATGGGCCAGCGCATCGCGAAACCATTGCGGGCGATGGTGGATAATATCCTCGTCCGGCAGGGTGCGGCTGGCGGGTTCTTCGAGGTAGTTCGGGGGAGCCACCTCTTTGTTATCATATGCCATAATGTTACTATTCCGTGCGCTGGCGGGCAAAAGTGACGCCCGCGCCAATTTCGTGTTGGGGGATGGTTTAAACCGAAACGGGCTTCTAGAAAAGAGATGCACAAGCTCATGCTGGAAATGCTCGATCTCTAGCTGGAAACGTTCGATCTCTCGTAGGAAATGCTTGTTTTGCCGCAAGGAAGCGGGTTGACAGATGTAGAGCCGCCCCTTAGGTTCCGCGCCAGTTCAGGGAGTTTCGAGCTTGCTCGGAGGCGGGGCGTTTTGGCCGATCGCAGTTCCCAATTCCAGATTTTTGGCCTCGAAGGTTTCGCTATGAAAATCCGTAACTCGTTGAAATCCCTGCGTGGTCGTCACCGCAACAACCGTCTCGTGCGTCGCAAGGGCCGTGTTTATGTGATCAACAAGACCAACCCGCGCTTCAAAGCCCGTCAGGGCTAAGCTGCCAGTTGGCGCGCGTGACCCGTTCGGGTTTCGCTGCTGAAGAATTCAGGCCGCATCTTCCGGGATGCGGCCTTTTTCCGTTTTTTTTCGGGGGATAAATCGTATGGCCGGTGCTGTGACGAGCGTTGTATTCGATATTGGCAATGTTCTTGTCGGATGGGACCCGCGCCATCTCTATCGTAAGGTCTTTGCCTCGGAGCCTGAAATGGAGCGGTTTCTGGCGGAAATCTGCACTATGGAGTGGCATTTAGCACATGATTACGGGGTTTCCTTCGAGGAAAACGCCGCCCGCCTCAAATCCGTCCATCCCGATCACGGCGATCTCATCGACCTTTGGTGGTCACGCTATTCAGAGATGATTCCCGGTCGCGTTCCCGGCACAGCCGAACTTCTCCACGCCATGGCGGACAAGAGTATAATGCTTCACGGGCTTACCAATATGCCGGTGCCGGTTTTTGATTATCTGCGCGAAGCCTATCCAGAATTGCAGCGTTTCGGGACGACAGTCGTATCGGGTGCCGAAGGTGTCATAAAACCCGATCCGCGTATTTTCGAGATCCTGATCGAGCGGGCAGGGTTGGTGCCGGAGGACACGCTTTTTATTGATGACTCGCGCAAGAATATCGATGCCGCAGCGGGTTTGGGCTTTCAGACGCATCATTTCGTCCATGCCGAGGGGCTTGCCGGTGATCTGCGCCAACTCGGCCTTATTCTTTGATCGATTCGCGCTATAGTCTCGCGCAGTCACATATTGGGCGAGATTTGCGGAGGATTGATGAGCGACAAATTCCTGATTTACGGTGCCACCGGCTATACCGGTAAACTTGTTGCTCGCACGGCAAAAGCCCTTGGAATGCAGCCTATTCTTGCAGGTCGCAGCGAAGCGCGTTTGAAATCGATTGCCGGTCAACATGGCTTCGAATACCGCGCTTTCGAACTTTCCAATAAAGAAGCGCTCGACTCAGCTCTGAATGAAGTCGATGTGGTGTTGCATATTGCGGGTCCTTTTTCCCAGACATCGAAACTCATGCTGGATGGCTGCATTCGCACCGCCACGCATTATCTCGACATAACGGGCGAAATCGATGTGTTCGAAGCCTGCGCTGCATGCGATGCCGCTGCAAAAGAAGCCGGCATCATGGTTCTGCCCGGTGTTGGTTTTGATGTCGTGCCCAGCGATTGCCTTGCCGCGCATATGAAGGCCCGCATGCCCGATGCTGTGGAGCTTGCGATTTCCATCTCGGGCCTTGGCGGTATGTCGCGCGGCACTGCCAAAACCGGTATCGAGAGCATTGGTGAGGGCACACGCGTTCGTCGTGATGGCCGTATTGTGGCACTCAAGACGCCGCCCCGCACCGAAGTGGATTTCGGTCAGGGCCCGCGCGATGCGATTGCAGTGGGTTGGGGCGATGTCTCAACGGCCTATCACTCCACATCTATCCCAAGCATCACGGTTTATTTTGAAAGCACACCGCAGCTTGAGCAGATGGCGGGTCTTGGTGGCTTCAAACGCTGGATTGCCAGTCTCGGCTTTATGCAGCGCCGCCTGAAAGCGAAAGTGGACGAGATGCCCGAAGGCCCGACCGATGCCGAGCGCCGCGCAGGCCAGAGCGTGCTGGTGGGCGAGGCGGTGAACGCGGCAGGTGAGCGAGTTGTCTCCCGTCTGACCAGCCCCGAGGGCTATACGCTGACAGCTATGACAAGCCTTGAGATTGTCCGCAGGGCGCTGGCTGGTGAAATTATACCGGGCTTTCAAACTCCTTCTCTTGCTTATGGTGCCGATTTTATCACCGAGTTTGACGGCTGCATGCGGCAGGACCTCAACGCCTGACCGTGCTTGGCGGAACCTTCGGTCGCGGCTATGATTTCCTGATGGCGCGCTATTCCGTTGCTTTGGCTGTGTTTTTTCTACTGACCTCGCTTGACGTGTCGGTCGTGCCGGTTTATGCCGAAATCGCGCCGCCGCCACCGCTCAGCGATCAGGACAATAAGCCACCGCGGGCAGCCATGCTGGATGCGCTGTTTGCGGATCTTGCGAAGTCGAAATCCGCTGAAGAAGGCAAGCCGATTGAGGACGCCATCGGACGTGTCTGGCTTCAGTCGGGTAGCCCCAGCATCGACATACTCATGTCGCGTGGGCTTGAGGCTTATGATGCCAAGGATTACGACCGCGCGATGTTCTATTTCAACGAAGTGGTGGTGCTGGAACCTGCCTTTGCCGAAGGCTGGCACAAACGCGCGACGGTCTTTTACGTTCAGGACAATTTTTCCCGTGCATTGGCGGATCTGGAACAGGTTCTAAGGCTCGAACCCCGGCAGTTTGTTGCGATGGGTGGTTTGGCGCTGATGTTGGAGCAATTGGGGGACAAGCAGGGTGCGCTGGAGGTTTTTCGTCGTGCTCTGACGCTCAATCCGTGGCTGGACGGCGCGGCGCAGATCGAGAAATCACTTTCAATAGATGTCGAGGGCAGGGGTATCTGACGGTATGTGGATCATCGGGTTTCTGGCCGTCTTGATTGGTCTGCTTCTGCTTTACTCCGCTGTCAGTTTTGCACTGGCGGAGAGCCGTCATCGCCCGCGTGGCAGATTTGTCCGCGTCGCTGGTGTCGATATTCATTATCTCTCCATGTCGCCGGACAAACCTGAAGGTGCGCCGATTGTGCTGGTGCATGGTGCCAGCGGCAATCTTGGCGATATGGCGGAAAGCCTGATGCCCGAGCTTGCCAAGCGGCACTATGTTGTGGCGTTTGACCGGCCGGGGCATGGCTGGAGCAAGCGCCCGTTGCGCGACGGCATGACCGATCCTGCGGTGCAGGCTGGCGTGTTGCGCGAGGCAATGCATGCGCTGGGCATAAAAAAACCTGTTCTACTCGGACATTCGTGGGGTGGTGCGGTGGCAACCGCCTATGCCTTGTCTTTTCCCGATGAGTTATCCGGTCTGTTGGTTATGTCGGGTGCAACTCACGTCTGGAAAGGCAAAACGGCTTGGTATCACCGTCTTGTACGAACCCCTGTGCTTGGCACGATGTTTCTCTATCTTTTGATGGTGCCCGGTGGCCAGTTGCTGATGGGGGCAGGCATCCGCAATAATTTTGCGCCCAATATCGTGCCTGCCGATTACGCGCGGCGTATTGGTTTGCCGCTTCTTTTCCGGCCTGCAAATTTTCGTGCAAATAGTCAGGATTCATCGTCGCTGCGTGGCCATCTGCGCGGGCAAAGCCAGCGCTATGGCGACATCAAGGTGCCGACCATTATCGTCACGGGCAATCGTGACCAGACGGTGCTGGCAAAGCTTCATTCCTATGCGCTGCACGCGGAAATCGAAGGTTCAGAGATGATAAAGCTGGTCGGTGTCGGTCATATGCCGCATTACGTCCGGCCTGATCTTGTGACTGACGCGCTCTCGCGACTTTCACTGGGACAAAAGCCGGATGCAGGCATAAAAATTATCGAGCCGGAAACCGAGCAGGCTTCTTCTCTTAGCTAAAGCGATGATCGCGCGAATTAGCCTGCTGATGTACCGGAACGTCCGACAAAAGCGACCCGCAACATGTTTGTTGCGCCCGGCGTGCCAAGCGGCAGTCCGGCGGTGACTACAATGCGTTGGCCCGGTTGTGCATAGCCCTCAGCAAATGCAATGCCGCATGCGCGTTCGGCCACATCATCCAGATCTTTGGCATCTGCTGTCAGAACACAATGAAGTCCCCAGACCAGTGCAAGGCGTCTTGCTGTGTCCGGTACGGGCGTCAATGCGAGAATGGGAAGCATTGGCCGCTCGCGGGCTGCACGTAGGCCGGTGGAACCCGAATTTGTCCAGCAGACAATGGCGGCGGCCTTGAGTGTGTCGGCAACCATGTGGGCAGCCGCGCTGATGGCGTCGGCGCCGGTTGCTTCAGGCTGGGTGCCTTGTGCGTAGATGATGCCGGGATAGGTCGGATCGCTTTCTACTTCGACCGCCACATTGTTCATCATGCGCACAGCCTCCACCGGGAATTGCCCGGCGGCGCTTTCAGCAGAAAGCATGATCGCATCGGCGCCTTCAAATACGGCTGTGGCGACATCGGAGACTTCTGCGCGTGTAGGCACAGGAGATTCAATCATCGATTCCAGCATCTGGGTGGCAACAACAACGGGCTTGCCTGCGCGGCGTGCGGCCCGCGTGATGCGTTTTTGCCAACCGGGGACTTGCTCCAGCGGCAGTTCAACGCCGAGATCGCCACGGGCGACCATCAGGGCATCTGCCATTTCGATAATTTCATCGAGATGGACAAGAGCTTGGGGTTTTTCGATTTTGGCGAGAATGGCGGCACGACCGCGGGCGATCTTGCGGGCCTCTGCAATATCCTCTGGGCGCTGGATAAAGGACAGGGCAACCCAGTCCACGCCCAGTTCGAGAACGGCATCAAAATCGCGACGGTCTTTTTCGGTCAATGCGGCAACAGGCAGAACAGCCTCGGGCACATTCACGCCTTTGCGGTTCGATAATGTGCCACCGACAATGACTTCTGTTTCTGCAAAGCCATCACCGCAATCGGTAACACGCAGGCGAATCTTGCCATCATCAAGCAGCAGGGCATGACCCTTTTTGACCGATGCAAAAATTTCGGGATGGGGCAAGGGCGCACGTTTGGTGGTGCCTTTGGCTTTGTCCAGATCAAGCCTGAAGGTCTGGCCTGTTTCCAGTTCGACCGAACCGTCTTCCATTTCACCGACACGAAGTTTGGGGCCTTGCAGATCCGCGAGAATTGAAATCGGGCGATCGACTTGCTTTTCGACCTCACGAATGAGCCCGTGAACCTTTTTCAGGTTCTCGTGATTGAGGTGGCTCATGTTGAGGCGGAAAACGTCTGCACCAGCGTCGAACAGCGCACGAATCATTTCCGGTGTGCTGGAGGCTGGGCCGAGTGTTGCGATGATTTTGACGTTGCGGCGGCGGATCAAAGTAGCGCGCTCCTGAATTGATGCATCTTGTCCGGCTTTTATGCCGATGAATTGCGCCGCCAGTATGACATGGAAGATATGAGTGAAAGTAAAAAATCACCCCGAATTTTGTATAAGGGCATGGTGAGGTTCGGTTTTAGCCGACAAGAATGATGCGGAAATCATTGACGTTGGTGTGACTGGGGCCGGTTTGAACCAGATCGCCAAGGGATGCAAAGAAGCTGCCTGATGCGTGAGCCTCAAGCAGGCGCGTTGGTTGGTGACCGGCTACAGATGCGCGTCGCAGAGTGTCTGGAAAGACCATCGCCCCTGCCGGATCGTCAGCGGCACCAGAGCCGCCGTCTATGCCGTCTGTGTCGCCTGCAAGGGCGCAAATGTTTTCGGTGCCTTTAAGTGTGATGGCGAGGGCAAGTGCGTACTCTTGGTTTGGGCCACCGCGTGGTGTGTCTGGTCCGTTCTTTTCGAAAGTCACCGAGACTTCTCCGCCTGAGAGAATAGCAAGTTTGCGCCCTTGCGCCTTCGCATTCAGAGCGAGCGCTGCATGGTGGCGGGCGACGTCGCGTGCTTCACCGCCTAAGCGATCACCGAGATCAAGAATGTCGTAGCCATTTTTCCTTGCGACTTCGGCAGCGGCTTTTAACGAAACGGCCCCGCTTGCAATGACGGTAAAGGATGTGTCGGCGAAGACAGGATCGGTCCTGTCCGGTGTTTCCGTTGCTTGCGACATAGCATCGAGGACGTTGGCTGGTGGTTCGACATTCCATTTTTTCAGAACGGTGAGTGCGTCTGCGCGGGTTGTCGGGTCGGGGACAGTCGGGCCGGAGGCGATTATACTTGGCTTGTCGCCTGCCACATCGGAAATGGCCAGCGTGATAATAGATGCTGGATAAAGTGCCTTTGCCAGCCGCCCGCCTTTGATAAGGCTTAAATGTTTGCGCACAGTGTTGATATCCTGAATGGGTGCGCCGGAGGCCAGCAGATCGCGTGTCAGATTTTGCTTGTCACTTAGGCTGATGCCCTCAAGTGGCAGGCTCGCCAATGCGGACCCTCCACCGGATATAAGCACAAGGGCCAGATCACCTTGGCTGAGTTCGCTTGCGAGTTCCATGATCTTGCGGCTTGCAGTTTCCCCGAAATGGTCTGGCACCGGGTGTCCAGCTTCGTGCAAAGCTATGTGACGAAGCGTGATGCCATGGCTGTGGCCGTGTCGGGTGAGGGCAATGCCTTCGATGGGGTGCCCTGCGTAATGTCGCTCGGCCTCAGCGGCCATGGCAGCGGCTGCTTTGCCGATCGCAATAATGACCAAACGATTTTTGGGTGGAGGCGGCAGGTAGGCTGACAGAATATGGCTGGGACGGGCTGCATCAATAGCGGTCTCGAACAGCGAGAGGAGAAGCTGTCGTGATTTCTCGTTGCTGTCGCTGGTCGTCATGCGCATCTCTTGCCTATAGTGTGCAACCCGTCTTGTGTTGTGCCGCAAATTCCCGCGATTGACCTGTTTGTTTGAATTCCTGCCATGCCATATGAAATCTACAATGAAACAGCCGAGGTGGCGTCAGGCTATCTGGTGATCTGTGATCATGCCTCAAATGCCTTGCCGGAAGGCTATGGCACATTGGGGTTGGCAGAAGAAGAATTCACGCGCCACATCGCTTATGACATTGGAGCTGCGGAAGTCGCGAAAGGGCTGGCAAAGGCTCTGTCTTGCCGGGCTGTGCTGGCACGATATTCCCGTTTGTTGATTGATCTCAATCGCGGAGCGGATGATCCGACACTGGTGATGAAATTGTCGGACGGGGCAATCATACCGGCGAACCGTGATGTAGATGCCTTTCAGGATGTTGCGGAGTTTGAGCAACGGATGGATGATTTTCATGCGCCTTATCACGCTGCAATTGCATCGGAGTTGAGCAAGGCGCAGGCGGCAGGTGTCGTGCCTTGCATTCTCTCGATCCACAGTTTTACACCTTATTGGCGTGGGCGCGCCCGTGAATGGCATGGGGGTATTCTCTGGGATAAGGATGATCGGTTGCCCAAACCATTGCTCGAAGCGTTGCGTAAGGAGCCGGGACTTATCATCGGTGACAATGAACCTTATACGGGTGCGTTGAAGAATGACTGTCTTTACAAGCATGGTACGCTTAACGGACTTCCGCATGTGCTTATCGAGATACGGCAGGATCTGATCGATAATGCGCAAGGGCAGGCGGAGTGGGTGGAGCGTCTTGCGCGACTTGTTGGAGAGGTCGTCGATGCACCCCATATGCATGAAATCAGACATTACGGTTCACGAACCGATAGCTAACTGGAGCAGTAAAATGGAAAAGGCAACACAGACCGAGCTTGAAGCGGCTGCGTTCCGGCGGCTTGTGGCCCATCTGGGTGCGCGGACGGATGTACAGAATATCGATCTGATGATCTTGGCAGGATTTTGCCGCAATTGTTTGGCGGACTGGCTGCGCGAAGCCGGGGCCGATAAGGGCGTTGAGATGAGCAAAGATGACGCACGGGAGCTGATTTATGGAATGCCATTTGCCGAATGGAAGGCAAAATTCCAGCCGGAGGCGACCGCAGAACAGCTTGCAGCATTTGAAGCCGCACAGAAAAAGGCCCATTTCTAAAGGACTTATTTGTCGCGGGCTTTAATATCCACAGGTTTGTTGGGGCGTGATATTGCTGGCTTTGCCCTGCGCCGATAGTGTCAGCGGCCCTAATGTCCAATTACAAGAACGGAGCGACGCATCATGGCGGACGGTAATACCCCTGTGAACACTGGTGGCGTTGCACATGACCAGTTGCGTTCGATCATCGAACGCATTGAGCGCCTTGAAGAAGAGAAGGCTGCGACTGCTGCCGATATCAAGGAAGTCTATGCCGAAGCCAAGGGCAATGGCTATGACACAAAGACTTTGCGTCAGGTCGTGCGTATCCGTAAGCAGGACAAGGCAGAGCGACAGGAACAGGAAGCTATCCTTGAGCTTTATATGCATGCTTTGGGCATGGTTGAATAAAGCTCGTTTTCTCCGTCAGTTTTTATTGATCTTCTGAAATGATGCGCCACCTGCTATAGCGGGTGGACGTTGGTCTTTGCCTTTTTGGTCGAGATCTTATTCGGGAGTGCACATAATTTTGTCCTTAGATGTTTCGCAGGATGACGGGCAGGCTGACTGGAACTTGAAGCGTGTTCTGATCTGGCTGGCACTTGCGGTTGGGATTTTTGCGCTGGCCTCTGCGCTGCGGCATTTGGTGATTGAACCACAGACTGCTGGCATCGCCTGTTCCAATGCCGATGCGCCCTGGTGGTGCGCACTGCGTCACGGATTGCTGCTCATGCATCTCGACTATCGCTGGGGACAGATCGGTCTTGCAGGTGGTGCATTGGGATTGATGTTGTATTGGCGACCGGCTGTCGTTGTCGGGCTTGTCTTCAGCGTAATGGGGCTAGTGCTTTATAATGCCGATCTGGCGGGCATCGGACTTGTGCTTACGTGTTTGGCACTGCCTCGCGTCGTGTGAACAGACTGCGAAAACCAGTTTTGAGCTGACCAAACCACGGCAGAACAAACAGCAGATTGATGAGGCACCAGCTCATGGCTGCCCCGTTCAAGGGGCCTTCGTTCATGGCGATCATGCCAGTGCAAATCACAAATAGCAGAGACACGACGAGTTCTTCGCGACGACCATCCTGTGCGCGTTTCTGATCGCCGCGATTAAGCGCCAGAAGAGCAAAGCTTACGGCAGGCAGTGCGAATGCTGCGAGCGGGAAGTCGCGGTAACGCGCATCGAAGCTCAATCCCAGCGATACAACGAGAGCGGCAATAGTGACCAATAGCTGGATCAGGCCAAGCGTTAGCGCGGTGCCTAATTGGGTTCGGTTGGGATGGCGCAGAAAGTTCAATGTTTTGGCAAATGAAAGCGGTGCGGTGGCAGCGCGCTTTTTTGTTATTTCCGGCAAGACAAAAACTATGACCGCGATCGATAGAACGAAAAGGAAGATTTCGGCAGCGGCTTCTGATGGTGTGCGCCATGCCACAAGGGAGTGTTCGATCTGCAGGAGGAGGCCTGAGCCTGCAAAGCCGGCTCCAAAGCCTGCACCCATGCCGCCCAATGCTTCTGGTTTGCCGCCACGAAAAGCCATGATTGTCAGAATGAGGAACGAGAGTGCCATGGCGATACCGGCTTCCAGACGCCATTGCGGGTGTTCAACAACGGGGCCGGTCCAGGGGAATTTTGCTTCACGATCAGATGTGAACATGCCCCATGATCCGCCAACCGTGCCTTCCTGAGCACGTTTCCATGGCTGATCATAAGCTTCGATCAGATTGTAATCGAAGCCTTCTGCTTCGGCATAGGCTGCGAACTCGCGCAAATATCTGGCTTGCGACACGATTGATGGCACAGCACTTTCACGCTGGCGCCCGGCGCTGGGAAAGCCTGTCTCGCCGATGAAGATAGGCTTGTCCAGAAAATGTGCTGCTGCTTCCTTGCGCACACTGTCGAGATAGGCGACGCCGCCTTCGGCCGATGTTGGATCGTTTTCCCAGTAGGGCAGGACATGGATGGTGATGAAATCGGCAGCCTCTGCAAGTTCGGCAGGGGCGGTGAGCCAGAAATGTGTGACGTCAGCATAGGTGACTGGAAGGCCTGTGGCCGCTTTCACCTCGCGCATATATTCGGCGATGCGAGAAGCCGGTTGCTCACCACGCAGTATGACTTCGTTGCCTACAATGATTGCGCGGATAGCTTCGGGGTTTTTCTTGGCGACAGTGATGGCTTTAGAAATCTGTGCCTTGTTGAAGTCGTCGCTATAGCCGATCCAGATACCGAGTAAAACCTGAAGTCCGTGTTTTGCGGCTAGTGGAACGGCAGCGTCAAGACCGAGATCGACGCTGTAAATGCGGACGCAGTCTGTGATCTTTGAGAGTTGCGTGAAATCGGCATCAATACGGGCGGGGTCGGCTCGGAAACCCGGTTTGAATGGGCTTTCTGCGCCACGATAGGGTGTGTAGCTGACGCAATGAACTTTCCCTGCGGGTGCATCTGTCATTTCCACGGGGACGCCCAGGAATTTCCAGACGCAAACGCTGATAAGGGCTGCTGCGACAATACCAAGCAGAAAGGGGAGGGGCGCCATTTTCATGCGTCGAAACTCGTTCTGCACTTTACTGGTTAGAGATCTGTTTGCGGCGCTGAGGCAGGTCCGCAAGGCTTTCGGGGCGCGAGGGATAGCACTGATTAGGCGGGGGGATCAATCGCAGCGATAAGGCGATTCCGACGCGCATGAAAAAACGGCGCAAGTGCTGGACTTGCGCCGTTTATGTCTCAACAGGGGGACAAAATTGTCCGGTGTTGCCCTTGTGGAAATCTGCCTTTTGCTCAGCTTTCGCGGACTTCGAGGCCTAGATCGCGCACTTTGCGATAAAGTGTAGAGCGACCGATGCCGAGGCGTCGCGCCACTTCGGTCATATGTCCTTTATATTTATCGATGGCGAGGCGGATCATTTCCGCTTCGATATCTTCAAGCTTACGCACATTGCCGGAGTCATCTGTGATCGCGATTCCATCCGAGAAATTCGAACGAGCGAATTCTGCCAATGTGTTGCGGTTTTCCGTGGGTTCACTATAGGCGGCGGGCATTGCTGTCGCCGGAATATAGTCGTGATTCATGGCGGGTTGTGTGATCGGAGCGGGCGAATGTTCACGCACACCGAATGGCATTGCAGCACCGGCATAGCCGTCAACTGTGCTTGCGATCTGAGGGAAGTCTGAAATCTCAAGTGTTTCGCCGTCGCTGAGAACAATGGCGCGGAACACAGTGTTTTCGACTTGGCGTACATTGCCTGGCCAGTCATAAGCCGACAGCATCGCCATCGCGTCATGTGAGATGCCGACAACGGCCTTGCCTTCTTCCGCAGACAGGCGACGGATGAAATGGGCGACAAGATCCGGCAGGTCTTCCTTGCGTTCGCGCAGAGGGGGAACATTCATGGGGAAGACATTGAGGCGATAATAAAGGTCTTCGCGGAAGCGGCCTTCCTTTACCATCTGCAACAGATCGCGATTGGTGGCCGAGATCAGACGGATATCGACCTTTACCGGCTTTTTGGAGCCCACAGGATCGACTTCACCTTGCTGTAGGGCGCGCAGCAGCTTCACCTGTACATCGAGGGGTAGTTCGCCGATTTCGTCGAGAAAGAGCGTGCCGCCGCTGGCTTCCTGGAATTTGCCAGCATGCTTGTCATTGGCACCGGTGAAGGCACCTTTTTCATGGCCGAATAGAATGCTTTCGACCAGATTTTCAGGAATGGCGCCGCAGTTGACTGTGATGAAAGGCTTGCCGGCGCGGTCGCTCTCGCCCTGAATGGCGCTGGCGATCAGTTCTTTGCCGACGCCGCTTTCGCCTTCAATAAGAATCGGAATGTTGGATTGCGCGGCGCGTTTGCCAAGACGCTTCACCTGATCCATGCCTTGAGAACGGGCAATGAGGTCGTCGAATGTAAGGCGCCCTGATTTTTTCTTCTGAAGTCGTGAAATTTCGCCGGTCAGTGCATTAACTTTTAACGCATTGCGCATGGAGACATGCAGGCGTTCCGGACTGACAGGCTTGATCACAAAGTCGGTTGCGCCTTCGCGCATGACATTTACGACTGTCTCAATACCGCCATGAGCGGTGAGTACAATAATCGGCAGGTTCGGTTTGCTGGGATGGGTGCGCTTGAGCACTTCCATACCGTCAATGCCGGGCATGACAAGGTCAAGCACGACAAGGGAAATTTCAGGGCCGGACGGGCCTTCCAGGTAGGCGAGGGCTGCTTCTCCGCTTTCCACGGGAATGGCGCGATAGCCGTCGCGATTGACCACTTCCTCAAGAATGCGGCGCTGGGCTGGGTCGTCGTCCACGATCAGGATGGCCTGAGTCATTGCGTCCTCGGTTGAGCTAAAATCGGGTCAATGCTGAATTCTGGCTCATAATGGGGCGAATTGGTAAAGGCGAGCTTAATCCCGACTCTCTTTTAGTCTTTGGGCAAGTCTAGCTATAAACCGGCAAAAAACCGCGATTGAAATGATTAATTTGATAATCGTCACGCAGGCGGAACGGTGTTGCTATCAAGTAACTTTGAGGTCTGAACTTGGTACTTACGGGCAATTCAGGTTGAAGATTGGCCAGTTTCCGTGCGATTAACTTGGTCTGATGCAAGTTACCGGTGAGGTCCGGGCCTCTGCCGTACTGGTAGATGGTGAAGCATAAATAACGACGGAGATTGGGATGAAAATGATATCCCGCCTTATAGCGTTGGGAACCTTCCTGGTGCTGGCTGGCTGCGGCACCTGGACTGCTGAATCGTATCTTCATGAGACGATCAGTGGTGACTCCTTCAACGCATGCCTGGCACGCGAATATCAGGAACGCGCGACTTCTGAAGCCTATGTTGATTGCAACTGGGTGGATACAGCCGCAATCGTAGCCAAGGGCCGTGCAGCGGCTGCTGGCGAAACGGTCCTTCCTTGGGATCCGGCCACACGTGGCGTCCTCGCATCCGACCTTCCTGAACTTCAGGCAGCTCGCGCGGACCTGCTGGCCACACTCGACAATGGTGGCCGCACAGGCGCCAATGCCTGCCAGTGCGCAAAAGCTCAGCGTTACTATGATGGTTGGGTTGAACAGGCCAGCGACAACAAGCTTGGTGTCAATGGTTCCTATTTTGGTGGCGAAGGCGGACCGGTGCAGCCGGATCGCGTTGCGGCTGAAAAGGCTGCCTTCTACGAAGCTCTGACAGCCTGTAAGGGTGTCGTTGCTGGTCCCTGGACAATCTATTTCGGCTTCAACAAGTCGAACCTGACCCAGGAAGCTCAGGCAGTGATTCAGGAAATCTCGAAGACGGATGCGTCCTCCTTCGCGGTGACTGGCCACACAGATACATCGGGCAGCAATGCCTATAACCAGGCTCTTGGTAACCGTCGTGCTTCGGCAGTCGCCAATGCTCTGACATCCAACGGCAAGGGCACATGCAATGTGGCCTCTGACGGTGAAACGAACCTCGCAGTTGCCACAGGCGACGGCGTACGTGAACCGCTCAACCGTCGTGCGGTTGTGACGACCTGCCCGTAATCGGCATCGTTGTTAAATAATTGAGGCCCCGGTCGAAAGACTGGGGCCTTTTTTATGTGCTTCAGATTGGCGAATGTTGAACATGAGCCATAGGCTCGCGATATAAACAGAGTGCTGGCTCTTATTTTCTAGGGCTGGCCTTCATTCGCTTCGGAGCCTTCATGTCAAATCGCCAAAACCTTAGTCCAGCCGAACCGGCCTCAGCCTTCGCGGCGCGTGATCAGTTGCCGGTCTGGAATCTCAGCGATCTGTATCGCGGAACAGATGCACCTGAATTGCAGTCGGATCTGGCTCAGGCGGCGCAGGAGGCTAAAGTTTTTGCAGAAACTTGGCGCGGTAAACTTTCTGGTCTTGCGACGCAGAAGGGTGGAGGTGAACGGATTGCAGAGGCTATAGAGGCCTATGAGGCGCTGCATGACCGGCTCGGTCGTATCATCTCCTATGCTGGTCTGCTCTACGCCACAGACAATACCAATCCTGCCAATGCGAAATTCTATGGCGATATGCAGGAGCGCGTGACGGCTATCTCCACTGACGTACTTTTCTTTACTCTGGAGTTGAACCGCCTTGATGACGAGGCAATGACGAAAGCTCTGGAAGCGCCTGAGCTGACTCATTTTGCGCCTTGGTTGCGTGATCAGCGCACCATGCGGCCTTACCAACTTTCTGACGAAATAGAGACTTTGCTGCATGAAAAAAGTGTTTCGGGGCGCGGAGCCTGGAACCGTCTTTATGACGAGACATTGTCGCGATTGACCTTTGATATTGACGGCAAGGCGGAGCCGCTGGAAGCGGCATTGAGCCAATTGTCCGACAGGGCGCCACAGCGCCGCGAAACAGCAGCTCATGCGCTTTCAAAGGTTTTCTCCGACAATATCGGTACGTTTACGCTGGTCACAAACACCTTGGCCAAGGACAAGGAGATTGAAGACCGTTGGCGTAAGTTCGCCGATATCGCTGACAGTCGGCACATTGCCAATTGTGTCGAGGCTCCGGTTGTGGCCGCGCTTGTTGATGCTGTGCAGAAATCCTATCCGCAACTCTCTCATCGTTATTATGCGATGAAGGCCAAATGGCTTGGTCTTGAGAGGCTTGAGTATTGGGACCGGAATGCGCCCTTGCCCGATACGGATGACGCGCAAATTCCGTGGAGTAAAGCCCGTGAAACGGTCTTGTCTGCCTATCACGCATTCACGCCGGAAATGGCGGAGATTGCAGAGCAGTTTTTCGACAAAGGTTGGATTGATGCGCCCTTGCGTCCGGGCAAAGCGACAGGTGCTTTTGCGCATCCCACCGTGCCAAGCGCGCACCCATATGTGCTGGTGAATTATCAGGGTAAAACACGCGATGTCATGACGCTTGCTCATGAGCTTGGGCATGGTGTGCATCAGGTGCTTGCGGCCGAGCAGGGCGCGTTGATGGCCGACACACCGCTGACCCTTGCCGAAACGGCCAGTGTGTTCGGAGAAATGCTGACCTTCCGTAAATTGCTGGCCGACACAACCGATCCGCGTCGTCGCAAGGCGATGATTGCCGGCAAAGTTGAGGACATGCTCAATACGGTCGTGCGTCAGATTGCGTTTTACACATTTGAGCGTCGTATCCATACAGCACGTCGCGAGGGTGAATTGACCGCCGAGCAGATCGGCAAGATCTGGATGGAAGTGCAGGCCGAAAGCCTAGGACCTGCTATCCATCTCGGAGAAGGCTATGAGACCTACTGGTGCTATATTTCTCACTTCATCCATGCGCCGTTCTATGTCTATGCCTATGCATTCGGGGATTGCTTGGTCAATTCTCTTTATGCGGTTTATGCGCAGGCGTCGGACGGATTTGCAGAGCGCTATCTCGATATGCTGAAGGCGGGTGGCACATTGCGACATAAGGAGTTGCTGGCGCCTTTCGGTCTTGATGCAAGCGATCCGGCATTCTGGGACAAAGGTTTGTCAGTTATCCGTGGACTGATTGATGAATTGGAAGCCATGGAATGAGTGACGGCAAGCCGGATGATGAGTCCAATCGTCTTGGGCGACGGATGAAGCGCTATGCGCAGGTCGGTGCGGGTGTCGGTGGACTTGCCGCCCGTGTTGCAGGCCAGCGCGTATTCGGCATGACGCCGGATAATGACAAGACAGCGCGAGAATTGAAGCAGGCGCTTGGTGGTCTTAAAGGTCCGATTATGAAGGTCGCCCAGATGTTGGCGACGGTTCCCGATGTCGTGCCCGCCGAGTTTGCTATCGAGTTATCCGAGTTGCAGTCTTCTGCTCCGCCCATGGGCTGGCCATTTGTGAAGCGACGTATGCGGGCGGAACTAGGTGCTGGCTGGGAAGCGCGGTTCAAGAGTTTTGAGCGCGAAGCGGCGGCGGCCGCCTCATTGGGGCAGGTGCATCGGGCGGTTGGGCCGGATGGGCGCAAGCTTGCTGCAAAATTGCAATATCCTGATATGCAGTCAGCCGTTGATGCTGACCTCAATCAACTAGGTGTGATTTTTTCCATTCATCGTCGCCTCGACCAGACGGTTGATACGCGTGAAATCTATGCCGAGATTCGGGCGCGCCTTGTGGAAGAGCTCGACTATGAGCGTGAGGCGGCACATATGCGCTTTTATGCCGGTATTTTTGCAGATGAACCGCGCATTAAAGTGCCGGAGGTTGTGGAAGAGCTTTCAACAAAGCGACTTCTCACAATGGAGTGGCTTGACGGGTCGCCACTTCTCAACTTTCGCGATCACACGTTAGTGGAGCGCAATGCGATAGCTGAGGCCATGTTCACCGCATGGTGGCGCCCGTTCAATCAATATGGCGTTATTCATGGTGATCCGCATCTTGGCAACTACACAGTGCGGGATGATCTGGGCATCAACCTTCTCGACTATGGTTGCATCCGCATTTTTCCGCCCGCTTTTGTCGGCGGTGTGGTGGAGCTTTATCGCGCGCTCGAAGCGAATGATCGCGACCGGACGGCGGTAGCCTATGAACGGTGGGGATTTGGCAATCTCAATAATGAATTGATTGATGTGCTTAATGTCTGGGCGCGGTTTATCTATGCACCCATGCTGGATAATCGCGTGCGCTCTATCGCCGATGGTGTTTCGCCTGCCGACTATGGTCGCAAGGAAGCCTTTGAAGTACATCAGGCCCTTAAAAAACTGGGACCTGTGACGCCCCCTCGAGAGTTTGTGTTCATGGATCGGGCGGCTATCGGTCTTGGCGGCGTGTTCCTGCATCTGGGAGCGGAACTCAATTTTTACGAGTTGTTCAATGCCGCCATCGAAGGCTTTGAAACTGGTAAACTTGGCATACGACAGGCGGCCGCGCTAAAGAAGGCCCGCGTTCCTTTGCCGGAATGATGCCCCCCTCTAGTAGAAGAGTTTCCCATGACCGATGACCTGCTTGAAGAATCCACGTTCAAACTGCCTGCGGGTTACGAGCAGATGAACTGGCATCGTGGTTTCGGGCGTCAGATGGGGCCGCTTTACGAAAAGCTGGACAAAGATGGTGGCTATACGCGCGCCTTCATGGTCGAAGAACATCACACCAATGGCATGGGCAATTGCCATGGCGGTATGTTGATGGCTTTTGCTGATGTTGCTTTCGGCCACGTGATTTCGATTTCTGCTCATAAGTATTGGGTCACAGTGCGCCTTCTCACGGATTTCCTGTCTGGCGCAAAGCTTGGGGAATGGATTGAAGGTAGTGGCGAGATTGTCGGTGTGGAAGATGATTTCTACACAGTTCAAGGGCGCATCTGGTGTGGTGATCGCACGATCTTGACGGGTAGCGCCGTCTTCAAGGCGCTGGGTGATCGCCCGTCTGTGAAGGACTGAAAGTATGAGCGAGCCGCATCACCCTCTGATTGCGCCTGGTGACGAGCAAGGTCCGCTTATTACCGATGCGCCTTCATGGTTCACACAGGCAATCGCCGTCGAGCCCGAAGTGCGCTCGATCGAGGTGCAGGGTGCGCGCGTCGAATATCTGCGTTGGGGTAATCCCGAAAAGCCCGGCTTGCTATTGTCACATGGCAATGGCGCTCATGCGCGTTGGTGGTCTTTTATTGCGCCTTTTTTGGCACGCGAATATTCGGTTGCGGCTGTTAACACATCCGGCATGGGTGATAGCGATTGGCGTGATAAATATTCAATTGAAGTCTTCGCCGAGGAACAGATTGCCGTTTGCGAGGATGCGGGCTTCTTCAAAGGTGATGAGCCGCCAATCATTGTCGGTCATTCTTTTGGTGGGTTCATAACGATCCTCACTGGCGCGCTTTATGGTGATCGCCTTGCAGGCACGGTTATTGTCGATAGCCCCGTTAATCCGCCGGAGCGCCCGGGTGGGCCACCATCGCGTGAGTTTCGACCGCATCGCATCTATCCGACTGTGGAAGAGGCGATGGGGCGTTTTCGGTTGGCTCCGCCACAGCCCAACGAGAACAAATATATTGTCGATTATATTGCCCGCCATTCACTGAAGCCTGTAGAGGGCGGATGGACATGGAAGTTCGATCCCGCGATCTGGCAGCGTTTCGATATTGGTGACATGGCGGCGCGACTGGCGGCTACGCGTTGCCGTATTGCCATTATGCGCGGTGAATATTCTGTCCTCGTACCCAGTGAGATCGGGGATTACATGTTCGGCCTGCTCGGCCGGACAGCTCCTGTCATCGAGATCCCGCAGGCTCGCCATCATGTGATGCTTGACCAGCCATTGGCGTTTGTCTCCGCTTTGCGCGCATTGCTGGCTGATTGGGACCATTCCAAACCGACACGGCGTACGGATTTTCCCAAAGGTTCGCCCTTTGGCTCCTGATTCCCGCATATATTTGTGAAATATTTGACCCTTGTGCAAATCTGGGAGAATGGTTTGCGCTGGGGCAAAGGCGGTAAACCGGTGCCGACCTTGCCGTAGGCCAATGCTTTGCTATAGTCCGCGCAAGCCTGTAACAGGCAGAAAGCCCATGAACGGACCGCAAATGTCCGAGGGGCGGAAACAGCGAAATCAGAGGCAATGACATGGCTGACAATACGAACAACACTGGCTGGGGCGTTGAAATGCAGAAAGACGAGCATATCGGCACCTATAGCGCTTTTCTGACCGGTTCCAAGGTCGCCACAGTGCTGGTTGTCGGCGTTCTCGTTCTTATGGCGATTTTTCTGCTCTAAGATCGACTCAGTATATGGGGTCGGGGTCTGACGCTCCGATCTGTGTACGATATGTGAAATCGGGGGGTTGACCTGCTACCGCCCGTCTCTTAATTAGAATTATTCTAATAAATGAGGCGGTGCCATCGGGTGCTATCCTCTGGCTCTTTTTAAGCCCAATCCAAGGCCCCAATCCAAGGCAATGTCCATGAAACTTGCGATTCCAAAAGAACGGCTGGACGGTGAAACCCGCGTTGCTGCATCGCCAGACACGGTGAAAAAGCTCGTCGGGCTCGGCCTCCAAGTCACAGTTGAAACAGGTGCAGGTGCGCATGCCAGCATCGCTGATGCGGTTTATCAGGAAGCTGGTGCAACCATTGCGTCGAGCGAATCTGATGCGCTGAAGGATGCCGACATCGTTTTCAAGGTGCGTGCACCTGGTGACGACGAGATCGCCATGATGAAGAAGGGCGCGATGCTTGCTGCCATTCTGAATCCCTATGACGACAAGGCCCGTCTTCAGAAATATGCAGGCGCGGGCATCAATGCTTTTGCCATGGAGTTCATGCCGCGCATCACACGTGCGCAGTCGATGGACGTGCTGTCCTCGCAGTCGAACCTTGCAGGCTACAAAGCCGTCATTAATGCCGCTGCCGCCTTTACGCGCGCAACGCCAATGATGATGACGGCGGCTGGTACTATTGCGCCAGCGCGTGCCTTCATCATGGGTGTGGGCGTTGCGGGTCTTCAGGCCATTGCTACGGCAAAGCGTCTTGGTTGTATCGTGTCTGCAACCGATGTGCGCTCGGCGACCAAAGAGCAGGTGGAAAGCCTTGGCGGTACATTCGTCATGGTGGAATCGGATGAATCCGGTGACGCCGCTGGCGGTTATGCCAAGGAAATGTCGGACGAGTACAAGGCCGCTCAGGCTGCACTCGTTGCAGAACACATCAAGAAGCAGGATATCGTCATCACGACAGCCCTGATCCCCGGTCGCCCTGCTCCGGTGCTCGTCAGCGAAGATCATGTGAAGTCGATGAAGCCCGGCTCGATCATTGTGGACTTGGCGGCAGAACGTGGCGGCAATTGCCCGCTCACTGAGCCTGGCAAGGCCGTGGTCAAGCATGGCGTCACCATCATTGGTGATCTCAATGTGGCCGCCCAGCTTTCGGTCGATGCCTCGGCGCTCTATGCCAAAAACCTTCTGAATTTCATCACGCCGCTCATCGATGCCGAGAGCAAGGCACTCAAGATCGATTGGGAAGATGAGATCATCACCGGAACCTGTCTGACGAAAGACGGTCAGGTTGTTCATCCTGCATTCCAAGGAGGAAACTGAGATGGAAACAGTTATTGATCCCATCGTATTCCGTCTGGCGATTTTTGTGCTCGCCATTTTCGTTGGTTACTATGTCGTCTGGTCGGTGACACCTGCGCTGCATACGCCGCTCATGTCCGTCACCAACGCCATTTCATCGGTCATTATCGTCGGTGCGCTCATTGCGGTGGGTGTGGATCTGATGGCGGCGGGCGATGCCGGCTGGATGTCCAAAGGTCTTGGCTTCCTTGCTGTGATCCTTGCCTCGGTGAACATCTTTGGTGGCTTTCTCGTCACGCAACGCATGCTCGCCATGTACAAGAAAAAAGAACGCTGAGGGGATAACCAGACATGTCAGCCAATATTTCGGCGCTGCTCTATCTCGTATCGGGCGTGCTTTTCATCATGGCCCTGCGTGGCCTTTCATCTCCTGAAACATCGCGTGGCGGTAATCGCTACGGGATGATCGGTATGGCCATCGCTGTTGCGACAACGCTTGCCGTGCTTCAGGCTCAAAATCAGACCACATGGGCGCTTGTTGTTGTCGGTGTTGTGATCGGCGGCGGCATTGGTGCCGTGGTCGCGCGTCGCATCGCCATGACCTCGATGCCTCAGCTTGTGGCCTTCTTCCATTCGCTCGTCGGCCTTGCCGCTGTGCTTGTCGCCTGGGCGGCTTTTTACTCCCCTGCCGCTTATGGCATTGGCGAGTTCGGCGCCATCCATGCGGGCAACCTTGTGGAAATGTCGCTGGGTGCCGCTATTGGTGCCATCACCTTCTCCGGCTCCATCATCGCCTTTGCGAAGTTGAACGGAAACATGTCGGGTGCGCCCATCATGTTGCCGGGTCGTCACTTCATCAATGGTGGTATGTTTTTGGCGATCGTTCTGGGTGTGGTCTATCTCTGCATGGATCCCGCCAATCAGACGGTTGAGCTGTTCCTTGCGATCACGCTCATCGCCTTCATCTTCGGCTTCCTCATCATCATCCCCATCGGCGGCGCTGATATGCCGGTCGTGGTGTCGATGCTGAACTCATACTCAGGTTGGGCGGCTGCAGGCATTGGCTTCACGCTTGGCAATCTTGCGCTCATCATCACAGGGGCGCTGGTGGGTTCGTCAGGTGCGATCCTCAGCTACATCATGTGCAAAGGCATGAACCGTTCCTTCGTCTCGGTCATCCTCGGTGGCTTTGGTGCCGATGCAGCGGCGGCGGGTTCAGGCAAAGTCGAGACGCGCCCTGTGAAGCAGGGCTCGGCGGATGACGCGGCCTTCATCATGAAGAATGCCGGTTCTGTCATCATCGTACCGGGTTACGGCATGGCGGTGGCGCAGGCTCAGCACGCGCTGAAGGAAATGACTGACCATCTGAAGAAGGAAGGCGTCAAGATTTCCTATGCCATTCATCCCGTTGCTGGTCGTATGCCCGGCCACATGAATGTGCTGCTGGCCGAAGCCAACGTGCCTTATGATGAAGTCTTCGAACTTGAAGACATCAACAACCAGTTTGCGCAGGCCGACGTTGCTTTCGTTATCGGCGCTAACGACGTGACGAACCCGTCCGCCAAGACGGATCCGCAAAGCCCCATTTTCGGCATGCCGATCCTCGATGTTGAAAAGGCCCGTACGGTTCTCTTCATCAAGCGCGGTATGGGCTCGGGCTATGCCGGTGTCGAGAACGAGCTGTTCTTCAAAGACAACACGATGATGCTCTTTGGCGATGCCAAGAAGATGGTCGAACAGATCATCAAGTCGCTCTAAGCGCATTGATCTGAATTGAAGAGGGCGGCCTTCGAAAGAAGCGCCGCCCTTTTTCTATCTGATGCCTGCTGTCATGTGCATATTCACTTTGTGGACCCCGTTCGAGTACCAGAATGGCTCTTGAGGGCTTGCCAGCGTCCCCTGCATACTTCGTAAAAGCCCATACAAGCGCGGAGGCGGCCTTTGGACATCTATCATGGCTGGTGCAACCTGAAGCCCGGTGTCAGTGACACAGACTTTGCAGACGCCTTTGCCCGCTACATGGACCACCTGAAGGCGGCGGGCAAAATCCACTCAGCCCGCCTGACGCGTCGCAAGCTCGGCCTTGGGCCGGCTCATCTCGGCGAGTTCCATTTCATGATCGAGGTCACGGGCCTTGCCCAGTTAGATGATGCCTTTTCCCTTGTCGCCACGCGGGCAGGTGAGGTGGAGGGCACCCATCACGGCGTCAATTCACTGGTCCAGAACGTCCAGTTTGCGCTTTATCGCGATTTCCCTGATGACGTGCGACAGCGCGGCGAGGAGAAATTCTAGTCGGATACATGACAATATAACAAAAACGCCCCCGAATATCGGGGGCGTTTTTTATTCAGCCGTAACTGAAAAAACTTAGGCCGAACGCGGCTTGGCAACGACGCCGCTTTCGCGCTGGATGCGCTTGCGGGCCAGCTTTCGGGCGCGACGGATGGCTTCCGCCTTCTCACGAGCCTTCTTTTCAGAGGGCTTTTCGTAGAAATTGCGGAGCTTCATTTCACGGAACACGCCTTCGCGCTGAAGCTTCTTCTTCAGAGCCTTCATGGCCTGATCGACGTTATTATCGCGGACGAGTACCTGCACGAGCCAAATCCTGTCTGGATTTCCCTATCGGGATCAATAAGTTAGTCGCAACAGGGCCGGAACCCCATGCGAGAGAGCCGCTTTCTAGCAAAGGAATCGGGGCTTGTCCACTCTAGCGGCGATTTATGGGGTGGATTCATGAGGTTTCTTTGTCGCGGGTGGGCTGAAATGCCCTTGCCGCTGGTTGCCGAAACCCAGTACTGACGCCATATTCTGCCTATGGCCATACGCAAAATAGCCCGCATGGGGCATCCCGTTCTCGCTCAGGTGGCGCGACCTGTTCCCGATCCGACCGCGCCGGAGATTCGTACATTGGTAATGGACATGGTTGAGACCATGATCGATGCCAATGGAGCGGGTCTTGCGGCCCCTCAGGTGCATGTGCCCTTGCGCGTGGTTGTCTTTCAGGCACCGCCGGAGCGGACCCCTGAAGGCATTGACGAGGAAGAGCAGTTCGACCATACGGCAGCGCTAACGGTGCTGGTCAATCCCGAAATCGAGATTGTCGGCAGCGAGCGCGAGGACGGCTGGGAGGGATGTCTTTCCGTTCCGGGGCTCAGAGGTCTTGTGCCGCGGCATACTGAGATCATCTATCGCGGTTTCGGTCTGGATGGCGTTGTCATCGAGCGTCGCGCAAGGGGCTTTCATGCTCGTGTGGTGCAACATGAGTGTGACCACCTCGATGGTGTGCTTTACCCCCAGCGTATGACGGATCTTGGTCAGTTGATATTTGAGAGCGAAGTGCGTCACAGAATTGCGGCACAGGCTGCCGCCGGTCCAGAGGATAAGGAAAATGCCTGAGACAATTCGCAAGGCGGGAAATACGAAATCGGCCTCCATGGATCATGTGAGCAAGTTGCGGGCTGATCTGCTGGCGGCAGCGCTTCCCAATGTGGCCTTTGACGGCTGGACGACAAAGCTGATGCGCGAAGCTGCGGATTCCATCGGGATGGCGCATGGCGAAATGCGTCTCGCCTTTCCTGGTGGCATTACTGATCTCGTCGATTGTTTTTTAGAAGACGGTGACCGACGGATGGAAGCGGCTTTGGCAAAACACGATTTGGCCAGCATCAAAATCCGTGAGCGGATTACGCTTGGAGTGCGTACTCGTATCGAGGTGGATGCAAAACAGCGCGAAGCTGTTCGTCGCGCGGTTACTCTTCTCTCGTTGCCTTTGTCAGGCACAACAGGCCCGCGGGCACTATTCCGTACCGTTGATGCGATATGGCGTGCTGTCGGTGACACATCGACCGATTTCAATTTTTATACCAAGCGGGCTATTCTGGCTGGCGTGTATTCGGCGGTCACAATCAACTGGTTCGGTGACGAGAGTGAAGGCTATGCCGATACTTGGACATTTCTTGATGCCCGCATTGCCGATGTCATGCAGATAGAGAAAGCTAAAGCCAGCGTGAAAAAATTTGGTCAGTTTCTGCCGGACCCATTAGCGCTTCTCGGGCGTTTGCGCTATCGGCGGACGTGACCGTTGGCTAGCCTTTGAACTGAGGAACCTTGAAGCCGATATCGATCCATTCGAGTTGGCTGATATCTGTTGCTGAAATTGTTTGCTCTACAGGTGTTGCGTATTCGGTGTCGTCTTCCCGTATGGACATACAAACGATGCGCTCATTTTTGTCCGAAGCGTTGGTCATGGGCAGAAACAATGAACGAATAATGCCGGACCGTCCTGTGCTGTAATGGTTCGAGTAGCGCGATATAGCTCCACAGGGATGGTTCACGACGGCAAGATAAATGGCCTGCGTGCGGGCGCGTGTTTCGTCGGATTGTAATGAGAAAATGCTTTTGCGGGTAATGTCGGTGCCTAGGCGTTCAACAATCGCCGTACCCGCAAAACGGGCTGTTATGTCCGTCGGGCTTTTCACGTCGAGCAGCCAGATATCGGGTAACCATTGTGTCAGCGCGAGTAGGTCGAATTTCTCGGCCAAAGGCAGGATGGTTTCTTTGCGGCAAGACTGCCAATAGTTGAAAAGAGCACTGAAGCCTTCGATCTGGCGCCAGTCATCAGTCGCAGAATTGGGGGTCTGCGCCGGCCCGTTATTTGCGGATGAAAAATAGTCGGCCATTCCCTCGCCCAAGCCCGTTTTCTCCGGCTTTCATCTTACCGGTAAAACCAGTCTGCGCATATTGCGCTTAACGGTTGGTGTGTGGAGCCCGGTTTAGGGGGTAAAGACGTGTAGCATGGCCCATTTTTCGGCCCGGACGCGCTTCTTTCTTTCCATAAAGATGAATTGCCGTTTCGGGTTGTGCGGCTAGGTCATGCCATGTGTTTACGTCATCGCCGATCAGATTGGTCATGATGGCATCGCTATGACGATGCGCTGAGCCGAGTGGCCAACCACAGATCGCCCGTATGTGCTGCTCGAATTGTCCCACACAGCAGGCATCCTGTGTCCAGTGGCCTGAATTGTGGACACGGGGTGCGACCTCATTGACAAGAAGGCGCGGGCCTGCGCTGTCAGCAGGCAGCACGAAGAGTTCGACACCCATCACGCCCACATATTCCAGATCGGCTACGATATGGGTAGCAATGGCGCGTGCCTCTTCGGCTAGTTCTTTGTCGATGCGGGCAGGAACGAGGCTCTGGTCGAGGATGTGGTTCTTGTGGATGTTTTCCACCGGATCGTAAGCGGCTGTCTGGCCATCAATTCCGCGCGCCACAATGACCGAGATTTCACGTTCGAAAGGTACGAAGCCTTCGAGGATGGCGGGTGCGCGACCGATGGCGTCGTAGGCAGCGATTGCGTCTTGAGGTGTTGCGATCTTTGCCTGACCCTTGCCGTCATATCCGAAACGGCGGGTTTTCAGAATGGATGGTGTGCCAATGCGTTCGATTGCGGCGAGAAGGGCGGCTTCATCGGGAATATCGGCGTAAGGCGCTGTCGCGATTTTGTGCGAAGCTAGAAAATCCTTTTCCACGATCCTGTCTTGCGCTGTCGCGAGCGCCATCACGCCGGGACGCACTGGCGCATGTTCGGCCAGAATGCGTGCCGTTTCGGCGGGCACATTCTCGAATTCATAGGTTACGACATCGACGCTATCGGCAAAGCGGGCGAGTGCGTCTGCGTCTTCATAGGCGGCGCGAGTGCCGTGGGCGGCAATGTCCATGGCAGGAGCTTCAGTGTCGGGGCAATAGATATGTGCGACAAGGCCCAGCTCGGCGGCAGCCACAGCAAGCATACGGCCAAGCTGACCGCCACCAAGAATGCCGATGCGACCGCCTGGTGCAATGATTTGCGATGAGGTATTCGGTTTATTCGTCAACAGGACTCAACCCAATAGAAGCGGTTTGGGCGGTGCGGAATGCGTCCAGTCTTTCGGCCAGAGCGGTATCTGAGAGCGCCAATACGGCGGCGGCCAGCAGGCCAGCATTTTTGGCGCCAGCATCGCCGATAGCGAGTGTGCCAACAGGAATGCCGCCGGGCATTTGTACGATGGAGAGCAAGCTGTCCTGCCCGCTAAGCGCCTTGGACTGCACAGGTACACCGAAAACCGGTAAGGGGGTCATAGCGGCGCACATGCCCGGCAAATGGGCCGCACCACCGGCACCAGCAATAATGACCTGAATACCACGGCCTTTTGCGGTCTTTGCATACTCATAGAGGCGATCAGGGGTGCGGTGGGCTGAGACGATGCGTGATTCATGGGGCACGCCCAGTTCGCTCAACACGTCAGAGGCAAGTTTCATGGTTTTCCAGTCTGACTGGCTTCCCATGATAATGCCGACTTTTGCTTCAACTGCCATGACGCTTTCCGAATCCCAAATTGCCTGAAAGGCGCGCGGAAAGCGGCGCAGTATAGGCATGGTGCGCCGATTGGCAAGGTTTGCGCAAAAAGCGGGATTTTGAAGGAGTTCCTGAGAAAACTCACCCCGACACGAGGGTCGGGGTGAGGCAAGGTCTTGATGCTATTTTTTAGCTGACGAGAGCACCGTGATCAGGCGGCTTCCTTTTTCGTTGGCGCTTCCGCCTTCTTTGAAGAGGCCTTGTTGGAGAAGACCATGGCACCGTCCTCGATTTTGCCGAGTTTCAGCGTCAGGATATCGAGTGCGTAGTTCTGATGGAGCTTCCAGGGCGCTTTGGAGCCTTGTTTGGGGAAGAATTCCATAGCGCGCTGGACATAGCCTGACGAGAAGTCCAGCCATGGTTCGGGCTCGACCGTATTGTCAGTCAGATGTGGTGTGCATTGACGGTTGCCGGTCTTGTCCATGTGATTCAGTAAGCGGCAGACATAGCCGCAAGTGAGATCACATTTCAGCGTCCAGGAGGCGTTGGTATAGCCGAAGGAGGAGGCCAGGTTCGGCACCTCGCTATACATCATGCCCTTGTAGTTGAAGGTCTTGGAGAAATCGACGGGCTTGCCGTCAACGCTTACGTCGATACCTGCAAGGACTTCGAGTTTGAGGCCGGTTGCTGTGACAATCAGATCGGCTTCAAGTTCCTTGCCTGATTTCAGCAAGATGCCTTTTTCCGTGAATGTATCGATGTGGTCGGTGACCACATCGGCCTTATCCGATTTGATCGCGTCGAAGAGATCGCCATTGGGCACAAGGCAAAGACGCTGGTCCCAAGGGTTGTAACTGGGCGTGAAATGTTTTTCGACCATGTCCTTGCCCAGATGCTCGCGCACCATGTCGAGGATGTAGTTCTTTGCCTGTTCCGGTTTGGTGCGGCAGATGCGGAAGAAATACATGCCGAACAGCACGTTTTTCCAGCGTGTCAGGCCATAGGCGAGCTTTGCGGGCAGCCAGCGACGGAGTTTGTTGGCCAATTCGTCTTCGGCAGGGCGGGAGACGACATAGGTGGGGGAGCGCTGAAGCATTGTCACATGCGCGGCTTCTTTGGCCATTTCCGGCACCAGCGTGACGGCCGTCGCGCCTGAACCGATTACGATCACGCGCTTGTTTTTGTAGTCGATATCGCTCGTCCATTTCTGTGGGTGAACGATGCGGCCCTGAAATTTGTCAGCACCGGGAAAGTCTGGTGTGTAGCCGCCCTTGTAGCTGTAATAGCCCGAGCACATGAAAAGGAAGTTGCAGGAATATTGCTTCACTTCGCCTTCGGTGCCGATCTCGACATTGACGGTCCATGCGGCATTTTCAGTGGACCATGCGGCGCTCTTGACCATGTGACGATAGCGGATATGGCGCTCGATATTGTTTTCCTGCGCTGTTTCGTGCAGGTAATCGAGAATGGCGGGACCATCGGCAATGGCTTTGGCTTTCGTCCATGGCTTGAAGGAATAACCCAGCGTGTACATGTCGCTGTCCGAACGGATGCCGGGATAGCGGAACAGGTCCCATGTGCCGCCCATGGCTTCGCGGCCTTCCAGAATTGCATAGCTTTTGGTCGGACAGTTGGCGCCTAGATGATAGGCCGCGCCGATGCCGGAAATACCGGCACCGACAATCAATACGTCGAAATGTTCTATCGTCATTCTTCTGTCACCTTCCCTAGCGGTGAGGCCAGTTTTTCAAAACTGACAAATTGTCTGTATTGACGCATTTCTAACGCGGACTTGGCCAAAATCACAGAAATTTCGTCAAGACGATCTACGTGATTGATGTGGAAAGTAAGCGAACTCAGCCCAAAACGGCAGGTTCTGGCCTTTTTCTCCAAATAATGGCATCTTTGATTCGCATCGAAATCGACCCGCTTTCTGCTAGGTTGTTTTGTTGTTCTTGGACATTGGTGCCGATCGGGTATGGCATGAAAATCAGTGACAACAGGCCATTAGAGGTCGCTTCTCCTGCTCCGGCGCGTGAACGGGCGGATGCTGCTGTCACATCGCCCAGTTTTGCAACTGTTCCTTCGCCTGGTTCTGGTCGGGTTATTACGGATGCCGTGACATTCATGGGCATTCCCGAAGCTGAGATCACGCCGCATGTGCGTGATGCGATCATGTCGTTGATGGCCGAAGTTGACCAGTTGCGGCGCGATGTCGAAAAGATGCGTACACGGATTCGTGAAGCCGAGAAACTTGCTGATCATGATCCCTTGCTGCCGGTGCTCAATCGTCGTGCATTCATGCAGGAGCTGGGGCGGGTGACAGCCTATGCGCGGCGCTATGGCGAGCCGGCGGGGTTGGCCTATCTCGATATCGACAATTTCAAGCAGATCAATGACACGTTTGGTCATGCGGCAGGCGATGCTGCGTTGAAGCATTTGGTGGGCATTGTCAGTGGCAATGTGCGCGAAACCGATGTGGTCGGGCGCTTAGGTGGCGACGAGTTCGGTGTGATACTTGTGCGTAGCGACGAGCCCAGTGCCCATGCAAAGGCGGAGGCCTTGCGTCTGCTTATTTCCTTACATCCTTTGATGATGGATGATGTGGAAGTGCCTTTGTCTGTATCTGTTGGTGCCGTTGTGCTGGACGGTAAGCAGGAACCGCAAGACGCTTTGGCGCTGGCTGACAGGGCCATGTATAATGCTAAGCGGAAACCGCAATAAATCGCTGTCTCTCAAGCAATGATGTCTGGAAAAATCTGGTCGTCGATCTCGCGGATGCGGTCGCGCAGATAGAGTTTGCGTTTTTTCAGACGCTTGATCTGGAGATGGTCGGGCAGGGGTGTGGATTCCAGAGCGGAAATGGCAGCATCGAGATCGCGATGCTCCTCCTTGAGTTGAGCCAAGGCCTCCCGCAGTTCCTGTTCTTCCAGTTCAGTCATAGTCGCCCGATTTTTATGTGAGTATACGCCCGATAGAAATGACCGCTGTTCCGGAAATTGTCGCCTATCGTGGCGAAGGCGGACGGATTGAGCAAGTGTGGCAAAGATAAATTTGCATCGTCACCCAAATGCCGACACGCTGATGCGGTGATCGGACTGTGCCAAATATGGAGTGTTGGTGTGCGCGACAAAGTGGCGATAGATACCGGCGAGGCATTCTGGACCTTTTCTGTCGGGCTTTACGCGCAAAAGGATGTGGAGAGCGAATTGCTCGCCTTGCAGGATCGCGACGGGCTGGAGGTCAATCTGGCGTTGTTCTGTCTGTTTGCCGGGCGTCAGGGTTATCAATTGGACAATGCGGCTGTGCAGGCTATGCGTGCCGTTGGGCTTGCGTGGGGCAGACAAGTTGTTGCACCGCTGCGGGATGCGCGGCGGAACATGAAGGCCAATGCGCAAACGGATGAAACCATTGCGGGCTTGCGCAATGAAGTGAAGGCGCTGGAGCTTGCCGCTGAGAAAGCCATGCAGATGGCGCTGGCCGATTTACTTGTCACGCTGGATACATGCCGCGTACCGAATGCCGATAGTGAAGGTGAAGCAAAAGCGCTGGCCGCGCGAAATTTTGCGGCATGGTTTGCTGCCGAAGGTGTTGATGGCGATGCGCCGCGACACTCGGTTGTAAAGCTTCTGGACGCGGCTTTTGCGGTCTAGTGTTTTGTCGATTTTGTGCGTGTTGCGACAGGTTTGCGTGTTCCGCCTTTGATGTCTTCGCCCCAGCGTTTTGTCTGGCTACTGTCTATATCGAAGAGGTCGAGAATGCGTGAAACGCTTTGGGTTACCAGATCGTCAATGGTTTTCGGTGCGGCATAGAATGCGGGTACGGGCGGTGCAATGATGGCACCCATTTCTGACAGGCTCGTCATGGTTCGCAAGTGGCCGGTATGTAGAGGTGTTTCGCGTACCATAAGCACGAGGCGGCGACGTTCTTTCAGCACAACATCTGCGGCACGTGTGAGAAGATTGGATGTAACACCTGTTGCAATTTCCGACATGGAGCGGACCGAGCAAGGTGCGACTACCATTCCTAGTGTCTTGAACGAACCACTAGCGATGGCGCCGCCTATGTCACCCAACTGGTAGCGTGTATGTGCGAGAGCTTCGACGTCGCGTGTGCGCATATCGGTTTCATGCGCGAGCGTCAGTTCGGCGGCTTTCGTCATAATCAAATGCGTTTCTACTTTTTCTGCCTTGAGAATTTCAAGAAGTCGAACGCCATAGATAACGCCGGAGGCGCCGGATATTCCAACAATAAGACGTTTTTTTTGAGGCACGGTGCTGATCTACTTTCTCTGTCGATTTTTGCGATCTGTATTCGACAGGGCGTCAAAAAAGAGTCATGATTTTTAGGTTACCCACCCATCAAAAGCAAAGGTAGGTAGATTATGGCGCTGGAGTCGCATATTGCCGAATTGAATAACCGGCATAAATCTCTCGAAGAAGCTATCGAACACGAACTCCTCCACCCCGCAAGCGATGATCTTCATATTGCCGAGTTGAAAAAGATGAAACTCAGGCTGAAAGAAGAGATCGAAAAGTTGACCGGTCAACGATCGGCAGCTTGATCCCCCTTAAAATCTCAACCAGACATTTGCTTGCGCCGGGCCATGAGCCCGGCGTTTTGTTTGGGAATCGGGGTGTTGAAAAGCGGGGACAAGCGTGGTCGGGGCTCGCAAAAGGCTCGGAAATTGCGAGCGTTTCCTGCATGAGAACGAGCATATCCATGTAGAGATCGATGTTTTTTCCTTCTTCTTACCGAGCACATGGTTCGAAATTGCGGGAAATCTATTTATTTTGCGGGATATGTCACAGCGCTTCTGCCATCTCGCGCAGCTTGAATTTCTGCACCTTGCCGGTTGAGGTCTTTGGCAGGTCGGTGAAGACCACTGTTTTGGGGCACTTAAAGTGCGCGAGGTTTTCGCGGCAATAGGCGATCAACTCGGCCTCGGTGAGGCTTGCGCCATTTCTGAGTGTGATGAAGGCGCAAGGCGTTTCGCCCCATTTCTCGTCGGAGCGGGCGACGACGGCGGCTTCGATAATGTCGGGATGCTTGTAGAGAATATCCTCGACCTCTAGCGACGAGATGTTCTCGCCGCCGGAAATGATGATGTCCTTGGAGCGGTCTTTGAGCTGGATGTAATTATCCTTGTGCCAGACGCCCAGATCGCCGGAATGGAACCAGCCACCGGCAAAGGCTTCGGATGTGGCGGTCGGGTTTTTCAGATAGCCCTTCATCACCACATTGCCCTTGAACATGACCTCGCCCAATGTCTCGCCGTCGCGCGGGACTTCGAGCATGGTTTCGGGGTCGCGGACAGAGATGCCTTCAAGCACGGGATAGTTCACGCCTTGGCGCGCCTTGACCTGCGCGCGGGCATCGGTGTCCAGATCATCCCATTCATCGTGCCATGCGTTGACGACGGCGGGGCCGTAGGTTTCGGTGAGGCCATAGACGTGGATGACGTTGAAGCCCTGAGCTTCCAGCTTGCGGATGGTAGCGGCAGGCGGCGGGGCTGCGGCGGCGAAAAAGTGAACGGTGTTGGGCAGCGGCTTTTTTTCTTCTTCGGTCGCGTTGATGAGAAAGCCCATGACGGTGGGCGCGCCGCCCATATGGGTGACGCCGTGTTTTTCGATGGCGGCGAAAATATTGGCCGCTGTGACGCGGCGCAGGCAGACATGGGTGCCGCCGATGACGCTCATCGACCATGTGAAGCACCAGCCATTGCAATGGAACATGGGCACGGTCCAGAGATAGACCGAATTATGCGTCATGCCTGCGGTGACGATATTGCCCATGGCGAGAAGATTTGCGCCGCGATGATGGAAGACGACGCCTTTGGGATTGCCGGTGGTGCCTGATGTGTAGTTGAGGCTGATCGCCTGCCATTCGTCGGCGGGCAATGACCATTGAAAATCCTCGTCGCCTTCTTCGAGCAGGCTTTCATAATCTGTCTCGCCAATGGCATCGCCAGGGCCGTCATATTCGGGATCGTCAATGTCGATCACGATGGGGCTGACTTTGGCGGCGGCAACAGCGTCTTTGCCGAGGCTTGCAAATTCACGATCGACAAACAGCATCTTGGCGTCGCCATGATCGAGCATGAAGCCGATCAGTGGGGCGTCGAGGCGGATGTTCATGGTGTTGAGCACGGCACCGGCCATGGGCACGGCGTAATGCAGCTCCAGCATCTCGGGCGTGTTGGGCGCGATGACGGACACCGTGTCGCCAAGTCCGATGCCGCGCTTGGTCAGTGCGGAGGCGAGCTGGCAGCAGCGGGCATAAAAATCTGCGTAGTTGCGCTCAAGATCGCCATGCAGGATGGCGATTGTCTCTGGATAGACCTCGGCAGCGCGTTTGAGGAAGGAGAGCGGCGACAATGGCTGGTGGTTTGCCGGATTCTGGTCGAGGTCGGTGTCATAGGGGTTTTTGGGGGTTGGCATCGGCGCAAGTCCTTCCACGTCATCAGAAGGGTGCAGCTAATCAAACCCGTGCAGGGCTGGCAATGGCGGCTTGCATGCCGGAGGTAAGTTTCCGCTGTATCAGATGGTGGCGTAGCGCGAGGACAAGAATGAGGATGAGGCTGCCTGCGGCAACATCGGCCAGATAGTGACCACCTTCGGTGAGTGTGGCGACCAGCATCAGGCCGTTATAAGGCAGGAGGAAGAGTAGAACCCATGGCATGCGCCGCAGAGACCAGCACATCATGAGTGCGAGGGCTGCATGGAATGAGGGAAAAGCCACCATACCCTGCAAGGCTCCGAAATCGAATGTTGTGAATGTGCCTGCGCGTAGAGATAGAAGGTCTGGTAAAAAGACAATGCCGGCTGTTGGTTTAACAACATCATCGGGATTGAGCGTCAGGCCGTAATAGCCAAACGGGTCGAGCGCGGGCAGCACGCCTGATATGACGATAGAGAGCAGCAATGTGATCCAATAGGCATCAACCAGTTCGCGTAACTCGTCGAAATGTCGTGTCAGGCTGAGAAGCAATACGACAAGTGCGAATTGCGGAAAGAGTGAATTGTAGATCATGGATGTCAAAATGCCGAATGTGGCATGTTCATTCATGAAGGCGAGCAAGCCGATCCAATCGAAACCCAACGCGGTATCAAAAGCGGCAAGCTTGTTGTCGATGAGCGGCAGACCGAGACTTGCTGCAAGGTAGCTTAGCACCACACAGGCAAGGGAGAAGACAACGACGAAGAGTGTGGCGGATGCCCAGATGACGACAGGCTCAAGGTCTTTCCGGTCACGCCCGTAAAGGGCAAAGCCTGTGAGTGCGATGATGCAGAAAAGAGCTGTTGCGAAATTGACAAGCGAGGCGGGTGCGATGTGGTATCCCGCTATTGCAATCCAGAGAATGTCAGTGACAAGCACAAATGCAAAAGCCATCCACCCCAAGGAGGAGGGCAGAGGAAATATCCGGTGTGCCTGTCGGGCAATCTTGAGTAAATCTGGCATAGCTGGCCCTGTGTCGAGACTGGCAGACTATGCAATCAAGGATAATGAAAGCTAAATTCGGCATATCATTTTGAGATGATGCTGCTGTGTCATCTTGGCGCAAAATCAACGAAGATGCCGGAAACAAGGCAGGGAGAACAGAAAATGGGGCGCTACGAACAGGTCTATTCCAATTGGAAATCCGATCCGCATGGCTTTTGGGCAGAGGCTGCGAAAGCTGTGACATGGATGCGTCCGCCTGCTGTCATTCATGACGAGCGCGGCTGGTTTGCCGATGCCACCTGCAACACATGCTTCAATGCGTTGGACCGGCACGTGCAAGAGGGGCGTGGCGCGCAACTGGCCTTGATTTATGATAGTGCGATGATGGGCAAGGTGAAGCGCTTCACCTATTCGGAACTGCTGGACAAGGTGGCGACATTTGCAGGCGTGCTGCAACGCCACGGCGTTGCGAAAGGTGATCGCGTTATCATCTATATGCCGATGGTGCCGCAGGCTGTTGTGGCCATGCTGGCTTGTGCGCGGATCGGCGCGATCCATTCGGTGGTGTTTGGCGGCTTTGCGGCCAAGGAACTTGCGACGCGCATTGATGATGCACGGCCCAAGCTGATTGTCAGTGCGTCTTGCGGATTGGAGCCGGGGCGCGTGGTGGCCTATAAGCCGCTGCTTGACGAGGCGATCTCGCTGGCCGTCTCCAAGCCTTCGGCCTGCATCATCATGCAGCGTGCCGCGCTGGAAGCCGACATGGTGGAGGGGCGCGATTTCGACTGGTCCATGGAAATGGAAAAGACGCGTGCGGCGGGTCTCAAGCCTGAATGCGTGCCTGTGGCGGCGAGCGATCCGCTCTATGTGCTTTATACATCGGGCACGACCGGCAAGCCCAAGGGTGTGGTGCGCGATAATGGCGGCCATATGGTGGCGCTGAAATGGTCGATGGAGAATATTTATGGCATCAAGCCGGGCGAGGTTTTCTGGGCGGCGTCCGATGTCGGCTGGGTGGTTGGTCATTCCTATATCGTCTATGCGCCCTTGCTGCAGGGCTGCTCGACAGTGCTGTTTGAAGGCAAGCCGGTGGGCACGCCTGATGCGGGCACCTTCTGGCGCGTGATTGCAGAGCATGGTGTGAAAGCGCTTTTCACAGCGCCGACAGCGTTTCGCGCGATCCGCAAGGAAGACCCGAAAGCCGAGCTTGTGAAGGATTATGATCTTTCCAAATTCGAGATGCTTTTTCTGGCGGGCGAGCGGGGCGACCCTGACACGATCCAATGGGCTGAAAAAGTGCTGGGCGTGCCGGTGATCGACCATTGGTGGCAGACGGAAAGCGGCTGGCCGATGGCGGCCAATCCGATGGGGCTGGAGCCGCTGCCGGTGAAATATGGCTCGCCCGGTGTGGCTGTGCCCGGATTTGACATTCAGGTGGTGGACGAGGCCTCCAAGCCCGTGGCCGCGGGCGTGACGGGGGCGATTGTGGTGAAGCTGCCGCTGCCGCCGGGATGCCTGCCGACGCTGTGGGAGAACGAGGAGGGTTTTCAGGCCTCTTATCTCGTGGATTTTCCCGGCTATTACAAAACGGCGGATGCGGGCTATGTGGACGAGGACGGCTATCTCTATGTGATGAGCCGGACGGACGACATTATCAATGTGGCGGGCCACAGGCTTTCGACGGGCGGTATGGAAGAAGTGCTGGCGGCGCATCCTGATGTGGCCGAATGCGCTGTGATCGGCGTGGCTGACGCGATGAAGGGGCAGGTGCCGCTGGGCTTCCTCGTTATCAATAAGGGCGTGAACCGGCCTATGGCGGATATCGAGAAAGAGGCTGTGGCACTGGTGCGCGAGAAGATCGGGCCTGTGGCGGCGTTCAAAACCGCGCTGGTGGTGCAGCGCCTGCCCAAGACGCGTTCGGGCAAGATCCTGCGGGGCACGATGCGCAAGATTGCCGATGGCGAGGCGTGGACGACGCCTGCGACGATTGACGATCCGGCGATCCTTGACGAGATCGGTGAGGTTCTGGGCGGGGCCGGGTTGGGCAAGAAACAGGTGTAAGGCAGGAAGACCCTCTCCCAGAGGGAGAGGGGTGATTTTTTCCAAAACCCTGTCGCCACCATGCCGCAATTGACGTTTTGGTCCTTTGGCCGCATCTTGCGCCCATGGAAGCCGCAAAACCCCTCTTTTCCTGGCGCAAACACTGGGCGCATAAATTTGGCACAGCTCCTTTTCTTCCCATGTCGCGGGCGGAAATGGATTTGCTGGGCTGGGACCAGTGCGACGTTATTCTGGTAACGGGCGACGCTTATGTGGATCACCCGAGCTTTGGCATGGCGATTATTGGTCGTCTGCTGGAAGCACAGGGATTTCGCGTCGGCATTATCGCGCAGCCTGACTGGCAGAGCGCGGAGCCGTTCAAGGTGCTGGGCAAGCCGGCGCTTTATTTCGGTGTGACCGGCGGCAATATGGATTCCATGGTGAACCGCTATACGTCGGATCGCCGGTTGCGCCACAATGACAGCTATACGCCGGGCGGCGAGGGCGGCAAGCGGCCTGACCGCTCGACCATCGTTTATGCGCAACGCTGCCGCGAAGCCTATAAGGACGTGCCGATTGTGCTGGGGGGCATTGAAAGCTCGCTGCGCCGGATCGCGCATTACGATTATTGGTCCGACAAGGTGCGCCGCTCGATCCTTGTGGATGCGAAGGCCGATATTCTGCTTTACGGCAATGCGGAGCGCGCTGTTGTGGAAGTGACGCACCGGATTGCCAAGGGCGAGAAGCCTTCGGAGATCGACGATCTGCGCGGTGTGGCGGTGATCAAATCGGCGGTGCCGGATGGCTGGGCGGAAGCGCCTGCCGACGATATTGATGCAGCCGATGAAGGCGCACGCGCCAGCAACAAACAGACCGTGATCCGTCTGCCGTCCTACGAGCAGGTGTCGAGCGATCCGGAAACCTATGCGCGCGCGTCACGCGTGCTGCATCGGGAAAGCAATCCGGGCAATGCGCGCGGGCTTGTGCAGCGCCATGGCAATCAGGAGCTTTGGCTGACGCCGCCGCCTATTCCGCTGACCACACCGGAAATGGATGCGGTTTACGATCTGCCTTATGCGCGTTCGCCCCATCCCGCCTATGACGGCGCGAAGATACCTGCATGGGATATGATCAAAACATCCGTCACGATCATGCGCGGGTGTTTTGGCGGGTGTTCATTTTGTTCGATCACGGAGCATGAAGGCCGCATCATCCAGAACCGTTCGGAAGAATCGATCCTGAAAGAGATCGAAACCGTGCGCGACAAGGTGGAAGGCTTTACCGGCATTATTTCGGATATTGGCGGGCCGACGGCGAATATGTATCGCATGGCCTGCAAGGACGAGCGCACGGAAGCGCTGTGCCGCCGTCCGTCCTGCGTTTATCCCGGCATCTGCCCGAACCTCAATACGAGCCATGAAGCGCTGATCGGGCTTTATCGCAAGGCGCGTGAAATTCCCGGTATCAAGAAGATCATGGTGGCCTCGGGCGTGCGCTATGACCTGGCGGTGGAAAGCCCCACATATGTGAAGGAGCTTGTGACCCATCACGTCGGCGGCTATCTGAAAATCGCGCCGGAACATACCGAGCATGGTCCGCTGACCAAGATGATGAAGCCGGGTATCGGCACTTACGACCGCTTCAAGAAAATGTTCGATGACGCCACCAAAAAGGCGGGCAAGAAATATTTCCTCATTCCCTATTTCATCGCGGCGCATCCCGGCACCGAGGACGAGGACATGATGAACCTCGCGATCTGGCTGAAGCGCAATGGTTATCGCGCCGATCAGGTGCAGACCTTCCTGCCCTCGCCAATGGCGCTGGCAACCGCCATGTACCATTCGGGCAAGAACCCGCTCAAGGCTGTGCGGCGCGGTGTGTCGGAAGAGGTTGCGACCATCAAAGGGCTGAAGCAGCGCCGGTTGCACAAGGCCTTCCTGCGTTATCACGATGCGGAGAACTGGCCGCTTCTGCGTGAGGCGCTGAAAAATATGGGGCGTGCTGATCTTATCGGGCCGGGCAAGAAACACCTTATCCCGAACTGGCAGCCAGCAGGCACCGGCAAGAGCGGCGGCGAGGGCAAGCGGCTGGGCAAGAAGCACAAGGGTCAGACCTTCACGACCAAGGGGAATTTTCCCAAAGGTCTGAAATAGGCGCTTCAGAGCGTTCAGACTTGCTCTTCTTCGATCACCCGTCTCATGTGCTGTGCCAAAGAGGCCTTGCGATAGGGCTTGTGCAAAACGAATGTTCCGACATTGAGGCGACCGCGCGCGGTGAGCGTGTCCAGCGCATAGCCGGATGTGAGCAGGACCTTCAGGTCGGGACGCAAATGGCGGGCTTTCTCGACAAGTTCAAGTCCGGTCATGCCGCCCGGCATCACGATGTCGGTGAAGAGAATGTCGATGTCATCTGTCGAATGAAGTATGGCCAATGCTTCGCGCCCGTCGGATGCCTCAATGACCCTGTAGCCAAGGCTGTCGAGGCAATTCACGGCGAAGGTGCGCACGAATGCGTCATCTTCGGCGACCAGGATTTTCTCGCCGCCGCCCGTAGCGTTTTTCTCATCGATATCAAACTGGATGGCTTTCGGATCGGCCAAGGTGACGCTGGATGGCAAATAGATACGCACCGTGGTGCCCAGTCCCGGGTCGCTATAGATCGAGACATGGCCGTTTGACTGTTTGACAAAGCCGTAAACCATGGAGAGGCCGAGGCCGGTGCCTTTGCCGACATCCTTGGTTGTAAAGAAAGGTTCGAAAACTTTTTTCAGAACGCTTTCGGGCATGCCCTCACCGTCGTCTGTCACGGCGATCATCACATAAAAACCCGGAGGGACTTCAGGGTTCTTGCTCTGATAGTTCTCGTCCAGCGGTACATTGGCAGTCGTGATAGACAGTTTGCCGCCATCGGGCATTGCGTCTTGTGCATTGATCGCCAGATTGAGGATGGCTGCTTCGAGCTGGGCAGCATCGGCAAAGGCCGACCAGAGACCGGGTTCCAGCTCGGTCTTGATCTCGATGTCCTCGCGGAGCGTCCGTTGCAACATTTGTTGCATTTGATCGACCAGGCGATTGCAATTGACCTCGACCGGCTGCAACGTCTGGCGGCGGCTGAAGGCGAGAAGGCGCTGGGTGAGCTCGGCACCGCGCTCGCCTGCCGAGATGATCATGTTGAGCAGGCTCTGGAGTTGTGGCCTGTCTGCAAGTTCGTCCGATATGGACTCTGCGTTTCCGATGATGACAGTCAGGAGATTGTTGAAATCATGCGCAATGCCGCCTGACAGCTGGCCTACGGCTTCCATCTTCTGGGCTTGTACGAGCTGGGCTTCGGAATGTTTCCGATCGGTCAGATCATGGATGATGCCGACAAAAATAGAGGTGTCTTCTTGCTGAGCTTCGCCGACAGAAAGGTCCATGGGGAAGGTCGAACCGTCTTTGCGCCTGCCCAGAACCTCGCGGCCGATGCCGATGATTTTTTTCTCTCCGGTGCTCAGATAGTTTTCAAGGTAAGTGTCGTGTTCGCGCCTGTAAGGGTCGGGCATCAGCATCTTGACGTTCTGGCCGATCACTTCCGCACTGTCATAGTCAAAGAGCCGTTCGCAAGCCGGATTGAGCATCATGATACTGCCTCTGGCATCAATCAGGATGACGCCATCCACGGCGGTTTCGACGACGGCTTGCAAGCGTGCTGCCGTCTCGCGGATTTCCTTCTCGTTCCGCTGGCGCTCGCTCAGGTCACGGATGATGCCGACGAAAATAGAGGAATCATCTGTCTTCGATTCCCCGACTGACAGGTCCATGGGGAAGACAGATCCGTCTTTACGACGTCCTTTGACTTCGCGGCCTATGCCGATGATCTTGCGGGCGCCTGTGCGATGGTAATTGTCGAGATAGAGATCATGCTCGCTCTGGTAGGGTTGCGGCATGAGAAGTTTGACGTTCTGGCCAATGACTTCGCTGCTTTTGTAGCCAAAGAGGCGTTCGCAGGCGGGATTGAACATTAGGATCGAGCCTTTGGCATCGATCAGGATGACGCCATCGACCGCCGTTGCGACGACAGCGTGGAGATTTGCTTCCTCATTGAACAATATTTGGGCTCCGCTTGTTCACTCAGTGGTCGTGCTTTGTGTGGCGACGATTTATTCGAGGCGCGGTTTGTCTTTTTTTTGCGGACTTACGAGTCCCTGTACGTAGAAATACGTATATTAGCGATTAGCTGCTCGCAGAGAAGTAATATTTAGAAAATCGGCCAGATATAAATATTGGGGCAGGGTATTGAGCTGTTGGTCATGACAAAAAAGCCCCTCGCTGGTTATGCGAGAGGCTTTCTTTAGATACGGAATTTCGAGGTTTTGGTGAAAAAAACCGAGAATCTCAGTCCTCGTCGTCTTCCTCGATCTTCACATTCTTGAGGCTCGCGAAAACGCTGTCGGCGTCGTAGCTCTTGCGGCTTTCGTCTTCTTCCGGCTTGGTTTCCGGCGCGGCGATGGTGGCGTGCTGTTCGGCGGGTGCAGTTGTTTCGGCTGCGGAGAGCAGGGTGTCGGTGCCGCCTGCGGCCTTGGCGGCCTTTTTGCGTTCGCGTTCGAGCTTGCGACCGGCTTTCTGCACGGCGGCATCAAGTTCGATCTGGGTGGCAAGGCCGAGTGTTACGGGATCGACCGGCTTGATATTGGCCGAGTTCCAATGCGTGCGATTGTCGATTGATTCAATCGTCGGCTTGGTTGTGCCGACCAGCTTGGCGATCTGGGCGTGTGTCAGCTCCGGATGGTTGCGCAGCAGCCATGCAATGGCATCAGGGCGGTCCTGACGGCGGGACACGGGCGTGTAGCGCGGGCCTTTGCGGGGCTGCGCCGGCGGCACCTTGTATTTGCTTTCGGCGCGCATCAGACGGGTTGCCGGATTGCCCTGACAACGCTCGATTTCGTTGCGCGAGAGCTGGCCGGAGACGATGGGGTCCATGCCTTTGATGCCGGTTGCCACGTCGCCATCGGCAATGCCCTTCACCTCAAGGACATGCAGACCGCAGAAATCCGCGATCTGGTCAAAGGTGAGTGCTGTGTTCTCGACCAGCCAGACGGCGGTCGCTTTGGGCATGAGGGGCTGAATCATATGAGGTTCCTCTGATCCACCCGGGGCCACCGGATGAACCCTTTGTCTCGTAAATGAGATTGGGTATGGCCGTTATATAAGGTGAAATCGGGCCATAGGGAAGGAGAATCCCCAATATTCTGCCTCTCCAGCTTCTGCCTGCGTCCGGTGAAGCCCTAAAGGGTCAGGATGATCTTGCCGATATGGCTACTTTTTTCCATAAGGGCGTGCGCCTTGGCGGCCTCGTCCAGAGGAAATGTCGCGTCGATCAGGGGTTTTACGCGACCGGTTGTGAGCAGCGGCCATACTTTTTCGGCCAATGCGGCGGCAATGGAAGCTTTTTCCTCGATAGAGCGGGGGCGGAGTGTGGAGCCGGTCAGGGTCAGGCGTTTCAGCATGACCGGCATGAAATTCACTTCCGCTTTGGAGCCGTTGAGGAAGGCGATGGAGACAATGCGTCCGTCGCGGGCCGCGCACTGGATATTCCGGTCGATATAATCGCCGCCCACCATGTCGAGAATGACATCGACGCCCTGCTTGCCGGTCAGTTCGGCGATGCGGGCGACAAAATCCTCTTCACGGTAATTGATGGCGGCATCGGCACCCAGTTCCAGACAGGCGTCGCATTTCTCTTTGGAGCCTGCTGTTGCAAAGACGCGGGCACCCAAGGCCTTGGCAAGCTGGATCGCTGTTGTGCCTATGCCGCTGGAGCCGCCATGGACGAGCAGGCTCTCGCCGCTTTTCAAGGCGCCACGCTCGAACACATTGGTCCAGACGGTGAAAAAGGTTTCCGGCAGGCCAGCCGCCTCGATGGCGTTGAAGCCATTGGGCACCGGCAGGGCATGGCTTTCATGCGCCAGACAGAATTCGGCATAGCCGCCGCCGCCGACCAAAGCGCAGACATGATCGCCGATTTTCCATTTCGTCACGTTGTCGCCGATTGCCGCGACGGTGCCTGCGACTTCAAGGCCGGGTGTGTCGGGAGAGCCGGGAGGGGCGGGATAGAGGCCCATGCGCTGGATCGTGTCGGGCCGGTTGACGCCTGCGGCTTCGACATGGATCAGGATTTCGCCAGCGGCGGGATGCGGGGTCGCGATTATGGTCGGCTGCAAGACGTCCGGACCACCGGGTTCTGTGATGGCAATGGCTCTCATTGTATCGGGCAGGGTCACGATGCATCACCTTTTGCTGAAATCTCTTGGGTCAAGGTCTAGCGCCGTGTGGCAAGTCCCGCAACAATGGGCTGAAGGCACGCAGCTTGGGCGCTGGTTCGTGACATGCCTGTCGGGAGGATATGTGGATGGCGAGTGATGATCTGGAACCGCGCAAAAGGCGCGGAGAGGCACTGGCGGCCTTGGCGCGCGAGGACCTGGATTTATTGGGTGTGGAGGAGCTGAACGAGCGAATCACAGCCCTCGAAGCGGAAATAATGCGCATTCGGACCCAGATTGAAAAAAAACAGGGGACGAGATCGGCCGCCGAAGCACTTTTCAAAAAATAGGGTGCGAATCGCTAAGCTCCTCATTTCATGTCATTTTTACGTTCATATTTGTGAAATTTAGGGTGCAGTCCCTAATCTGAGAAGATGTCAGTTTGTACGCGGATTAATCGTTTGGTAATTATAGAACCGCTAGGGTGACCTTGCGTAATCCAGTGTTCCTGGATTTGAGTGGTTCCTAACCACTCTGTTTGACGCCTCCCTGTTAGAACTGAGCCGCGAGCATTCTCGCGGCTCTTTTTTTATGTGTTTTGCTATCAAGGATGGAACTTGGCACGATAGTTGATCCTTCCGGAGCATGATGTGCCGCCATGGCACGAAGGTGTTCAAGGGGTTGAGTTCATGAGTAGCGACAATTTCGATGGCGATGATGTGGTCTTTGCGGGCGACGACGAGAATGTCTCGCTGGCTGAATTCATGTCGTCCGGTGTGTTTCAGCGCACCTATCGCGAAGGCATGCAACTGGTTGAGGAAACATCCGCCTATCTGGATGGTCCGGGCCGTGAAGCCTCGCGCAATCTCTCCCGAGATGCCTCGCTGGCCTATGCAGGCGAAAGCATGCGCCTGACAACACGTTTGATGCAGGTGGCAGCGTGGCTTTTGGTGCGCAAAGCCGTGCATGAAGGCGAGATTACGCCGGAAGAAGCACGTTCGGAGAAATACCGGCTTTCTGCCAAGGATATTGCCCGTTCGGCCCGCATGACCGGTGCTGCGGCACTGCCGCCGCGCCTTCTGGAACTGATCGGGAAATCGGAGCGGCTCTATGCACGTGTCGAACGTCTCGACAGCGAGTTGCGCCAGCAGCCTGAAGGCATGCCCGGCGGTCATCCGCTGGCCGACCAGATGAGCCGCGTCGAAGCGTTTTTCCGTGAAAGCGCGACACGCTTTTGAGGGACACAATGTCTCTTTATGAGACATTTGTCCGAGCTGTTCTTATGCCTCGCTGCGCCGGTTCAGGTTTGTGTTCCGGGCCAGCAGGGCAAAGAGCAGGGCGGCGAGTGCGGCAAGCCAGAGAGCGTTCAGGCCCAGAAGCGGATAGACGATAGCGCCCATGACGGCGCCCGAGGCCAGCCCCAGCCAAAGCGCCAGATAGGGCCACCAAGCGAATCTGGCGCGGCCCAGCATGGCACCGGCAAGGCGCTGGCCCATTTTCACCAAAGTTCCCGTCATATAGGTGAGGCCGATATGGACGTCATCATTATCGGCGAAAATGGCGTTTTCCGTTCCCATGGCGAGGGCTATGGCAATGGCGGCAAGGCTCATATGTCCTGCCATGCCGAGGGCAGCGGCTATGGCCAGCAGCGTGGCAACGCAGATCAGAAGGGCGCTGGCGCGGCGCTTTCCGGCGAAATGGCCGATAAGTGTGCCTGAGATCACCCCGATGACGAAAACAGCGATCAACCCGCCTGCGATGAGGGCCGAGCGTGCGCCGCCTGCCAGCCCGACGGCAAACAGGGTGGTATTGCCGCTCATGAAAGAGACGAAATAGCCGCCCAGATTGAGGTAGCCCACGGCATCGACAAAGCCTGCAAGGGCTGCAAGCCCTGCGGCCAGATAGGTGATGCGGCTTTCATATCGGATCATGATCTGACCTTGGCTGAGACTTATGCGGGAAATAGCGGACTTATAGTGTCATAGGGCCATGTGTGGGCGCCATGTGCGGCGCAGCTTGCGGAACAACAAAAAAGCCCCGGAATGAACCGGGGCTTTTGTATTTTTGGCTGATCTGGCAGCAGAACTTAGTTCTGGCCACCGAGATTGCCGAATTTCTGCTTGAAGCGGCTGACGCGGCCACCGCGGTCGAGAAGCTGTGTGCCGCCGCCTGTCCATGCCGGATGAGTGGTGGGATCAATGTCCAGGACCAGCGTGTCGCCTTCGGCGCCGTAGGTCGAGCGGGTCTGGAACGTGGTCCCGTTGGTCATGGTCACGGTGATCATGTGGTAGTCGGGATGCGTGTCTTTCTTCATGGCTCTAACTTCTCAGATACGGGCGAAAGATGGCTCGATGCGCGCGAAAAAACGGAGCGCTGCCTCTGAGGCGCGCCACCAGAAGGTGGGCTTATAGCCAACCCATGAAGCTTTTGCAAGGGAGGGAGCGGAGAGAATTATCTCCTTTGCGCGGCCATGCCGCAGGGCTGGCAGGGGAGGCGGATTGGCGCTTTTGGCCCCTCATTGCTATATGACAGGGCGTGCCGCCAATTCTCTTGTCCTCAAAAAAAAAGAGCCGGTCCCTTATGAGCGAAGCCTCCAACCCGATTGTTGATAGCATCGACGAAGAAGCCCAGCGGCGCAAACCGGCCAAAGCTGTCGGCCCTATCGTCAAGCTGGCGCCCTTTGTGGGCCGCTATAAGGTCATGATCGCGGCGGCTCTGGTGTCGTTGGTTCTGGCGACGCTTTCCACTCTGGCCTTTCCCATGGCGGGCGGACGGCTGGTTGATCTGCTGCGCCGGAGCGATGCGCTGGCGACGAGCCGGCTGATTGACCAGTATTTTCTGGTGCTGATTGCTGTGGCGCTGATGCTGGGTGTGGCGTCGGCTACGCGGTTCTATTTTGTCAGCTGGATCGGCGAGCGTGTGGTGGCGGACCTTCGTGCTGCGGTCTATGCCCATGTGCTGAAGCTTTCGCCTGCATTCTTCGAGGTGACACGCACAGGCGAGGTGCTGTCGCGTCTGACGGCTGACACGACATTGATCAAGACGGTTGTAGGCTCGTCGGCCTCGATCGCGCTGCGCAATGTGTTTCTGTTTTTCGGTGCGGCGGCGATGATGGTCTATACGAGCCCGCATCTGTCCGGCCTTGTGCTGCTGGCCATTCCCATGATTGTGCTGCCGCTTGTGATTTTCGGGCGCTGGGTGCGTCGGCTGTCACGCGCCAGCCAAGACCGGCTTGCTGATACATCGGCCTTTGGCAGCGAGAGCCTCAATGCCATCCAGACGGTGCAGGCTTTTACGCATGAAGATCTGGATCGTGAACATTTTTTCCAGACGGTGGAGCGCAGCTTCGAGACGGCACGTGACCGCATTACCGCGCGTGCGATCCTGACGGCGCTGGTGTTCTTTCTGGGCATGTCGAGTGTGGTCTGCGTGCTCTGGTTCGGCACCAAGGATGTGATTGCAGGCGACATGACGGGCGGGGCGCTGGCACAATTCATTCTCTATGCGCTTTTTGCGGCCGGTTCGCTGGCCGCACTGTCAGAAGTGTGGGGCGATGTGCAGATGGCGGCGGGCGCGACGGAGCGTCTGATCGAACTCATCACGACCGAGCCTGACATTGCCGCGCCTTCTCACCCTGTGGCGCTGCCGCTGCCCGCGCGTGGCGCGATCAGCTTCGACAAGGTGACATTCTCCTATCCCACACGTCCGCATGCATCTGCGCTCAACCAGTTCTCGCTGGATGTGGCGCCCGGTGAGACAGTGGCGATTGTCGGCCCGTCCGGTGCTGGTAAGAGCACGGTCTTCCAGCTTCTGATGCGATTTTATGATCCGCAGACGGGCGGTGTGAGCCTTGATGGTGTGAATGTCGCGGCGGCTGATCCCGTTGATGTGCGCCGTCGCCTTGCGCTGGTGCCGCAGGAGACTGTGGTTTTCGGGATGACGATTGCCGAGAACATCCGCTATGGACGGCCAGAGGCGAGCGACGAAGACGTGCGGGCGGCGGCAAATGCAGCACGTATTGATGATTTCATCACATCCTTGCCGAAAGCCTATGACACACAGGTGGGCGAGCGTGGTGTGACCCTGTCGGGCGGCCAGCGCCAACGCATTGCCATTGCGCGTGCGATCCTGCGCGATGCACCTGTGCTGCTGCTCGACGAGGCGACAAGCGCGCTGGATGCGGAAAGCGAGAAGCTTGTGCAGGCCGCGCTGGAAGGCCTGATGGAAGGCCGCACGACACTTGTCATTGCCCATCGTCTGGCCACCGTGCTGAAGGCCGACCGCATTATCGTGATGGAAGAAGGTCGTATCATCGCGCAGGGCACTCATGATGAATTGATGCGGCAGGGCGGGCTTTATTCGCGTCTGGCGCGTCTCCAGTTCACCGGCGACATTCTGGGCAGTGAACCTGCCAGCGTCGCGCTTCACTGATTTCGGGCTATCGGCCTTAGGGGAAACTTGTTCATGTCCAATCCGGAAAATGCCACGCGGCCCATGTCCGCTCTCAAAGCATGGTCCTTTGTCGCTCTTGCTGTTGTATTGGCAGTTATGTCGATCACCATGTGGCGGTTTCTCGCGGCAGCGGGTTATTTCACGGCGATCAAAAAAGAAGTCACGGCCCAGTGCAGCGCTATTCCTTCGCCGCCCGGACCGGAAGATATCGAGATTGACCGCGCGCGCGGGCTTGCTTTTGTCTCGGCCTATGATCGTCGTTTGCTCAATAGCGGTGCGACAGCGGCGCGGGGCGGCATCTATGTGATTGATCTCACGGCACCCGTTGAACATTGGCAGTTGCGTCCTGTGACCGCGATGGAGCCTGTGGCGTTCAACCCGCATGGTATCAGCCTCTATCATGGTGCCGATGGCATGGAGCGTCTCTTCGTCGTCAACCATCCTGCCGAGGGCCAACATAGTGTCGATATTTTCGATGTGGCGGCTGACGGCACGCTGACGCTGGTGCGCAGTGTGACCGATCCTCTGCTCGTCTCGCCCAATGATATTGTCGCCGTGGGACCGGAGAGTTTCTACGCCACCAATGATCACGGCACGTCCAATGCAACCAAGGCGATGATCGACGACTTGTTGTTGTCGCGGAATGCAAATGTCGTCTATTACGACGGCTCGACAATGAGCCAGGCTGCCGATCTGCTGAGCTTTGCCAATGGCATTAACAAGAGCGCCGATGGCAAGACGATCTATGTGGCGGAGTCGCTGGGTCTGTCGCTGCATATTTATGCGCGCGACGAGGAAACCGGCAAGCTGACGCCTAAAGACTTCACGCAATTGGGCACGGGGCTCGACAATATCGATGTGCTGGAAGATGGTGCATTGCTGATTGCGGCTCATCCCAAGATCACGTCGTTCATTTCACATGCGGGCGATGCGGCAGAGCTTTCACCGAGCCAGGTGCTGCGCGTGGAACTTGCGGGTGAAGGCGGTGGCGGCAAGGCCGGTACGATCTATCTCAATCTGGGGCAGGAAATTTCCGGCTCGACGGTTGCCGCAGGCTGGCGCGACCTGATGCTGATCGGTAATGCTTTTGAACCGAAGATCCTTGTCTGCGAACAGTCGAAAGAGATCAGGGCGTATTAATCTGATTTGTCGAAAGACGTGGATACGCGGGTCAAGCCCGCGCATGACGGAGAGATAGATTTGCTATCTCTCCGTCAATTTGAACTCGATGCGGCGGTTGCGTTTCAGGGCATCGGCGCTTGAGCCTTTGGCGAGCGGCTGGAACTCGCCGAAGCCTGCGGCCACAAGGTGATTGGGCGCAACGCCTTCCTCAACCATGAAATTTACGACCGCGATGGCGCGTGCGCTGGAGAGATACCAGTTGGAGGGGAACTGCGCGGTATTGATCGGGTTTGCATCCGTGTGGCCGTCTATGCGGATGACCCAGTTGAGATCGTCGGGTATTTGCGCTGCAATTTCGCGCACGGCGTCTGTGATCTTGCGAAGCTGGTTGATGCCTGAAGGATTGAGATCAGCCGAGCCGCTGTCGAACAGGATTTCGGACTGGATGACAAAGCGGTCGCCGACGATTTCGATGTCAGGACGGTTGCCGAGAATTTCACGCAAGCGTCCGAAAAATTCCGAGCGGTAGCGGGCCAGTTCCTGCACCTTCTGGGCAAGGGCGGCGTTGAGCCTTTTGCCGAGATTGGCGATCTGGGCCTGACTTTCGCGGTCGCGCTGCTCGGAGGCATCAAGCGCGGCTTGCAGAGAGGCGAGTTGACGGCGCAAGGCGCTGATCTGCTGGTTCAGCAACTCGACTTGCGAGAGGGCTTCGTTGGAAATCTGCTTTTGCTTGTCCAATTCGTCATTGAGCAAAGCCATTTTGTCGCCATCGCCTGCGGCGGCGGCAAGCTTGTCTTTTTGCGAGAGCGCATCGGCCAGATCAAGCTGGAGGCTTGCAATGGTTGTTTGCAGGTCGGTGTTTTGCTGCTTCGACATGGCAAGCTGGCTGACCAGCTCGGCGATCTGGCTGCGGAGCGATTGCAGCGCATCGTCCTTGTTGGAGACGAGTTGCGACAAGACAAATTGCGTCAGCATGAAGAGGGTCAGCAGGAAAATCAGGACAAGCAACAGGCTCGACATGGCATCGACAAAGCCGGGCCAATAGTCGCTGCTGGGCGCGCGTCCTCTGATGCGTCTGGAATTGGGCATGGGTGCTGCTCCTACTTGCCCTGTCTGGCAAGGCGTTCGAGGAGCGGGGCGATGGCTTCCTGATTTTCGGCCATGCGTTTGACGAGTTTCTGTTCCTCGCGCATATGCTCGGTGAGGGCTGTGATCTGGCCAGCGAGTGCCATGAGTGACGCATTATTGGCACCGCCTGCCGCCGCTGCGCTACCTGTCAGTGCTTGCTCGATACGCTCAAGCCGTTTGACTGTGTCGCCCAGCATGCCCGGACCGCGTTCAAAATCATTGCTGAGATCGGTGACGGTGGAGAGCCATTCCTCAAGCTCGTTATAGAAACGGTTTTGCGCGTGGCCTGCTTGAAGATCGAGAAAGCCCAGGACCAGCGATCCGGCGAGGCCGAAAAGCGAGGAGGAGAACGAGGTTCCCATGCCCGCCAGCGGGCCTTCCAATCCGGCCTTGAGGTTCTGGAAGACGATGACAGGATCGCCTGCCTCGACGGAGAGGTTTTTTACCGTGTCGCCGACCGAATTGATCGTGTTGAGCAAGCCCCAGAAGGTGCCGAGCAGGCCGAGAAAGATGAGCAGGCCGATCATGTAGCGCGAGGTTTCGCGCTGTTCGTCGAGACGCGAGCCAAGGCTGTCGAGAATGGAGCGCATGGAAAGCGCGTTGAGCTGCATCCGGCCTTTGCGGTCGCCGAGCATAGTGGCCATGGGGGCGAGCAGGGCAGGGGGGCGACCACTGACACCGATGCCCGGATCGGCACGGCGGAAATTATTGACCCAGCGCACTTCCGGCCCCAGCGCCATGACTTGCCGGAAGGCATAGAGAATGCCTATGACGAGCACGAAAATGATGAGGCCGTTCAAGCCCGGATTGGTGAAGAAGGCGATTTCGAGTTGCGGGGAGAGAATGACCAGCAACAGACCTGCAAACACCAGAAAGATGAGCATGCGCATGAGATAGGGGCTGGCAGTGGAAAGCGATGTTCCGTCTGAATAATCTTTTGCCATATGTCGCTCTCCTAGCGGCCAGATTGCACAATATCGACGCGGTCAGGATTGCCGCTGTCTTTCACGCCACCCAATGCATAGACGGTGAGGCGTTCGGGCGCGATGCCCTGATCGACCAGTTGTTCGCGAACGGCCAAGACACGGCGCAGTGCGAGACGGCGTTCGTTGGAGCCTGTTGCGCCCGGCTCGCCTGCATAGCCTTTCAAGGCGATGCGGCCGCCGCGTGATTTCAGGCTGCCAGCGAAGAAAACAATATCGCCCAGCGCCACGTCGTCGAGGGTTGCCTGTTCCGGATTGAAGGATATGCGCAGCAGGGCGGCAGATGGCGGGGGCAGATTGCCGGTCGCCAGTGGTGCGGGTGTGGGGGCTGCCAGCGCATCGTCGGGATCGCTCAGCGTGGTGCCGCGCATCTGATCGGGAAAGCCCAGAGGCTCGGCATCGACCGGGCGGTCATAGGGGGCGGCGGTGGCTGATTGTGACGAGATGGCCAGCACAGCGATAAAGAGAGCTGTGGTGGCGATGCTTGCGATACATGAGGTGCGGGCAAATTGTTGGAGGCAGTTTTGGTTCATGTCGCCGCTCAACCTGTGCGCTTGGTATTACCGGGTTGTCTTGCACCAGTCTAAGCAGGTTCGTCCGTGGGGAACAGGGCGCAGGACCGCCTTTCGCGAAACTGCCTTAACGGGCAGGCGAGTTTGAGCGGATGAATCCGGCGGAAGTTGGACGGGAGAGCGAAAGAGATGCTGACCTGACAAGATCAGGCGTTGCGGGCGGTTTTCAGGATTTTGGAAAGCTGGCCATGCACCATTTCATTGCCGACGAGAATGCCGCCGGTCTTCATCATGGTGTCGCCGCCTTCAATGCCCGACACGGTGCCACCGGCTTCGCGCACGAGGACGATGCCTGCGGCCATGTCCCAAGGGCTGAGATTGGCCTCCCAGAAGCCGTCAAAGCGGCCAGCGGCCACATAGGCCAGATCGAGCGAGGCGGCACCATTGCGGCGCAGGCCGGATGAATTGAGCATCACGGCGCGTTCTTCCTTGAGGAAGGTCTCGTGGCCGGGGCGACCGATATGGGGAATGCCACAGCCGATCAGGCATTGCGTGATGTCACGGCGGACGGAGACACGCAGGCGGCGATCATTGAGGAATGCGCCCTGACCTTTTTCGGCCAGATAGAGTTCGTCGGTCACCGGATTATAGACAACACCTGCCACCATCTGGCCGTCGCGTTCCAAGCCGACCGAAATCGCGAAATGCGGAATGCCGTGCAGGAAGTTTGTCGTGCCGTCCAGCGGATCGATGATCCAGCGGTGCGATTTGTCGGGGCCTTCGACCGCGCCGCCTTCTTCCATCAGGAAGCCGTAACCGGGGCGGGCCTTGTTGAGTTCTTCAAACAGAACCTTTTCGGCTTTTTTGTCGGCGGCACTGACGAAATCGCCCGGACCTTTCATCGAGACCTGAAGGTTCTCGATTTCACCGAAGTCGCGCTGTAGCCCCCGCGCGGCCTTGCGGACTGCGGCAACCATGACGGTCATAACGGGCGTGTGACGTGACATATAATCTATCTTTGCTGAAACGGTTGCGAGGCGAGGTTTAGTCGGCGCGACGCAGATATGTGATTTCGTTGGTGTCCACCACGATGCGCTCGCCTGTCGAGATGAAAGGCGGGACCATGACGCGTACGCCGTTTTCAAGTATGGCGGGCTTGTAGGAGGAAGCCGCTGTCTGACCCTTCACGGTCGGTTCCGTTTCGGTGATTTCGAGCGTCACCTGATCGGGAAGCGAAATGCCGAGTGCCTTGCCTTCATGGCTTTCGACGCAGACCTTCATGCCGTCCTGCAAAAACGCGGCACGTTCGCCCACCCAGTCGCGTGACAATTCGATCTGTTCGTAGGTTTCGTCGTCCATGAAAGTCAGCTGGCCATCGACTTCGTAGAGATACTGGTAGTCTTTCTGTTCGAGGCGAACGCGCTCGACGGTTTCGGCGGAGCGGAAGCGTTCGTTGAGCTTGCGGTTATCGACCAGATTTTTCAGTTCGACCTGCGCAAAGGCACCGCCCTTGCCGGGCTTTACGTGCTGCACCTTTACAGCCGCCCAGAGCCCACCTTGATGTTCGATCACATTGCCGGGGCGGATTTCGTTACCGTTGATCTTGGACATGTCGTGCTCTCGGGCTTTACAGGGATTTGTGCATAGGCTCGCGCCGCCTCAAAAGGGCTGCAAGCCGCGCCCTGATAGCATTTAGCGGCGTCAAAGGCCAAGCCTTTATGAGTTCTGGAAGGCTTCGTCGAAGATACGGTTAAAGTCGCGGACCGCTGCTGCCGGTCCTTGCGGATGGGCCCAGACCCCGCCCGAGACGGCCAGAAAATCCGCGCCAGCACTGACCAAAGCAGGGGCATTGGCCACTGTGATGCCGCCAATTGCCACGCATGGTACGACAAACATCTGGCTCCACCAGACAAGCAGGTCCGTTTCGGCGCGGCTTTTTGCCTCTTTTGTGGCTGTGTCGAAAAAAGCGCCGAAAGCGACATAATCGGCACCGGCCTCGCCGGCCTCCATGGCCAGATGGCGGCTGTCATGGCAGGTGACACCCACAATGCGGTCGGGACCCACAATCGAGCGGGCTTTCTTGTAGGATGCGTCGTCCTGCCCGACATGCACGCCGTCGGCCCCCAGTTCCATGGCAAGGTCGGGGCTGTCATTGACGATGAAGGCCACGTCATATTCCAGCGCCACGGGCATCAGCGCTTCTGCGGCCCGTTTGACGGCATCGTCGCTGGCATAGGAGCCGTCCTCGGCCTTGATGCGCAATTGCAGCGAGGCGACATCGCCACCGTCCAGCGCCGCCTTCAGCGTGTCTGCAAAGGCGGTGGGCTCAAAACGGGGGGGCGTGACGAGATAGAGGCGGCAGGGCTCGCGCTCTTCTTTGATCACTGGCTCGGGCGCCTTGCCGGATTTTTTCTTGCTCATGAGCCTCTTTTAGCGCGAAGCGGCGCTTGTCTGCTAGGTCCGTCTTCTATCCTATTTGCCAAGGCCCGCGCGACGCAATGCATCGGCCAATGCGCCATCAGCGGCGGGGGCTGCGGGTTTTGGCTGGGCGCGCTGCACATTGCGCTGCTGCTGGCCGCGATTGGGCGTGCGCTCGCGCTTTTCGCCAGCGGCGGGCACTTCGTCGCTCATGCGCATGGTGAGTGCGATGCGCTTTCGCTGCACATCGACTTCCAGCACTTTCACTTTGACCACATCGCCGGGTTTTGCCACATTGCGGGGGTCTTTGACGAATGTGTCGGACATGGCCGAGATATGCACCAGACCGTCCTGATGGACACCGATATCCACAAAGGCACCGAAGGCAGCGACGTTGGTGACCACGCCTTCCAGCATCATGCCGGGCTGAAGGTCGGAGAGCTTTTCGACGCCGTCCTTGAAAGTGGCTGTCTTGAAGGCAGGGCGGGGATCGCGGCCCGGCTTTTCGAGTTCTTTCAGAATGTCGGTGACGGTGGGCAGGCCGAATGTCTCGTCGGTGAAGTCTTTCGCATTCAGCTTGCGAAGCTCGCCTGCATTGCCGATGAGGTTTTTCAGATCGTCGCCGGTCTTCTCGATGATGCGGCGCACGACGGGATAGGCTTCGGGATGGACGGATGAGGCATCCAGCGGATCGTCGCCATTGGGGATGCGCAGGAAGCCTGCGCAAAGCTCAAAGGCTTTGGCTCCCAGACGCGGCACGTCTTTGAGGCCTGCGCGTGTCTTGAAGGGGCCTGTCGCATCGCGGTGGGCGACGATGGACTGGGCGAGGCTTTCGCCGATGCCGGACACACGGGCGAGCAGCGGCACGGAAGCTGTGTTGGCATCGACGCCGACGCCGTTCACGCAGTCTTCCACCACGGCATCGAGCGATTTCGACAATTTATATTCGCCGATATCGTGCTGGTACTGGCCGACGCCGATCGATTTGGGATCGATCTTCACAAGTTCGGCCAGCGGGTCTTGCAGGCGACGGGCGATGGAGACCGCGCCACGGATCGAGACATCGAGATCGGGCAGTTCGGCGCTGGCATAGGCGGAGGCTGAATAGACCGAGGCACCGGCCTCCGACACCATGGCTTTGGTGAGTTTCAAATCAGGGTGGCGGCTCATCAACTCGCCTGCGAGCTTGTCCGTCTCGCGGCTGGCCGTGCCATTGCCGATGGCGACGAGATCGACCTTATGGGCCTTGCACAGACGCGACAGGATGGAGATGGCCTCGTCCCAGCGGTTTTGCGGCTGGTGGGGATAGATCGTCTCGTGTGCCACAACCTTGCCGGTGGCATCCACCACTGCAACCTTGACGCCTGTGCGGAACCCCGGATCGAGACCCAGTGTGGCGCGTGTACCGGCAGGAGCGGCGAGCAGCAGGTCACGCAGGTTGCCAGCAAAGACTTTTGTGGCTTCATCCTCGGCGAACTGGCGCAGACGCATGCGCAGATCGAGATTGATATGCAGCATGATTTTTGTGCGCCATGTCCAGCGCACAGTGTCAGCGAGCCATTTGTCGGCGGCGCGGCCCTGATCGGTGATGCCGAAATGATGGGCGATGCGGCGTTCGTAAGATGAGGGCTGGGTTTCCTGTCCCGGCGCGACTTCCTCGGGCACGAGTGTCAGCGAGAGCATCTCTTCTTTTTCGCCGCGATAAAGCGCGAGGATGCGGTGGGACGGCAATTTGGTCAGGGCTTCGGAGAAGTCGAAATAGTCGGCGAATTTCTCGCCCGCTTGCTCTTTGCCGGTTTGGACCTTGGAAGCGAGTTTGCCGCGCGTCCAGACTTCCTCGCGCAGCGCGCCGACAAGATCGGCATCTTCGGAGAAGCGCTCGATCAGGATGGCGCGGGCGCCGTCCAGCGCGGCGGCGGCGTCTTTGACCTCTTTGGCTTCATCGACATAGGTGGCGGCGACGGTTTGCGGATCGAGTGTGGGATCTGCGAGCAGCGCGTCTGCAAGTGCTTCCAGTCCGGCTTCCTTGGCGATCATCGCCTTGGTGCGGCGCTTGGGCTTGAAGGGCAGGTAGATGTCTTCAAGGCGGGCTTTGGTCTCCGCCGTGTTGATGGCGAGTTTCAGCGCATCGGTCATCTTGCCTTGCTCTTCAATCGAGGCGATGACGGCGGCGCGGCGTGTTTCGAGGTCGCGCAGATAGGTGAGGCGTTCTTCCAGTGTGCGAAGCTGTGTGTCGTCCAGAGTGCCGGTCACTTCTTTGCGGTATCGCGCAATGAAAGGCACGGTCGCGCCGCCGTCGAGAAGTTCTATGGCGGCCACCACCTGTTCTTCGCGGACGCCGAGTTCTTCTGCAATACGGGCTTCAATGGACTTCACGGGGGGACTCACTTGGTTGGGAATCGGGGTGTCGTTTTTACCGCGTGGCTTATGCTGCCGCTATAGGTTTAGTTTGTTTCTGGATGGAATATTTAGAATTCAGACTTGCATTTGAAGATTGTTGATTGCGTCATCCAAACCCATTGCTATGTACCGATTTTCGGATTGCGACATGGGGGATGAGTAAGTGTAAAGAGCCAACGCCTTCTTGTTGAATTTGTAGTCCCATTTTAGAGATCGGAAAAAATTCTCATCTAAATAAAGTTCTTTGGGCTTGTGAATTCCACATTTGATAGCTTGCCTTGCCGCGATTTCAATTGCAGAAATTTGTGCGAAAGGAAGGCCGAGGCTGTTTAGAGAGAAGTGATTTTTTTCCTTAGAGATGTGTATGAGGTCGTCATCATAATACTCATTCGCACCTTGTGTTAATGATGCGTACACTGATAATCCTAAAATATCTTGATATATTTTTTGAATCTCTGGAATTAGATGAATGATTGTTTCGGGGCGATAGGTGTTTTTGGTTGGAGTATTGTGTGGACCGACTGTCCAATTGCTTTTTAATAGTAACGTATCGGCGAATGATACAAAAGCGACAGTGGGATTTTCCGACGCGACCTTGTCTATCCCTTCTCGCAATTTGGTTAGCTTTTCGCGTGATAAGATGCCGCTGGCCAATGAATCTTTGACCCCGATTGCATCCACTAATGCGAATACAGAGTGATTTCGCAGATATAGTTGGTCGTGCCATTTTTTTTGAACGAAGATTCTGGGTTTTATATCTCCTTGCCAATACCCGACGCAGGTTATGAATTCGCTGTGGGGTAATCTCACTCTGACTTCGTGAAATCTATCATAAATGTTTGGGTACCAGGAGAGATCGACGCCGTTGTCATCCGCCGAGCGAGCGGCAGCGTAGGATATATAGCCGATACTGGATATATCTACGTTTTCACCTGATGCAGCTTTAGTTAGTGCGATCTCGTATTCTGATATCCATCGGTCATCCATTAGGTAGATGTCTTGATTTAATGGAATTTCCGAGATTCCAAATTTCTGAATTTTAGGGTGATTAAACATTATAATTGTGCCGCTTGCTTAGTCTCTTTTATTGCCTAGCTCGCTCCGCCTTCTGTTCAGTTTACAGACTTGAGTTCTTAAAAGAAAACGCCCCGCTGTTTCCAGCGAGGCGTTTTCCGTAATTGATGCTGAAAGGGCGATTATGCCTTTTCGAGTTTTGCATCCCATTTGCCCAGAGCAGCGAGGCTGTTCATTTTGGCGCGGTGGGCGAAGGCTTTTTGTGCGGCGGGGACGTTTTCGGCTTTGCCGCCCCATGCTTTCTGTGGTGCGGCCTGAAGGGCGCGGCCGTAGGAGAAGGAGAGCGCCCAGGGCAGGTTGCCGATTTTGTTCATGGCATCGAGATGGGCTGTGGCGAGTTCATCCGACTGGCCACCGGACAGGAAGACAATGCCGGGCACAGCGGCGGGCACAGTGCGCTTGAAGACCTTGATGGTCTTTTCGGCGACTTCCTGCACACCGGCCTGTGTCGGGCACTTCTTGCCGGAGACGACCATGTTGGGTTTCAGGATTGTGCCTTCCAGCAGCACGTTGTGACGGGCCAGTGCATTGAAGAGCGAGCGCAGCACGGCTTCGGTGACTTCGAAGCAACGGTCAGCCGTGTGGTCGCCATCCATCAGCACTTCAGGTTCGACGATCGGTACAATGCCGTTCTTCTGGCAAAGGGCGGCGTAACGCGCCAGTGCTTCGGTGTTGGCTTCGATGCAGGCATTGGTGGGGATGACCGGCGAGATGTCGATCACCGCGCGCCATTTGGCAAAGCGGGCACCGAGTTTGTAATATTCGGCAAGGCGGTCATCGAGACCGTCGAGGCCTTCGGTGATGGTTTCACCGGGGAAGCCTGCCATGGGCTTTGCGCCTGCATCGACCTTGATGCCGGGGAGCGAGCCTGCGGCCTTGATGATGTCCACAAGCGGTGTGCCATCGGCGGCCTTCTGGCGGATTGTCTCGTCGAACAGGATGACGCCGGAGATGTGTTCTTTCATCGCAACGTCTGTGCGGAACATGAACTCGCGATAATCGCGGCGGCTGTTCTCTGTCGATTCCGTGTTGATGGCGTCGAAACGCTTTTTGATCGTGCCCGAGCTTTCGTCGGCGGCGAGGATGCCCTTGCCCGGCGCGACCATGGCTTTCGCGATCTGTTCCAGTGATTCAGTCATGTCTCATAGTCCCCTGAGAGAGTTAGCTAGCAAGCGCTTCAACGCCGGGCAGTTCCACGCCTTCCATCCATTCAAGGAAGGCACCGCCAGCGGCAGATACATAGGTAAAGTCTTCGGTCGCGCCTGCGTCATTCAACGCAGCCACTGTGTCGCCGCCACCGGCGACAGAGATGAGCGAACCGTTTTTGGTGAGTTTGGCGACATGGCGGGCAGCGGTCACGGTGCCGATGTCGAAAGGTTTCATTTCGAAGGCACCGAGCGGGCCGTTCCAGACAACGGTTTTGGCCGTGTCGATGCATTTGGCGATATAGGCCAGCGTGTCGGCACCGGCATCAAGGATCATGCTGTCGGCGGGCACATCGGTTGCGGCAACAGTTTCGCAGGCTGCACCGGCTTTGAATTCTTTTGCCACGACAACATCCGTGGGCAGGATGATTTCGCAATTGGCGGCGCGCGCATTGGCCAGAATGTGGCGGGCTGTGTCGAGAAGGTCTTTCTCGCAGAGCGATTTGCCGACATCGCGACCTTGGGCGGCCAGAAACGTATTGGCCATGCCGCCGCCGATGACGAGCGCATCGACTTTTTTCACGAGATTGCCGAGTAGCGAAATTTTGGTCGAGACTTTCGCGCCGCCGACAATGGCGATGACGGGATGGGCGGGATTGCCGAGTGCAACGTCCAGCGCTTTCAATTCGGCTTCCATGGCGCGACCGGCATAGGCGGGCAGCTCATGCGCAATGGCCTCTGTGGAGGCATGGGCGCGGTGGGCGCAGGAGAAAGCGTCGTTCACATAGACGTTGCCGGTTGCGGCAAGTGCTGCGGCAAATTCGGGATCGTTGTTTTCTTCACCGGCATGGAAGCGGGTGTTTTCCATGACGATGATGCCGCCATTGGGCAGGGCGTTGATGGCGGCGGAGGCCTTGTCGCCGATGCAATCATCGGCAAAGGCAACCTTGCGGCCAAGAAAAGGTTCAAGCGCGGCAGCCACTGGCGCCAGCGAATATTCGGGCACTGGTTTGCCCTTGGGACGACCGAAATGCGAGAGCACAATCACTTTTGCGCCACGGTCGCTAAGTTCAGTCAGGGTGCCGGCCACGCGTTCGATGCGGGTTGCGTCCGTGATCTTGCCGTCACTCATGGGCACGTTGAGATCGGCGCGCACCAGTACTTTCAGGCCCTTGAGGCCGACAGCATTGAACAGATCATCAAGGGTCTTGTGGGTCATGGTCGGAGTCTTTGTTTTCTAACGCCCACTTTTCTTTCTTCCACCTCCCCCTTGAGGGGAGGTCAAAAAATCCTCGTGGATTTTTTGGGTGGGGGTTTCTTTAAGTCTTTACGCCGGAGCTTCAC
>TARA_R110000824_G_scaffold8737_3_pt1 | contig 62263 bp, 61 predicted proteins | sample TARA_R110000824 | Tara Oceans TARA_R110000824 (sample SAMEA4397747) | marine metagenome | biome: Polar Biome; feature: [MES] marine water layer (ENVO:01000295) within the mesopelagic zone...; material: water (ENVO:00002006), including particulate matter (ENVO:01000060) such as......
CTTGAGATTCTCTTTATCTGCTCTTGCAAGAAAAAGATCGTGGGCCCATTTTGCCGTGTAAATTAGGGGCGTCGTTTTAGTTTCATTGGCCACCATCTCCAGCCATTTTAAACACCAGTCCACATTATGATTATCGTCAGTTTTCATCCCCTTCTCTACATCGAGCACCGGCACCAAATCTCCACATTCCAATCCCGCTTTTTCAAGTTGCAGTAGAAAATTGGTTGCCTCTCTTTCCCAGTCCTTAGAATCTTCTGGGTTATCGGACCTTCCAAAATGGTATGCCCCACATGAAAATCCTTCGGCCCGGGCATCGTCGAATTTTTTTTGATATCCGCGATTACGGTGCGTCTGCCCCTCTGTTATTTTAATCCAAGCATGTTTAACGCCTGCAGCTTTCATCTTTTTAAAATCAACCGTTCCATTCCAAGCAGATAAGTCCACAGCCGAAACAACTTCGTTCCCCATATGACCCAGCGTATGAGGTCCGGCTATTCCGTCTACTAATAAGCTGTGTTCTTCTTGATACTCTTTAAGCAGCTTTTCTGTTTTTGGTCCGAATTTACCATCGGCCTGTGCAGATACTGCCCTTTGGAGCTTCTGGACTTCTTGCCCTTCATCTTTTTTTCTAAGTGTATATATTAAACTCATTTTTTTCTCCTTATATAATATGTGTTTAGCGGTTCCCCGTGGAACCAAAGCCGCCTTCACCCCGGGGTGAATGCAAATTTAAAATCTTATCCGTCTCTACTTCTTGTATACTACAGTGTATGATAGGAACCATCACTGCTTGCGCTATCTTGTCGCCCGGGCGCAGATATTGTGTTTTTAAGCCTAAATTATGTAAATTTACATATATTTCCCCATCGTATCCAGGATCAATAACACAAGCGCCGACGACCAATTGCCTCTTAAACGCAATCCCTGATTTGTTCTTAATCTCCATCATGTATCCATATGGAATCTCTGCTTTAAGCCCCGTTGGCATCAGTACGCTTTGCCGCGGCTCAATCGCAAAGCCCTCCTCTCGTATAATTCGAGCACGAGTACCCTTGGGACAATAGTAAATGTCCACCCCCGCATCTGACTGGTGGGCTCGTGTGGGAAGCTTGGCGTCCGGTCGAAGTCGGTATACTTTTAAATTCATCCTATTAACCTCCATTTACTTAGGCCAGACCTTGTAGAAAAGCCCCACTGTTCGTCATAATCAAGTTTAACCATATAAGGCCTATTTAAAAATATTTTATCTCTATTGGGGTTAACCCCCCAGCACCTGATGTCGACCATTGCTGAATTTTTGTCAATGGTTTTGACAATATAATACTCTCTGTTGTTAATCGTTTTTCTTTTAATTATCTCGCGCGGAATAAACCAAGCCACCTGTAATGCTGTGTCATATTCCGAAATAGGGGGTACGCGGTGGTGAGCTAATCGCATCAAGGTCTTTTCATCTAAAACAAGACTAAATGGATACAAACCAGATAATTCCACAGCATTTTCAATATATTCATCTCTTAGAAAATCTTCTGTTCCTTGATGTTCTTCTATCAACTCTTTTAGTTTCTTTTTGCTTTTCGGCCGGTTTGCAACAACAGATAGCCAAAAATGTTTTAAATTGTTAAACCTGTCGTCTCTAATATGTTCCAAAGCTTCGGCGCGTACAAGAACATCCAGAGCTTTTTTATTTAGTTTAGAATAGATGATGTTTTCATTAAAAATAAGGTCTTCTAGGCTTTCAAAGGGGCGATTATCGATAATTTGTTCAATTGCTTTGTCGCCTAATCCTTTTAGAGAGGTCAATGGCTGAATCAATTTTTTACCGCAGTCTGCGATTTCCCAAACCACTCCAGAATTATTTATATCCAATGACTGTATCTTAAAACCAAACTTTTTAACCAAGTTCATCGCCTTTTCTTTGCGAGTCTCTGGTTCCTTATCAAGAAAGGCCGCGGCCCACTCTACAGGATAATAATTAAATAACCAAGCACATTGATAAGAAAGAATAGAATAAGAAACAGCATGAGACTTATTGAAACCATATCCACTGAAGAATTCGAATTTTTGCCATAGTTTTTCGGCTTTATCTTCTTCGATCTCTTTTTGTACGCAGCCTCTAATGAACTTGTCATGGATTTTTCTTTTTTCGGCATTCCCTTTTCCGGTGCCTTTTTTGGTTAAAAGTTTGCGAAGTTTGTTTCCTTCGTCTAAACTAATGTTGTCACCCAGTTTATGTACCAAGAGCGCGATTTGTTCTTGAAAAATTAAAAAGCCATAAGTTTCTTTCGTTACTTCCTTGACAATTTCATTTTCATACTTTATTAGATGAGGGTTTTCTTTCGCTTTAACATAAAGTTTATCAACGTCGGCGCCTAGTGGGCCCGGGCGATATATAGATGTAATTGCGGCGATGTCAACAATGCTTTTTGGCTTAGCTCGTTTGCAAAAATTTTGCGCGCCAATCTCGGTAAATTGAAATATTCCAGCCCATTTACCTTTGTGAAAAATATTAGAATACACCCCTTTATCGTTAAAGTCTATTTTATCTGGGTGTAAGAAATCATTATAATAGTTTTGTATCTCTTTGAACTCTGGTTTTTCAACACCATGGTGTCTTTTCAAAATATGGCCAATGGCCCCCTCGATCATTTTCAAGGTTGATAGGCCCAATATATCGAATTTAATAAAACCCATCGGCTCCAAATGGCGCACATTCTGGCCTTCCGACCATGGTGTTTGTGTAATACCACCGCTGTTAATAAGAGGCATATATTTGTTTAGATCTTCTCCTATTACAACTCCGCCCGCGTGGCGCGACACAGAGCGCGTTTGACCGTACAAAACGTTAATATGACTAGCCACATGTGGATATTTGTTTAAGAATTTTTTAAGAGAATCGGAGTACTCCATGACCTCTTCAAAAGTTGGCACATACACCCCTGACTTAATCCCATGTTTCCTTTTCGCTAAAGGGGTTGCCTCTCTCATCATCTTTGATGTAACGGGGTTGACTTCTGTAAAGGGCACCTCATAAAATTTCGATATGTCTTTGATTAAGGAGCGAAGTTGCAGCGTGTTAAAGTTTGAAATTGGCACTACTTTGTCGCCGCCCCACTCCTCTATCAGTTTTTCTTTTAACTCCATCGGATCCGATACATCGTAATCAATATCTGGATAATCTGTCGCATCTTTTCTTAGGAACCGTGAAAACAATAAGTTATATTTAATTGGATCAACTTGAGTTATCCGTAAAGCATATGCAACCAAGGACCCCGCGGCCGAGCCGCGTCCCGGACCAGTAATCTGTGTAGAGTTCGCTTTATTTACTATAGCATGCATTGTGAGAAAATACTTACTAAAGCCCCTGTCTTCAATCACGAGTAATTCTTCTCGTAGTCTTTTCACATAATTATCATTTGTGTGAAAGCCCAAATTTCTTAGCCCATCGAAACATAGCTGTGAAAGGGCCTGAGAGGCCGTAAAACCGGCCGGAACCACAAAGTCGGGGAGTCGCACCGTATTATCCGGTAGGAACGATTCTATGCGCTCGTGAGCGATTCTATGCGTTTCTGTTATAGACCTCATTACTAAATCATCGTCATACCGGATATTGCATGCATGCGAATACTTTTTGTATGATTCCCAAATTTGTTCGCCATTCTTTGGATAAAGCTCGTAACCAATCTCCTCCACACTAATTGGCAACTCCGAAGTAAGCCATTCTGGTGTGCCTCCCTTGCCGAGCCAGCCGAGTCTTTTATAAAGTTCTCGGTCCTTCCATGCCGTTGGGGAAGGGTAATGGCTGTCCGCGGTTGAAATAAGCCCTACCCCATATTTTTTAGACATTTGAATAATATATTTGTTCAATTCGTGCTGTTCAGGAATGCTATTCCACTGCAGTTCTCCGTACCACCGATCTCCAAAAATATCTATCATATTTTTGGTAGTTCTTTCCATGGCGGCAAAAATGGCATCTTTTCCATCGTCCCTGTTTTCCCAATAATCTCCAGCATATATTCCGCCAAGACAAGCGCTTGCAGCTATGACCCCTTCATTGTGTTTTCGTAATATTTTATAGTCCACACGAGGAAAGCGATAAAAACTTCCTTTTGAATAAGATTTCGAAACCATCTTAAAAATATTGTTCAAACCGGTTTGGTTCTGTGCCAAGAGAATTAAGTGGCGTCGTCGGTTTAATATGCTTTTAACTGCTTTCTTGGAGGCGCCTTCGTCTTCAATCGTAGTTGCGGATCTAGAAGCATCGAGTGATTTGTTGGACTTTTTGTCGTTTTTAGCTTTTTCATATTCTTCTCGCCATTCAGAGAGACTCGGCAAAAAATAAGCTTCCACGCCAAATATTGGCTTAAAGTTCTTCCCTTGCTTTTGCATTTCTCTAGCATGTAAAACTTGATACGCCATCCCATTCATATTGCCGTGATCTGTCAGGGCCAATGCGTCGGTGCCGTTTTCATAGGCGAAATCCATATGTTCTTTTGGGTACCCCAAACCATCGAATGGGCTCCCAATTCCACTGTGGGCATGTAACCCCACAAAAGGTATTTTACTTTTATTCATTATCTATCCCTATTAAATTCCACTCATGATATGATAATATAATTTCTGGGGGTTTGTCAAGTAAAAAGTTTGATGATAACCAAGTTTTTAGACCCTCCCAACTAGAAATATCATAATACCATGGAATTTCCATTAAATTTGCATCTTTATTTTTAACACCGCTAAAAATAAAATCATGAGCAAAAAACCTACCGCTATATGCGTTTGAGGCTTTTATTCTGTTCTTGTCCTTGTCAAACCCTCCTATTTCCTCTTGTCTAAACTTTTTCCTGCATGTTATGAAGTCCTCAGAGTCAATAGTAAAAGGTAAGTATAAACCGTCTTTAAAACTTTTTCCTTCATAAGAAACATAAAAAGGTGTAGGCTTGTTTATATGTTTCCGGCTGTACCTTAAAAGATACGTATCGTAAAGTCCGTATGGAAAGGAAACAAAATACCTATCTGGTGTCATCCATTTACTTATTTTTTTAGACACCCAATACGCTGACTGTGCCCCCGTGATGATACTCCAGCTTAAACTGTCGCGTCGGTCGGTATCTTTAGGGTGAATCGGGACGTAGTAAATTGGAATTTCACTCTTTACTGGAATATCGGCAAAATTTGCGGAAACGTTGTATTTATACGGATCGATTATATAGTCCCCCAGCCTGTGTCTAATTAACGGCTGCATATCTTTGTGACAAACAATCCATATAGTCTTGCAACCGGCCATGGCACAACCAAACGCGGCTTTTTCAATTGCAAGGTAATTTTTGCTAATTGGCTGTAGCGCGTCATGCCATGGAAAATCAAAATCAAGTTTTTGACCTGCCGCTGGAATAATTCCAACTAAATTAAAATTTTGAATGTTTGAATTTTTAAGGTGCATATAAAAATTTTATTCTAGCTGTGTCCTCATAGTAGTCCATTTCCTTGTGGACCTCTCTATGTGTCACCTCCAGTTTTATGAGAAGCTTTTTTTTCCCATTTTTAGAGCCTGTAAAACCATGGGCTTTCAACAACTCTTCACACTTGAACCTTACCATTGTATCAGAATATTCAAAACTTTGCAATTGTTTTTTTGTTAATGTCGAAAGCACGTATATCTTTGTTTTGCTCCTAATGCTATTTTTTAAAAATCTAATTTCAGAGACAAATTTATCCTCAAACTTTATTTTATTAATATGAGGAACGCTGAGCGAAGGCGCCACCAAGAAATCGACCACTGTATGGTCCGGACTTTCTTTATAGGGCGCAGGAAGACCAGTAATATTCTTGTCACTAAACACGTAAAGTCTGTTGTACTTTAATTTTTTAACAATATTTCCCTTTCTAGCAGTGATCATAGTATCGCCATGGATCTGGCAAGATGAAACTAAATCGCTTCCTATAACTTTCCCGCTTAAGCTTAACTTCGTATACAGAAGCCCCCACGCTGATCTGGTTTTTTCATCTTCATATACAGGAGGGGGTATAGAATGATCTAAAATTATACTAGTTCCCTTTTGATAAGCATGTTGCAATGCTACCAGAGATGAACCATAAGTGATTTCAGCACCCTTCATTTTTCATAATACGAATTTCGCCAATAGCTCTAATCCACCTTTGTAAAAGTCTATAATGAATTGGAGATTGGTTGCTTCCGCAGCGCATGCGACTAATCGCAGGCGGTGTAGTGCTATTTGCTGTCTGCGACCACGCGGCCACCCACTTTTGTTCGTTCGAAAAATTTGTGGGACAGGAATTGTTTTCTTTATTCTTTCTATACTGATTTAATAGGTGTGTCAAAAACGCCCGTGAAGACGCTATAGGATCATATCTGTTAATACCATATTCTTTTTCCCACCATGGCCAAAGCTGTAAAACGCCTTGGGCTAAAGACCGGCGGGATATTCCTCCCCTCTGCGATTCTTCGAAATCACCATTGGCACCGGGATTGAAACGACTTTCTGCGCACGCAGACGCAACAAGCATTCCTCGCAAACTTATTGGGACATCCGGATGATTTTTGAAGAATTCTTTTTCAATCTCTATTAAATTATCCAAGACCTTTTCGCGATTTTTATGGTCTTCTTCATCCTGGTATGGTGCCACACAATGCGTGTAAGCTTCTAAGTATATCTCTTCGTAACTTTGTGTAGGATTAATAACTACAAATACTGTCAACAAACCTGTTATGAAATCCATTAATCTTTCTCCTTAATCTCGGTATACGCTTGAACAGTCTGGGGGTATAGGCCGACCATAATATTTAATACTGCTTTTGCAACTTGCTGGATCTCCCACTGGGCCCCTTCGTGCAGACGTAAACTTACGAATTTAAATAGATTATTCAAATTGCAAGTTCCATAATATTGCGTATATAAATTTTGAGGAAGCACACCGCGCGCCTGTTCTCGACACACTCCATTCTCTAGAAGGTTGTTATAAAGATTAAGCGCTTCTTTGTGAAAGCTTTTTAATCTTCGCGCGGCAACATAATTTATATTTTTAACGCCCGGGGCAGCAGGAAATATAGGATTTATATATTCTTCAGTCGACGCTTGTCTGTTTGAAACACTTTGTTTTCTAAACCGATTAGGCTCATAAAATTCAAGATCATAGCTCGTATACCTTCTGCTTATCTCATTAAAGGACCAAGTTCTGTGGCGCATATGCTGTGATCTTACAAACAAAGGTACTTTAAACCGAAAAGTTACGACATTATGCTCCAGCACAGAGGTGTGTCTGTTCTTTATAAGATATTTGATCAGCCTAATATCACGTTCGCTAAGATCTGGTACGCACTTACCGAAACTGACACGAGCACTATTAACAACTGTAACATCGGAACCCATATGGGAAACATACTCAACAAAACCAATATTATCTGAAACTTCGGAATAGATGTGGTTTTCTCCTTCATTTGTATTTTTTTTCACCCCTTAAGCGCCCCATAAACATGATTCTCTAAAATCAATAGTACTTTGGTGTCCCCATAAACAACGGTTTCAACCATGGAATCATTCACCACGATCTTGCCTCCCACGATGTCCGCGGACACTTTTGCACAGTCATCTGCCACTTTTAGTACCTTATACACACCGTGTGGTTTCGACTTGACTTTGTAGTCGTCAGGAACTAAAATGGTTGACCGCGCCTCGGGTTCTTCTTTTATATCGATTTCTTGTAGTAAGATATGGCGATTGTATGGTTTAAAAGGCATCTTTAACTCCAAACTGCTTTTCAATCGTATCAAACATATCGTTGAGATCGTCCATGTCCGCGCCATTTGAATAAAGACGATAGGCCTTTACCACAGACCATATCTCGTCTTTTGTGAGCCATCCGCTGTCAATATACTCTGCTCTCAGCTCCTTTTTTTGTTCCTTAAACGGTTCCATGGCTTGCTCCAAAGCAAGCATAGATTTAAGATAATTAATTACAATTTGCTCCTTTGATACCTCTTCAGAAGCCTCAACGTCGCTTAAAACTTTTAGTGAACTCATATTTTTTCTCCTATTTAATTTCACATGCGCCACCGGCGCAGGCCAACTCACCTGTAAGGTTTGTGTTGTCCTCAACTTCAATAACATTCTCTAAATTGATTTCTTTCAGAGAGTGCATCAGTTTCTCATAAGTATCTCGATCACAGTCCTCAAATGGTGCTTGTTTATAATTGCCGCCATCATGTGGCAGCACACTTAAACCGTTATAACAAGCGCGATGTTCCCACATCCAGTCTCTCACCTCATCCCAGTTTTTTTCTTTAACACTTATGGTTGCGGAAACATTATGGGAATTTTGACCTCTTCGGTGACCGGGAGAAACCCATTCAAGGCTCACGCGCTTTACCCTCTCTAAAAGATCGAGCGCGGTTTCATGACGATTTATGGCGCCATGGGGGGCTTTCTGTGGGACACTAATGACTGCTGTATCGTGAGGGCGAAAAAATTCATCCTCTATTAGCTCCGGATGGTGCGCCTTTAGATACGTATATATCGACTCGTTTTTGCCTACACGTATTCTACGAATATAATACTTGTTATGCCATGCATGAATACCGCTAGAAGTGCCCACTGTCAAAGAAGTGGTTCCCGCGGGTTTCACGCAAGTTGTGCGCGATGCGGATTTGACGCCCGCCATAACAGAAACTCTTTTATTCTCTTCTTTTACAACTTTTGCTGCAGCAGTCATATCCAGCTTTAACACCCTCCCGGATGCAATCCCGGTCATGCTAACTCCAATTAGCGCGTCTCTCTCGGTATTCCTACGCCAGACGTCTCTCAGATAATGGAAGTCCGTATAGCTGGCTTGTAAGGTGCCTATAAGCGTTGCTGCCTTCACCCTATTCTCGTAATCTTCCTGGGATGCTAGATTGTCCGCATTAACCTCTACCAGATTACAAAACTGAAAAGGCCGCAGTCCAATCTCACAGCAGGGGTTTGTTCCCCAATCTTTGTCATTTGTAAAATAAAACCCTGGTTCTCCGGAGCCGCTAGCTCTTACTCTTTCCCAAAGTTCCTTAAAATATTTTTTTGTAATCCTGTGTCGCATTAATACAACAGAGTTGTTGGCGCGGCCGCGCTGGGGGTTTTTCTCCCACCATCTACCAGTTTTGGCAGCTAGCATTTCATCATCATCGGCACTAAATAAAGAAATAAGGGCGGCGCGACGTATACCGCCTGCCAAAACCGCATCTGCTATATGGCAAACGATGTCGTGTACCTGAATGGTTTGGAGTTTATCTCCCGTTTCCATTAATTGGAGAATCCCTTCAAGTTTAACAAGACATTCGCGTAATGGCTGTGGGCCAGGCGCCTTCCCTCCAGAGGTCATCAGGCGCGCGCCCTTCGGGCGAATATCACTGAAATCGAAACGAATTTTTGACCCCCCCGTAAAATAGCTTCGTATCAAGGCTTTTACTGCGTCTGCCCAGCCCTCTATTGAGTCTCCAATTAAAAATCTTCTAGAGCGCTTCAAGTTTGGCTTCTGTATTTCTGGTAATTGATCAATATGGTGTTTTTGCACGCTATAGCCCACGCCGGTACCGCCCAAGAGGAGAAACATAGTTTCCCCGAAAGAGCGCCAATCATCAATTGGCAAATAAGCACAATTAAATATTCTATTTGGCGCAACCTCAATGGGCTTGCCTCCAAATTGCATAGAACGCATTGACGGGAGAACTTTTTTATCATACACATAGGTATATGCCTTTTCTATTTCTTCCCCTAAACCCGGGAATTTTTTAAGGTGCATTTTCTTATTTCTTGTAACTAATTCATGCCAAGTTTCTCTTCTTTCTTTCTCCGGGATATAACGAGCATATTTCATATGAACCGTAATATCGGAAAGTATTTTTTTAGCGATGTCCTGCTCCATGTTTGGTTTTCTCCTTATTTGCTAACATTTGCTTATACACTCTTTTTGCTTCGGACATGTCCTTTTTTTGTTTGTTAATATTCTCTTGATCCTGTATTTTTACCACATCTTCTTTTTCTAAAACTTTTATAGTAACAGTACCAGTATCCATAAAAATAGAAAATACCATTGCATCTGGACCATTCCTATTTTTTGCTATGAAAATACGACCTATATTGGAATTCTTATCTCGGATGGTCCGAGAAAGGCTGATTATAAAGTCAGCAACAAAACATTTATTAAACGCTTCAGATATTGACTCCATCGTAATCACTTCTTCATTTAAGCCTTTACGGTTTGTTTGAGATGCAGTGATGAGAGGACATTCAAACTCCTGTGCAATCCCCCGCAGTTCCTCGTATATTGACTCCAACTCGTGCCTTTTCTCTTGGTTCTTCTGTCGTCCTCGCAATAGATCACCATAATCAACGATAATCATATCAATAGACATTTCATTCTGCTTTATCTTTTCTAAATGGTTTTTTACAGTCGCGGTTGTGGCTGATTTCGTAGGATATTCTTTAATTAATAGCTGGCCGTCCACTTCCTTGATTATATCAAGAATGTCCTCTTTTTTATCAACCAGCGAATCCAAGTTATAGCCGGTTAAACACGCATCATATCGCTGTGCTACCACAGTGTCCGCGAGTTCTAATGTAAAGTGCACTACATTTTTACCCTGTTTTAGCGCTTGTGCTCCTAAGTGTACTAATACATGTGATTTGCCGGAACCTGTCGGGGAGATGACAACACCCAGTTCGCCCTGGCCAAGACCGCCTTTGGTGATTTTATCGATTTGTTTCCATCCGGTAGAAACTGGATTTCTGCTTTTGAACAAAAACCGCTCTTCAAAATCTTTTATATAATCATAACCAAAGCTATTGTCATTGCCCAATTTTAAAGCTTCAACTATCAATCCTTCAATTTGTTCAAAAGAACATTGATTGATTAAAGGAATAGATTTCATGATTGCGTTCTTAAGCACCTGTTTTTTGCAAAAATCTAGCGCTTTTGATTTTATATAGTCCGCATCTTCTAGATTGCTATCTGCACTTATCCGAGCAAAATAATCGCGCACCTGTTTTTGTAAAACCGGGTTTTCCTCTTCTATTTCTGCTCTAAATATTGCGGTTAAAACACCATTAGAAGGATGCGAATCAAATTCATCTTTGTAGTCAAAAATTTTCTTCGCGAAAAATTGCAAGTATTTTAATTCCAGCAAACCCACGTCTAGTACTTCTCTGATTTGATCGCAAAAATTTCGATCATACAGAATTATCTTACATAAATTTTCCTGGAACTGCTTGCCAAATTTTCCTAAATTTTCCATGCCACCTCAAGCTTTAGATTGATACACATACTTTGAAGACAAAGATAAGTATAACGCTTTTTTTCTTCGTTCATTAATAATTTCTATTTTCTTTATAAGTCCATAATTTTATAAAAAAATTAATTTCTGTTTCTTTTTTGACGGTTGTGAAGACGCCTTTTTGCTGGTCGCACATAAGCTTTCTTTGACTCCAAGCGAAACTCTTGATGAGTGTTTTCAAAAGTGCGCTTTAAGTTTTCTAGCTTCTCCTCTTGGTACACAAAAAACATTACTAAAGAACCTATAAGCGCCAAAAACGCCATTACATAAATAATAATCATCTTTTCTCCTTCCTTTTTAAACTATATTGGATAACATGTCCGCCGGTTAACCATCCAGCCACAAATATACTTGTTGTAGCACCATGATGTTGCACATTCACTATAAAATTCTTCCGTAACCCATGTACAACAATCTCCCTCATATGTCCACGGGTTGGCTCCGCAACTGATTGGCATATGCTCATGGGGTAAATTATCATAGCCACATGGCACAGGCTCTTCTTCTGCGTCAACCGCACAGCCAATGAACATAGAAAATAGTATATATAAAATAATTCTCATTTTTTAAAGTACTCCCGGTAGGACTCGAACCTACGGCCGGGCGGTTATGAGCCGCTTGCTCTACCAACTGAGCTACGAGAGTATATCATATTAAGATACTAACTTATTTATTTGCATATGTCAACCATTATAAGCTAGCAATTAGACGTTCTAATCTTTTTAAAGGCCGTTGTCATCTCGAACCAACTTAAATCATTAATGCCGTCTTCAAACATCATGATATCCATTTGTGTTTTATTAAACTCATAATTGAAATTTTCAATTGTCCATTCGACTGACCTTTTAGTTTGAGCCGAGATACTCGGAATATATAGCTGCATTATGGAGTAGTTGTCTTTTATAACGTCCTGTTTTTCGCAAACAGTCTTAAACGCTTTTACATCGCTTTCTTGGTTTTTGCAGAACTCCACAAGTTTTTTTAGTGTTACGTCTTCTTCATCTCTAAAAAACGGAAACCTTTTTGAAACCGTTTTTAAGCCAACGCCGCCAATGCCATCTAAATTATCTGACTTGTCTCCGGCAATTGCCCGAGCGAGTGCAAAATTATTTGGATGAATGTTATATTCCTCAACAATATTGTTTTTATTTAGGTATTTTTTTTGTATTGGCCTGTGCAACACAGTTTGGCTGTCAAGGAGCTGGAAAAAATCTTTATCGCTTGAAACAATAACTTTATGCCAATCTCTGTATTTTGGAGCATGCTTTGTTACATGTGCGATCAGATCGTCGGCTTCGACTTCATCCGCAATAAGTTGGATTACAGGAAAATTATTTAAGTATTCAACTATTCTATGCATCTGCCATATCTTATTTTCTTTTTCCTCATCTTCTGACATAGTGCGTATTGAACGATTGAGTCTGACTGGGGAGCGACCCTCCTTATAGTTCTTGTTCTTTTGCTTTCTTTTCGTACTTCCGCCTCTGCCGTCCCAACAAATGACAATTGAATCAGGGCTAATTTCTCGGCACAATTTCTGTAGAGATTTTAAAAAGCCAGCAGTACCCCCGACCGGATGGCCTTCTTTTGAGATTGTAGGGTTGACTATATAGGATCTAAGAAACATGTTTAATGCATCAATAACCAAAACCCTTTTGTTTTTTTCACTTTTCATAATGAGCATAATAGCAAGATTCTAATTAAAAGTCAACTAATTTTTTCATCAGTATCATAAAAATCTGCAGCTTCTCCTATTCGTTTGTCGAATCTCAATATCGTTTCTTCGTCCATGACCTCAAGCACGCGCGCCTTAAACTTTTCTTCTTTGAGCTTATCTACCCATTTAGTTGCTTGGAACTTTTCGCACGTGCCGTCGGCATAACATAATTCATACCATGCTCCGGATTGTTTTAAAGAATCAGAACCTTTAATCGCTTCAAACCAGCTTTCCTCATCCTGTATACCAATCCCATCGCCCCACAAAATCTTAAATGCGCATTGTCGCCCTTGCGTGCCAAAACGTGATTTTTCTAATTTAACCTTGACTTCGGATCCGATTCTGTAGCCTTTTTCATCCGTAACAAACGAAGCCTTTGCTTTGCGTCCTGTAAGCCATATACGCAACGAATACGCGTATATCATTGCTTTGCCCCCTGGAGTCATATAAGGCGTCGTAAGGGCTTCTGAAGGGCTTCTGGTGATGTTCGTTTTGAGCTGGTTAAGTACCAAGAACGTCGATTGGCTATTCGCAATCGGCACAGTTAGTTTCGACATACCTTTTGCAAGAATTCTAGCTTTTACTGCCATCGAAGACAGTGGGTTAAAGTCCCCTTCCACATCAGAGACCGAGGGTGTTAGTGCTAGCGAATCCCAAATAAACAGCATGCGACTATCGTTCGTCTTTAGCAGGTCTTCTATTGTTTCTAATACGAATTCTACTGACGTTGCTTGTATATATAATAACCTACTCAGATCGCAGCCAGATTTCTCTAAGAAGGTGGGGTCAATCGCAGATTCGGAATCAAAATATATTACATCAATCCCCATCTTTTGTGCATTAGCTGCAGCTTGAGCGCCCATAAAAGACTTACCCGTAGATTCTAGTCCCGCAATTTCAACAACTTTTCCAACAGGTATACCCGCTCTCTGTCCCTTACAAATAATCCCATCAAGCCATCTAGAGCCTGTCGGGATCCATTGTTTTACTTCGGTGGGATTCTCGCTAGTAAGGTCATGAGCCACATCTAGGCCCGCTTTCTTATTTATTAATTTTCGCATATCGTCTATGGAAAGACGCCCTGCTTTTTTGTCTAATTTTCTTTTTGCCATGATTCCTCCTATAGTAGTGGCCCTGTTGAAATCTCATAATCTTCGTTCATTTTAACAACGCCATATCGATCATGCATGTCTAACCAATCCATATATATTTCTTCACTTGTTGCGCTGATTTCTAGAGAAACAATTTTATAGTCGGCACCGGGCGCAGCGTCAAACTTTGTAAATGTTTGCCCGCCACATGTATTAACGAAGGCGCACGTGCACTCCCGGTAATCTTCTTCTGCTCTCGAATAAACAGCGTCTTTACAGTTCTGGCATTTAATAGCACGAACTTTCATTTTTCTTCTCCTTTCTTTTTCTTTATTGTTTTAGCATGCCGATCAGCTACGCTAGAAGCCGCATAGGCATCCGGCTTGATCCTGCAATTAAAGCCACTACCCTGTGCATATCCGACTAGCATGCTTGAGAATTGTGATGTTTTTTCATTTTTATTTTCTGCCGATATATCTAAATGCAATTCTATCTGTATTTTAGGACAATAATTTAACAAATTTAACCCCACGTCCACCGATTTATTTACTTCCTGTGTAATTCTATGTAATAAGGTGGGATAATTTTTAGAAGTTGTTTTGTTCCTAGATATAAAATACCGGTTCTTTACTCCATTTGTAGTCCCGATTAAACAAATAGCAGTTGAAAATGTGCATTTTTCTCGTTTAATATGCGAATCGGTTCCTATGTAGACTGTACCGTTATTTTTGCTGTGTACTTTGACCAGCTCGATGATTTCTTCGAATTCTATTAGATCTCCTGATGCGCCCTGCCAGTTCATTATCACCAATCTTTAAGTAAAAAATAAAGTTGAGACATCTGTAAACCCATGCCTCCCTGCGGTATATAAAGTTAACTCAGAAGCTCGCTAAAAGCGCGATCTACATCGCTGCCGTTAGTGCTTTGAGTCGAAACTTCTTCCAACCCATCTTCAGTATTTAAAAACTGATCTAAGATACCTTGTACTTCTGTGACACTCTTTCGAGAAGCAGCAAAAAGCTCATCAAAATCAGGAATGCTTTCCAACAACTCATGTGCACGTTCTGATTTCTTATGAAGGGGTTCAGATTTTCTACGTGGCGTGATTTTTGTTTCTGGAAAACTAGCGCCAGCTGGTTTTCCATAGTTAATAACCAAATCTGTACCGGTTTGTGGGTCTGTAATATCCCCATATTCCGGATTTAAAACAAGACTCAAAAGCGTCTCGTAGGCACGTTTGCCGAAGCCCCACACTTTTACTCCTTGATCTTCTTCTCCCCGCACAAGGACAGGCGCAAAAAAGCGTTGGCGTGCTGATAGCTTCTTCGCCATCCGCTTGCTCTCCTCCGTGCCCTCTTTCCAAAGCTGTCGGACATACTCATCCAATGGGCATTGCTCCCCAAAATTCTTTTTTGGGCTTAAAAACCCCGGAGTATCTCCTACGTTATAGTGAAACCAAAAATCACGAAAAGGATCCCCGCTAGAAGCTCCAACAATACGAATTGTAGACTCTCCCTCCGGGGGGCGCCAAAACTTGTTTGAAGTGCCGTTTCCGTTACTTTTAAGTGCTGTCATGCGCGAACGCATCTTTTCCATATCAATTGCCATAATATTTTCTCCTTTTTGTTATAGCCATTCTAATAAATCTCTCAGAATGCTGATTTTTTTTGTATTAATGTACTGTAACTTTCACAATAAACAATTGGACTTTCGTATGATGTTTCATACACGGAAAACCCAACCTTCATTTTATCATGTTCAATCCCATTTTTAACTTGTTTTTGAATTTTTGTCATCAGCATATCATCCTCTTCTAACATTTTCTGAGGTATAGCATAATAATACCTCTTTTCGCGAGGAATGTCAAGAGAAAAAAAACATTTTTCTTCTGATTCTTCTGATTCTTCTGATGTGATTAGTCCTTGTGTTGTGATGCGCGCTGTTTCAATCCTGTCTGATAGCGTCGTGAATACCGGTTTGGAATGGCTAAAAACGTTTATCATGTGATACGTTGAAGCAATTGCTTCGTTAACCAATTCCCAGTACTTTAACATCGGTGCGGGTCCAACGATAGTCGATACTTTTTTATTATCAACCAATATTACCTTTTCAAATAAGCCCGATCTTGCGTATTCTTGAAAAACATTGAAAAACAAATTATTTTGTTTCTTTTGCACGCTATTTAGAGAAGACGGGTCAGGAATTATATACATTAATGTCACACTAGTGCTATCTTTTATATGCTGAAGGATTTTTAAGGCGGCTCCTGTGACCTTACCACAACTTGTTATAAACAAAGTTTCTGGTCGAGGCGTTTTTAAAAAACTTCTCAGCTTGGGAAATTTTGCCTCGTATGCCTCTGAAGAAAATTGTTCCTTGATCCCGTAAGTTGATTTTGTTCTTTTAAGGCCTGAATCAAACTTAAAACATTCATACTCTGGGTATCTCTTGAGGTATTCGGCAATATTGCATCCGGCTTGACCTAAGCCTATAACTGTTTGCATTTTAGTTCACCTTATGTGCAATTTTTTCATGGCGCCCCAATTTTTGCCGCCCATGCAATTAATTTTAAACTTTCCAAAGCGTGTGTCGCTAAAAACTTCCTTAATATCGTTAATCATGTTTTGATCCTCGTTTGACAAGTCTATCATAATTGAATCATGATTGCAAAACTTAATAAATGTTTTTTTATCTTTTAGGAATTCCCAAACTTTATACATTTGTTCAAACACAAGATCCGCTGTTGTGGATTGTATGATATAATTTAGAGCATGATGCCTGTCTGCGCTTATTTCCCTATTATATACAGTCCTTATACTTTTACCGTTCCAATACTTTTTTAACAGCGTGTCGCGATCATATGTTTGATTTAGTTGATCGTCTTTGGATTCCGGATTGTATAGCCATGCAAACGTCCTTTTTTTAGCTTCCTCTCTCGGGATTTTATCTTCATATAAATTCTTAACGCCCCATGCATGAATATCATCAACCGGCTGCTCTTTACCCAAGAGGCCAAGAAGCACACGAAGTTCAGCGGCGTTATAGTCAAGCTCGAAAAGCCAATTATTTTGAGGTTTTAAAACGCCCCTGTATTCTTTTGAAAGTGTTAGAACCGGGAATGAGTGCGCCGCAGTTGAAAGACGTCCTGTTTTTGTTTTGAAGGGATCATATACAACCCTTTTGTCGCAATTAGATAGATTTCTATAGTTGTTCCTGTCTTTTACACTAACTCTTTTCATAGCGTCCAAATCCAAGTGTAAATCACGATATTTAATGTCCGCTACGACCTTCATTAAATTCAAGATATGTGCATAGTTCTCTGGTTTTACATATTCAGAAAAAACGTGAGAACAAATTTTATTTTTTATTATTGCATATTCCTCCAAAATGTGAGGAGGACAAAAATCAAAGATGCATGCCTTGTTCAAATCAATTTTTGCTTCGTTACAAGATCTTATTAGCGCTTTGATCTTGTTTTCGCATGCTGTAAACTTTTTCTCTAAATTGTGAGGGCAAGCTTCCGACAAAGGGCTTCCCTTAGTCCATATTTGTGCGTATTGAATGTCTTCATCTTTTAAGTAAGAAGCATAAGCCCATGTATGTGTCAGATCCAATTTTTTAATATTATTGTGGAACTTTTTATTTTGATATATTAACAAGCACTCATTTTTTTCATCGAAAGTTTGAAAAATCATTTTTAATAGTCGCTGTTCATTATTCCTGTATTCTCGTATTCTACTTTATCAGACGTTAAATCTGATGTCAACCCTTTTGTGTCAAAATAACGCGGCGTGGTTAAATTTGTTTTTCTAAAAACTCTTGTTGGATTGTAAAACCTGCTTATTAAAAATAAGCCTTGAACAATATTATCAATTGTGCCGCCCGGGACTTTTTGTAATGTCCTCCTAAAAACGTCATATTTGCGGTGGTTTTTCACTTGTTTTTTTGATTCGAATCGTTTTATTTTTTCCAGTATGCGTAGTGAATTCGTATCCGCTAAAAACTGGCTCATGAAGTCAGACTGTGATACCTCCTCCATTTTAACAACTTTTTGTTTCCGCTTATAAATTTGCAGTTCGTTTATGCTTTTAAATCGATACCCCGATTGTATGCAATAAGAATCCTTAACTTCATATATTCTATTTTTAGAATATTGATTATATCCATAATGGAATAAGAGACCTAGAGTTATAAATTCATGTATCATGGCTGGTTCGTAATACGGCTCTTGAAAGTTTAATTCGGTTTTGAAGCCATAAAAAAGAGATTCCGTGCTCACAATAACATGGTTGTTGAAGTATACCCGCATTGGCTTAGACTCCAAATCTGCGACAAGCTGCCATGGCGCATTTTTATTAACCCTAAACCCAAAGTTTGCAGCAGATTGAACATATTTATAGAAACTTTCATCTTGCAAAATTCGATTTTTTGCAAAATCTTCGTTATGGTCCAACAATGCTAATTCTATTGAAAGACCGGTGGCCGATAGTGGCATTTTGTCCGATGTAAAATAATCGCTAAAACAAAACGGCCTAAAAAGATCCGATGATTTTTGAAGGAAATTCACAAACCCTTCCATATATTGGTTAATGTCGGTTGCAATGTTCGTACTGTTAATAAGATAAGCATTATATGTGTCCATGACACGGGACGCATAGTAAAGATATTTCACTTTAGGATTTTCATAAGATTTCAATGCTTTAAAATCTCCAAAAAGACTATCCAGCTTAGATACCCCCATGTTTATTGACCGCAAAACATAACTTCTAAAATCGTTAAAAGCATCATATACAAAAGGAAAAGAAACTAACTTCTGTTCCGAGGCTGCCAGAGTTATTTTTTCATCGCGCGGGATGTAAATATCTCCATAGGGAGTAATTTTTCCATAATAAGGAGAATTATACCACAAATCAATATAATTTGGATTGGGAGATGGCAAATTTATAGAATAATTTAAAAATATTTGATGTACAGCCTTGTTGTAAAAATCTCTTTCATAAAAATTCTCCAAGGTATTTAAATCGGCGCCACCTTGAAACGTTATGGGGGATATAGTATATTCTGTCATATAATAACTACAACTCTAATCAAATATTTCCACTTATTACTCTGGGGCATTCCACCCGGATTTGATCGGATTGCCTTTTGACCCGGGCTTGCCATGCTGGAAGTCTTCCAGCTTTATGTTCTTTGTTTTTTCCAGTAAATTTTCGTGCGCAACGTTGCGCTGGACGTTCTCATCGGCCGGATCGGTGTTCACGATTGTAAGGCCCGCGTCAAGCTCACCGTTCTGGATGCGGCGGTCGAGGGCTTCTTGGGGGCTCTCATGGGCGCCGGTGGCCAAGTGTCCGGACGGATGTCCCAGCTGAAAATCTGTCATTCTACTTTCTACTCCGGTCTCGTTAAACACAGTTCCCTGTTCTTTAAGCTCTCTCGGAATTCCTTTTTTAAGTGAATCCGGAACATTTAGTATTGCATAGATCGAAGTGGTATAACTTTGAGGGGTTAATTTGTGTGTAACTCTTTTAATTGCATAATAGCCGTTAACCTTCCATTGGCGCAGCGATCTCGCTGTGACCGGGATATATTGTTTGGCGTCAATATAAACTTCTTGGCCTAAATTAAAAAGCGGGCACCCTAAAGTAGTGATATCAGCACTAAAAACAACTGGGGTCCACCCTCCAATTGATGGATCTTCAGCTTCGCCTTCAACATTATCAGCATTTGCGCTTGAATAAGCTCTATTGTAAATAGCAGTTTTCATCGTCGGGTCCGTTATATCCTGTAGCTTTAGGCTTTGTAATATGCCGCGGTCCTGGCCGCCAACATAAAAGTGGTATTTATTAGTCCTAATATTGTGGGTGTATTTACCAAATGTCGCCTGAGCGTGCTCATTAACCGCGTTTTTTAGACCGTATATAAAAAGGTTTCCATAATTTGAGCTGCTACCATCGGAGACACGCTCGTTTCCATAGAGAAAATCTATCGATGGTGCGGTGCCGTCTTGTTGCCCAAATGACTCATTTTTACATTTTTGGAAAAAAACATCAAAAAACTTTGTAAACAAGTCTTTTATAAAATCACCCAAATTATAAAAAATCTTATCTTTGGCGATTATTTCCCGCGTCATAAAATCATTTAACTTTTTCAAGGATAAAGGAAAATAATAGATGGGAAAATTTGCTATATATCTCGCACTAAAGGGTGTTGTCCACGACATATACCCTAAATCTATTTTAAAGGGCATTCCGTATGATTCCACCATTAAATCATAAACCGTTTGTGTGCTACCTGTTTGAGCGGGGAGCGTTAAAATTGCGTTTAAAAAGTCACCCACGAATACAAACGGTATTACCTGAACCTCACCGCGGTCAAACTTGCCTCTAGTTACAGCCGTATTTAAGAAATTTTTCCCAGAAATTCTGTCTAGGGCGTTGCGCATTCCATTTCTAGATCCTTTGTTGTCCCTTAAACTATTTTTTTGATTTAACGTAAGGACACCCCTGTAAATATCTAATTTACTTTTTGTGGTTTGCACTATTTCCCTCAAAGCTAAATATCTTAATAATGATAATTCACGAGCAAATTGAAGTCTTGCTGCCCTTTTTGCATTTCCAACCAAGCCCTTAAATGTGTCTGCCGAATCCGCGGAGGCCGTCTCGCGCTGATGGAAAAAAGTACCTTCGAGACCTTGAAACTCATCTAAGCCCATCGATCTTTGACCCTGGTTTGTGGCAATCATCGAATCATTGAGGCGGTTAACATTACTAAAAATATCAGCTTCTAGGGCGCTGCCCGCGGTGACTGGTGCTCGGCCTCCCAGGTGGTTCAGCGCTGCTCGTACCTGTTCTTCCGTGTATTCGTCATTGATAGTTGCAATCTGGCCCGATGGCGTGAATCTTGTATGGCTTCTCAGAAGAAGCTTTAAAATCATAAGACTTATCTGTTCCTCTTGCACAGCTTTAAAATTCTCATTGTGGTGTCGTCTAATTTCTGCTTCACGGCGGTAGATCGTACCGGCACCCTGGCGCCGTGCTATCTCCATATCCGATTTGACTTTAGACAATATATTTGATTGAGGGCCTTTTAGCAGGCTCCTAAAGCCACCTTCGTACTTTGCTTTGATAATTATGCTCCCATCGTCATGAAAATCAAAAGTATACATTATTACGCGCGCTTTAATACTTATTCTTTTCGAGCCCAAACCCAGCGTGGTTGCTAAACTATCATGAGAGGACCACCCTAGGTCGAAGTGAAGATAGGAAGTAATAGATGGCTTGCCCACAATTGTGGGTGGGGCAACTTCAAGCAATTTACTAAAGTTAACTGCGACAGGGCCTAGGCCTTGGACCTCCGCGGTGTACCCGGTGCCGGACTCGCCCATGAGTGTTCTCATGTCCTGAAAAAGATAGGTTACATCAATTCTAGCAATTTTTTCTGTCGCTGAATCTTTACCCTCATGAACAACTGATATATCTTGAATGCCTGATTCCATGCGCTGGCCTGTCGACGTGAGCATGGTTTCTTTCGTGGGCCCTAAAGAACTATTAAACCCAATAGGAATCGGCAACGCTTTTATAAGGGTTCCGCCTTCATAATAAACAAGAGAAATTTCTGCCGTTGCCACAAGTTGCGCAGTTTGCTCAGGTGTTATTTCAAAAAAATTTTGATTTGCGTTACCAGCGGATGAGAATGTTATTTTATTAATATACTTTTGGTTCGAACCCCAATTATTAATAAACCCGGGAACATCGCCCAAATGCCTAACAGGCTGGTTCTGCGTACGGGGGGGAGTTGGAATCAATTCTGCTAACTTAGTCTGAAGGATAGACCCTGCTTTTTCAATTAAAAAACATTGGTCGTCAAAATCGCCAAATTCTTCCGGAAGATTTTTTAGCTCTGGGTCTGACCGCGGCGCGGTGGACGGGGAGGCAATTACAGGAGAGGTGGGGCTAGTGATTGTACTGGCTGTGGGTGGAGCAGTGGTTCTGGGTGATGTTGGTTGCGGCGGTGGTACCACCACCGGTGTTCCCGCAGATTGGGAACCATAAGAAGAGTGGCCCGGAGGAACCAGCTGCAGCACATCACCGCCCGGGCCCGGTACTTTAATTGCATACCACTGATTTGAGGCTGCAGTCGCGGCTGTGGGCTGGACGACGTTAGTAGATAGGGTCTGATCGGTGGTACCTAGGTTCGTCACTGTCACATAATCGCCTGCCTGCACGCCCTCGGACCCATCTAAAATAATTACTTTATTGCTTCCAGGTGGTGACGACATCTTATTTATTTGTCCCTTCTATAAATGTGTTTTGACTTTGAAGTTTATAGCTCATGTGTGTTATCCGTACATTTTTCGAAAATTATATGTCATAAAATTCTAAAATCTTATTAAGAGGACTTGGAATCTCGACGATATCTCCCGGTATAAAAGAAGTTTCTAGGGGGCGCCTATTCCACCATGCAATAACCCACCAATATTGTACGTCTCCATAGTGTTTGTGTGCAAGATTAAAATACTTATCGCCTGTGCCCCATACTTTTTTAACTATATTAAGCTCCAGTGATTCCTCTGGAGTTGGGTGTCTCATCCTAAATGTACCATATTGTACCGGTGCTTTTAAATTTCTTCTGCGGAAAAAATCAGAAAACAAATAATCCGGATGACGGTTTTGAAACACTCTCTTATTGTTAAATCTTGATGTAGCCATTAATTCTCCCTCTTTATCTAAAACTCAGTCCCGGCGATGTCTATCGGGTTGGCGGCCTGATCACTCGGCGTATTCCATGTGGAGTCGTACTGGTCCCAGGCCGCCCGGTAATCCAGACTCCCGGCCCATTCGTCCGTCATGTTGGCGCCTGCTGCGCCTTCGTGATCAAAGTGGACGGAAGCGTACGGGTGAGTCCCAGCCTCAAAGGCGCGCCCGGAACGGAGGTTCAGCAAGAACGCGTCGTCGCCTGGCTGCAGCATAGAACCTAGATTCCTCTGTGCGCGCAGCTGCTGTATCTCTTCCATCCCGTCCAGGCTTAACCTTAACCCTCCGTTTTCGATATCTCTGATCCTTGCTCCGGCGGTGGTACCACCCGGGGCGCCGGTTTGGGTGGTTTGGTTCACTGGTTGCACTTGCTGCGCGACCCCGTTGGCACTGGTATTAACTGTTTGATTGGACGGTATATTGTATGGATAGCTTGTACCGTGGCCGAAGCTGTCATTATAATACCCAACGCGTTTATGGTGCAAGATTGTCATTCTTATAATAATTTCAACATCAGAAAATAAAACTTTCTTGTAATCAGGGGTATAGTACTGAGCTTTTTCTTTGGATTGGAAACCCGGATTTATGGTTATGCCAGATGTCATGTAGCCTCGTAGATAATCAATGCCCGGGGTTATAGAATCCATTATCTTTATTTTAAAATAGGGCGGCGCCTTAAGGGTAGATATTTTGCCGCCGCGGTTTTGATAAGTGGGATATTGGTACTGAATCAATGCTTGTATCTTTTGCATATTTTCGGATGCTTCGGTCGGGTCATCGGATATTACTCTAAACCCTAAAGTTAAAGATCTACTTGTTCCCCCAAAGAAAGCAATTGGGTCTTGGCGCCCATAAACATAATCTTCTTTCCATCGAGGGGTCCATTTATCTTCAAATTGTGTTATAATCGTTGGGAAAGCCAATTGGGCTGCGCGGACGTGTACCGGTGCTATGATTACTGACCGTGAGTCTCCTGGTACTGCAATGGGCATCTCTTTCTCCTTTTTAATAAATAGAAAGATTTATAAAATTAATGGAATATTAATACTCTCGGCAAATACTAGTTCGATGGGTTCATAGTCAAACTAAGGTCCTCTTTCCATTGTTCTATACTATCTGATAGATCTTTTACCGTTTTAACGGAGGCCACGACGTTGCCGTCGAGATATAAGTTGATATTCTGCGTTAATGTTTTTCCTGTGGCCCCAGAGGGGGTTGCATCGATTGATGAGTTAGGAGGAAGATAAGTTGTAGCTTTCGTAAAAGCGGTTTCACGTAGCGGCTCGATTGTTGTTTCGTTTGGGTGTAGGGCATATGGCCCTCCCTGCACGCTTCCATGACCGCCTTGCATTTGGCCAAATAAATATCCGGATTTCTGGGCCATCCCAATACCGCTGTATTCACCCCATGGGCCTTCAACGGCCGAGTTATCAAGACCCTTTTGGCCCGGGGCAAGCGTGACACCGACGCCCTGCTTGCCAACCTCTTTATCCCCGAACCCTAGAGCATCTGCAATTTCATCAGCATACGCGTATCCGATGGCTCCCCCTCCGAGTACAGCAGCAATTGGCGCAAGTACTGCTGCTGTTGCACTAACCCCTACGGTCGCGGCCGTGGTTCCGGCGGCAGCTGCCGTGGTTCCGGCGGCGGTGGCGGTGGATCCGGCGGCGGCTGCGGTGGATCCCGCGGCGGCGGCGGTGGATCCCACACTGGCGGCGGTGCCACCGGCTCTGACCGCATTCAATATCTTCCAATCCATGATCAAACCCGCTAGCGACCCAACGACTTGCGCGATGGCGCCGACAGCCATAGAGGCCCACTGGGCCCAAGCATTCGCTCGTAAAAATTCCTGGAATTGCCGCTTGAGGTTTTCCTGCGCATCGGCTAAGCCCTGTATATTTTTCCGTTGTAGTTCTACCATTGCAGCCTCTTCTTCTTGATCAGTAGCCATAATTGCATGATCTTTATGAAGCATTGCCATGGCATCAGAAGCGGAGACATAAGTACCTTCGGTTTCGGCTACAAGTTCATTAAATTTTTCAATCGGTGTCGCAAGGAATTTTTGAAACTGGGCTGGATCCATGTTAAGGGGTTCTGTTATTGCTCTTCTTTCGGCAAAACCCATCTTATCCCATTCTTCAGTTGTTATTCCAATTTCATTTCGTAAATAAGACATCCCCTTGAGCGCGCTTTGATTTGCGAGCCGGTTCAACTCCATTCCATCAATCTGAGTGCCAAGTAATATGTTCAACCGCGATGCGGCTGTTAAGGCTCCTTCGAAGGTTGTGAGAGATTCCATGCTACCCATCATTTTATCCATAGAAATGCCAGTCGCATCCTGAATGTGCTGCATTTTCAAAATTTCTTTGCTGGTGTTTGGAAGGGAATATTTCGCTAGCCGCTCTTGCATCTGCTCAAAATTTGCTGTAAGTGGATTGACGTCCATCTTTAATTTGCGCGCCGTGGCTACGAAAGATGTCGTTACGTTCTCGGATTCTTTCGCCGTCATCCCTTGTAGCCGCGTAAGAGTTTCAAACATTTTCGCGCTATTGCCGACGGGGACGTTTAGCCTCTTTTCAATCAGCTTTCCAGTTGTTGCTAGCGCCTGTTGTAATTCTGGTTGCTCTTGGCGAAAAGCAGCTGAAGATTTATACATTGTTCCCATTACGCGTGCGATATCGCCAGAGCTTGAGCGAGTTGTTTCGGCGATCTCTTCGATTCGTCGACTTTGATCCAGCATTGCTTCGTGAGTTACAATATTAATGTCGCGCGACAAAAGTCGCATTTCGGTTCTAAACTGTTTAGCCTGATCCCATGCCTTACCAATCGGACTCATGTCTTCTATGTATTTTTTTGCACTTAACGCACCTTGTTTAAGTGCTTCGAAGGCTTTCATATTTGCATTGGCGACTAAATTAGCTGTTGTAAGCTGTTTTGTCATACTCTTACCAATCTTGCCCCACCAGCGGACAGAATTAGAAAGATATTTATTGTTTCTGGAGAGTGCTTTACCTAGTTCTTCTGTTCTTCCGTTAATACCAAAAAGCTCACCGGCTAAATTTTCTCCCATGGTTGCGGCGCTTTCCAAGCCTTCCGTCACACCTTCTAAATTTTTAACTATCTCTTCCGTTATTTGTCTTTGTTGGTCATATGACTCTAAAAGCTTCCTAGCTTCTTCTTTTTGTTCTTCGGTGGCATCTTTTTGTTTTTCAAGAGACTGGACAATATCGTCCATTTGGCTGACCATCTTTTTCTCTTCTTCTAAACGCATTTTCATCTGATATGCGCGAGTCTCTTCGGCGTTCACCAAATCGCCATACTTTTCAAGTTGTTTAGAGACTGATTTTTCTACAGCATCCGATAGGTTCTCGAATGTGCTTTGAAGCTTGGAGCTTTGATCCATAAGCTTCGCTATTTTTGACTTTCCTTTTTCTGCCACCTAGTAATTTCCTATTTAATTGGCCAAGTTAGCCCAGTTTCTAATTCAAAATTTTGTACTGCCCTTTGAAGCGAGTATTTATTGTTTTGTACTTTTGGATCCCCTAGACCATGTGCCAGATAAGCGTCCATGTACTTTTTTTCCTTACCTAAAACTTTAGTAAAGTTTTCAACATCTCTTTTATTACCGGTTATTTTTATATTGTTAGTTGGAGGCTTAAAAAAATCAGGCGCAGAAAGGTGCCACAAAAGATATTTTATTTGGGCCGCAAATTGTGCTACATAAGATTCATTAAGTATATTTTTCTTCAAATCGTTTAGATTAATTTCAATGCCACTTAACATATAAAGTCTCCATAACGCCATTAGTACTATTAGTAATTAGTTCATTAAATAATTACTATGGTTTTCTATTTGAATGTGGGTTTTGAGGCGGGGATCGTGATGGCTGGGATTGCTGTTGTGCTTCAGCCTCTTTTTCTTTTTGTTTCACGGTTCTCTCTATAAACCAGTTTCTAAGACCGATTGGAAGGCCATATAGCTCTGCCAAAGACCAGTTCCCAGAATATTTCATATAAAAAAAATGTTCATAGACCCCTTCCATATATTTAGAAGTCAGGCCAAAAAAAGTTCGCATCAAGCGGTACCCCCATTTCTGAGTTGTTACCGCATTCTGGGCATTCTACTTCTTGTGTCATGTCCAAATCTGGTATTATTTTCGAATAAACGCGCTTAAGTACGGTTGCGTCCATAATCGGCAAGTGGGCAATCGCTCGTTTGATATAAAAATCATCTGTTTGATTATTAAGAGAAACTACGATGGCCTCTAATAGCTGAATTGAACCAATATTCTTACCTTTGCCTAGAAGCTTCTTCTCGTCCCGAGTTGTTAAAAGTCGAAATTCAACTATAGCTTGTGAGCGTGGAAGCACCATGGTAAAAGTATTACTTTCAGTTAATTCTATGTCATATTTTATAAGCTCTCTCTCATAATCTTTAGCTTTTACTTCCTCTAGATCAAAAACGTTTGTGAAAGGTGCGCTACATTTTGGACATGTCAAACTAGTAGTGAATTCGTTTCCATATCCAAATATCCTAGAGTGTATGATAATACTGTTTTTGTCGCCCAATAAAAGATCATCGACTAACACCCTTTTGTCAACAATTACGTTTTGTACTACTTTATCTAAAGCAGTGCCTTTACGCAAAAGGGTTGTCGATGTTAATAAGTCCTCTTCCTTAGCGGTCATGTGTCGAATTTCTATTGATTCGACATTATAAAGCGGGTGCGACGGAGGATAAAATCTGCCTTTACTTGGTAAATCAACTACTTCAGTTGGAACTATAAATTGTAGTGGGTTTTCACTAACATCTGTATTATCATCATGAAAGGAATCGGGTTCACCTATATTTTTATTTTGCTTTTTTGAAGAAATTCTACTTTGGTTCGATCTTGGCACTCTTATCTCCCTTTATCTTTATTTATGAAAAGATTTTATAATATATTATAAAATAGAAAAATTATTTTTTTAATGATAAAACATACTTATTTAAATCATGGGCTAGTTGGGCCCTTTCTTTCAGTGTCTGACATCGGGTTTCTAAGGACGGCCGAGCCCCTCGTTAAAGTGCCAGAGGAGCGGTCCGCGGCCTGAAGTTTACTCCAGCTGTCGCCTGCCGCATTTACGCGCCTCTGTGCGGTGGCACGTGCCTCTCTTAATATTTGAACTGCTGGGTTTTGATCTGCACTAGAATCTACGTCTAACAGGCTGTCCGAAAGTTTGCCACCCTCTAGTACAGCATAATCATAGGAAATAGTGAGATTTATAGTCATTAGCTCGTCAGTGGTATAGCTTGCATTCCCAAAAGCTACCTTAGTTATGAACGGATCCCATAGTACCCATTCTTCCACGACGCCGCCCATAGAATCAAGCTGAGAGAACCTTACTTGGCCCCCTAGGGCTTCTGATGCTTTTTTCTTAAGGATGGCGTGTTGCGGTTGTCCACTTGGAGATATACCGTAACCTGAAGCTTTCATGATTTGATAGATTATAGAGGAATTATTCAATTTTCTGTTGGCACCGTCAACAAGCACTATCTCGATAGGATTCCATGTAAGAACGCCCGGGCGATACTTAACATCATTAATATTCATATATTGGCTAACTGTCACTTCAAATGATGGTTTATTAAAGGATTTAAGACTGTAGGTCTCTATTTTGTCGCGAAACGAGCCTAGCGTCGCTACCCATTGATATGATAACTTAGGTGTCGCAATTCTGCTTGACCAGAAGGCCATTTTTTTACTCCGTTCCTCCCGGTACCAGGAGAGAATCACCGCTAGCGGTTTGTGTTAAAGTGGCGTAATCATAACGCAAGGTCATAGAGAGGACTACTAATTCATCAGAAGCATAATCCAATTGTCCAAAATCCATATTAGTTATGAATGCGTTAAAGAGCGACCAGTTTTCTATTGTTTCTCCGGAGGCATCGAGTGCTGTAATTTGAGGGGTGCCAATATTTGCGGAAAACAGCGCTTTGCTCATCGAAATTTCTGCCATGGCAGCCGTTTTTGGAATACGATATCCAGAAGAATATACAATATCTGCCAATATTTTAGAAGCATCGGGCTCCACAGGATCTACAAACGTTATTTCAACAGGATTCCAAGTAATACGACCGGGATAATAAAATCTGTGTGCAACATACTGATGCTCAATTTCACCTACCGTGAACGAAGGCTTTTTTACAGTTTTAATAAAATAGCTTTCTATTGTGTTGCCTGTACCGCCTAATCCCAACGAAAGCACAAACCTAAATTGACGCTTGGGTTCTCGCGCCGCTGCTGGATCTGACCAAAATGCCATTTTTAATTTCCCTCCCTTATAATAAGTAGTATTAAAACTTTTTTTTAATCCTCAAATGCCGCGCCATTATCTGTCAAGATAAAGTCCAGCGCAATATATTCAATGGCGCGCGCCGGTTTAATGAAAATCTTAGCATACATAATATTCCGGTCAATCAAATCTTGCGTAGTTGTAGTTTCATCTAAAACTAGTTTAAAGTTTGTGATACCGAGGCGTGCCTGGACTGACGCTAAGAATGGCTCGACTCGTGACCTGAATCTATTCCAGGTGGCTCTTACATTTTGATCAAACAATACTGTAGCTGCAAATCTAGATATTTGACGTTTAAGAAAGATTAACAAACGTCGTACATTGATCCTATCCAGTGCTGATGGCGTTACTTGTAGCGTTTTCTGGCCAAAGATTACAATACCTTCTGCTGGAAATTGCGCAATAGGATTAATGTTTGCGTCATATAACCTATCTCTTTGTTTCGAAGTCAATCTTTCTCTTACTGCTACAACAGGAAGCCCTGCTGCGCCTGTAGAAAGACCGCCGCGGGTAAACCCGGCGGGTGCAAACCAAAGCTCCGAACTCCTTTGGCCAAAAGACATAGCGCCTATCGCTGCAACTGATGGGGGCACCCACACAAGCTGGCCGTTATTCACATCTCGAATCTGCACCCATGGATAATACGCGGCGCCGTAGCTAGAGTTAATCACCATGTTGTTTCTAAGATTGTTGACTGTTGTATCAACGTCACCTAAATTACTATCCCCTGTGCTGGTAATATCGGTAGTTCTTTCATATTTTGGCACATAGCCGCCTTTCAGGTCAATGACTGCCATGGCATCCCCGCGATCTTCGCACATGTTAATTAAAGATGTATTTAGCGAGTTTTCGCGAACACCCGGTATTGAAGCCAAGTTGTATTCAACCACTTCTGGGTCACGCAAAGTATCAATCGCTACCTGTAGCGAATTATATGCATAATTCGTTTTTGAGGCGCCATCAACTATAAAGCTCTGTCTAAAGGGTTCCGCCTCCGTAATGTCCAAGCCATCAAAGCCGCCGTGTAAAACAGTAGTAAATCTGTCACAACCCATGGTTTCGATAACAGCTGCGTAAGAGCCGGTTCCGCGGCCGTACGTAAGATCAGAAGACCTTATACCGTTACCTTCGTCTGTTGCGCCATTTGGTACCATTTGACGTGAGCCGGACACATAAACGTTTGTACCGGTTAGTGCAGTGCTTGTGTTCATTATGTCATCTAGAGTGAACACAAAACTGTTTTCTGTTGGCCCGCCGCTACCGGCGGTCTCATCACTAACGTCAGCAGGCAGTACTTTTAAATGGTCTCTCACGCTTTCATTCAGTCGTGAAGAATCAAACGATGTATCAACGCCGAAATAAACGCCACGTGGATCTACCGGGTTTCCTTCGGATGCTGAAACTCTCAATCTTAATCGTGGGAATTTAAACATTATCTTACCGCCAATGGCTCCAGAAATGTTCGCATAGGCGCCTGCGTCGCCGAAGACCAATGAGCCAAGAGAGTCGATGCCGCCGCTAACAAAAGTGTTAAAATCTGGCGATACGTTGCCATGGCTCGACCCGGTGGATCCTAGGCCAGAGGAGCTACTTATATCGTTAAATCCTTTGAATCTCAGCGGTCCAAACACACCGAAAGGTAAGTACTCAGGATCTGTATCACCTCTTTTAACTGCTTCGGGTAAAGAGACCCTTACATATCTAGAGCTGTTTGGATAGTCACCAATTTCTTTGTATCTTCTGTCTGTATCATCCCAAGAAAGGAACTTGTCTCCAATTTTTCGACCTATAAAGTCTTCAGAGTTTGGATTCAAATTGCAATTATTAAACTGTTCCACTATTGAAACTCTATTGTCAGTGTCGTCTAACCCTCTAATGGCAACCGTGAAAGTACCATATTTATTAAACGGATCTGTCGAGCGTTTGAGGTCTTTAATCGAAATCTTAAGATTTCTAGATGTCCAGCGGCCACTGTTTCTTGCGATAAGTTTAAAAAGTTTTTGTTGACTACCTGCGTCAAAGCTTCCTGTCGTTTCACCAGTCTCTAAATCCTGTGAGATAAACCAGCCGGTTCTAGAATTTTGATAGTCTTTTCTAAAGTCGCCGCCTGTTCTAGCTGTACCAGAAAGAAGCGGCAAAATGACGCCAATTTGTGCAGATGTACTATCAAGCTTATTCTCGCCGCTGAGCACGGCGCCTTCATAACTTTCGCCTAACCAATAGCGTGCAAAAGACTCACTATCAGTTGCGGTTGCGTCGCTATTTGTTAGAATTGGATTAGTATTGAACGTTTTCCGTACAAAAGCGTCATTTGTGTCTGAAAAATTAAACTTAGAGTCGACAACAACACCAGCCGTTTCATCTCCAGTAGCGCCAGAAATACGAACTTTCCATGTCTTTGATGCAACAGAATCAACGTATATAGATGTTCCACATTTCAATGTAGCTGGATTGCTGGAATACGTTCCAGAAAGTCCGATTGAGGCGCTTTTATCAATATACCATACTGCCGCAAGAGTACCGGACGTGGCAACTCCATTGCCGTCGGTTGCATAATCATATATGTTTGAGCCGGTATTGGCGCCATTGGCAAAGACGTTTGCCCCAACTCCAGCGTCATTAGAACCAGTAAGGACCATAGTCTTTACTCCGCCTGCTCCGGATACCGCAACTGTGATAAATGGTAGTGAAACTGTTTGGTTGTCCGGGATTGGTCGGAAAATCACGCAACCATTACCGATTGTGGTGGCACCGATGTCACCTGTTCCTGAAAATGCTTGTACAAGATTCGGAGGGTCTGCTGCTGCTGCGGCTAAATTAAATGAAGCAGTGATATTGTTAATAAGACCATTATTTACGAGACCGGACGTTTCATTATCTGCATCGGCACTACCGGTTGTAAAGCCAAACGCTGTTGCGAGGTTTGGGGATTTAGTCTGCATTACACTCGCAGTAATTGTAAAATAGAGAGTTTGGGCCGAGCCACTCCCCAATAGAACTGTAATACCGTCTTCGTGGGCCATGCCGCCACCGGCTGGGCCTGCCTTAGCGGCTGGTGTCGCGCCGATGAGGCCCATGACGCCTGATACCGCTTGTAGTGTGCCAGATCCCTGGTCAGTAGATGCTGATGGCTTGTTTGCGACGAAAAGGCCCCAGGCGCCGCCATTACTTATGGCGTTACTCGTGGGGTCAGTGTTTGTTAGTTTCCAGCCAGCTTTTCCGGAATCGCCAGTAGCTTCGGAGCTAGCTTGACCGCCTAATCTAATATATGTGATCGTTGGGTTATTTCTTAACCACGCTTGGGCTGCATATGCTGCGTACGTTGGAGATGTGTAGTTACCATCTCTTACTACATCGCCACCTTTGCCACCAGGAATTGGCATCCCAAAAATATTTACAAAATCTGCAAATGAATTAATTTGTGTTGGTTGCAGGATTGGCCCTTTTTCAGACCTACCAATAAGGGCTGGTCCTATATCACTAGGAATTGAATTTCGACCAGTATTATCAATTTCATTGACGAAAATTCCCGGTGAAATAAATTTAAACTTATCAACAGACATTAGTTAGTCTCCTCTTTGTCAGCTTTGGCGCTTTTTAATTTAAAAAAGTTTCTCTATTAATTAGTTGTTATTCCCGGTAAAGTCCTCGATTATCAGTGTAATCTGGTATATCTCCTAAAATAACGTGTTCTCTTGGCATTTTAACTTCCACAGCCGATTCTCTTTTGATTACCTTTGGACGGTCGCCATTGGGCGCCTCACCAATTACGTACCCCAAGACATCAAAATTTATCTTCGTTTCATATACCCTTTCATCGTCTCCCATATTAGACGCATTATTGTTAAACCCAAAATCAGACTGAACAAATGTCTCATATCTATGGCCATCGCGGTGTATTAAAAAAGAATTAATATTTCCGCCGAGTGTAATAAACGGAGTAGTTAATTGATTCATTTGTTGCAAATACTCCGTTCGTATCGTTACACTATAGTTTACCGTAACATATACCGGTATTGGTACTGATATTGTCTCGTAAACTATTTTTTTATTTTTTACTAATCGTCCAAACTCATCTCTTTTTGGAAAATAGGGCTGGCCGCCGGGCGTAGAGTTGACAGTAGATTGTTTATTCTTATCTTGGAACTTTTTGATGTTATCGGCAACAGCAAAATTGTTTGTTTTGTCACTTACGATTCTTCGAGCAATTGTTACTCTGCCGCCATAATACGGATCAATAAAATTTAAAGTAGCTCCTTGAAATTTTCCTTTCCTCGCAAGATTTTTCTGTATCGATACTCTTTCTATAGAAATTATAGGCAATATAATAGTACCGTCAATATCTCTGAGTTCTTTATTATTTTTAGAATAAAATGAACGCTCTGAACTAGCCCACACAATGGGTGTCTTTTTCCAGCCTTCATTAGTTGTAGATCTTGCCGCAATTTTATCGTTCATAAAGTCATAAAATGCGTAATCTATGGTTTCCAAAGTAGAGGGGTTTATTTCCTCTTCACTTATCTTAAGGTTTGCATCTTTTGCGCCTGTATATGTATAATCTTTAGGTGGCATCGAACGTCCCCTTTCTCGTTTTAATACACTTGGCAATAGTGCTCATCATTCTATCCCATCCATCTTGACCTTGGCCAAAAATATGTTTAGGGTTGTCTGTCGAAACTATTTCAAAGAAGTCGTCCCCGTACAAAACAAAGTCCCCCTCTCGTATATATAAGTCTTGATCTTCGGTAAGTCGACGGTAGTGAAAGCGCGCAGTTATTGTCAATCTTCTATCGATACCGAGATTAGTTGTCGTTGTGGCATAACCTTCCCATAATATTAAAGCATAAACTCGTATTGGGTTCAAGAAAGACTTTTTGATTGCCTCTCCATAAAGTGGGTGAAAGTTGCTGTGCTCCATACTAATAGGATAATATAATAACTGCTGACCAATAACACGCTCAATTAACTCGTCGTTAACTTGTTTTACAAGATCGCGCTCCTTTTTGCCTAAAAACAAAGGAGGCGGGGGTGCTGCCGGTTGTACCCATTTATTTTTGTTTGCCATGTTTTGTTTATCCTGTAAAAATTAGCATTGGGACTCTTTCTTGTATCTTGTTTACTGCATCTGACAATTCCACATCGGTTTGGGCTATCTTTGTATAAGTCAATTCATCAAGTATTGTTTTCAATTCTTCCCTTAACTTTTCTTGTTCAGTTTGACCTTGGCTTATAAGGGCGGCTCCGTCTAGCGTCACACTATCGCCGGGTATTGGTATTGTGCCGAACTTTGAACGAATATTGCCCAGCATTTCTTTGCAAAGAGATAATGCAAATCTTCTAATCCACTGCTTGCCAATTGCATTGATGTTTTTATAAGGCAAGTTTTCAAATGGCAGAGTATTCATATTATTTACACCATTAATACCGGTCTGCCTATCAGAATCCTCTTCCCATGCGTCTGTGTCAACAAAAAATTCAATCCAATATTTTTCTGGCATCACAGTGGTGGGGCTAGGAAAAATTCGTATTTTATTATTCTTAAGTTCATAAGAATAATGCGAATTTCTTGTCCATATCGCGTCTTCAAAGGCCATGGCCTGTGCTTTATTTTGCCATGTTGGTATTAATTGAAAAGTGCTATCGTCCGCGTATTGACCGTAACTAGACAAGTCCCCCACAGTATTTAAACCACCATAATACCCATAGAATCTCCACATCGCTTGAGGGGTTTTATAAAATACTTTTGTAATGTTTATTCTTTTGTTACCAACGGGATTTGAACTTCCAAAAGCACCATCCAAGGCGGAAGAAGATACAATAGTCTGAAGATCATAATCTTGCTCGCCCTCTTCTGCGTCAAAACTCGCTGAGTATATAGTTACTTGGCCGCCAAGTCCAGCTTCTGTTGCATATCCTAGAGCAACGCGTCTGGCATAATCAAATTTGAATCTAGGGAATTTTAACGCAATATCGTGATGTTCCAGGTCATGGCCAGTTTCAAGTTGTCCCTCCTCATCAAACGAACCGGTGGAGGCGCCGAGAAGATCGCTGATACTGTTTTTGGCCTGGTGTATGTTAACAATGTATGAATATTCTAGTGTGGCTTCTTGATATGCTGTATACACTTGTTCTTTCGTTATTTCAACGTCAAGTACGTCGCCTCCAAGCTTTTTGTATGCGTATCCCACTTGATCGGCGGCGCCCGATAAGAAAAGATGATCCTCGGTGTACACCGAAAAGGGGAATACGCCGTCAGAAGACCCATCAAGCGCTTCTTGCCAAGTGCTACTTGACGGAAGTGTTATGGCGCTTGTTTGTGATACTGGTGTAAGAGTCGGTGTAGCCATTCATTAGAATCTCCCTTACTATAAATAGTATTGAGTATAACTAAAAGTTCTGATTATTCAGAAACCCCCTCTTTGTCTTTTTTATCCTAATTGTAAAAATTCAAAATAGTTTAAAATCTCAAAAAATTGGGGCGCGCCGGTTTGAGCCAATGTTAGTTTTATACTTTGTTTTGTTTTTTAAAAAAACCCCCAACCCGTGAAGGAAGGGGGCTTAGAAAATAGATAAAAATCTACTTTTATTAGTCTAAAATAACCGCGGTGCCGGATGGATTTCCGGCGGTGAGTGACAAGCGTGCATCGACCGTCCAAAAGCCATCGTCGAGACACCAAAGATCGATGACATCGCCGGTGTTTCCACCTAGAGTGGCGCCGCGATCTCTCAATTTGATGTGGTCCTGTGCGGACGCCTTGGCAACAGTTTGACAAGAGTTTTTATCATCTGCGGCGCCAGCTGCTCTCACGACAAGAACTTTGCCATAGAAGGTATCAGTGCCGTTGGCACCGATGTTCTGCGCATGGTTAGATCCCGCAACAATCACAATTTTAAAATTCATGCCCACTTCGGCTGCTGGTAGTGTAATGTCGTGTGTACTACCATGTGTCCAGAATACTGTCGCTCCGGATTGGGCGGCCGTTAACGTAGTTGCTGTGTTATTCACATGAACAATCTCATCGTTTTTAAATTTCATTTGATTTGCATTTTCGTTAATCAGGCTACGAATTCGTGCCCAACCTACTCTTTTAGTTCCCATAATATGTTTCTCCTTTTATTATATTAGGTCAATTAACGAAAGGTGTTGTTCCTTTCACAAGTAAGTAGTATCTTAATTCGTAATTATAAAGGATAAGATATTTGTCTTTAAATAAAAAAACCCCGACCTCATAAAGAAGCCGGGGTTCGGAATTATCCTAAGTTAATCTAGCTTGTCTTACCAGCCTCACCAAGGAGACCGCGAACAATAACCAAACCATACATATCAGGTCTAACCATCTTCTTAGCATAGCGCGTCATGACTCCCTTACGGGGCACGAAGTCTTCCACACCAAAAATAGTGGGAGTAACTTGCAATGGCACATAAGGTGCGTATACATAGCCACTCTCCAGGAAGCTGTTTCCTTTGCGACCTACCAAAACGAGGTTACGCGGGAAATAAGGATCAACGTATACATCATAACGCTTGCTCAAAGAACCAACGTTTTGCGTACCTGCTGTACCTTTGCTATCATCATGAGTCACGTTTGCGCGGAATCCGCTAGTAAACTCAAGAATGTTTGCAACTTCCGGTGACGTTACAAGGAAGTTAGCGCCCCCTCGAAGCGTCTTTCTATGGATTTGAGCCGAGACATCATTGACTGTCTCAAGAAGGGTCTCATACCACTCAGAAACGGTACCAGTGAAGTCTGGTGCGGCCGAAGATGCACCTACTTCCTCACCCGTATTTCTATCCACGAAAAGACCGGGCGAACGTGCCCAGTGGTAAACGGCGCCGGAGGCACCTTTGACCAAATCTTCCAAGATCTCACGATCAATTTCAAGAGCAATTTGCTCGGAGAGAATTGATGTAAGTTCGACCTCGGCATCAAGATTATGATAAGCATTGAGATCTTGACCGAGTTCCGGAGTCCACTTGGCTTTGAGCTTTTTAGTCATCGCCGTGACAGACACGGAATCAACTTTAAGATTGATTTCGGGAATATCTGCATTATTTTCCAGTCCCCATGTATCCGCGCCAACGACCGAACCAAGAGCGTTGGATTGGAGCATATTGTCGTTGATGGGTACCGTAAACGTTCTAGCCTCGGAGCCACCCTCGGCAATAGAAGCAGACAACACTAATGAAGTTAAAGTTTCAGAAGCAACAACCATAAACAACATATCAGACCCGGGCCGCGGACCGTCTCCGGCGACAGAAGAACTGTATTGTGTCAGGCGTTTGATCTGGAGACCAGCCGCGGTCAGTGGGAAAGCACCCGAAATAGCAACTAAGTTGTCTTTATTAAGCTGGTCCCACTCTGAGCCAGTAATTGGAACGGACGCAATTGCAAACGTTGTACTGCCCGACGTGAAGGCCGGATCGTATTGCAAAATAGAGTCAACATGGCCCGCCTGCGCGGGGGTCGTTGTCGTCGCCTTACCGGGCGTACCGGCAGTATTAATACCATAAGTGGTGTGGACGCCATAAGTACCAGAAGCATATACAGAAATAGCCGTTGCGTTGTCACCAATCCTGCCATCGACACCGGCGCACAAAACGCTAACTGTACCTGTTGGCGAAGAATAACCACTTCTCAGGTTATAAAACTGGCCAATATCGGTACCTAATCCTTCATTCAAGTCTACGCCGCCCGTCAACTGCGCACCGACCACGTTGCCACCATAAAGTGAATCACCGCTCGTATACAGCGCGCCACCATGGGTGTCATTCCCCATAGTAAAGTCTAGGAAAAAGATGAGGCCAGACGGCAAGCTCATCGGTTGAACACTAACAAGATCGTTAGCAATCAAGGCGCCGAAAACACGGCGAACAATCGGAAATGCGACGGCTGCGAAGCCCTCAACATCACCACCTCCGGAGCCAGCCGTCGTTGCAGCTTCGCGAAGAAGCTCCTTGGCTTGGTTTTCCAGAAGTCGGGCCATACTATTACGAGTACTCTCGTTAGAAAGCCCTTCAAGAAGACCGGTGCGTTCCCACTTTTCAAGTAGGGCGGCGCCTTCTTTCTTCATATCGCGATTAACGATACCTTCAGTTAATTTATCTAAAATGGACATTTTTAACTCCTCCTTATTTTAGTTGTTTTTAAGTCCAGCGAGAATTCTCATTCTCTCAGTAAAAGGATCTACCTTTTGCTTTTCCTCTTTACGAGGAAGGAATGCTGAAGAACTGCGTGTTACAACTTCGTTCAGTGATTCTGGTCGCTTATTTTTTGAGAGACTGCCCACTGCACTCTGAAGAGTTTCAAAAACAATTTTTGCTTCTTCAACGGAAGACGCATTTGAAATAGTTTCGACAATTTTATTTTTTTGCCGCTCATTCAGGGAGACACCATTTAAAACACGATTTTGATACAATAATTTAGCACTAGCTAAAGTGCTTTCATCGAGCTTATTTTTAAGCTCGAATATGACTTGGGTATACTTATTAAGTTTTTTCTCTAATAAACTTACTTTTTTATTAATAGTTGTTTGCATTTTAACAAGCTTTTTGTTTTCATTTTTTAAGGACTCGTTATAACGAGCACCCTTCTTAAGATTTTTAAAATCTTCTGGTGTTACTTTGTCTTTTGGATCCGCCTCTGCGGCAAGTGGCTTTTTCTCTTCTTCTAATTCTTCTTCTTCTTTTTCTTCTTCTAAGCTTTCACTTTCGCTTTCTTCAGAGTCTTCAAGGAGCGAGTTTAAAACATCTTCATCAAGCTCCAATTCGCTCAAGACGGATGCCAACATTTCTTCATCTAGCTCAACAGATTCATCATCGTTTTCATTTACTAATGCGTCGATATCATCAGCGATTTGTTCGCGGCTGCCCATTTCGGCTGCCTCTAACCCGCCTTCTTCTATTTCTTCTGCCATCATTTCCTCAAGTTTATCGAGATCAATAGTCACCATTTCTTCCATGTCTGCTCGTTGGGCAGTAGGGAGATCGTCGACGAAGGTAGGTTCAGATTCATCTTCTTCTTCCATCATCATATCTGTTTCAACGGGGGCAATAAAATCTTCTTCGGCGCCTGGTATATCAGCGGGTTCCTCGTCTTGCTCAAGAATTACCTCGACGGCTTCCCTTATCTCGTCCTGGTACTTCTCTATAACTACCTCTTCGGCGTTCTTGACGGCAGCTTGTTTAAGCTCCTCCGCATCAACAATGGCTTGCTCTAACATAGAAGACATACTCTAACTCCTTAAATTTCATAATTATCTAAAAAAAATATACACCTTCAATAAATAGTCTAAATTAGCTTTAAATTCCCTTTTTTTGAAATAGAATAAAAACGAGGGCATGCGCCCTCGTCTAAAAACTATACCTCTTCGTCTAATTCAGGCATTGCTTCCATTAAAATTTTAAATCGCTTGCCGTTTTTATTATTTCGAAGAGTCAAGAAGTCGCTATCCTCTATCACCGTCCAATTTCCTAGATGGTTCTCTAGGTGAAGGTCGCCTGTGTGGACGTTCATAGCATAAATGTTTGACCAACGTAAATCGGCCGCTCCAATTGCATGGCCATCATTATCTTGACCTGGGGATATAGCGTTACCCGGGGTTTCGAAGCCAGCAATCAGCTGCTTGCCAAAGAAAATCGATTCGTTACCAACCTTAGTATTGAAAACCATATATTCGTTTTCATCGCCATCTTGAATGGTGAAGGAACCGGATGTTCCGTCGTTTTCCCCTAATGCACCAGACATGATTATACGAATTGCATGACTACTAGATAAGATGAAGGATCCGGTGCCGTAGTAAGAGCCAGTGGCAGAAAGTGTCGTGTCTCCCTCGTCACCAAACTTTAATACACCGCCCTCGCCGCCGTAATTTCCGGCGACGTTTTCAAAGGTTATATTTCCGTTTGTATCTGTGGTAACAATCTTGCCCTTTGTATTAGGCCCATACTCTCCAAGCTCATCGGCTTGATAAAGAGTTGCGTTGTTAATTCTAAGAGCAGAACCAGTTAGGCCACCCGTACCACTAACAGATAAGAAACTCGCGGCGCCGCCTTGGACGGTCCCCGCTCCGGAGATATTGGTTGCGCACTCTACCTCAACAAACTCACCTATGCCGCCAGCAATATCACTCGCGGCAGATATCGCTTGAGAGCATGTAAGATTTAAAAGACGACCAGATCTTTGAACATCAATTGCGAGACTATTGGCAATCGTAAGATTCTGACCGGCAATATTGCCTGCGCCAGAGAGCGAAGTCTTAGAAACTATACTATTAAACGTTGCGGCTCCGCCGTCAACGTCGCTCGCTGCAGATAGTGCCTGCGAAGCTGTAATATTTAATCCAGTAAACGACCGCTCTGCATCAACTGTGGTTGTGTTCCCAATCTTTAAAGTCTGTCCTGCTATCTCGCCTGCACCTGAGACGGTGGTTGCTGCAGTCACAGTAGTGTTAGCTGCGAAACTTTTGGCACTGACTGCTCCGGCGCCGGAAATGGTTGTGCCTGCTTCGATAGAAGTGTCAGCCTCTACTTTTTTGCACATTACTTCGCCTGAAGCGGTTAAATCTGTACTGGCCGTCACCGCAGTACAAGAGATTGAACCAGACATTTTGAGGCCCGGGATTGCACTTGCTGCGTTCACTCCTGGGTGGCTTATTATTACTTGGTCGAATGCAAGTAATTCGATGGCACCGGAAAGGCTGGTGCTTCCCATGTTTGCCCACGATCCGCCGCTGCTTTTAACCTGAATTGTTCCATCGTTGCTTCTGAGACCAAACCCCGAGGAGCCGGTTACAGCTGGTCCCCAGTTAACATAAGCACTGGCGGACATATTAATATTTCCTGTTACGTGAAGACCTGAGTCGACTCCTTCTTTATAATCCGGCATGTGATGCACCCCCTTGTTTTATAATGTTAGCGTGCGCTTAGACGTGTAATTGCTCGAAGCACTCAACTTTTGTTCAATTATAAATAGAATGTCGGCGCCGTTTAACCTATTTCTTCCATTAATAATTTGTAAGTTTTACCGGTCTTGTTGTTTTTAAGCGTAAGATACTCTGTATCTTCTATGAGAGTCCAGTCGCCCTTGTGATTTTTTAAGTGAAGATCGCCAGTGTGTATGTTCATAGCATGAACGTGGCTCCACTTTGTAGATGAGTCGCCCAGCGTATAAGCATTATTGCTCCCTGGTAAGACATTTCCAGTAACCGCCAGCCTAGTGCCATCAAAAAGAAGACCAGCTTCTGCGCTTATTGTTGTAGCGTTAACAGATGTAATAACGCGGTTGTCTGATGGGTTACTATATGTAGAAACCGCTGCGGATGGAAGGCCCGTTAGGTTTTGGCCGGAGCCCAGGAAAAAAGAAGCTGTAATTCCTTGGGAAGCTGAAAGTGCACCATCGACTGTGACACTCCCCGTAAACATTTGAAAGTCGTCGGACGAATCGCCGAACTTGTGGGAGCCGCTGGCATAAATTATACTGGAAGAAACAACTTGTACGTGGTATTCTTTTGCGTAAACGTTTCCGCTAACGTTTATACTGCCGGTGAATTGATGTGTATCAGTTGTATCTGTACCCGCTTTGGTACTTCCCGGTACTACTTTCCTACTTGGTATAAATCTACCCATGATAACCTCTTACTATAGCACTCAATTTTTCCCCCTAATCCGTAAGCCCAGAGCCTGTTAGTATATACATAGATCCGGTTGGAATGGTAGTCAATTCTGCAAAAAGCTCGTAGCCGTTAGTACCCACTTGATCGACACCATCTTTTGTGCACGAAACATATACTTCTTTGCATCTTACATTAAACGTAATATTTTCTCCATCACCAGCTAATGTAAGAAAGTGATGATTTGCTATTATATTTGGAGATATCGCTGACCCCGTTGAATTAAAATGTACTCTTAGCTCAGCGGATCCACTGCTTATTACCGTTACTGAGCGTGTAACATAAGGAAATTCAATTTTTTGCTCGGCGCCGGTTCCAATGGTAGAACCTGTTAGATACGGGTGTCCGGATATTTGATATGATCCTACGTTGCGCAGGCCTACCGCGGGTATAGAATTGTTCGAGTATATTCTATCTGCCATCTTTTCCCCTTCTGTCGTCTAAATTTTCTCTATTCTCTTTATTTAGTTTTTCTAATATTTTTTTCCGCTTTTTGGCTTTTTTTCGGCGTTTCACTGAAGGTTTTTCATAATATTTTCTTTCTAGTACTTCCTCTATAACTTTTTCTTTTTTCATCTTTTTTGCGAACCTCTTTATCATTTTCTCCACAGATTCGCCGTGGTGTCGAGGCTTTACTTCAATTCTAATTACCTTTCCCATTCTTTCCTCTAAATCATCTTGCGCCAATCTCTATTGGTTAGCGCCATTATTCCATTTATATCAACGCCCGCGTCATCTGGTTCTATTCCCGACAATGCCCCTGCTTGAGAACTTTCGCTTTGCTCGGAATCGGGGGCCGCGGAAAGAGGCTTTGTTCCTTCAAATATGTTTGATTTGAACCCTGTGGCGTCTAAAAGCTTTCTTTTCCTTTCTCTTTCGATCTTCCATTTCTCTTCCATGATTATTTTTTGTTCTTCTTTCACTTTGTTTTCTGCTACAATGTTCTTTCTTTTTTCTGTGTGCGTTGAGTTATTATTTAACAGCTGTGTTCCCTTTACCACCTCAAATATTATTTTTGAAAGGAGGCCTTCCTCTATCAACATTTCTTGTACGCATTCTTTGATTATTGGTTTAAGCTTCTGTTTCAGTTCTTTTTTCATATTAATAATTTTTATTTATTCAAAATTTCATTTAGGGCGCGATTAATCCTATCGCCCTTTGTAAATATTTCTTGCAAATTGTTTTCTTTACCCTCCATAATATAGGCGCCGGGCGCACTTGGTTCCGACACTGCGTCAAAACATATCAATTGCAGGTCGGATTGTACGTATTGCACACCATCTCTTGATTCTTTGAGTGAGCCTAGTGCACGGGAGGAAAACCCAAACTTGACGCCGCTGTCGAAAAGGCCCCTTAGTATGTCGCCTGATGGCGTGCTAAGTACTTTTACCGTCCCTATCACGCTTTTGCCATCCCACCATATTCGATTAATCATGTGCGAGGCGTTTTTAAGATTGATGACAGAATCGTCCGGATGGTCGCACTCACCTAGGGCCCGGCGATCATCAACCAGTTTTTGATAATTATTTATCTCTTTTCGTAAAACTTCTTCAGTATATACTCTATTATTACCGTTAACCGCATCTGCTTCTTGGAGTTTTGCAGGAAAGATTAGGGCACCATTCGTGACCATCTTTTTCTCATTTTCGGTTAAAAGGTCTTGGCACCCGCGCTCGTCGCACTTAAGCTCAAAAAACTCTCTTAATAATATTTTAGACATATTATATTCCCTTTTCCTCTAAAAAGCGGGCGCTACCCGCGTGGGTTGAGATCCGTTGCAGCACCGGCGTACTGGTTGTAGCTTCCATTTCCTATTCCACATAACAATCTCCCTCATCGCGATGGGTAATCTTAAACCCAAAATCGTTTATTAGTACACTTAACAAATAGCTTGTACCAGAGCTTAAACACCCTAAAATAAATGCGTTAGCTAAACTATACTCATATGTAAATAGTTCGGTCCATTTATTAATGCAGAACAAAAGTACGCCGACCCAAAATCCCATACACATCGGGCAATGGAATAATTTACCAAAGCCATAAAACCAAGTTTTAGAAGGTCGAACCTTATTAAAAATTGATCCAAAAATTATTATTTGTGTTAAGCCATAGGCCGTGAGAATAAAATATATTAGGCCCATTAGCTCCTCTTTTTTTCTTCCAGATAATAGCCCACTAATCCATAAGCTGAAGCGCCTCCGGGCCATTTGTTCGCTGAGCCTTGTCTTGGCCTGTGAGGAACTTTGCCTAGCTCGGTGGTCTCATCGTCTGGAGGATCGCTCAATTCTTTTTCTAACTCATCTTCAAATTTATCAATTCCTGCGTATAATCCTTTTTCGTTCTCAAAGAATTTAGCGATTGAATATATTGTTACCTGTGTGGAATCCACGCTTTCTTGTTGTTTTTGTTCTACCTCCAGTATCACCCCCTCTAGAGAGCCAAAAACATTCCCTGCGTGGACTGTGGATGGATCTACCACCCCGTTCTTAGACAAATAATCAAACAATCGTGACTGGGCCGCATATATGTGTGGTCCGTATTGCTCCTTCGAGAATGCTAAAACTTTACTTTTATTAGGAGAAACTACAACATCAAAATCCGGATGGTCGTATATCATGATTTCTCCGTTCATCGTCTTTCTTGCTTGCAAGGTGACTTTAGCTTGTGGTTTTGTTAGGGTAAAAGTAAGCTTCATTGCGATTGTAACTCTCTAGCTAAGCTCTGTATTTTTAACACTTGAACTAGTTTATTTTTGTCCACCGGGGTTTGGTTAAAATTATTCAGTAGGCTCTGTACTTCATGTAATTTCTCTTTTAAATTCCCGTCTTTCTTTATTTCCTCTATTATAAGCGAACTCTCCATTAAACCTTTCAGTCTTCCAATTTCTTCATTTAAATAAAATCTAAATTCTGTGCCACTGTCTGCAAAAGAGTTAATATATTTAGACAAGATTTCCCTTTGTTCTTCAAGCATATCTTTATAAGCCTCGTTAAAGCGGCCCACAAAACTTTTCATTACCAAGTTTGGTACACTATGAGAATTTTTAATTTTTTCATTATCCGATATTAAAGTCTGCAAAATTCTATTTTCTAGGAGCACTTTGGATTTAGGTGTTAAATTGCTTGAGAATATTTGTGCAATCGTCGCCAAATCTTTATAGTTGGGAACAAAGTTAGAAAAAACGTCCTTTGAAATCAGCTTGTTTATTCTTGATATGGTGTCGCTTTGCTCTTTAAACAGTTCCTTTTGATCGAGTTTTGAGTGTTGTCGGAGTGTTTCTGTTAAAAGTTTCTCAGCTAATTTTTCAGATAATTGGCTGGTTTCAAGAAGTGTTTTATATAAATTTAATTCCTTTCTTAACACGGTGCCCTTTCTAAAAAATTCTTTCAGTATAGAAATGGCAATGTTACGCTTCCCTTTATCTTCAGCTATAGATTGCTTAACCACTTCACGAACCAGTAGTTCATAAATTATTGCTGTGTTTCTTTTTTTATTGTGTTTAGGCATTATATCTGCTCCAAATTATCAAATAGTTTTTTTACTTCTTCTTTAACTTCGAATATTGTTCTTTCTTCTTCTTCATAACTAGTCTTTTTATTCTCAAAGATACCTTTTCCAAGGCCCAGTAGTTCGCGAGCGCCCGGTGATAGGTTCATTCGTATTTGTCGGGAGGGCATTCTCGCAGTTTCATGAGATGACATTGCAACGTACTGGCGTTTTCGGGCGCCCATATCACGCTTATCGTCTTTGACCGGATTATAGGCTTTTGCTTTTGATTTATTTGTTGTAGTCTGGCCCGTGTCACGGTTAATATATTTAACGGTGTCATCCCTTTTACCCGCCGTGGGGGCGCCGCTGTCAGGCATCGCTAATAGCGCGCTTTCGTCGGTGTCCGGGCCCGCCTCTCCTGGGGAGGCTTCAGGGGTTGCGCCACCTTCAAGTGCCTGATCGTCCGGAAGGGCGCCTTCTTCAGGCGTCATATCAAATTCGCTGCCGCCAGCTGGTGCAAATGCTCCTTCTGTTGGGGCGGCGGCTCCCTCAAGCTGCTGCGCCATTTGCATGTCAAAGAAAATTTCTCTCTGGTTGCGTAAAAACTCTTCATCTGACATATCGAACAGGTGGTTGGCAATCCACCTCTTACTAAAAAATCCGTCGGTGGCGGCGCCAGCTACGTCAAATTTCGTTCTCCAGTTCTCAAGTTCCTGCATTTCAGATATTTTCGATGGATTGTTTAACTTAAGTTTAAAGGAAAGCAAATCATCATTTCTAAATCCTAAAACATAAAGGTGGATTATAGCTAGTTTTTCTAATTCTGTGATTAATGATCTCTGTAATCTTTGGACTGTTCGTGCAAAGCGAATGTCTTTTTGAGCCAACGCACCTTTGTCTTCTTCCGAGCCTTCGCCCCTCACCATATAAGAAATAGGTATTTTAAGAGCCGCAAACATTTTGTCTCGTAAGTATTTAACATCGTCAATATCTCCGGTAAAAGTACCGCCTGGTAGTGATTCAATAGTTGTGCCGACTCCTCCGCGTATTGGGATAAAATAATCTTCTTCAACCGACATCGGGTTATAGCGCAAATCTACACGGCCGGTATCGGGATCAACTATTTGGTTGCGTTTCATTGATGTTATAAACTTCTGCATAAACTGTTCTACATCTTGAGGCGGAATGTTTCCAACGTCCACTTTGAAAACTCTTCTCTCCGGAGAGCGTACAATCCTGTAAGCCATCATTGCGTCTTCTAGTAGCGTTAATTGTCTCCATATACGTCTTGCGGGATCTAAAACCGATGTTCCATATGGCGCAAATTTATCGTTGCCCAATATTCTAAAATGCGAAACTTGCCAATTCTCGAATGTAACGCCCGCTGAATTCCACTGAAACTGGATGTAATTGGGGTTATCCTTGTCCTGACCTTCAATCCTTTCTATCTCTCTTGTTGGAAGGCCTATTACGTTGCTTATGCCTGTTTCTGAATCAATATCTAAATACAAATAGAAATCGCCATATTTACACATGGTTCGCGCCCAACCAAATAAATTGAATTCTATGTTTAATATTTTGTAAAACAAGGATTCCAACAATTGTTTGATTTCCTCGTCTGGGCATTGTATTTTTATCATCCTGTTATACACGTTAAACGTGGTCATCTCGTCAGCATAAATATCTAAAGCAGAAGCCAACTCCGGGGTGTACTCCATTTGATCGAAGTCCGCACACCTTTGCAGCCTGCTTTGAGAGTCCATAGAAGACGCAGAATAATTATCCAGAGGATTGTATCCAGACCTCTCAAACTTTTGACCGGCCACGTCTCTAAAGGTTCTAGCGTATTTGTCTAGTTTGCGGCGCCTTAATTGCCTGGTGTTTTGAGAGCGGTAGTTAATAATTGGACCAGAAAAAAGCCGTGTTAATCTTTTAAACAGGGGGGAGTCTGGATTTCTTGTGTTGTTGCCTTCGGCCATGTTTTACCCTTTTAAGACCCATAGATGGTCTTTTAGTCTATTCCTCTCATCATTAGCATTCTCCATGGTGGATGGTTTATGCATTCCCGGGATTCGTGTATCTAGTTTAGTATTATTTGTAATTATAGCATCTAAAAAAGCTTTTTTGTATGCTATATCTCTTTGGTTTTCAATAATTGCGGTATCCCTCACCCAACAACCGATGGCTGCAGCCATTATCAAATCGTCATTATATCCTCTTTGCGCCTCGGGACGACCAGATTTCCATATGAAAGTATCTAATTCGTTTATCATTCTAGTAGAATAAATAGTTAGCATTTTATTTCTTATGAACTCTTCAAACTTGGCTATAATCAGTGGTCTTGTTTTGTGCGATGTAGTAAATCCCGGGACGACACTTGAGTTCCCTTCTGCTACATATTGTTCTACGTACTCATGAGTACCCTTTTTAGAGAAATATATGTTTTCGTATTCTTTTTCTTTCAATTTTTCTAGTACATGATAACCAACGGAGTTGTTTTCCACAACAACCATGGCCGCGTTATATTCTCTTCCGCTGCTTAAAATAACCTCCGAAAATAAATCCGGCGTGGGCTTGCCTTTGTATTCACACACGATTTCCAAAGTTCTCAATTTAATAACATGAAACGTGCTATAATCTTGACCGTCGCCCCTTGAAACGTCTGCCGCAAGTAAATAAGACTCGCCTGGCTGAGCCTCTTCCCATATCCATACATTTCTATCAAAGCCAACTTTATATTTTGGCTCCTTAACCAAAGATTTTAATCTAAGAATATCCTCCGGATGTATAACAGTATCACCAGAAGTATTAAAATTGCACTCATATTCTTGAGCAATCTGTCGCTTACTCATGTTTTTTGTTTCGATTTCAAACCATTTCTGATCTCTGTCCGGGTGCATATCCCATTTAAGTTTAATGGGATAAAAATCGTTTTGGTTAGACTCCGCATTCGTGTAGGCCTCGTGAAACCAATCGCCGACGCCGTTCGGCGTAGATATCGCGATACATCTCCCACCAGTTGAAATAGTGGGATACAGGCCCGTCCACAACTCTGACAGGTTTTCAATGTGTGCCGCTTCATCTATAACAAGTAGCGACAATGCTTCTGAGCGGCCTGCGTCGCCGCTAGTGGATGATGCCTTCACTTGACTGCCATTGTTTAATTCGATACTATTTTTGTTATCAACAATCAGTTCCGATATCGATATCCACTTAGGTAAGTTCTTGATTATTGTCTTTACTTTCCTAACTAAATTGGCAGCAGTACTCAGTTTTGTTGCGACTATTAATACATTTTTGTCTCGATGAAACATAATAAGCCAAGCAACATATGCAGCGGTAATCGTTGATATACCTAACTGTCTGGCTTTTAAACAAATTAAAAATCTGTGAAGAGCTAAGGATTCCACCAGTTCATCTTGAAAATCATACGTTTTAAATGGGATTAGTCCCTTCCCGGGGTGAGGAATTTTACAATAGTTATTAATAAAATAAACTGGGTCTTTACCACATTTTATTATTTCTTTGACAATTTGCTTTTTTGTAAGCTTGTAAGACATGTGATGTCATTCACTTTTTTTGCGCTTGTCGTTTTTTGGCCTTTTCCCTGCTGCGTCTAGACCAAGAAAATCTCTGAAGGTTTTTTCTAGTCTGTCCTCTGAAGGGAGTCCGACCTCAATAACATCTTTTAGACCATTAACTGTATATACCTTTTGACACTCTACCCACGTTCTAATTTTAGACATATTCTGCAGTAAAATATGTGCGGGGCCATCGTCTTTAACAGAAAGTGCTTCTCCCGTGACTGCTTTATATTCTTTCTTTAAAAACTTTATAATGTCAGCGTACGTTTGTTCGATCTCTTGATCTAACTTAGTATTGTGTACGTCTTTAATGGGCAGTTCGGATTGATAAGAAACAATCATTTTGGTGCCACTCATCTTAACGCTAAAGCCGTCCATTACCCTTGAGTCAACAATTGGGTTTCCAAGCTCTCTTTTCAAACCAACTGTGCGCGCCTTGCCATCGCTATTATAGTCCTCTTTATGTGAACCATCATAAGCATTTGCTGCCGCTTGATTAATACCTTTTACTATATCATATACTGTTGCCATTTAATCTTGCTCCTTAGTTATCATCTGGTCTCCACCCTTTTAGCCACCGTTCTTCTCGTCCTTCTATCCACGCGTTATGACAAGAATAACAACAATCAAACTTATTCATATAAACGTCGTCTTTCTTGCTAAAAGAAAAAATCTCACAAACGGGGCATTTTCTTTTGCTTTTCTTAGTAATTAGATTTTTAGAAACTAAAAAACCATCATTTTCTATTTTCTCTGTTTTTTCTTCAAGCCTTTTGTTTTTTGAATAAAATTCTTTTAATTGTATTAAATACTCTTTTTCTTTTTCGTCATCCCATCGCGACTTAGGATTTATAATTGATTCTGGGCCAAATTTCTTTGCCATGGCTTTTTCGATGGCTGCTATTTTATTTAAATCTTTTGGCACTTTTAGTCGCTTTCGTCCCTATAGTTAGCTTTATGGCCCCACTTCGTTGCTAAATACTTTTCTACCGATCTAATCTGTGCTTCAGTTAACCCACCGCTGGTGCCGGAAGACGTAAACACTATAATTTCACCAATCTTGCCACTGAAGAAATCAACTGGGCTGCCATCATTGGTTCCATCGGCGGCGCCTATAGTGGCTTGGACATATGCTGTGTGGGGGTTGGGAACACTAGAGGCGTTGAGGCCCTCGTTTAGGCCATCGCCGCGAAGAAGACTACCATTTGATTTTATTATCCCAACTAATATAAAAAGATCCTCGTCATTAAAAGTGTCGCTAGACTTTAATGTTATCCCTGTACTTGATATTGACTTGATTCCAAATTTTCCAGATTCAGTATACATGCCTTGGCCGTAGCTTTCCAAATATCCATCAGTCGATGAACCAACACCGATGATGTGGCCGTCATCGGCGTCGTCAAACTGGGTTACTACAAAATATGCCACATACTGTGCTTCAAAATCATCCTCATCTGCATTGTTGGTGGCGCTGCCTATGTACATCATATTATCTGAGCCGTTAAAATCGATACATGGAAACCCATTTATTCCATTGGAGATATATGTTGGTTTTTCTGTTCCATTTGATTGCGCTGCATCCCGGTGGAGGCCCGACTTATCTTCCCAAGTTGCAACCAAATTGCTACCATCCTTTGTTATTGTATCAATGTCTACAGCATCATACCAGTAAGAAAGCTTGGCGCTATGAATACCATCAAACAACGACGCCCCATTATCTTGCAAGGTGTTGGCAGAACCAGAAATATACGCACCAGTTACTACAGTGTTAGAAGTTAGGTATACATAGGTCCCGTCACTGACCCCTTCCAGAATATTAATGCCGCCTGCTCCAGATACCATTGATGGCGGCAAACCGTTGGGATATTGAAATTTGTCACCAAACCAAAGATCACTACCGGAAGTGCCTTGTTTTACGATCCAGCGATAAGTAGCGCCTTCTTTTAAATTGGTTGGGTTTGCTAGCGTGCTTAGTTCTGACCCAGTTAAAGTTACTGTAAAATTATTTCCTTCACGACCGTCAGAATTGTATGTTTCGCCCACTAGTGCGCAAGAATCAACTTCCGAATAATAAGTTCCCGAAATATATAGGCTTCCGCTAATGCTGACCTTACCGGTTGTTGGATTTGGCTGTATTGGCATGTTTCTGTCTCCTGTTTCTTAATATAAGTAGATTTTTTTATATTCTTTGTCTGAAAAAATATATTTTATCTACACTCCTATAACTTTTGAGATGTCAGCGCTGGCAACGGTTAGTACTTTTTCAATGTCATCTTCGTCAACACCAATAACAATATTCCCATAGCCCGTAGCAATAAGTTCTAAAGCTCCAATGTCAGGGGGTGCTCCGCGGGTGGTACCCGTTAAATCAAGAGTTATACCATATGCTGCTACGCCAGCACCGGCCGCTGGTGACGAGCTATTTAAGGGTGTATAATTTTGAGTATCTACAGTCGCGTTTCCGGCGAGCGCCGGATCGGCCCAGCCCGGTTTAGAGCCGCTAATAAATATAGGATCACCCGTAACTTCACCCGTACCCGCTGTTCTTGGCGTTCCATCCCAACTGTCCGAGCTAAATTCGATAAAGGGATCACCACTAACTTTGACTAAATTATAAGTGCTATCGTAAGCATTTATTCCATCTCCAGTACCTGATATTATACAATTTCTAACTGTATGTACTTGGTTAATCAAATTGTAGTTTCGGTTACTGGAATTTTCGTACGCGCTTCCTACAATAGTACAAAAACTGGCGGTAACCTTGGGATAAGTAATAGATGAAACAATAACGGGGTACCCAACCGCATTTGTTGCAAGAAAACTGTTGTTTATCCAAACATTTCCAGAATGAACATTGAGAGTACGGTGTGACGTTGCAACAATTTTACATCGATGTATCTCGGTGCCGCCGCCGCCGCCAATATGTTGGGGGCCGCCAAAAAGATACCCCACACAGCCGCTAAGTATAAAATTTAAACCAGCTGTGGTAAATCCATCGATAAGTTGATCGTCGTAATTGCGGAATGTGAGACCTTGAAAAACGCAACCGCTTACATATGTTTGAAAGGCGTGGTCTTCGTTCCCGCTATCTCCATCTAGTATTGGTTTGTTGGTTCCAGTGGCACGGACGGTGACTGCATTGCTTAATATTTCTATGTCACCCTCATCATATTGACCAGAGTCGATAATTTCAACAATATTGTCTGCTGAGCTTCGGGCGACGCCGACAGCGTTATCGATAGTTAATTTAGGCGCAGCTATATCGGTGCCTGCGTTTGAATCATTTCCAGATTTTGCAACATAATATATTGCCATAATATCTTACCCCGGTTTTAAGCTATTTCTACCCACGATTTATCCGGATCCAAATAAAGAAGCATATCAGAAGTGCGAGTGTTATCCAGGTCTATACAATAACCTACGATTCTAACAATTTCTCCACTACCGGCCGGAGGGTTCATGTCAAACTCACCCGCTGTATCATCACACACGTACACTGGGAGCCCTTCGTTTGGTGTCCCGTCCACTAAGGTAGAGTCAATTCGAATAAATCCTTTTAATAGCATGCCAACGGCGCTAGCTGTACCAGTACCTAAAGCGACCGCCAACAGTTCTTTGGCACCGGTGGTAGCATTGTTTGCCCGGGCCGCAGTCCAACCACCGGATGTATCAAGGTAATATAAATTACCGGCGGTGACGGAAGTGTCTCCGAATTTTAAGGTTTCACCGACGCCTTGATTGGAGGCTAACTGAGTTGTAAAGGGGGGAAAAGAAAAATTTCTAGTAAATTCGCCGCCGTCGTCAGTGATCAAACTTTTTATGACCGCTTCTATTAAAGCTCTATTGTTTATGCCATTGGCCATTTATATAACCCCTAAATAAATAGTGGACTAATCTACATTATTAACTGCATATACGACACCTATGGTCAAAAGAATACCCACAACAACACCACCAGATGCCCACCAGTGAGAGTAATCTGATTGATTGGCTGCAATACCACTCAAGCGTTCGATTTCTGTGTCTTTGAATCCCATTATAACACTATGTCTTTCTTGAAGGGATAGGTGTGAGGCCTTCTGTGTTTCTATCACTAGATTTAAATTCGCGGCCTGCTTGGCTAATTCATATTTTAGCCTAAGTTCCCATTGTTTTTCCGAGTAATCTTTATTTGTTAATAATTTTGCCGCGGCAATCGTGTTTAATAAAACTCCCGTGTATGGTGCCTTTTGGCCATAATTGATCCCTGTTATCTTTCCTTGCGGAGGCAGCAGGGGTACATCAGCTAGCACAAATGTTGGCAAAAAAATTATACACAAGCATAGAATTGAAGCTACTGTTTTATTCCACATATTCTAATCCATATTTTTCTGCCAATAGTTTCGCTAACTCAGCAGGCTTTTCATTGTACTCTTCCACGAGTTTTTTAACTTCCTCTTTCTTCTTTGAGTCCAACTCTAAATTATCTTTTTCGTACTTTTCTTCAAGCTCTTTTAATATAGTACCATATTTTTCTAAAATTTTATTCTTTTTTTCGACTTCTTTTCCGTGAATCTCATTTATAGCGTCAATTTGTTTCCTATAACTATCACTACGAATTTGCAATACTTCAAGAGCTTTGTCTTTTCGTCGAAAAAAGAGCCATAATATCAAAGTATAAATAAGCACAGCAGGCACATACCAATTGTGTTTAATCCATGTCCAAGATTTTTTTAGGGCGGTCTTTGCTGTAAGAAAACTTAACATAATAAATTACTAGCTTGGGCCATGCTTCCATCGTGTGGCAATGTCTGCTAGACCTTCGATGCCTATATATGCCAAGGAAATAGCAACCCAGTCAGACGACTGTAAGGGTACCGCGTCCAAGAACATTAAACCGGTGGCAGTCAGCCACACCATTAATTTTCTGGATAGAATCTTATTTAACGACTTGTCTAGTGCTTGTCTCATTGTCATATTGGCTCCTACGAATATATCTAATAATTATGTGTGGTCGGAAGTTTTATCGACGACTTCAGAAGGGTTGCCGCCGCTCGAAACAGCATAGGGCGCCTGCCCTTCTACTCTTCTTAAAGTGGGGACGCCCGGTACGCTCAACAGCATTGGAACTTGATGAGAGTGTTCTTCGCTTGAATCGCTGGGGCTAACCTCAATATACTGATCAGGCAATCCTATCAAATCCGATATTACAAAGGCTTCCGAAAAATTACTCATACAAGTAATTAGTATGTTTTTTATAAAAACTACACTTCCAATACATGTGCAAATTTATCTTTTTTGTCTATTGTTACCTGCATGTCAACGCAGTCTTTAAGAGAGTCCAAATGTGAAACCAGCAATACTACTTTAAAGTAAGATTTTACTATCTCTAGTATGCGAACAAAGCCGTCCATGTTATCGGCGTCTAGCGCTGTACCGGGTTCGTCTAAAATAAATATGTTAGATTTTGGTAGACTAGAGACCGATAAAATAGCCAACCTGATGGCCATGGCCGTAATCGTTTTTTCGGCGCCGGAGCCCATACCGATTGGGCGTGGCTCGTGGGTTGGATGCTTAATAAGCACTCTTAAATGCCTTCCATCATTCTCGAAGAAAGCTTCAAAATTAACAACGTTAGCTAATACTTTTGCAATTTCATTATTAATAACAGGAAGCTTCTTTTTAATGATGTCGTATGATATCCCGTTGCTATGCATACACTGCATAAATAAGTCGTACGAGGCATATTCTTCGCGAAGGTCTGCCAATTCTTGTTTTTGTTCTTTGAGTGAGGAAAGCTTTTGTTCCAGCGATCCGTGCTCCTTATAAAACTCCATTAAGGCATCTTGGCATTTTTGTAATTCTTTTTCTTTTCCAGAATAAGATTTTCTCTCCCTTGTTAATTGTTTAATAAAAGTACCCTTATTCTCAATTATATCTTTGTTGTCATAATAAATATGTTTTTGTTCTTCCAGGGTCACTATCTCTTTTTCAGAAGAGGACAACATAACATCGTTTTTTTCTATCATAAGATTTAAATTACGAATGTCTAATTGTAAATTATCTTTTTTTATTAGGAGTTGGTCATACTTTTGTAAATGCTCATCAACTCGCTCTATATCCATTTCTTTTATTTCAGTTGATGTTTTCTCAAAACTATTATTTAACATTGTCATGTCAGAAGATAAGCTGATCAATTCCTTTGAGGCGCCATGTGCATCGCAGATAAATTTACAATTAAGAAACTGATTCCCACAGGGCACTTCTTTTAGCAATTGGACCTTTTTCTTTTTGTTCTCCTCTTCTTTTTCTAGGGCTTGTAGTTCTTTGGTAAGTTCTTGAAGTTCTGTTAACTTTTTTGTTGCTTTTTCCTTGTTTCCTCGCAATGACTCCAAATCAAAATCGTTAATAAAAAGAATAATTTTACTAGTAAGTTCCTCTTTCTCTACCACCTTTTCTCTTAAATCAATTAAATTTACAACAATGTCAGCGCAGTATTCTTCTTTTTGGCTAATTTGATCGGAAATGTGTTTGATATCTATAACTTCAGCGGGGATTGAATCAATGGATTTTTGAATTTTATCTATGATTTTTTGGGTTTTTGACAATTCTTTCTTAAGCGCTGCGCAGCCGTCATGATGTTCTTTTGTTTGATTTTCATTCAGAATTATTTCTTTTTCTGCTAAGAACATATCATCATCAAATTCTTTCCCATCCAAACGTCGCAGAGCCCCTCGCAAGTCCGTTGCGTCTTCTTTAGCCATTTTAAATTTCTTTTCAAACATTTCAAGATCAAGGAACTTGGCAAGAATTTCTTTACGTCTAGTAGAACCTTCACTTATAAATTGTAATGAACCAAGCTGAGAAGACATAGAAGTTAGTAAAAAATCCTCTAGCGTTCCAAAATGCTTTCTTACAATTTTATCCGTTTCGTTTCTTGTTAGCCCATTTAAACTAGTAGTGTCGCCTGTTGCCCTATCATAACATTCAAAATTTAAATCAGTCTTGGCCTCCAGTGTTTCTTCGCCCTTAAGCTTTTTAACATATTTTTCAGACTTTCTTTCGATAGTATAAAGCTTGCTTCCTATAGAAATTTTAACTTTGCCTTGCGCGTTTTCTTTGTTTTGGTTGATGATATTGAGATTTTTTCTTTCATTTTTGCTAGTAGAATTAAAAAGAGTATAAAGCATACTGTCAATAATACTAGATTTTCCGCTGAAGTTCTTGCCAAAAATCCCGACGATCCCATTGAGCTTGCTAAAGCTGATCTTGTTTCCGTCTCCATAATTAAACAAATTCTCCCATTCTAGCGATTCTAGTTTCCAATTAACATTTCTGCCGACTTCTTCTAAGCCTTCAGCAACAACATTATATTTAGAGTTTAGCTTTAAGACGCGCTTTAATAAGCTTTCTTCGGCTTGATAATCTTTCAGATATTCTCTTATTAATTCCTCTTGTATTACGGGGTCTCTCAAGTTATCAATAGCCAAGCCATCAGCATATTCCTCTATATTACCGCGCGTCCCGGCGGCGCGATTTAAAAAGGTTACACTCTCTGGCTTGAATCTATATTTGGCAATTTCTACCGCCTTTTTCATTACGTCTAGAGAAAGATTGTTGTTGGATACAAGACGTAAGCGGGAGCCAGCTGGTGGAGTTTCATTTTTACTTGGTAGGAGACCTTTTGGTGTTAGTTCAATAGTGATAAAAGGTTTGGGGTTTTCCAAAAGAACATGCTTACATTTAAAAGAGTCTTTATCCTCGATATCCCAGACCAAAAAGCCTTTATCATTTGTCTCGCCATGGTTTTGTTGGATTGTTGATCCGGCGTATCGTATTCGACCTTTGTAATCTAATGTTTGGTTCGTCTTATGAATGTCTCCCAGGAATCCAAAATCATGATCTTTAAATATCCCAATTTCGTCTTCGCCGTGTTCCATAATCCAGCCAAGGTCAGTTTTACTATTAGAAATGGAACCATGATATAGCGCAATGTTGACTTTTCCGAGGTCAGTAGGTGCACTCCAGTTATCACGATCAAATACACTAAGAACATTAATAACAAATCTATCATCTAATCTCACCTCCCCCGAGTTCTTAAGAAGATACAAAGAGGGCTTGTTAAGAGCCTGCACAATGGGTGTTATTGCATCTTGGCGACTGCTATTTTTCAGGTTACCGTCATGGTTACCAAGAATTATATAAGTAGGTGCTATGTCAGAAAGAGTCGAAAGAAACTCGGTGCACAACTCTACAAATTCCGGAGATAGCTGAGTTTTTGTATGTGCTATATCACCGCAATGAATAATACAATCCACTTTTTCCTTACGAAGAGAATTATATAATTTTTTAAAAACTTCGCGGTATTCGTAGTGATATTTTAAATTTTTTATATGCGTGTCCGCAATATGTGCAAACTTCATTTTCAGTTATACTCCGTTTATCTGCAAGATATTTTTATGATATTATCAAAATCCATAAGAAGTGCTTCTGATTGTAGCGTTTCTATCTCTACTTTCGTGCTGTCGCCAATATCAGATATTTTTGAGGTGTCCATTTTATAAACTTCTAACCCATATTCTATCATGTTTTTTATTAGAAGTAAAGATTTTTCTTCTACGTCATAATCTAGGGCGATATAAACTTTTGGTTGTTTATCAATCAGTTTGGCAAAAAGCTCTGATTTCGTGTTCAGCGTAGATCCGAGGATTGGAATAGAGTTTGGCGCGTTAATCGCGTCAAAGATGCCTTCAACCAGGATAACGGGACGTTCCCAATTAATAAGCAGATCATTAAAAATTAAATCTCTTGTGGCGGCCGGGTTTTTATATTTTAATTTGCTACCAATATACGAGCGCGCAACAAAATAATTGCAATATCCTTCTTCATTAAAAGACGGAATAATTATTCTATTTCGATATTCACCTTCATGACAAAAACCCATCCTAAAATAACGAACTTGTTGAATGTTTATCCGCCTTTTCCCTAGATACCTTAAGGCGCTATGAGCCTCCAAAGGTAAGTTTTTGTTTGCTAAAGATATAAATTCTTCTGGGAGCTTCAATCTTGGGGTTTCTGCTTTACTCTCATTTGTAAACAAGCTCGTAATAGCGGCGTTAGACATGTCAACTGTGCCAGTCAACACATCCCACTGTCGAAGCAGAGGCTCGCTCCCAAAACGTTTGATTAAGCTTCTTATGTTTTTGCCTTTGCTATCGCAAACCCAGCACTTAAAAACATTTAAATGTAAATTAATTGAAAGCTTTCTTTTGTGATGGGCGCAAAAAGGACATTTAAACAGATATTCGCTTTTAGATTTATAATAGTGACCAAAAATTTCTTTAAGTATTTGAATTTTTTCTTTCATCTAGCTCTACTAATGCAGCCTTCGCAATTACCATCGCGTCAGCAATATCAAAATATTTTGGCTTTGGATTGCCAAACTTAGTATATTCTACATCAAAAGTAGGTACATTGTCAAGTAACCATTTTATTACTTCTTTTTTTGCCTTTTGGCCTCGGGAGATTTTTATGCCCAATAGCTTTCTTGCACGTGCGCTAGTCAAGTACGCAGGTTCTTTTTTAAAAGCTTCATTAGCGATCCACGATATTATACCATTAAACCTCTGCAATATCGCCATTGTTTTTGCAGTAGAACCCCCCGATTTAAAAAACATGAATGGCTTTTCTATATAAACTTTTTCTATTGGGTATTGGGCCTTTATCCGACACAACTCCTCCTGAATGAAAGCTGCTTTCTCAAACTCTGACATAAACTTGTTTTTGTTACGTAAGTCCCAGGCTCCAGAACGAATCACTTCGCCGTCCGCATCAACTATGCAAAAGCCTGTGATGCTTGTACTAATATCTAATCCTAATATCATAATTTTTATATATCTAGCTTTAACTTAAATGTGAAGTCTCTTAAATTTGTTTTCCTAATCGGCGTTGCCATTTTAGCTATAGCAATGAGGTTTTTATTTTTATCATATATGCCCACTTTACTTATATACGTTTGATGTTTAAAGGGGTCTTCTTGTTGAAAAAAAGAGCTACTCACAGTATTATATATTTCAACCTTATCTTTTTCTTTGTAATGGTTTGTACCAGTGATTGGTAATTGCGAAGTATACGAATCATGATCCAAAAAAGTTGTATTTGTTGAATAATTCATCTTTGACCGCGGCGCAGTTGCAAACATTGTTAAAGTTTCAATATAATTAACTCCATCAAAATCTAAAGAGAAACTAGCAGAAGGGGTCATATCCGCGCCACCGTCGTTTGCGCCTGCTGCAAAGTCAATCCATTGGCCATGGCGCGTATGTGGGCCAAAATCCATGCTCTCTCTGGTCAAGTTCCAACTACCGGTTAAAACTATTACTCCCTCTTTATAGAGAACTACACCTGCAACGTCTCCGTCGCGCGCACTGCTCTCTGTACCACTGACCTGTATTAGTTCGCCATTAAAGTATTTGTCGGTCGCCTCGGCAACCAATGTTCCAGAAATATAAAATTTTAAATGTACGGATCCAGACTTAATCGCGCTTCCATAAAAAATAGATGGTACATAAAGTAACGACAACTCTTGAGCCGCTTTATTTCCCATGGAAGAAGAAAATTGGTAATGTGGGCTCGTAGGAGTATAATGGTTTAGAGTATTTTTAAGTGCAAGAATATGAGAGCCTGTTGAACTATTTGTGCCATGATCAGCAGCAAAGCGTTCCCTTATTAGAGAAGCAGACATCGGATAAGAACCAGTTATAATATCACCGTACTCAAAAGTACTGAAGTAATCTTTCACCGAGACATTTCCAACTGCTTCGAAGCTTCCCTCTTTTGTTACAAAAGGATAAATTAGAGAGTCTGCTGGTCTATCGACATTTAATTCAAACAGATTCACGCAGCCGGTAGGAACATGACCAACATTTGTTGCATGCACGCCAGGATGGTTGTTGGCGTCATTTAAATACACAAAATTATTGTGGATATCAAATTTAACATGTGGATATGTTTCGATTGTATTGTGAAACACATCTTCCTTTTTAAATTTATAGTAGGGCATTTTTTAATAATCTAATCTGACTCTTAATGTTAATTCATTAGAAGGAGTCTTTTTGAGCGGTTCAGAGAGCTTTGCAACCGCAAGCAATTCATTATCCGGAGAATATAAACCCACAGAGGTTATATACGCTACTGGATCAGCCATTGGGTTTTCGCCCTTAACCACTATTTCAGAACTACTAACGTATGTTGGGTTAGCAGAATAGTTATACTCTGTGTTGTGTGCTCTGCAGAAATATATCGTAGAGTTCAGTTCTGTTGTGTTGTTAAATTGTATATTATCAATTGTATAGCGAAGTGCATCGGCGCATTGCTTGATTGAGCCAGTTCTGAACATATTTATCACGGAACTAGTCATATTATGCGGCGCTGCATTATCTGGTACACCAAACTTAGGAACGTTGATATCCTTGAGTTCGGCCGCGGCGAGTGCTGATGACGTGCCGTAAAGACTAGCAGTAATTACGGCTAGCCCTGCTTGATAAAAAAGAAGCCCCTTCGGAGGGTTATCCACTTCGCCTACTCTTGCAGATGAAGTATATAACAATCCATATTCTCCGGCCGGGCTATTTGATTTGTAGGTTGTTTGGGCACCATAATCTCCAAGGACAACTGTTAAACCTTTGGCGTGGGGCGCGGGTATTATGCCCGGGCGAGTTCCAGCGGCGACGGAGCCCGAACTTCCTGTAAAAACAGTCATTCTAAAGGAATTTTTCTTAATTTCATCTTTAACGAGAAGCCGCGCAAAACTAACGAAGAAGGCCTCTCGCATGTCAGTTTCTTCATCTTCGTCGTCGGCGCCGGATCTATCGAAAGGTTTGATATTCCCTGACACATCCAAATTATTTAACAAAAGAGTCATCTGATTATAGATGTTAATCTTTTTAGCCTGCTGGGTGCGAAGTATCCCGTCTGCTTCTAAATTGCCTGATAATGCAGAACCGCTGGCATAGCCAACTGTAATATCGAAAATTTGGTTGGCGGAAGAACTTAGATACGGATAATCGTATACACTCTCAAACATACCATGAGAATAGTCTTTGATATTGTCTGGTGTCAATTCCCCTCCCGTTTGATATGTCCCTGAAACTATAGTACCTGTAACGGGAATAGCTTCGTGTAACAACGTTCTTGTAATCGCGATGTCTTCCGGTAGAAAGTTTTTGAATGATGATGCCATGTATTTCTCCTAAACTTTTCTCACAAACCTGATTGGTATGTCCATTCTATAGCCGGTTGTTACGCCGGTTATTCTTATTACGGCGTCCAATGTATAATAACTATCCGCAGCGCCATATGGTCCGGACCCCATAGTAGTTCCCAAGGTTGTGAATAAATAAGTGCTCGTCCTTAAATTGTCCGATGCTCTAATGCCAAATTGAAGCTTTGTGCCCCTAGGGCCGGGAAGTACCTCTGCACCCGTAGTCTTGCCCCCCACGCCAACAATGTTACCATTTGTAGCCAGCGGGCCGTCTTTGCACTTTTGTACGTACGTACCGACGCCGAAGGTTACATAATAGGATGCAACCTGATCGTCATCAATGAAAGAGGGTGTTCCGGGTGTTCCATTGGATTGTATGTCATATATAGTTCCAAATCGGTTGTCTATTTCTATTAGATATTGTTGTTCTTCTAACTCCGAGCTTATATGGTTAACGGCGCTTAATTTAGTTGAATTTAGTCCCTGATCGGTTCTTATCTGGTTTAGCGAGGAATCACTCAAATATTTGCTCCCATCGATAAAGACTTGTGCCGTTGTAACGGCTTCAAGGGATTCAACAGTGTCATTGTCGACGGCAACGTAAAAGCTACCAGAGCCTCCCAAAAGGTCTTTGTTTAATGCTCTCGCGGTGTTATCTGCAACAGTATTTAATACAATTTCTGGTAGATAAAGCAAATTGTTGTTTGTTAAGCTCATGAGCTTGTACTTCACCGATGAACGATTGTTTGTAAAGGCTTCTAGGATGGGCGTCTGGAGTATTTCTAGATCAAAATAGGCGCTGCCGCTGGCGTGATTCGGATCGTATTTTCCATAATCTATTTCATCATCGCCAAATGCATATTTAGTTATTCTAAACGTCCCGTCGCCTCGGGCCAATCTTTTTCTGCCCGCATCTGTTAAAACGGCGTCAAGTATAATGTCGCCAGAATTATCTAAAAATCCCATAATTAGCTCCTTTTATATAAATAAGTAGTATGATTAATTATAATTGTCTTATGACAAATCATTAATATCGTCGTTAATATCTTCGTCGATCCCATCCG
>TARA_R110000824_G_scaffold401789_1_pt1 | contig 62233 bp, 50 predicted proteins | sample TARA_R110000824 | Tara Oceans TARA_R110000824 (sample SAMEA4397747) | marine metagenome | biome: Polar Biome; feature: [MES] marine water layer (ENVO:01000295) within the mesopelagic zone...; material: water (ENVO:00002006), including particulate matter (ENVO:01000060) such...
TCAGTAGGTTAGAAGCATTCCTGGGGGCCGGTCTCACGGATTCAGGACTAGGTAATTAATTACGCGACAACCGGCAACTAATGAGAAAAGCTTAATGTCTATAAAAAAAGTGGCGATATTTGTTGATATTCAAAATGTCTACTACACCTCACGCCAAGCCTACGGCAGGAACTTTGATTATAATAAATTCTGGGCACAAGCAACCGCCGATAGAGAAGTGGTGCAAGCTTTTTGCTACGCCATCGACAGAGGCGACCAAAAGCAAAGGGAATTCCAAACTATACTCAGAGCTATTGGTTTTAACGTAAAGTTGAAACCCTTTATCCAACGCTCAGATGGTTCTGCGAAGGGTGATTGGGATGTAGGTATTGCGTTAGATGCCATGGAATACGCTGAGCAGGCGGACGTTATTGTGCTCGTGTCCGGCGATGGAGACTTTGATCTTTTAGTCAATAAAATACGCGTTAAGTACGGTAAAAAAGTTGAAGTGTATGGTGTTCCTCAGCTCACCGCAGCATCTTTAATTAATGAAGCCAATGAGTTTATCGCAATAGATAAATCGCTTTTGCTAAATTAGCTACATATTAATACCTAACAACCTATTCAATAATGACCTAGCTACCGCTCTTTCATGCTGTTGTTGTATGAGCTTTCGCTGATCTTACTTATGTGCGTTTGAAAAAATAATCAACTCCCAAGCAGAAAAAAAGCTCTACAGCTATTTAACAGTAACTCTACAGTTTAATTGCCATTTGTAACAATATCGACTAGGTTAGTTACAACGGGTGCGCTAATAACTTTTCTAATACTGGCTGACTCAATCGTTCCTGAACACTTCTGACTGTGACTCAGCTCACTTGGTGCGCTCCAACCTCAGCACAGTCAATTTGGGTCAACCAGCAAGGAGAACATCGAATGTCGATTACATCAGAAAAGCAGTTACCCGAAGCAGTAGCGTCTTGGCGTGATCCGGAAATGGACTCGGTCAAAGGTACCGAAACTCCCAAAGACCCCAACAAAGGCTATATCGCCTTGCTTGGCTGGAGTGTCAACGCGATCAAGGCTGCGCAGAAATTTGACCGTCGATATATCGTTGTTGCTCCTGAATGGGCCGCGGATTTCTGTACCGCGAACAACATTCCTTTTCTTCCGTGGGACTTTATCCGGCTAAACGACCGGTCCATGGAAATCGCCGAAAAGCTAAAAGAGGAAGGCGTCGATATCGCCATCCCACTGTTTGAAGAAACCGTTGAATGGTCCGGTGCGATCAACTCGGTTCTTCTCGACAGTCCTCGTATGTTCGGGCAGTCCATTCTGTTCCGTGACAAGGCGTTAATGAAGCGTCGTGCCCAGCTTGGCGGTATTCGCGTCGGCATTTTCGAAGAGGCGCATGAGAAAGAAGACATCGTTCGCTTCATGAAGCGCGTCAACCAAACGCTGCTTAAACTTGATGGCGACCCGGATGACCCAATTCACGTCAAGGCATTCGACAAAGCCGGTTGCCTCGGTCACCGAATGATCCGCAAGATCGAAGAGATCGACAACATTCCAGACGAAGAATATCCCCTCCTAATGGAAAGCCATCTGGATGGCTGGGAGTTCGCCGTTGAGGCCTGGATACACGATGGCAAAATCCAGTTCCTGAATATTTCAGAATACGTGACGCTTGGCTATTCGGTATTCGTACCCGCGACGGCGGAACTCGAGAGCTGGCGCACTGCGATCACTAAACAGATCGAACTGCTGATCAAAACGTTCGATATTCAGTTTGGCTTGATTCACCCCGAGTACTTCGTCACAGCTGATGGTGAGATGTACTTTGGCGAGGTTGCCTACCGCCCACCCGGCTTCAAAGCTTTCGAGCTGATCGAAAAAGCTTACGGGTTCAACGCCTATCAAGCATCGATGCTCGTGTTTGATCCGAAAAGCACAAAAGAGGAAGTGGCAGCGTTCTTCCCCCGTGAAGTGGTCGATGCGAAAGGCTACGCCGGCTGCTTCGGTGTGTACCCACGCCGCCGGGTGGTCAGCAAGCTGGAAATGCCCAAAGAAACGATTGAGCATCCCTATTTCGAGTCCCACGAACTGGTCGCGCCAGCAGAAGAAACCGTTCCTGACCGCTCAGCCTTCGGGACACACTGGGGCCTGCTCTTCTTCTTTGGAGACGACCCCATCAAAATGCGCGATCTATTGAAAGCGCAGGAAGATCTGGATTTCTACGTCTAAAAAGCTTCAAAACAACAGGCTTCATTATGGGCGCCCTATCTGCAATCGTTGCTGATAGAGCGCCCTTTTTTTCCCGCGCTAGCTCTTTCAGCATTGAGGTTTGATTCTCCCCTTGGCTAAGGCCGAGGTATACTCGCCTAATTTATTGATGAGAGATGCGATGCGCCCACGACTCCTGTTGCGATTATTATTGCTGCTCCCCCTGGTACTGCTAACCGGCTGCGATGAAACGCCGACCGGGCGCTCCCAACTGACATTGGTTCCTGAACAATTAATGACACAGATGGGCGAGGATACCTTCGACCAACTTCGCCGTGACCAGCCGGTGTCACGTGATGCAGCCGCTAACCGCCAGGTAGCGTGCGTGGCTCAGGAAATAATAGCCGCCACCGAGGCCATCTATCCGGCTGACGAGTTACCGGCGGCCTGGGAAGTTGTCGTCTTTGAGGATGATTCCCCCAACGCTTTCGCCCTACCAGGCGGACGCATCGGCGTGCATACCGGCCTACTCCAAGTCGCCGAAACGCCTGACCAACTGGCGGCGGTGATCGGCCATGAAGTTGGTCATGTGCTGGCTGACCATGGCAATGAACGCCTTACTCAGCAGCTTGGCATTAAGGCCGGGATGCTAGTGGTAGGGTTGTTAGGCGAGGGAGACATGGGACAGCAGCAGTTAATGCAGGCATTGGGCCTCGGCGCCCAGCTCGGCATCACCCTGCCGTTCAGCCGCGCCCACGAAGAAGAAGCCGATCTAATGGGCCTGGCGATCATGGCGCAGGCAGGGTTCGACCCACAAGAAAGCGTGGCGCTGTGGCGCAACATGGCAGCGGCTGGTGGCGGTCAGCCTCCTGAATTTCTCTCTACGCATCCCGCCCATGGGTCGCGCATTACGGCATTACAGCAAGCCATGGAAGAAGCCGTGGCCATTTATCACACGACTACCCCGGCGGCTTGTTCTGGGTGATTGTTCTGCTGGGTGAAAGAGGTGCTAATGGCTATCACAGAGTGCCCGATAGCGCTTCATAGAGACGATTGATAAGAACAACACTGATAAATGCGTTTTAATCCAATACGCTCTCGTAGTTGTCATAGTCAAAGACAGGCAGCTCTTTAACCTCATCACTAGCGTAAGGAAGCTGATAGTAAGAACTGCCAGGCCGCCAGCCTTCAGGATAACCGTAAAAGGGAAATGCGCGGGGGCCTGAGCCAAACTCCTCCCTCGATGGTTTAATAATAATAGCCTGCATAATGCCATTATTTGTAAATAGGGCGTCTGTAATATAACCATAGCCTTCTTCACTTTCTATGCTGGCGTAATCATCGATGATGTCGGATATTTTCCATGTTTGTGGCCCCGTCGCAACGTCCTCTTCTACAGTGCTCACTCGCTCCATTTCTTGCTTATAAATATAGGCTTCATCTATCGTAACATTCGTAAACAGGTCGTACTCCTCGACGTTATCCTGCTGTACAGGCACTTTAATACCTGCTTCAAACAGCTCGACTTCATCCCAGGGGATGGCAACATGCCTGTCTCCGCTATCCCACATCCCGCCTACTTCGGCGATTAAAGTGACAATTTGGTTCTGCTGGTCTAGCACGATGTTGACTATTTCTCCTATTTCATCTTCTTGGGGAGAGAAAGCCGCTGCCTCTAATAATGCGTCTGCCCGAAACCCACTCTGCTCATAAAGAGCACTGTAATCCCATTCATTGAGCGGCCGAGTGGCTTGACCATGCTGTGTCTGGCTTGGATTATTTGGGTCGGTTTGCTGTTGAGAGGGTGAACCATCAATGTTTGCATAGGCGTGCATCGGCAGGAGGGAAACCATCACGATTAACATGATGCGAGATAAATTAGCTGTTTTCATCGACAGTCACCTGTTTCTTGAATGACGTTTCGATAGTCTTATGCACCTTACAAGCCGGTTCCTTAACGGTGCCTCGGTAGCTACCCAAACACTCGTTAAAAAACCGGTACTTCTATTTTCGTATTCGCTCTCAAGAATTAATGAAGCTACTAACGATTAATCATCCAATAAACCTTCATATTGGTCGAAATCGAAAGACTCCATGTCGCCTACTTCATCTTCATTATACTGCGTATAGTAAGCTGTCTGGCCTGGGTTCCAGCCATAGCCATAGCCATAAAACGGGTATGCGTAGGTGCCAGCGCCAAAATCAGCGCCTGTCTCGACAATGACTGCTTGCACGTCGCCTTCACGCGAAAAGAGAATGTTGTCGATATAGCCGTAGCCAATGCCGTCCCCGACCGTTGCGTAGTCGTCAAGCAAGTCCGTCAGCTTCCAGACACCCGTTCCAGCTTCAACATCATCTTCAACTTGCTGGGTTCGGCTAAGGTCTTGCTGAGAAATATACTCTTCAGCCTCAAATAGCCCATACTCATCGGCGTTGTCTTCAGTGACAGGTACCCTTACGCCATCCTCATGCAGCTCAACCTCTTCCCAAGGTACTAGCACGTGGGTATCACCAATGTCCCAGAAGCCGCCTACCTGGGCGATGATAGCGGCAATCTTATTGTCCTGGGTCACTAACACATTTTCGACACTGCCGATCTCATCCTCATCTTCACCAAAGACCTCAGCATCTAAGAGGTTATCGGCTTTAATACCGCCCGATTGATATATCTCTTCATAGTTCCAATCTCCCAGGGGCTTTACGCTCTCCTCTTGAGACTGGGTTTGCTGAGCATTCGCTTGTAAAGCGGCAGCGGTGGCCGTTACTGCTAACGTGGTGACACACACATTCCGTTTGATCGCCATTTTCTATCTCCCGTCTGTTAGTGTGTTTTCACGTTAGAAAAGAGCGCTATCTCTGTAAAGCGTACTGACTTAAGCGTTAGCGAACCGCAGCAACTTAAACCCACCTCTCAAATGGATTATAAGTAACTGATATTAAATAATTTTAAAGTAAATAAATAATACATTCACCCTTTTTTCGTATACACACCAACACTGGCCAGACTATTTTTTTAAAAAAAGTTATTAAATAAACCCCACTCTTTCATCTTGCTTTAAATTTTTTATTAGCCGTTTAATAAAAAACTAAATAAAAGTTAACCACATAACGCAAATGCAAGCGCTTACCCCAGCGACTATATTAACAACCTTAAGAGCAAAGAGTGTATTCAGTACATTGTTGCGTATTTAGCGTATCAAAAGGTAGCCAACATAATGCCGCATCGGGATTCCAAACGCCTAAAGCGATGGTGGATGGCGCCACTCATCGGTATCGTGCTTATCATCGTTACCTTAGCGTTAATGCCTTGGAATTTTTTAAAGCCTGTTATCACTGACCGTATCGAGCAGGCAACGGGGCGCTCAGTGGCGATCCACGGGGATGTGGAAATAAGCCTGATTCCACATCCTCAGCTTGCGCTCCATCAATTGGAAATAAGCAACCCTGACTGGGCTACTGTTGACACCCTGCTGAACGCCGAACAGGTCACGTTGAAGCCCTCTCTCATCGATTTGCTGCAAGGCGAATTGACGCTGGAGAAGCTGAATTTTTCTGGTTCGACGCTTAACCTGGAGCAACGCGCCAACGCACCCGCAAACTGGGTAGTGGGCGATGAGCAAACCACTCAATCAGCGTCGGCAGAGAACCCTTCCTCTTCTTTCTCACTGCCCTCTCTGGCTGTCTCCGACTCAACAGTGCGTTATTGGCGCGCTAATGCTGACAGCCCACTATCAGTAGCTGTTTCATCGCTTCAAACGCAGGCAGGGGATAAGACGTTACGCACACAGGCGACCTTAAATGTTCAACAGCGAGACATTAAGCTGAAAGCCCAAACGGATCCCGTCGCTGCATTCTTGGATGAAACCAAGGCGTTCAGCGGGGATATTTCTCTCAGCGCTGGCGAGAGTCAACTGACCACAACGTTCGAGCTTCCTCAGTCACCCTCATTACAACGCTTTGAAGCGACTGGTGAGCTAAGCCTACATCAACTCCACGATTGGGCAGAATGGCTCGAACTGCCTCATATCGCGCTTGAAAATCTTGAAATAGCGGCTGATCTAACGCGCCAAGGCAATCAGTGGCGATTAAGCAACGTGGATATCGCCACGGCCGAAAGCCAGCTCAGCGGTGACCTGGCGTTAGATACGTCCGGTAAAGTGCCCTCCCTTGACGGCCGTTTGCATGCATCGACAGTTAATGTGGCTGCTTTACGGTCAGCCTTACCCAAAAGCGGGGAAAGTCAGGGCCTCTCAATACCCGTGTTACCGGCCGTGCGCGGAAATGTATCGATCGCCGCCGACCGCCTAATCTTCGAACAAGCAACGCTGCATAACCTGCAAGGGGCACTCGAACTCGCTGAGCACTCAGTCGCCCTCACCCCGCTCACCTTCGACATCACGGGCGGCCATGCCCAAGCAGATATCGCGCTCACCAGCAGCCCCGATAGCGTTCAAGCAGACGCCCAGATAGCCTTATCGCAACTTGATCTTTCGCAAATCGATCAAGCGCTGCCGCCGGGTAATCTTCTAAACGCTGATATCTCCCTTGCGCTTCAACCCATGGAACAGCGCCCTACGCTAGCCTTAGAGACCCTGTTTACCCACCTGCACATCGGCCACGCGCGATTTGATTATCGGCAGCAAAACGCCAACACCCATCTTGCAGGCACCCTCGCTACCAGCAGCGAACAAACCCCGCCTGAGCTCCAACTCAACGTCAACGGCACTTGGCGCGACAAGCCACTGCAATTAGCGGCCCAGGGAGCCCCGTTAACGCGCTTGTTGAACTTGGAAAACAACACATTGCGGCACGATTACCCGCTGCACATCGACGCCACCTCCAACGCTGTGCGGGCGCAGGCGGATACCACCTTGGCATCGCTACTATCGCCCCAAACGTTTGCCGCCGACATGACCCTCACCGCCGACAGTGCCCAGCAGTTGGAAAACTGGTTCGGGCCGGTGCTGCCTCCACTGCCTGGCTTTAGGCTTACCGGCGAGTTGGTACGCGATCATGATCAGTGGAGCGCCACGGGCCTTGAAGGACGCATTGGCTCCACCCAGGTGAACGGCAGTATCGAAGTACTCAGCGGTGAGCGGCCGTTGGTCGAGGTGGATCTTGACGCCGGGCGGATCCACCTGGCGCAACTGATTGAAAGGACGACCCCCACCGAGAGCGAAGAGGCAGAGAATGAATCTTTCCTGGCGCCACTGCGAACCTTCGATGGGCAACTGTCGCTTAACGCCAATACGCTAGTATTACCCAACGGCTTGGCCCTGAACGACTTGACGCTAGCCGCCAACCTGGAAGCAGGCCAGCTGGAAGCCGAGCCGGTTCGGTTTCGCCTGGGTGACGGTTCGCTTAGCGCCAGCTTAACGCTGGATGCAGCGCAGCCACCTGCGTCGGGGCATCTTGATATTGATGTGGATAATATCGCCCTATCCAGGCTCGGCGACACCTTCACGCCCCTCGAAGATCGCCTTGGCCGCGCATCAGGAGAACTCCACCTGGAAATCGACGAAGCGCTTCCCAGTGATAGGCGCGATGAGTGGCGATGGCCATACCTGGGTCGGCTGGCGTTCGAGCCCTCGGTGCTGCATTTCAGTGACCCACAGTCTGGCACTGAGCTGACGTTTACCCTGGAAACCCTAACCAGCACGGCAGGCACCCAAACTTTCAATCTAGAAGGTGAGGGCCGCTATGACGGCGCGCCAGCCACTCTCTCGCTACAAGGCGACCCCTTGCTCAACGCGCGCGACCCCGACCGCGCTTATGCAGTGGATTTAGAAGCTGACATTGTCGATACGTATATCAGTCTAGATGGCACGCTGCGGCGCCCTCTGGCATTGCAAGGTCTGAGCTTACAGCTTGCGTTTGAAGGACCCAATCCGAAGCGCCTGAGCCGCTTGCTTGGCATCGGCCTACCCTCACTGCCTGCCTACTCGGTCACGGGAGAGCTGGATCTAAACGACCAGCGCTGGGCGTTTACTGAACTGCAGGGCGTCATCGGTGGCAGCGATCTCCACGGGCGTTTGTCTCTCGATACCGGCGTCAGCCCGCCTAAAGTGACGGGGGCGTTACGCTCGACTCATCTCAACATTGAGGACCTGGGCTTTCTAGCGGGTGAAACCCCAGAGAACACCACCGACGACCGTTTCATACTGCCCGACACAGCGATCATTACCCAGGCATGGCAAGGTGTCGCGGCGGATATAAGCTACCAAGGCCAATCCGTGCGTGCAGGGGAGGTTCCCTTGAATAATGTGGTTATCGATTTTGCGCTTCAAGATGGCCGGGGACGCTTCGAGCCCCTGAGTTTTGGAGTAGGCGCGGGCAGTGTCGATCTCACCCTCGCACTAAATACCGTCACTACCCCACCCAGCGGCACGCTGCAGGTGGAAGTGCAGGGCGTGGATCTTGACGTCGCACTGCGTCACTGGGCGCTGGCTGACGATAGCACCGGCACCATCGGGGGGCGCGGCAAGCTCTGGATCGAAGGTGCCTCAATTGCGGAAATGCTGGTCTCTGCCGATGGCGGCGTCGTTCTGTTGATGACCGGCGGAAGGCTGGATGCCCTACTGGTCGAGATGGCAGGATTAGATGCTGGCCAAACGTTGGCAAGCTGGCTGCGCGACCGCAATCCCATTCCCGTTGATTGCGCTTACGCCGACCTTCAGGCAAGAGATGGTCTAACGCACCTGGATACGTTCGTTGTGGATACCCGCGACACTACCTTCACCGCTGGCGGCCAGGTGAATTTAAATAACGAGCGTCTCGATATCAGCATCATCGCCCACCCCAAAGATCCCAGCGCGTTGGTTGGCCGCTCCCCGCTTCACTTGGGGGGCACTTTCAATCATATTGAGACTAGCGTGCACCGCCAAGGGCTGATCAGGCGCGCGGGGGCAAGCGCAGCACTCGCTGCCCTGGCTAGCCCGCTGACCGCCCTCTTACCACTACTGGAGGTGGGCACGGGCCCTGAGATGCAATATTGCCAAGGGTTAATCAGCCGTTCTCGTGACGCTATTCAAGAGGGAGATATGGAATAATGCGCCCATACTACTGGTTCAATAGCAGGCTATTAGGCTGTCTGCTGTTAATCTTATTGCTGGCTGGCTGTGCAGGCTCGCCGGTCAATGAATCAGCAAGACTTGAGCAGCAAGACTCTCTCGCAGCGGTTCAAATCAAGGCTAGGCTTCTCGAAGCAACGGAGCTGGCTGGCTCGGCCATTGATGTGGATCTGGAAGGTGATCGAGCCATTCTGAGCGGCTTTGTTGAAACGTCACAGCAGCGTGACCGGGCCGAAGCCATCGCGCATGAGCAAGATCAGGTGAAGACGGTGGAAAACAACATTACCGTTAAATAAGAAGGTTTGATTTTAAAGCTCATTACGCGGAGACCAGGGATGAACCAGCCGTTGCAAAACCTCGAACAACTGCTTGATCGAGTAGGCGAGTTGTCACGTCATAACGATCGCGTCTCAATCGAGATGGTCGTCGAATCGATTGGCAGCCGTTCTTTTGGGCCGCTGTTGATGCTGATTGGCATCACGCTATTTTCGCCGCTCAGTGGTGTACCTGGCATGTCGTTCTTCATGGGGTTGTTCGTATTGCTGGTAGCCGTACAGATGCTGATCGGTCGGAAAAAATTTTGGTTGCCCCATTTCATTCTCGACCGCTCAATTGAGCATAACAAACTGCAGAAAGCGCTCGACTGGCTCAACAAGCCAGCGCGGGGCATAGACCGCGTTCTTAAACCACGATTAACGTTCCTAGTACATAGAGGGGGCAGCTATGGCATTGCCGTGCTGTGTGTCATCGTCGGTCTGTGTATGCCGATCATGGAACTGGTGCCCTTTTCTTCCTCGGCTGCCGGGCTGGCTTTGCTGGCGCTAGGGCTTTCACTGGTGGTCCACGACGGGTTACTCGCCCTATTGGCGTTTGTTATTTTCGGCGCCACGTTTACGCTTATCGCTACCAACTTACTGTGATTCGTTCCCCTCGCGGAGGCGCTCGATGGAGGCGTTTCCCTGCTTCGCCAAGGTCGCCAGGCGGTCGATTTGCTCATCCAGCCGCGGTAAGGCCTCCTGCCGATAGCTTGAGAGATCATCGATCGCGCCCATTACCTCGCTGAAAGCTTCCTCAAGCACTTGCATATCAAGCATCGCGGAGGAGGCGCGCTTTTGGATATCTACCCCTTGCTGACGCAGTGCCTTGGCGGTCCCGCCAATCATCTGCGACGTGGTAGTGTTAAGGGCTTCGATGCGGTCCAGCACCAGGCGTTGGTTAGCCATCGCCATGGCAACGATCACCGCCACGGTAAGGGCTGAAACAGTGACGTTAATGGCCCTGTCTACACCGCGCATCAATTCCCGGTTATTGCGGATGATGACCTCTAGCGCCAGCACGCCCTGCTGACTCACCGCCAGTTGCTGTTGGAGATCGACAATACGCTGGCGCAGGGGAAAGAGCAGTTCCTCCTCAAGGAAGTGACGCCGCGGATCATCGGCATCGCGAGCGGCAATCTCGCCCTGCAGGCGACTATCAATCAAACGGCCCAGCGCAATTTGCCGGTTCAGCTCAGCAAGGATTTTATTCAAAGCCTGCTGGTCATCGCTCAGGGTAACGTTGTCACGATGTAGCATATCGCGACCGCCTTTCAACTCATCGATAATCGCGTCTAGCGCCTGCTGAGCATTTTCGAACTTCTGAAAGTAGCGCTGCAGGCGGCTGTCGACGCCGGGAATGAGCGCCATAACACGATCCAGCGCGCTCGGCGCTAGGCGATGGCGAGCGGGATCAAGGCCCTCCATGCGCCCGCGCAGATCAACCAGCGCCTTGGCTACCGGCCCACCTTCATCGCCCTGATGGGCTAACTGACGAAGCGGTGTTTGCAACATGACACTGCGATGCGCGGCCTGCTGCTGCAACTCAAGCCCCATCTCGTCTACGGCATGGCGCTGGCGTGCAATGGATTCCTCGTCATTCTCGGCGAGGATATCTTCGACAAAGCGGCCGGCCATCGCCTCAAGCTCAGGGTCGATGGCACGCTCATCGGGGTCGACCGATTCTTCCTGGTTAGCCCCCAGCTGACTGGCAATCTCGTCCACCGGCGGCAGGGAGAGGCGACGTTTGTCATCGGGTTGCTGAGCCATAAACATCTCCTGAGCTATTGAAAGAAGCCGTTGTGAAAACCGCAGGGCACCATTGGCACTGAACCATTAACACAGAACCATTAACACAGAACTTTCGGCACAGCAGCATCGTCCGCTGGATTAATCCTTGCGCGTATAACGATCCGCGCCTTCGACGAAGCGGCGTAAATCCTCCAGTGCCTTCTCGGTGGTAACCGACGCCTGTGGGCGCGCTGTCTCGATACGCGCCATGGAAACAGCGGTGTCGTCGAGCACGGTCAGGGCCGATTCGATACGGGCAGAAAGCTTATTCAACCGGTGCTCGGTTTCCACCAGCAGATCCAGGCGCCGCACCAGGGCAGCGCGCTCCTCCTCGCCCAACTGTTTGCCCTCTTGGGTCAGGCGACTACGCACGTAATTACCGTCTACGCTAACCACCCCTCGCGCCTGGGACGCCATAGATGTCAGCGTATCCACCGCGCCGAGACAAACCTGCGTGACCAAGCCACGCGAGCGCTCGAAAGCCAACTCGCCTGTGTGGAATCGGCCGCTCAGCACGTCCATCACATGCCGATAGCGGCTATAGAGGCGATCCGCCTGAATGGCGAGATCAGGGCGATGCACGTCGAGCAGGCTCTGCTTGGCCCGGCACATAGCTAGTACAAGATCATCGGCCCCCTCTGGCGGCCGTGCAGGGTCGAGTACCGACACGCCGGCCTCATAGGCCTTGCGCTCCTCTTGGGCACGCCGCTTGCGTACCGCGGCCACTCGTTGAGCTTCCTGGCGGCGCTCGCGGCGGCGGGCCAGCCAGCCGCGCAGTGTTCGCTCGACTGGCAGCGCCACAGGAATAGCGACAATACCCGCCAGCCAGCCAAACAGGCTGGGGCTGAAACCGCCCCATAGAGAGGTTAGCCACAGCAGCATGCTGATAAAAGGAACCAGCAAGCAATAGCGGAGGATGACCTGCAGACGGCTGGGAGCCAGCACCGGAAGCGCCAGACCAGGGTTGAAAAGGCCGACCAATAGCCAGGGCAGGCAGGTCATAAACAGGCCATAGGAAAATCCCTGCAGGAATCCCAACATTGATACGGCTATCCTTCATTCATGAAACGCAAACACCAAGTGTAGAGTAACTGAGATGGCCCGCTCAGCACCAGTTAGACACACTCCTGTGATTCTCTGAAGTCGGCCGATATCAATTCTCTTGGGTGCTTTGATCAGCGCGGATGAAACATGTTGCAAAACACCTGCACTGCCGAACGGCAGCCTATGGAGAAGAGGCACTCTACTTCGCCCAGCTTGGCGTAATCGACCGACAACTCCTACGTTGTTTTAAGGACTGGTTGTAAAACCGGTTATAAAAACTGTTTATAAGAACCGTTTATAAGAACCGCTTATAAAAACAGGCTGTAAAGACACCGGGAGACGTAACGATGGATGCACTTGCGCGAAAGCTGGGCCTCAAGACGGATCCCACTATTTTTTTCACATCGGCAGGGATCATGATCCTTTTCCTTGTGGCGCTGCTGATTGCGCCTGGCCCTATAGGGGAAGCCTTCGGCGCGGGGCGGCAATGGATCGTTACTAACCTTGGCTGGTTTTTTATTTTTGGGGTCACAAGTTGGGTGGCGTTTCTGCTGTGGGTGGCAATAAGCCGTTTCGGGGCAATACGCTTAGGTGGCAATGATGCGAAACCGGCCTATACCAACGCCTCCTGGTTCGCCATGCTGTTCGCTGGCGGTATCGGCACGGTATTAATGTTCTGGGGCGTGGCCGAGCCGATTTCCCACTTCGCTACGCCCCCAAGGCCGGATGTCGAGCCCTTTTCTGTGGCCGCCGCCGACGATGCCATGAGCTTTTCAATCTATCACTTGGGCCTGCATACCTGGGCGATTTTCGCCATGCCGGGGTTGGCGTTCGCGTACTTCATCTATCGTTACAACTTACCGATGCGTTTCAGCTCGGTGTTCTTTCCACTGTTAGGCGAGCGCATTCACGGCCCTATCGGCAAAACCCTGGATATCTTTGCCGTCCTCGGCACCCTGTTTGGCGTGGCGGTGTCTGTCGGACTGGGCACCCAACAAATTAACGCGGGGTTAACGGAATTATTCGGTGTGCCAGATGCCGTGTTGACGAAAGTGCTGATCATCATCGTTCTCACCACGGTGGCCGTGGGGTCGATCATCGCGGGCCTGGATTCAGGGGTGAAGCGGCTCTCTAATATCAATATCGGAATGGCCGTTGGCTTGCTGCTGTTTGTGCTGTTTACCGGCTCAACCGTTTTCCTGTTACGTGCCGTTGTCGAAACCTTTGGCCTGTATATAACCAACCTACTGCCCATGGCGTTTTGGAATGACACGCTAGCACGCTACTCCAGCGAAGGCGGCGCCTGGGGGTGGCAAGGCAGCTGGACAGTTTTCTATTGGGCCTGGACCGTTACCTGGTCGCCGTTCATAGGCATATTCGTAGCGCGCATTTCCCGCGGCCGGACTATCCGAGAGTTCGTGCTCGGCGTATTGTTCGCCCCTTCTATCTTTACGCTGATCTGGTTTGCGATCTTCGGCTGGTCAGCCATGGAGATTGACGGAATTGGCCCCGAGGCGCGGGCAGCTCTAGGTGATCAAGCCGGTACTTTATCCGCCGCCGTGGCCGAAAGTATTCCCCTCGCCATGTTCGCGTTTTTCGATAACTTCCCCGCCGCTACCTTGATTCAAGGCCTGGCGGTGGTAATCGTCGCCATCTTCTTCGCCACCTCATCGGACTCCGCCTCTCTGGTCGTCGATATGCTATGTACCGGCAGCGCAGACCCAGGACCCTGGCATCAGCGGGTTTTCTGGGGTGTCTCCGAAGGCATGCTGGCCGCCATGCTTATCGTGCTGGCAGGCGATGCCGGGCTGACCGCACTGCAGGAGGTGATCACCGTCGTCGGCCTGCCGATGTTTATTCTGGTGTTTATCATGATGTTCGCCCTGTATCGCGGCCTCTCCCATGAGGATCTGAGCGAAATTAAAGTAGGCACTCCACCCAAGCAGGAAGAGCTAAAGCCGGAGGATTAGGTGGTATAAATTAGGGGGTGTGGGCCTAGCCTTCGATGCTGCCGTACCGCATAGGCCGGAGCAACGGTTAGAAGCACCCATCAAACTGCTCTCGAGAATTCTTTTAATTCTTGACGACAATGAAGGTTAACGTCGCTTTGCTCGGATATACAGGTTCGGGTAAACATGTCCAAACAAATAAACGGCCTTATTGACAGGCGTGACTATACTGTGAATTAAGACTGGAGAAATAACCTAATGCGGCCAGTGTGAGGCATATGGCTAATCCCCAGCTAGGTTGTATTCCTCACTATCCCGTTCGGCGGTGCCTTCTGCGCACCGCCGAACCCACTTAATGGTGGTCGTCATGAGCCAGCTTACGTCAACCGCAATCAAGGAGTTCAAGACCGGTTTCGCAGGAAGTGTTCTTCTTCCTGACAACCCTCAATATGACGCAGTGCGCCAGATATGGAACGCCATGATTGATCGCAGGCCTTCCATGGTAGCTCGCTGCACGTCACCTGCCGATGTCGTTCACGCCCTGAACTTCGTACGCCAGCACAACGTACCTTTCTCCCTTCGTGGTGGTGGGCACAACATTGCTGGCAATGCGGTCTGCGATGAGGGCGTGATGATCGACCTCTCACCGATGAAGAAAGTAGACATCGATCAACAACATCATCATGGCCATGTTGAGCCTGGGTGTACCCTCGCTGAATTTGACACCGCTGCCCAAGCATACGGGCTCGCCACACCGCTGGGCATCAACTCCACCACCGGAGTGGCTGGCCTGACCCTTGGGGGCGGCTTCGGTTGGCTCAGCCGAAAATACGGCCTGACCGTCGACAACCTACTCAGCGTGGACATTGTCACGGCAGATGGTCAACAGCTGCACGCCAGCGAATCGGAAAATGCCGACCTTTTCTGGGGGCTGCGTGGCGGGGGCGGGAACTTTGGTATCGTGACCCGCTTCACGTTTCAGCTACATCCCGTAGGCCCGAACGTGCTGTGCGGTCTTATCGTTTTTCCCTTCGAACAGGCAAAATCGGTCATCACCCAGTTCGCCCGCTTTACCGAAACCATGCCCGACGAACTCAACGTGTGGATGGTCACTCGCAAGGCACCTCCCTTGCCCTTCCTGCCCGAGGAAGTGCATGGCAAAGAGATCGTGGCATTCGCCCTGTGCTACGCAGGCGACCCCGCTGAAGGCGAGAAACTTATCGAGCCGCTAAGAGGGTTCGGCACCGCCTACGGCGAGCATATCGGTGTGCAACCTTACACAGACTGGCAGCAGGCCTTCGACCCGCTGTTGACGCCAGGCGCCCGTAACTATTGGAAATCCCATAACTTCTTGACGCTTGATGAAGGGGTAATCGATACCATCATCGACTATGCCAGTACGCTACCGTCTCCGCAGTGCGAGATATTCATCGCCACGCTAGGCGGGCAGGCGAGCCGCGCAGACCCGCAAGCAATGGCCTATTCGAGCCGTGATGCCAATTATGTGCTGAACGTACATGCGCGCTGGGAAACAGCGGCGGATGACGCCCGTTGCATTACTTGGGCGCGGGACTTCTTTGCTCGCTCACAGCCCTTTGCCAGTGGCGGCGCCTACGTCAACTTCCTGACCGAGGACGAGACCGACCGCATCGCCTTCGCCTATGGCGTAAGCTATGAGCGACTGGTGGCAATTAAGAAGCAGTACGACCCGGAAAATCTCTTCCGTATCAACCAGAACATCAGACCCGCCTGAGCGCTGCTTCCCGAACAAGGCCCTGAGCGGGATCTAACGACCCGCTCTGAGGAACACCGCCATGCTCACCACGATTGCCGTCATTCAAAACCCCCCGGTGCTGCTCAAACGAGACACGACCATAGGGCAGATGGTCGAATCGGCCGACTCTGCATCCAAGGGCGGCGTGGCCAAACCCGCTCGATCGTTGGCGATTGCCTAGGCTTTTGGCTTTAGGTTCTTGAGAAAACCTTTGTGTCAGCTAGGCTCCACGGCACCTTAAAAGTATTTATGGATCTGTTCAAAATTACCCAGGAAGTGCCATTGGACATTTATCAAACTGAAGTCTTCACTTGATTATTGAGACCGCCATTTTCCAAGAAAGCAATATTGACAACATTAACTTATATTCATAAAACAACACTCGTTAGTTTTAATGCTTCGCTTAATACATTACGGCCACTTATAAGTTTTTACATTTTTAAAACTCAAATATTATTTTATTAAATCCAACACTCCTAGCTTTCTGCATAGTATTTTAATTAAAAAGATACCATGAATCGTTTAATAACCGTTTAACAGCTATTGGGAAATTAGCGCTTAAAACCAGTCGCTACTAAACTTTAGTCTTATTTTTATATAATTTTCTCATATACAGAACACGCATAGGCTATGCACAGAAGAGTGCTGCCAGTTAAATATTCCAACGCTCTGGCCAGCCAATACTCTGTTGAATAACGATGATGATATGCCCCTATGCCCTACGTTCACGATACGTTAACACGACTTAATAAAAGCAGCCCTGCACAGTCAGAATTTTATCAAGCCACCGAAGAAGTGCTCGAATGCCTACGTCCGCTAATCGAGCAGAGTGATTACTACCACCAACACAGCATTATTGAGCGGATAGTCGAGCCCGAACGGCAAATTATGTTCCGCATAAGCTGGGTAGATGATGCCGGAAGCGTACGGGTCAACAAAGGCTATCGTGTACAGTTCAACTCTGCCCTTGGCCCTTATAAGGGCGGCTTACGCTTCCACCCCAGTGTTACCTCAGGCACCATAAAATTTCTCGGCTTTGAGCAAATCTTCAAAAATGCGTTAACCGGCTTACCAATCGGCGGTGGGAAAGGCGGCTCTGATTTTGACCCGAAAGGAAAATCAGATAACGAGATTATGCGCTTTTGTCAGGCGTTCATGAGCGAGCTATACCGTCATATTGGCCCCCATTGCGATGTGCCTGCTGGTGACATCGGCGTCGGTACGCGGGAGATTGGCTATCTCTTTGGCCAGTACAAGCGGCTCACCGGCCACTATGAAGGCGTGCTAACAGGCAAAGGGCTTAACTGGGGAGGCTCGCTGGGTCGTAAAGAGGCCACCGGCTACGGGGCGGTGTACTTTGCGCAAAACATGCTGGCTGCCCGTGGGGATGAGCTTCGTGGCAAAGCCTGCCTCGTTTCCGGCGCGGGCAATGTAGCGATTTATACCATTGAGAAGCTGTACGAGCTGGGCGCTAAACCGATCACCTGCAGCGATTCACGTGGCACTATCCACGATAAAAACGGCATTGATTTAGGCTTACTCAAACGACTCAAAGAAGTGCAGCGCACCTCTTTAGAAGACTACCTGCACGAGTACCCTGACGCGCACTACATTTCTGTACGTGACTATCCCCTAGGTGGGCATGCCGTATGGCATATTCAAGCCGATGCAGCCTTCCCTTGCGCGACACAGAATGAGCTGACCGCAAGTGATGCGGAAACCCTGCTCGCTAATGGCATCACGTGTATTAGTGAAGGGGCCAACATGCCCTCTACCAAAGAGGCCGTCGACCTGTTTCTAAACGCTAAAATCGCCTATGGACCTGGCAAAGCCGCCAATGCAGGTGGTGTCGCTACCAGCCAGTTAGAAATGGCGCAAAACAGCAGCATGGAGCAGTGGTCTCTAGAAAAAGTTGACCAGAAATTGAAACAGATTATGACCAATATTCACCGCCAGTGCGCCGACACAGCTGCAGAGTTTGGTGATAAAACCAATTTGGTACTGGGTGCCAATATTGCAGGTTTCAGAAAGGTGGCTGATGCCATGATTGAACAAGGCGTCACCTGATCGTCTTTATTTTATAAATCGCTTATACTGTAAAAAGTATGCAGTCCTTCCTTTATTGGGGAAGGGCTGTTTTTTATTGGTTTAAACTTATTACTTTCTAAGGAGAGTCATCATGGGACCACGCCCTGCTATTATTATTAATCGTCTTGATGCCGAACGCCTCCAGCGCTTGATCGACAATGCATCCGATAAAGATATGGCCGTAGCTCAGCTACTTGAGGAAGAGTTATCACGAGGTGAGGTCTGCGACCCTGAAGATATACCGGATGACGTGGTCAGCATGAATAGTCAGGTTCGCTTCACCGACCTCACTCGTGGGCTTAAGATGATTCGAACCCTGGTTTATCCGCACTCCCTGGAAAGCGTAGCGGACGGCATTTCGGTGATGGCGCCCATTGGCGCGGCTTTGATCGGCCTCAAGGTGGGCGATATCATCGAATGGCCATTACCCAACAATACCGAAACACGGCTGCGTATCGATGCCATTTATTGGCAGCCCGAACGCGAAAAGCAGTTCCACCGATAAGTCGCGCTAGAGAGTCCGCTAGTATCGGATAGAGAAAACTCCGCGGTGTTAGTGAAAAACTTATAAAGTATGGGGAAATTGAAATTTATGGCATCACTAATGCGTGATGCCAATGGGTTATAGAAAAAGAAAGTGCGTTTACTTGAAAAAAATATTATTAAAAATTAAGCAAGCATAGTGAATCGTTGATTAACGGTCATCAACCATTATCTGTTCAGCACCAAGGCCGTATTGTCCGGCACGCTATCTGCGTGATAACTCGCTACGCTTTGTCATGCGGCCTTCAACGCAACGATTAGGTTGTATCGGTTGCTTCTGTTCCAAGCTCAAGGGGCTCGCCATCTTCATCCAGCAATTGGTGGTCGTAGGCGGCCTGAAGGCCGGTATCTTCCACCGGTAGCGGCTGCGGCTCTTCCTCTTCAGCCCAGTAGTCAATGTGGCCTGGATAGAGTGGCGATAAAAACGCCACCAGGATGCCGATCACGGCGAAGATCGCAAAGGCGTCCGCATAGCCCAATCCATCGACCAGCACACCGACCACCGGAGAACCCACTGCCTGCCCAAGCGCACAGGCCATAAAGGGCAGCACCGGCCCCATCGACAGCCGCCCCGGCAGTAACCGAATGCCTGTCATCAAGTACAGCCCCGTTAAGCTCATGTAGGCAAGCCCGAAGACCATCGCGGAAAACATCGCCAGCGCTAGCTGGCTTGGGCTAGCGGCCAGTAACACCAGGCTTGAAGAGAGCATCATCAACATCAATGCCTGGGTGATGGGTGGGTTATTGCGATCGGCGAGATCACTCACTACGGCACCACCGAGCCCGGCGATACCGACCGCAAACCATAGCCAGCCAGTGTGACCAGGGGGCAGCGCGCCAAGGGTAACCACCAGATCAGGCGCGAAAAGCCAGTAAGGAGAAGAAACAAACCCCATGGCGAAGGCGAACAACGAGAGCCGGGTGAGCCGCGACCACTGCAACCGGGTGATTGGCGGCGGTGGTGCCGCGTTGGCTGGCGTTACTCTTGAAACCGACGGGATAAAGCACCATGCCGCCACCACTCCCATGCCGGTCAGAACGGCAAAGAGCGCATAGGTCAGGCGCCATGCATCAGAGAGGAACACGACCGTCGGTACCGCCACGATAATCCCGACGCTGGTACCTGCGTTCATGATCGAACTGACTCGCCCGTGCATCGTCCGGCTCACCAGCGCCTGCATAGCGGCGGTCAGCGCGGGCATCATCAAGCCGGTGCAGATCCCGCAGACAAACACCCCCACCCCGAGCGAGAGTGCGTCGGAGGCCTGACTAATCAGCCCCAGGCCAGCAACCCCGAATCCACTCGAGAGCACTGCCAGGTTACGCGCGCCGAGACGATGCGCGGCAAGCGGCGCAACCAGTGTAGCGAGCACGAAACTGATAAACGGCAGCGCCCCGATGACCCCGATAAGGTAGGGCGTGAGCGCCAGCTCGGCGCTGATGGAAGGCACAAACAGGCCAAATGCAAAGCGCGCCAGCCCGTAACTAATGGCGACCAAGGCGGCACCGAAGATGGCAAACCCCATGTTCGACAAGGTTTTCATACTGACACCTCCACAGCCGCGTGTTGCATTAATAAAAGCCCGCCTAGCTCATTGTCGTAGCAACCACCGTGATGAGCAATGCAGGCGGGCGGTCATTTACCGAAGTAGTTTTTAAGTAGTAGTTTTTAAGTAGTCGTTTTCGAGATAATGGCTATCGCCCCCCTTCACGATTGTTCTATAGTCGAGGCACGCTAACCGGATTCCCCCAGCCTATGGCCGTTGACCTACAAGCGCTCTACCCCAAACTGATTCACCTGATGCTGGACACTGTCTTCGTGGTGGATAAAGACAACCAGATCATCTTTGTGAGTGACGCCTGTAATTCATTGCTCGGTTACCTTCCACACGAGTTGATGGGCACCCTGATCACCCACTACATGCACCCCGACGATCTAGCGGCCACACGGGACTCCATTGTGCGAGTGATGAACGGAAAGCCCCACGTCGATTTCCGCAACCGCTATATCCGTAAAGATGGCGCTACCGTCCACATCCTGTGGTCTGCCCGCTGGTACGAGGAAGAGGGCGTGCGAGTTGGTGTCGCGCGAAACGTCACGGCCCTTATGCAGGCCGAAGAGGAGTTACGCTACCTCGCCCATCATGATTCCCTGACCAAACTAACCAACCGAGCGCTCTTCTATGACCGCCTTGCCTTGGGCCTGAGTACGGCCCACCGCTACCAGAGCAACCTGGCGCTGCTGTTCCTGGATCTTAATGACTTCAAAGGCATCAATGACGTTTATGGACATGCGGTGGGTGACCGTGTGCTCTGCACAGTCGCCAGACGGTTGGAAGGCTGTGTGCGCGCGACGGATACCGTGGCCCGTATGGGCGGTGATGAGTTCACGGTGTTGTTAACGGACATCAAGTCGGCGCACGCTGTCACAGAAAAGGTAGAGCAGATCCTCACCGTTATGAACGCGCCGCTAGGCGCTGAATTCGGCGACGTCAGAATGCCATCCTGCAGCATCGGCGTAGCCTGCTACCCCACCGACGGCGAAGACGCCGACACCCTACTGAGCCATGCAGATAGCCATATGTATCAGGTGAAAAGGCGCGGGCGCTAATGGACAAGGAAATAGCGCGTTTGAGGATTGATTTATCCTTTATGCTGGAGAGTTTAATCATCGTTAACCGCCTGATAACGATTAAACTCACGTTGCCAGCGAGCCATAAAAGCATCGCGGCGCTGAGGATCGACAAAGGCAAGCACCGACGCGTTAAGCGGGATGGGATAGAGGCGGTCGCCGACTTGGTCGCGGAGGCGTTGAGCAGTGTAGGGCCCAACAATATCGGGTCGCACGCTGAAAAGCGGGGTTTGAGCCGCCAGCACACGCTGACCATCGCGGCTGAGCAAAAAGTTCATAAAAGCTTGCGCAGCACGGGGGTGCGGCGCATCACGGTGGATAAAGCCGGTTCGCATCACGACTAAGGCATAGTCCTGAGGCACCTGCACGATCACCTCGGGATGCTCCTGGGCCCACACCATGGCGTAGGAACCAAGCAGATTATAACCCAGCCAATAGCGACCCTCTGAGAGCCCTTCCAGCATCGCGTGCGTATTGGATTCGAGATGGGCATCCGCATCACCTAATGCGGCGACCAGATCCCAGAACCTGTCTGTATAGCGCGCATCTTGTTGAAATAGCGTGTAGCCGATGCCGCTCTTTGAGGGCGAGTAGGTGGTTACCTTGCCTTGTAGCGTGTCACGTTCAGCACTCAGCAAATTGTGCAGATCTGCATGGGTTTGCGGCGGCAACATATGGCGGGCTAAATCAAGCCGATAAGCCATGACAATCGGCTCGAAGGTAAACCCAAACACCTCGTTACGCCATTTTGCCCATTCGGGCCATTCATTGGCCAGTTCAGAATCCAGCCGTTGGGCATACCCCTGATTGACGCGGTTCATTTGCCAGGGCATGGCGGAGCTAATTACCACGTCGGGGGGTGGGTCAGCCTCCGCGGTCAAGGCATTCACTTCCAGTGTGCTACGGTCCCGGTAGCTCAGTTCAATACCGGGGTGGGCCTGCTCGAAAGCAGCCAACAGCGGCGCGACCACCTGTCGGTCCAAGGCGGCTTCTACCACCAAGGGCGTCGCTGCTAGACTTTGAGAAGATGCAAAAAAGCACACCACCAGCGCAGCCGTTAGCCATAAGCGTTGCATCAGCTTCCCTCCCCCGCTGCCTGAAAATGCACTTCTATGCGAAGCCCATGTGGCGGACGTTCTTTGACCTGAAGCTTAGCCGCGTGGCGTTGCGCGATGGTATCCACGATGGCCAGACCCAGGCCTGAACCGTGGGTATCCTGACGCCCTCCGCGTTCGAAGGGTTGAAACAACCGGTGGCGTATCTCTGGGTCGACCCCAGGCCCGTTATCCTCAATATAAAGCATGATGTGATTGTCGATGGTGTTTAGTCCCAGCGTGATTTCGCTACCCGGGGGGGTATAGCGCAGTGCGTTGTCGATCAGGTTGCTCAATAGTTCCCGCAGCGCCCATGCTTGCCCTTGTATGATCATAGGCTCGGCCGGCAGTTCGGCCAGCCCCAGGTCATGCTGCATGGCCACATCGCGTTGGGCCCATTCGAGCACGCTGTCATGCAGCGCCTTTCTTAGATCAAGCGGCAGACTTTCGTCGGCCTCTTCCACATGGCGAAGCCGCGCAAGGCTGAGTAGTTGACCGGCCAAGCGACTGGTGCGTTTTGCGCCCTCATGCACGTCGGAAAGAGCACGATACCACTCGTCGGGGTCGCGGCTTTGCAGCGCTAACTCGCTGGTGCTTTGCAGGCCGGCAAGCGGGGTTTTGAGCTGATGGCTAGCATCGGCCGTAAAGCGCAGCAGGTTATCGCGGCTCTCTCGCTGGCGGGTAAACAGGGTATCCAGCGCCTCGACCATTTCGCGCAACTCTTCCGGAACCCTGGCATTGAGTGGCCGCATATCATCAGCTTGGCGCTTCCTTAACCGATGGCGCAACTGGCGCATCGGTTTCAGTGCCACCCGCATCGCCAGCAGCATCAGGATGCCCGCCAGCAGCACCATGGCGACAAAACGAATGATCGCGCGTTCAAATAGCTCGCTGGCCAATACCTGCCGTCCACTCATCGTATGGCCGACCCAGATTTGTACCGGGTCTTGAATGTCCCATCCCGCCGAGTCGTATTCGCGTCCATGCAGCCGCCAACGGGTGCCCACCTGCGTCAAGTCAAGCCAGGTTGGCTCGATGGCCGCTGCTGCCCGACCGGCTGAGGGAATGGAAATAGCAAGATTGGCTGAAATGTGCCGTCCATTATGGTCGAGCACGGCGTAGAAGACCCGCTCCTGATGGGAAGTGGCCAAAATCTGTAGGGCGGCGGGAGGAATCCTGACGACGGGGGCGCTACCTTCCCATTGCACCGAATCGGCAGTCGTCAGCGCAGCCGCTTCCAGTTGGCTATCAAAAGCACGCTCGGCCGCGCGCTGAGTAGAATAATAAGCTTCCATCAGCAGCAACGTACCCAGTCCAGACACCATGACTAGCAGCCAGACAGCCAAGCGCGCCTTTAACGTGCCGATTACTTGGGTCAAGTCGACGCTTCCTCGAGTCGATAGCCAAGGCCACGAAACGTGCGGATGCACAAACCGCTACCCTGAAGGCGCTTACGTAACCGGCTGACGTAAACTTCAAGCGCATTAGAACCTACCTCACCGAAGCTAAACACTCGCCCTTCCAGCATCTCGCGGGGGGCGATATTGCCAGCGTGTAGCAGGAGCCCTTCAAGCAGGCGTAGCTCACGGCGAGGTAATTCGAGCGCTACCCCATCAAGTGTCGCAGCGCCAGCAGTGGGATCAAGGTACAAAGGGCCCAACGTCAGGCGGTTATCGCTACGCTGCTGGCTGCGCCGTAGCAAGGCGCGTACGCGGGCTTCAAGCTCCACCAGTGAAAACGGTTTGGCGAGGTAGTCATCCGCGCCTAGATCAAGGCCGCGTACCCGGTCTTCAATGCCGTCTCTAGCGGTCAGGATCAACACGGGCGTCCGATCACCTCGTTCACGCAATTCACTCAGCAACTCAAGACCATTTCCGTCAGGCAGCCCCAGGTCAAGCAACATCAGATCGAAGTGGTCATTGCGTAGCGCCGCTCGCGCGTCTCTCACATGGGCAAAAATGTCGACGCTATTGCCCAGCGGTGATAATGCATTGTAAAGCGAGCGAGCGATCATCGGATCGTCTTCAACGATGATTAGGCGCATATGACTAAAGTCTCAGGGGGTAATAAGAAAAATGACAGGTTGATGAAAGGTTGCCTGCCTAACATTGCGCTGGTCATCTCAGCATGACCGGGTTCGGGCCTTCCTGCTCCCGAATACAACAAGAGAACAGGAGTTCGTCATGAAGATCAACTCAACCCTACGCTACGCTTCTGGCCTTGCTTTAATGGGCAGCGCATTGCTGATCGGCCAAGCTCAGGCTCAGGCCATTCCCGAGTCTACCGAGTGCATCGCGCCCGCCAAACCCGGCGGTGGCTACGACCTGACGTGTCGTCTAGCAGCCAACGGCCTTCAGGACACAGGGCTAGTAAGCAAGCCGATGATGGTTAGCTACATGCCCGGCGGCATCGGCGCGGTGGCATACAACCATGTTAACGGTGTGCGCACTGATGACCCCGGCCTTATTGTAGCCGCCAGTACCGGTGCTGCCGTGAACCTGGCGCTAGGCAAGTTTGGCGAGTATGAGGCTGAAGAGGTTCGCTGGCTAGGCGCCCTGGGCGTCGACTATGGCGCTATTGTCGTCAGTGCCGATGCCCCTTGGCAGAGCCTAGACGAGCTGATGACCGAACTGAAAGAAAACCCCAACGAGATCGCCTTCGGTGCCGGTGGCACAGTCGGCAGTCAGGATTGGATGAAGGCGGCGCTGATCGCCAAATCTGGAGATATGTCGCCCAGAGACCTTCGTTACGTGGCCTTCGAGGGTGGCGGCGAGGCACTAGCAGCACTGCTAGGCGACCACATTCAGGTGTTCACTGGCGATCTGTCAGAACTTAGGTCTCAGCTTGAGGGTGGAAAAATCCGCGTCCTGGCGGCGCTTTCCGAAGAGCGGATGGGTGGCCCCTACGCCGACATTCCGACCGCAGCCGAACAGGGCTACGACGTGGAGTGGCCGATCTGGCGGGGTTATTACATGGGCCCGGAAGTCAGCGATGAAGCCTATCAAGCCTGGGTCGAACGCATGCAGCAGCTGTCGGAAGATCCGGTATTCGCCGAGCTACGTGAGGCGCGGGGCCTGTTCCCAATGTCTCGCTTCGGGGAAGACTTTGATCGCTACGTCCAAGAACAGGTCGCTGAGTTTAAAGGACTGGCAGAAGAAGTAGGTCTGACCAAATGAAGATCGCCGCCGACCGAGTGCTGGGCATAGCGCTAATCGGTCTGGCGGCGTTTATCGCCGTCCAGGCCGTGCAATTGGAAATGCCCTTTAGCTACGAACCTGTAGGTCCCAAGGCCTTCCCGATAGGGCTGTCAATTCTGCTGACAGTACTCTCACTGGTGCTGATTTTCAGACCGGGCCCTAACGGTCAATGGCCCCACAAAGCGCTGGCGCTTAAGTTGTTACTGGTGCTGGTTTTGCTTTTGGCCTTTGCCGTTTTGTTCACACAGCTGGGGTTCATCGTCTCATCGTTGCTAGTGGTGACGGCCTTGGCGCGACTATTTGATGCGACCTGGGGTAAAGCACTGCTCACCGGCGTCCTCATGTCGGTTATCGGCTACTTTCTGTTTACCACAGCCCTCGGGATCAGCCTGCCTTCTGGCTACTGGTTCGATACCTTCATTTAAAGGATCGCTAAGATGTTCGATTTCCTTATCGATGGGTTCGGTGTTGCGCTGACCCCTCTCAACCTGGGGCTGGCTTTCCTTGGCGCCTTGCTCGGCACCCTATTTGGGGCCTTGCCAGGCATCGGCCCGATCAACGGCATCGCCATTCTGATGCCACTTGCCTATACCCTTGGCTTGCCTGCTGAGTCATCACTGATCTTGCTGGCCGCGGTTTACACCGGCGCCGAATATGGCGGCCGCATGTCGAGCATTCTGCTCAATGTACCTGGCGATGCCGGTGCGGTCATGACCACGCTGGATGGCTACCCGCTGGCGCAGAAAGGACTCGCGGGCCCCGCCTTAGGGCTTTCAGCAGTGAGTTCATTCGTTGGCGCGACCATTGCCATTATTGGCCTGACGTTGTTTGCACCGCTCCTGGCAAATGTGGCGGTGATGTTCGGCCCGGCGGAATTCTTTGCGCTCATGATATTCGCGTTTTCTTCCATGTCGGTGATGATGGGCAAGGACCCAATCAAGACCGCGATTGGTGCCGTACTGGGTGTCCTGATTGGCACCGTGGGCATTGATTCCGGCAGCGGCGTACTGCGCTATACCCTCGGCATGCCCGAGCTTTATGATGGCATCGACTTTGTCGTGATGATTATCGGCCTCTTCGCTATCAGCGAAATCCTGCTGATGCTCGAAAATTCCCACAGCACCGATAACGATGGCGAGCTACCGCCGCTGGGGCGTGTTTTTGTTAGCCTCAAGGAAGTACTGGCATGTAAGGGCGCCATCATCCGCTCGGGGCTAATCGGCTTTATCATCGGCGTCCTCCCCGGTACCGGCGCTTCTGTTGCTGGTGCCGTGTCTTACACCACTGAAAAGCGTCTTTCCGACAAGGACAACACCTTTGGCACCGGTGACATGCGCGGGCTGGCTGCGCCTGAGTCGGCTAATAACGCGGCCGCGGTAGGTTCTTTTGTGCCCATGCTAACCTTAGGCATTCCCGGTTCTGGTACGACAGCGGTACTGCTGGGTGCGTTGATGCTTTATAACATCACCCCTGGGCCAATGATGTTTACCGAGCGGCCTGAAGTAGCCGGCGGGCTTATCGCGTCACTTTATATTGGCAACATCGTATTGCTGATGCTTAACCTGCCGCTAGCGGGTGTATTCGCCCGGGTGCTGACTATTCCACGTTGGGTGTTGGTGCCCGCTATTGCTATCCTGGCGTTCGTCGGCGTTTATCAGTTGCACTCTGATCTATTTGCTATTTACTTGATGCTGGTCATCGGCGTGTTTGGGTATTTACTGCGTAAGCTGGGCTTCTCCCTGGCGCCAGTGATTCTCGGCTACGTACTGGGTGGGTTGATGGAGCAGAACCTGCGCCGGGCACTCTCAATCAGCGGCGGCGACGTCGGGATCCTATGGCAATCGGGTATCTCACTTGGGCTGTGGGTGGCGGCGGTATTACTATTGGTGCTTCCCTGGTTGGTACCGAAGCTATTGGCTGCCCGCAAGCTAAGCGCTGGTTAACAGCGCTTCTGGTACGACAATGAATAGGTAGCTAGCCCTGGCCCGTGATAACGATCGCCAGGGCTTTTATTTGCAAACCTGTGATGCTGAAAACGATGCGAGCAATACACTTGGCCCCCTTAGGCCGTTTCTTACCAACATTGGCACTCGGGCTTATCGGGGGCGGGTTAGCTTATTGGCTACAATTGCCGCTTCCCTGGCTATTAGGGGCTATGATCGCGACCACGGCGGCCTCCCTGGCAGGCGTACCGATGAGGTCGCCGGGCAAGGGCCGCCAGGGCGTGCTGGTCGTCATTGGGGTCATGCTCGGTTCAGCGTTCACCGCCGACATGACCGGAGATGCAACACGGTGGGGGATCAGCTTGGCGATTATGCTGATCGCCACGGCGGTGATGATGACTTTCTCGGTGTGGTTTTCCCGCCGCGTGGCGGGGCACTCCTGGGAAACGGCACTTTACGCTGGCGTGCCTGGCGGGGTTTCTACGGTAACGGGGATGGCACTTTCCTCGGGGGCCGATTTGCGCATTATCGGCATTACCCATGCGGTGCGCATATTGGTTCTGCTGGTGGCCATCCCGCCTGTTTTGCAGTTTATAGGCCATGTCGACATTAGCAGTACCGCGCCAGCCTTATCGCAGTGGTTATGGATGCCCTCCTCCACGGATATCGCATGGCTGCTGGCGGCTGGCATTGTCGGCATGCGGCTGGGTAAGCACCTTCGCCTACCTAGCCCACTGCTATTTGGCCCGGCCCTTGTCTCAGCAGCGCTGCACTTCTCGGGCCTCACGCATGCTGCCGTCCCGCCTGTGATCATTGCGCTCGCACAGGTGGTCATCGGCATTTCCGTTGGTGTGCGCTTTGCGGGTGCCCCGATTGCCGAGGTGGGAATGGCCATGCTGATGGCGGTCATTCAGGCCCTGGTACTGTTACTGCTGGCGATTATTGCCGCCTGGATAGGGCATTTACTCACCGGTTACTCTGCCGCGGCGGCGCTGCTCGCCTACATGCCCGGAGGAGCCCCAGAGCTAAGTCTGGTCGCACTGAGCTTAGGTATCGATCCCGCCTTCGTTACCACTCACCACCTACTACGCATCACGCTACTGGTGTTGTTGCTGCCTTTATTGCTCCGGCGAATGGTTTCAAACGCCTAGCTATCATTTTGTGGTTTTGTGAATCAGGACAAAGAGCCTACATAGCCTGAGAGACAAAGCCGGTAAGGTTAAGTGCTATTTCATGCCTGCAGCGAAGGCATGGCCTCCTCATACCTTCGCTAAATAACTAGCTGTAAAGCCCGAACAGTGACCCTTGGTCGCTAAATCGGACTGCTACTGAGAACAGGCTGACGTCGATTGAGCAAGCGGTCATATTCTTCCCTGCCCACCGCATAGCACTCGCAGACCCGTTCCTCTAAACCCTGTCGGTCAAGAATCTTGATATGGCCACGGTGGTAGGAGATCAGCCCTGCTCTCTGGAGCTTACACGCCGACTCGGTGACGCCCTCGCGACGCACTCCCAGCATATTGGCAATTAACTCGTGGGTCATGATCAATTCGTTGTTTGGCAGTCGGTCAATGCTGAGCAGTAGCAAGCGACATAGCTGCTGGTCAAGGTTGTGATGGCGATTGCATACCGCTGTTTGCGCCATCTGTGTCAGCAAGGCTTGGGTATAACGCAGGAGCAGTCGCTGCATCGCGCCAGCGCGGAAGAATTCCTTTTTGAGCAGATGACCCTTGAGACGTAATGCCTGCCCGCCACTCTGCACAATCGCTCGGTTGGAGGTGCTCTCACCGCCCATGAACAACGAGACGCCCAACACCCCTTCATAGCCCACCACGGCAATTTCTGTCGAGGAGCCATCCTTAATCACGCCGAGCAGCGAGACGATGGAGTCTAACGGAAAGTAGGCATAGTCCATTGGCTGTCCGGATTCACACAGCGATTGCCCCAGTGTCAATGTCACCTCCTCTAAATGAGGCAACAGTTGATTCAGTTCTTCTTCCGGCAATAAGCCAAGCAAAGCATTTTGCTGGCCATCACAAAGTACTGGCATTGATATCTCCCTATAATGTCAGTAGCGCAGTTTGAGCATCATCGCTTCGGTAAGGCTTCCCTTTCTTAAAGATAGGACACTATCAGGTGGCAACGACGATCACAGAGTGGCCGTTCAATGGCTGGTTATACTTCGACCATGAAAGCCTCTGCGTTAGCAGCTTCGCGCCATGAACCGGGCCGCTTCTGACGACCCGGCGAACAAGAAGTGTCATTCTCCAGAGGCTGTTTCCAGTTCAGTCTCGAGAGCGGCAAAAGCGGCCTCATCAGTGAGCAGTTGGCGCAGCGTTTCGACGGCAAGCCGGCCCTCGTTATCGATTAGGTTATCGAGCCATAGCAGCGCCTGCTTTTGATTGGGATTCTCGTAGCCACGCGCCAAGAGATAGGCCCTGGCCAAAGCGAGGCGGGCACTTTGGTGTCCTTGGCTTGCTGCCTGATAGAGGTAGCGCGCACCACGCTCGGGATCCTTCTCGATGTTACGCCCGCTCAGGTACTCACGGCCGAGGGAGGCCTGAGCACCCGCGTGGCCCTGCTTGGCCGCATCCCGGAGCAGCTCGTAGCCTCGCTGAACATCCTGGCCAATCGCGCCTTCGCCACGCATAAAGGCGATGCCTAGTTCGGCACGCGCATAGACGGCCCCAGCATCACTCGCCTGCTGATACCAGCGCTCGGCCAGCTCGGCATCTTTTCCAACCCCTTTACCGTGCTGATAGGCATCGCCCAGCACGTAGGCGGCAAGGGGGTCGCCTGATTCGGCCGCGGCGTTGAGCAGTTCAAGTCCGCGCTCCACATCTTGTTCGGTGTGCCTGCCGGTCAAGTAGGCTTCGCCCAAGTCATTGCGGGCGCCAGCATGCCCCCTAGACACCGCGGTCTCCAGGTAGTCAATGCCGCGCTCACTGTCGCCCCGATCAAGATACATGCGACCAAGGCTTGCCGCGGCACCGGCATGTCCCGCCTGGGATGCTTGCTCCAGCCAGCTTTCGGCCTGTTGCTGGTCACGCTCAACGCCCTCACCGTCGAGATAGGCACGGCCAAGATCGGCCATGGCACTTGGATGCCCATTTTTTGCTGCGGCGATGAGTGCATCAATATTGCCTTCAGCACCCAGGTCGCGCTGCACGTAGGCAAGCGCATCGGCGGCGGACGCGTGCCCTGCCTCCTGAGCCCGGGTCAGCCACCGCTTGGCCTTATAGAGGTCGCGCTTGACACCGTTGCCTTCTCGATAGGCACGACCCAGCAACACCATGGCATAGTCATCTCCCTGCTCGGCGGCTTGGGTGAGGAGTCGAATGCCCTGAGAAGGATTGCCCTCCAGCGTGCCGTCCAAATAGGCTTCGCCGAGGGTGGTCATGGCGGTGGTGTTTCCAGTTTGGGCTGCTTGTGTCAGCAACTCTTTGCCGCGACTAGGCTTTAAGGGTAAGGCATCACCTGTCAGATAGGCCTCACCAAGGAGGCGCATCGCGCCGGTCTGGTTTTGAGCGGCGGCATTTTGCAGCAGCTCCTCGGCACGCTGGGGGTCTTGTGTCACGCCACGGCCCTCTAGATAAGCGGCACCGAGTTGCTGGGTCGCCCATGGGTGCCCCAGCTCATGGCCGCGCTCCAGATAGTCTGCGGCGATGGCAGGTTGACTTTCGACCTTCTCACCGTCCATGAACAGCGAGCCAAGCTGCGCCAGTGCTAGAGGGTTATTGCGCTCTGCGGCTTTTTCCAGCAGGTCGATGCCACGTGGTAGGTCGTCGAGACCTGCCTGGCCTTCGACGAGGGCGCGGCCGAGAATGACCCGGGCATCGTCCGAGCCCGCCTGGATTGCCTCGCTCAGCCAGCGCTCAGCGCGGTTTGGATCTTCCGGTTGACCCTCATTCTCAGGCGTCAGCAGTGCTTGGCCGAGGTAGATCATCGCCTTGACGTGACCCTGACGGGCGGCATCTTCCAGCAGAGACATACCCAGCCGGTACTCACCGACGCTGACCAACTCGCGCCCAGCACGGGCCTGGGCGTCAAGGTCGCCCGCTTGCGCGGCGTGCTGCAGCCACTGGATGCGCTGATCGGGCCGGTCACTGAGCAGTCCGTCAGGGGAATAGAGCGATGCCAATTGAAGCATAGCGCCGACATCGCCCTGTCCAGCGTTGGACTCAAGTTGTTTGACGTAACGCTGCGCATAAGCCATCGATTGTTCGGCATCCTCTTCCAGCCAACCACCGGGTGCGTGCGCTTCGGCTAGGGCCTGCAGAGCTTGTTCCTTGTCTTGGGAGGCAGCTTGCTCGTAAAGCTGACGGGCAAGTTCGGGGTCCGCCTCTACGCCTTCGCCGCCTTCAGACAGCAGGTTGGCAAGCTCGACGTCTGCTGTCCGGCCAAGGTTGGCCTCTTTGGCCTGCCACAGTAGGTGATAGGCGAGCACGTCGTTACGTTTTACGCCGCGACCCTCTCGATAGAGCCGGGCGAGGTTGAGTGAGGCATGGCCGCGTGTCGAGGAAGGTTCATTGATAGCCTTGCCATACAATCGTGCTGCTTGGGTGAGGTCTTGTTCGACGCCGAGTCCCTTTTCATAGAGCTTGGCCATCTCATAAAAAGCAGGTGGCACATAGCGGTCCATTAAGGGGTGCAGGAACGTGATGGCTTCTTTGTAACGGCCCTCTTCGATGCGCTCCTGGGCGAGGTTAATCGTGTCCCAGTCTGACCCATCCGTATCGGCCTCCGGACCGCTGGCGAACCAGCCAGCGTATTGCGTGGGAACAGGGCCTGCATGTTCTCCAACTGGCGGTGCTTCAGAAGTGGTTGCGCAGCCAGCGAGCCATGCTGACAAGGTTAACGCTGCGGTCAGCCGCAGCGTGGGTGTGTATAGCGTCCTGATCGTTGTCCTCTTCATATGCTCCCCACTCTCCTTATGTGGCTCAGTTACTGTTCAGTTGTCCAAGCCCCGAAAGGCTTCGGTCTCCTGACGCCGTTCATCCGTATAGATATGCTCCTGGGCGTCGGGATCCATGAAGTAAAGCGTGACATGGCCCCCCGCGCTGCGACTGTAGGTGGGTCGTGCCCGGGTAATGAGGCTGGCCATTCTTTGATGGTCAAAGTGCGAAAGGTAGATCTCCATCCATGTGAAGTACTGTGGGTCACGCAGGAAACCGGTGTACTGTTCCTGTGGCGCGTAATCGCCTAACGCGGCGGGGTCGTCCAGGATCTGGAACAGGTAGTCGACGCCTTCATGGATGTTGTTGTCTTCATATTCCAGATTGAAGATGTCATAGCCTTGGCGATGGATGACCTGCATATTGGTGATGAGGTAATTGAGTGCGTAGTTTTGGTAGTGAGTAGCGCGTCGTCCGCGACTCATCTCAAGGGGCAGAGCGCCTTCCTCGGTCATGTCGTGCAGGGCCGAGTAAATGGCACTAACACCAAAACGAAACAGGTCGTTGTCTTCGACCAGCACGCCAATCATGGTGGCGTAAAGCGCGCGACGATATAAATGCAGCTATCCTGCGGCGGACCAGGAACTGCCGAGTGCTGTAAGGCCAAGCCTTGCAGCCACTGTTCAATGTCGGCCCGCTCTTCTTCAAGACCATCAATGAAAGGGCGCACGATAGAGTAGGCCATGGCCGCCGCGAACAACATCGACTCGGAAGCGAACCAGGCTTGCGGTTGCGACGTATCATAGACAAAATCGGTCAGGGCCCCGGCCTCGGCCCAGCGATACAAGTAATGCACCAGGCATTCGGCATAGTAAATGTCGCCACTCGCAACGAAAGAACCGGCCAGGTTCGATACGCTATCTTCGAAATCGAACAATGGCCCGGTAGCCAGCTCCCATGCTGTGCGACGGGGGTAGAAACCGGGTATTGCCCCCCGCGTCGTGATGGGCTCCGAGTTAGTCTTTTGGCGGCAACTGGGGCCCATCGAGAGCTTGTCGCTTAACTGCAGCAATATAGTGCTATCGGTTTGCTCAAGCAGCGCCATGCGCGCTTTTACGTCAAAATAGCTGGCGTTCGTATCGGTGACACGATAGCTGGAAAGGTCAATTTTTTGGCGTTCCTCTCTTGAGAGGGTGTCGTCCAAGTTCGTATCGGCCGACAGATCGATGCTGCCCATTGCCAATAAGGCAATGGGCAAGGCAAACAGAAACCGTGCGGAACGCCCTTTTGTTAAGGCAATAGACATGATCGTTATTGCTCCAATTGCGCTCAAGTACTTATGTTCAAGTACTTATATTCAAGTACTTATATTCGAGTACTTATGCTCAAGTACTAGCGCTCAAGATCTTGAGGTATAGAAACGGAAGTCGGCAAAATCCACGTACTGGTCGCGTGGCGTGCGCCAGCCTTCCCCGGCCCCGCCAAAGAAAGTGGAAAACATCAAACCATCAATGGTGATGTCCGGCGTGGTACGAAAAATAATGTTCTGCTGTTCCAGCACAGGCTCGCCGTCTATCCAGATCCGGGCGACACCGTTCTCCCGCTTTGGGTCGTTAAGCATGATTTCCTGTTCAATAGTGACCCATGATCCAGTCGGGTAGCGCCAGAAGCCGCGACCAACTGAGGCTCCCTCGAAACCAACCACGTATGGGTAGAGCTCACCTGCACCCTCCTTGCGCCACATCAAGCGCATAGAGAAACCGTTTTCGCCATCGACGCTCTCGCCGCCGGAGGGGGCTTCACCTCCGTACAACCCAGGCAGTTTGCCCCCCTTCACGAAATCGAAATCGGCAGGGAAGCGCACCTTGTAGCTCAGGCAGGCACGGTCGGCTTCCTGGAGCGAAGGGGGTTCGCTGTAGAAGCCGGCCCCGCCGAGAGGCTCATCACTGGGTGAGGAGCTGCCAGCGGGATAGTGGACACGCAGCCCAGCTTCATTGATGCCGGTATCGTTAGCAGCCAAGCGCTCTACGTTCTCTTTGGTTCCCCAGTGGCGATTGGTATCGAACCCCTGGCGAACGGCGTTATAAGCGTCTTCGGCGGGCGCCGGACTTGGGGTTTCGGCCAACTCATAACGTTGAGAGCAAGGCGCCACTTGTGGAATGCTGACGACGGCATCCTCGGCTTTGTCGGCATGGCTGACCGCGAACGGTAGCAGCGTTAGCACGCTCAATAGCAGACGCTTGTGCCGTAACCCGATACTCGGGTGCTGGTGTTTACCCTTCATCACTGGTTTCATCGGTACCGTTCCTATAGTGGTTTATTTCCTCCAGGGCTGTGTCATAGAGGTCATAGCTGGACTGTTTTATCCAGTTCGCGCCTTGCCATATTTTTTCCGAGGTGGCACTCAGCAGCGGTGTTTCGCTAAAGCGAACATCTACCGGCTGGCCCACGCTTTCTGGAGGCAGTGGCGCCTCTGGCGACAGCAGTACACTGGCCACGTTTTGCTGCTGCCGTACCCAACTGGGGAAACCGGCGCGGGGCTGTGGTTCAACGTCAAGGGCGACATTGCGCACCTGGGCGCGAATCGGCTGGGTGGCATTGGCCAATGTGACGTAGGCCTGCTGATTCGGCTCGATGCGGCTAATGTCATCCATGTGCACCAGTGCCTCGACCATCACATCACCTTCATCGGTACGGACCAGGGTCATGATCCGCTCGCTCTCGTCGATGTAGACCCCGGCAGCACTACTCAACGCCCAGGCCACGCGGCAGTCGCAGGGGCTGTATATTTCGTTACTGGCCTGAAGTTCTTTGAGGGCGGCGATACGCGAGTTCTCGAAATCGCGCACTTCCTCGAACTGTTCGATACGAGCCTCGGCGATATCTGGCGAGACCGTCTCGAAGGTGGTGAGGTCACCGCTGGCCGGCTGTGCGGAGCTGGCTAAGCTGATCTCTTGGGCATCTTCCTCAAGGTAGTTACGTAGATTCTCTATCAGTTGGACGTTATAGCTAAGTGCCGCCTCTGCCAGGATCAGGTCTGATTCGAGGTCGCTATTGATCACGTTGGTCAATAACTGATCGCGCTCGACTTGGTCCCCAGCTGTGAAGCCGTGCTCGCCAAGTATTCCAGGGCTGGGGGCGCGGATATCGATACGCGGCGCCGTCACAGCGGCGAAGCTGGGCTCAATCAGAACGAAGTTGCGATAGGCCGTCGCCGCGCTTACCAATACCAACAAACCGATCGCCAGAAACAGGAGAATGTAGCGGCCGATAGGCTTTGGTTGGCGCTTAGGAGGCGTTGGTTTGGTTGCCTGACGCTTGCGTGGCGTCTGTGGATCTTCGCTGGCCATTTGGCCTGCGATATTGGGCGAACGCCCACTCAACCCGCTACGAATGATCTGACGTAGCGACTCGTGGTGCTGCGGATCTATCTCATTAATCTTGAACCTAACGTCATATCCATTGCCACGCTCTCTGGGAATGGCGTCAAGGCATTCGGCGTTGACGGCCACCATGACGTCAAAGCTACCCGCCGCCATAATCAGTGACGCGGAAACACGCTCGCCCGGTTCAAAAGCACGTTCGCTGTGGGCAGAGAAGCCGCCGAGGGAGACATCATTGCCGTCCAGCTCAGTATCGCTATCGGCGAGGGTTACTCAAAATGGGGTCGCCACCCGGATATAGCCACGTTCATCGCGACGCTCGTGCTGCAGTGAGTTACCTTGCATCAGGCGTTCGTTTTCTTGATTGACACTTTCTGATGTTGGGGACGCATCGTCTTTCGTCCCTTGTTGATTTTCGTCGAGAGTGGGTTCATGCCGCTTGTGGGCACCGTTTAAATGATCATCTTTCATCCGAAGGTTGCTCCTTGCATCAGGGATGAGTCGTAGACACCTCGAGCGGGGGCGTAGGCTCGATCCAAAGCCTTTCATTGCACTGTCTTTGAGAGCGCTTTGAGAGCACCGTTAGCGTGGTCTGTTGACGGGTCTGCGTGCTGGCGCTCTGTGGCAGCGCCTTGATCAGGCCGCCTTCCACCAGAAAATAATCGGGAGGCGACTGGATCGGTTCACAGGCCTTGTCGGTATGGTTGGTGTCGACCGAGCGATCTAGACGCTGGGAGCCATGGACAGGCTCCCGCACCTGATCGAGAGCGATATGCATAGTGGTCCGGTCTGGAGGCATTATGTCGCCGGTCGAGATAACCAGGATGAAGAGAAGAACGCCATAGACCAAACTATGCAACGCATGACCTATGCGTCGCTGCCTGCGTGCCGCCACTGGATCGTCTGGCTCGCCAGCGGAGATACCCTGGCGCGACCATTGCTGACGATTGAAGCGAAAGCTGACATAGGTCTTAAGAATTGCGCCCCACACCTGGTTGTAGTAAATCAGCGGAACCCACAGCAGGCTGAAACGGCCGCGTTGCCAAGCCAGAACCGACACCGCAATGCCACGGCTAAACATGATCCACAGCACGTAGGTGAAGAAAAACGAGGGCCTGATGAAAAGCGTCACCAGGGTTACCACCGTGGGGCCCACCAGGGTCGTCCACATGGAGATTCGCTGGTCGACCAGGCTCCACCAGGTGAACATCCCCATGGGGCGAGGGCCCAGGGCGATGGCGCGATTGCTGGTGCGCAGCATGTTGCCAAACCAGCGCCGCATCAGATCCGTGGACGAGGCGAAGAAGCGATGCCGGTTGGGCAGTTCTTCGAACCCAGTCACGTAGACATCGGGAACGTAGAGCATCGACCAGCCGTTCTTTAGCAGCCAATACCACGATGACTTATCGTCACCGGAGAGGAACTTGAAACTCCCGAAGCGCCAGTGATCAACGTGGTCGCTTTCGATCAGCTCGATGAAATCCGGCTGAATGGCGAGGTCGGTGCGAAAGACACTGTAACGCCCCGTAAGAACCAGCAGGTGCCGCGATAGCGACATCGAACTCATCATCAGGTGGCGCTGTGCATAGCGCAGGTCGTACCACTCGCGGGTAACATCATTACCAGTGACCTTGGCGCGGTTGTTCGTCGTCAGCGCCCCCAGGTCCTCCTGGGCAATAAAGAAAGGCAGCGTGCGTGACAGCGTGTTTGGCTCCAGGAGGATATCGCCATCCATTGAGATCAGCAGCGACCCCGGCGCGGGCAGGCACCGGGAGATCGCCCGCAGCACCTCGGCCATGGCCGAGCGCTTGCCGTCCCCCTTCTGGAACATGTAGCGCACGGTGACATTCTGCGGCCAGCCATTGTCGTCCAGGACGTGATTGATGATATCCACGTCGGTACGGTCCGACACAGAGGCAAAAATCGTCGTTGGCACACCGTATTGATGGGCTTCCCGTATCAGCGCATCGTAGACCTGAAAGTTGACACGCTGATCGATACGAAAAGACGTACACAGCACGTACAACTCAGGCGGCTTCTCGTGGTTACCGGCTGCATCGGCTTCGGCACGCAAGCTCGGAAAGACAAGTCGGTTGTACCAGAGCGAGCGAACGGCCTGTACCGCCCACCACGAGTACCGCCAGATGGCGATCCACCCGATAATGAAAAAGAAGCTCTGCGACTCGGGCGAAAACACATCCGCTGGCAGCTCCCTAACGACGAAGATCAGCAGCGCCAAACCGAACAGGAAAGTGGTCAGTTCCGTCATACGGCTGGCAGAGGAATGCTTATGGCGTTTAGCAAACATGGGAATGCCTCAAGCCGGGATGGGTCGCACGGAGTCACCGCGGCCGATGGCGTAATAGGCAAGCCCTGCCGCCTTGACGCTTTCGGGATGAAAGAGATTGCGGCCATCGACAACCACTGGTTCAAGTAGCGTCTTGCTTAGCAGCGAGAAGTCGACGGTGCGAAAAGCTTTCCACTCGGTGCAGATGACCAGTGCATGGGCGCCTTCCAACGTATCTTCGCGTTGCTCAGCGAGCACCAAGTTGTCACGCTCTCCGTAGATTCGACGGCACTCGTTGTTGGCCTCCGGATCAAACGCCTGAACGCGCGCGCCAGCATCCCACAGGGCTTCCATCAGGGCGCGGCTGGGGGCCTCACGCATATCATCGGTGTTAGGCTTGAAGGCAAGCCCCCACACGGCAATGGTTTTGCCTGCCAAGCGACCGTCGAAGGCTTGCCAGAGCTTTTCGAACAGCTTGTTTTTCTGCCGAGAATTGACCTGTTCCACCGCCTCAATGATGTGAGCGGGATGGCCGACTTCCTCGGCGGTATTGGCTAGAGCTCTGACGTCTTTAGGAAAGCAGGAGCCCCCATAGCCACAGCCGGGGTAGATGAAGCTGTAACCAATACGCGGGTCGGAACCGATTCCATGGCGAACCTCTTCAACCTCAGCGCCGAGATGCTCGGCGAGGTTGGCGACTTCATTGATAAAACTTATCTTGGTCGCCAGCAGCGCATTCGCCGCGTATTTGGTCAATTCGGCACTGCGCACGCCCATGAACATCATCTTGTCGCGCTGGCGGTTGTAAGGGCCATAACATTCCCGCATGGCTTCCCTGACGCGCTCTGATTCGGTGCCAACGATGATTCGAGAGCCGCGCGAGAAGTCCTCGATCGCCGCCCCCTCCTTAAGGAATTCCGGATTCGAACAAACGTCGAACTCAATATCCAGTCCCCGTTTCTCAAGCTCGATAGCAACCGCACGCTCCACCTTTGCGGCGGTACCCACGGGCACAGTCGATTTGTCGACGATGATTTTGTAGTCGTCCATATGCTGGCCGATGGTCTCAGCCACTTTAAGCACGTGCTTTAGATCGGCACTGCCATCTTCGTCGGAAGGGGTGCCAACAGCGATGAACTGGAGCAAGCCAAATTTGACCGCCTCGGCGGCATCCGTGGTGAAACTTAAACGACCAGCGGCCTGATTATCGCGAACTAGACGCTCCAAACCGGGCTCAAAAATCGGTATTTCGCCAGCTTTAAGGCGGGAGACTTTATCCTTGTCAACGTCGACACACATAACGTCATGACCGACGTCGGCTAGGCAGGCGCCCGTTACGAGACCCACATAGCCACAAGCGAAGATGGTGATCCTCATTTCCCTGCTACTCCTTGTCCTTGTTGATGTGCTATTTCATTTTTTACGTCAGAAAGTTGCCGATAGGCACTGACGTAAAAGGCCTAGAAATTGGACATCGAATTTTTTTCAACCCAAATTAACCAACGCGTCCTCATGTTTAGGATGTTGATAGGAGGTTCATATATTAGTAGTGTCGAAATTTTCGTTACGTTTTTGCTAATATTCTGCACAAACGGTTACACAGACAGGATAGGTGATGCTGAACTGGCTCTCTGTTCGCTAGCGCACTTAAGTCATATTAGCCACTTAAGAAATACCAACAGACCATTGATTTCTAATAATTTTCTAGGCTTAAAGCGGACCTGCTCACAAACCGTGATCAGCCAGTCTATTGGCGTAAAGAGTTACGTTAATGGCATCTGATTGATCATCACTGATAGCTTTTGGCAGCAAAGCCAGACTGATTAAGCTGCATAGGTTTGTGGACTATTCGGATGGCATGCTTAAACACCATCAAGCTAGCCGAGCGACGCACGGGACGCGACGTCTCCAGCAATGGCTATATGAGTCAGTGCTACCAGTAGCTGCATAAAAATATGTCCGGCAGGCTGATTTCCTTTGCCGTCCTCGATAGCTTGTTTGGCGGGGCCTTTCTGTCGACCAGAGTGCTCTATAGGTCTATGCAGGGCTGAATTCTGGGGTGAAGCGGCTCTCTAATATCAATAATCAGTATAGCCGTTGGCCTGCTGCTGTTTGTGCTATTTACCGGCTCAACCGTTTTTCCTATTACGTGCCGTTGTCGAAACCTTTGGCCTGTATATAACCAACCTGCTGCCCATGGAGTTTTGGAATGACACGCTGGCACGTTACTCCAGCGAAGGCGGTATCGTAGAAAAAAGCAGCGTAATGCCGTCGAACTCGCCGAGGGGGTAAATGCGGCTTCCCCCGTTTGACAAAGCAAATCTCGATTGCTTGGCCTCAGCATCAGAATAAGAATAAGAATAAGAAAAGATCATCTAATGGCGAGAGCAGCGGCTCTACACTTATAAAGCTTTACTATCACGATCATCTGTATAGACTATTAAAAGTAGAGTTATATCTCGTAAAAACGCTCGGAAACATAAAATTAGCAGGATTAGGCAATCTTCAGCGAGGAATACACCTACTGCTCGTTGCCATCCCTCTCTATCATTTCTCTCACGGTCTTAACGGCCAAAACATGCCGCCACCTGGCGCCCACCGCGATATATATCAGCCATATACTGGCTCTAAGCGGACGGGCATAAAGACTTCATTTTCCAGGTTATGCGGATATGTCATTCAATGAGAGGAATTAATTCCATGAAATACTCCACTATTATTATGCAGACAATTACCGCTAGCGCTTTAATCCTGGGCATGGCCGCTCAAGCTACCGCTGCAGAGTCAAACCAAGCTGGCTTCGACACTAGCAGCTCTACTCATGGCGGCACACGGGAAGGCAGCCCTCAGTACCGTGTTGAAGCAGAAGATGGCCAAGCCATTGAGTATCAAGAAAACCAGTCTTACCGCACTACGTTCGAGGCTGGCAGCCCTGCACTGGGCGGCACACGTGAAAGAATGCATCGTGACCTTGTTGAGATCGAGAGTAATCAGACCATGTCTCAACAGATTGCTCATTCCGATCATGCTGACAACTTAGTACGCGGCACACGTGGCTAAACCCAGCGTCAATATATCGCGCCGACCTAGCAACTAAAGCGGCGCAGACATTTCGGGCCACCCAATCGGGTGGCCCGTTCTTGTATATAAGCAACGACAGTGACAATGTCGCTGAAAATGCAGCCTAAGCAAGCATGCTTATACGTGTTTCACCCCGCAACTTGATCATATCGGTCCGTGGTGGTGCGCCAAACATGCGGCTATATTCGCGGCTGAATTGCGATGGGCTTTCGTAACCAACTCGATAACTGGCCGTAGAGGCCTCAAGACCCTCTTTGAGCATCAACAAGCGTGCTTCGTGCAGCCTCAGCTTCTTCTGGAATTGCAATGGCGACATGCAGGTAACCTGCTTGAAGCTGTGATACAGCGCAGATTCACTCATATTCACATCTTCCGCCAATTGCCTCACCCGCAGTGGCTCGGCGAAGCGATCCTTAAGTACCGAAATCACCTGGAAAATACGGTTTGACTGGCTGTCGATGGAAGCGAACTCACGCATGCGAGGGCCCATCTCGCCAACCAATGCTCGGTAAATAATCTCGCGCCGAATCAGCGGCGCAAGTACACGCGCATCGGTGGGGGTGTCAAGCAATCGAACTAGCCGGGTCATTGCTTCCAGAATTTCCAGGTCGACCGAGGCGACACTCATGCCGCAGGCTGAATGTGGGAAGGCACTGGATTCGGTGACATGAGTGGCATCGCCCAACTGCAGCACAAGTTCGGCAACTTCGGCAGGGTCGATATTGATCTTAACGGCTAGAAAAGGATTCTCCGGCGAGGCATCTATCACTAGCTTGTTCACCGGAAGATCGACGCTGGAAACCATATAGCTGAGAGCGCCGTAAACGATTTCACGATTCCCCAACTGTACAGTTCGCGCCCCTGAGCGATGACACAGAGTGAGGGCTCGTAGACAGATGACATGCAACTGGTAGGTGCATCCGCGCGAAATAGGTGTAGTCCCGGAATATCTGTTTCATACAGGCCTTCTTCACTCACTCTGGACGAGACGAGATCGGCAAGTTGCCGGCACATGGGGGCGGCAGTTAACTGCGCAGGGACTGACAAATAATTTGGATAGGCAATATTACTCATGACTGACCTCTCAATACGTAGAGGCAGTATACAGGATTAGGTAAATCATAGCCCGCTAACGAAAATGTCAAAAAATCAGATAATCCACTGGAAAAATTACTCAAACCTAGGCTAGGCAGGCACTATGCTGGCACCATTGGTTGAGTTTAAGATTGTATTTTTGATATTGGATTGTTGCAGTTTCATTAAAAAAATAGGATTAGGCAAATATTTCGTAGTAATGTGCATGCCGTTACGACTCCTCAAATCGAAACGAAATCCAACGACTTCGATTGAGCTGCATTTTTGTTGCTCTTTCCTAAGGCTTTGCTTTCCTAATTGTCGATATGTTGTCTGCTGGCAGCGCAGATCCAGGATGGCATCAGCGCTTATTCTGAGGCGTTCCGCAGACGTGCTTGCTGCCATGCTCATCGTGCTGGCAGACGATGCTGGGCTAACCGCATTGCAGGAGGTCATCACCGTTCCCATGAGGAGCTGAGCGAAGTGAAGGTAGGCGCCCCGCCAAGGCAGGAAGAGTTGAAGCCGTAAGCGTAGGTAACACAAGATAGGGGCCTGCGAATCTATCCTCGACTGTTCCTGCTGTCACCTCCAAACGCCGGGAATAGCGCAGCATGGCTCTAGGGATTGGTACTATATCCTGCAGGGGATTGTCGTTATTAGCTCTACTGAATGGATCGGCGAAACGTTGAAAATATTACTCACTAAGCTCAGCCCGCTTAAGCAGGTTGTGCTAAGCTAAATTCATTAGAAGAAATCAAAATTTGGCGCGACGAATACCAAAGTGGCCAAGCGAAAATACATGTACAGATAACATACTCTTTCAACGGGTATTAAAAATGCATTTTCTGATATTTTTGCATTGCCTCTCAGAATCATTAAAATCTGCACCAAAAGGATAGCTAATGGAAATTAGTCAAAAAGATAAAGATAATTTTTTTAACTTAGTTGATTCATTAAAAAAATGCAGACGAGCTGACCTATCGGACGTCAGCTTGAGTAAAGATGTTATTGAAAAGCTTTACGTTGACCCTCTAGATAATGATCTAATACTGAAGTCAATATCGAAACTAAATACAACTATTCTAACCGGGCGCCGTGGCACTGGCAAATCTACAATTGTTGCTAGGCTCCAACATGATATAAGAAAGAGTAAGATAAACTTTCACTGTATATTGACGTAAAAAGTATTTTTGAGCAATCAAAAGCTTTTTCTTATAATACCGAACAGTATGAGGATCATTTTACAGCACAAGATTTAAGCAAATATTTGATATACAAATCATTTCTCAAAGAAATTATATCTGATATAAAACTTGAAATTAAAACAAACACAATAAAATTCTACCTAGCTAAAATAACCAAATACTTTGGACCCGACAAAGCCGCTTTCGAAGAAGAGTTAAATAGAATTTTTGATGATATAGAAAAGTTTGAGTATATGGATGTTGAGGTCCTCAAACAAAAAAGAATTTTATCTAATGATGAAAACAGCAGTTCTTTAGAACAAAAAGCTTCTCTTGATATAGGTATGGGCCCCAGCTTCAACCTGAAAGGAGGAGTTAACGCAGAGTTTGGTACTTCAAATTCTGACAAATCTAGCTTGAATGAAGAATTTTCTGAAGTACTGTTGAAATGTTTTAACCCTGTCTTAATCATGCGGAGCATTAGACAGCTTCTTAAAGATATTGGAATTAATCATGTCTTTATTTGCTTAGATGACTTTTCTGAAATAGATTATGATGCAATGAAAGTCTTTGTAGATGTAATTATTGCACCATTAAACAATCTTTCTGATGAGTTCTTTAAATTCAAAATTGCCGCCTATCCAGGAAGAGTTTACCTCGGAGATATAGATCCTCAAAAAATCGAGCAAATAAGATTAGATTTTTACGAGCTATACCAAGCTAGAACTATTACTGATGTTCACTCTCAAGCTCAGGAAAGCATTAAAAAATTAATTGAAAAAAGAACACAATTCTTTTGTAAAAAAACGCCAGAGGATTTTTTCGACACATCAAAAACTACTTTGAATGATTACTATAAAACTCTTTTTGATATAACCTCGTGCGTTCCACGGAATGTCGGTTGGATTTTATGGTATGCAAACCAGCAGAGCATTGCCAAAGATAAAAAAATAACTTTAAACGATTTATCAATTGCAGCAGAGAAACATTTTATTGATACAGTGAAGCCTTATTTCTCTCAGAATCAGTTCATGAGAGAACCTTTTGACATGAAACTTGAAAAGTACCATTTACATCAACTTTTAGAACGCTTTATCAATGCGGCAAAAATAAACAAAAGGGATATATTAGTTTCAGATTCTAAGGTTTTTGCAAAAGATAAATCGAAACCACCCACCAGCCATTTTTACATTAACAAGAAGTTTGAAGATGTTTTAAAACCATTAGAAATGAAGTTTTTTGTAACTAAGTACAACGAACAAAAAGATCAGGACAGCAGTGAAATGATGAGTTTTTTCTCATTGAATTACGGATTATGCGTTAGTGAAGACATCCATTTTGGGAGAGGATCTGACCGTAAGTATGTAATTCAAAGAAGATTTAATAACACAAAAAGCTTAAGAGAATATCTTTGTAACGCTAAACACATTGCATGCAACAATCCTCGCTGCAAAGCAACTCATGATTATGAAATGCTTTCAATGATTGAGATGTTTGACATGTTATGTCCGAAGTGTAAGTCTGGAAATTGTAGTATAGAGCATGCAAATGTTGACATTGAGTTAGCAGATGAGAAAATACTTCTGCCTGAATTTGACATGCAATTTATAAATTGTTTAAAAGTTGACAGCCCGCAGTACCCTTCTGGTCTTGCTCAGGAGCTTGATTGCACCTATCAAAAAGTCGGAAAAAGAGCTGCTAAACTAAAGGACATGGGATTCCTTAAAACAAAAGAAATGATTCGTAACAAATCACTTGGTAAAAGAAAGTATTATTCACTTACTGATGAAGCTTTAAATACATATTTCAACATAAGCAAATAAGTCTGAATACTGCAGCAAATCAAATACAGAACATTAACATTAACATTATAAAATTGTAGAAAGATAAGAGCTGTTGAAATACACAGCCTTTCTTTTGTTATCAATTCATAACCACTTTTAGAAACTAGCAACATCAGCAATCGTTTTCTAAATGATTGACAAACTTAATCGGAGCTCAATGAAAACTGAAAACTTCGATTACTTTAATAGATATTTTTACATAAGAACCGAAGTTGAAAAGCATGAACTACGGGAAGCCTTTGAGAGAGTTTAACAGCATCTTTTTAAAACACTGTTTTCGCCCGTTCCAAAGCAGCTAAAAATACGATTTAAATATAACAAGAAACTGGTTTGCCTTGTTGTTGAAAAAAGCCAAAACATCGATTATTGAGCAATGCAAACTCTTCTTTACACCCACCTGTTATCATTTTGTGTGTAGTCTCGACCGCAAACAAAAAAGGGACCTGCGATTTCTCGCAGGTCCCTTTTTTGCAATTTGGCGCGCCCGGCAGGATTTGAACCTGCGACCCTCGGCTTCGGAGGCCATATCTTACTAGTTTCAGTTTTCTTGTTACTAAATCCAAAAATCAAAATAATTGTTCTAAATCAAATACATAAATTAAAACTAGTAAAATATTCTAGCAATTTAGCACCGATTAACAACGAGACATGCCTTTTCCAGAGACGGCAATGGACACATTGCGTGATTTTTATACGTCTCTTTTCGGACCGAAATGACCCTTGGCCAATAGTGAAATTTTAATGTATAGAAAAATATAACTCATTTGAGAGAGATGAGTTATATCGGCTTAGGTTTTATACGAAAAGTTGGCTCTCAAGCAGCAGCATTAAAATAATAGACACCAACAAATGATGTGCACGAAGACTGATAGCAAAAAAGCTCAAATTATTCTTTTCTTTATAATCAACTAAGCAATGCGATACAGATAGCCTATACCGGGCATGTTTGTGATGTCACTGAGGAGCGACAGCCGCAAGACAAAAATTATTTCAGGTTTATTTTTACTTCATTTCAAATCCTTTATCAACGAGGAATTCTTGCATATGTGAACGCAACTTTTGATTAAATAGCGGCACTAAACTCTGAGACCAGTTTGAAATTTTATTACCACCCCTGCGAGCCTGATAATAATTGTGCATCGTGAGATTGAAAGCATTCACATGTACTGTATCGTCGCCATAACTATTCTCTTTTAGAACTGCCTCAACGGGTAAGCGAGGTTTAACATCAGGATCATGTGCGGGGTATCCAAGACACATACCAAATACAGGATATACGTGTTGTGGCAAACTTAGCAATTCACTCACAGCTTGAGGATTATTACGTATACCTCCTATATAGCAGATACCCAACCCTTCTGATTCCGCTGCGATCGCGATATTTTGTGCCACTAGTGAAACATCTACTGTAGCAACCAAAAGCTGCTCGGTCATACCGCTAACAATGTTTTCTCCAGTGTTTCTGGCCGCTTCCAATGGCCGTTTCATATCGGCGCAGAAGACTAGAAAATCACTACTGCTCGCCACGTACTTTTGGCCGCCTGTAAGTTCAACCAATTGATTGCGCAGCATTTTATCGGTGACATGTATTATGCTATAGGCCTGTATATGACTAGAGGTGGCTGCCGCCTGCCCTGAACAAACCAGCTCCCTTAACAGACTCTTAGGAATATCGCGTTCTTCGAACTTTCGAATTGAACGATGAGATTTTAACAATCTGATGGTGTCGTTCATTATCTATCCCTATCCAAGATCAACTTTTAATGTCGTTTAAAATTTATAACTTGCTCTCAAGCTCCGGTAGGATCTCGAACAGATCGCCTACCAGGCCGTAATCGGCCACCTGAAAGATCGGTGCTTCGTCGTCTTTGTTCATCGCGACGATCACCTTGGAGTCTTTCATGCCCGCAAGGTGTTGGATGGCGCCCGAGATACCGACGGCGATATACAAATCCGGGGCAACGATTTTGCCGGTCTGGCCGACCTGCATATCGTTAGGTACGAAACCTGCGTCTACCGCGGCGCGGGAGGCACCAATCGCCGCGCCCAGCTTGTCGGCAATGCCGTCGAGCAGCTTGAAGTTTTCGCCGTTGCCCATACCTCGGCCGCCGGAGATTACCACCTTGGCACCGCCCAACTCGGGACGATCCGACTGTGCCAGCTCTTCTTTCACAAAGCTGGACTGGCTGTTTTCAACCACTACGTCGACGGCTTCCACCGTCGCGCTGCCGCTGGTGCCGACCGCATCAAAGCCGGTGGTACGCACGGTGATGACCTTGAGGGCATCGTCGCTTTTCACCGTCGCGATGGCGTTACCGGCGTAGATGGGACGCTTGAAGGTGACGGCGCTGTCCACGGCGATAACGTCCGACAGCTGGCTGACGTCTTTTAGCGCCGCTAAACGCGGCAGCACGTTTTTGCCGGTGGTGGAGGCGCTGGCCAGCACGTGGGTGTAGCCATCGGCCAGTTCGACCAGCAGCGCACCCATGGGCTCGGCGAGCTGGTGGGCGTAAACGGCGTTATCCGCGACGCGGACTTTGCTTACGCCGTCGAGTTTTGCGGTGGCCTCGGCGGCGGCTTGAACGCCTTCTCCGGCCACCAGAACGTCAATATCGCCACCGATGGCTTGGGCGGCCGCCATGAGGTGGGCCGTCGCACCGGCCAGTTGGCCTTCGTGTAGATCCGCAAGTACCAGAATGCTCATGGCATCAACTCCTTTCAAAGCGCTTGTAGCAAAGTACTGGTGGTAAAGAACCGACCTTAAAGAACTTTGGCTTCGTTTTTCAGTTTGTCGATCAGCTCGTCTACCGAGGCGACTTTGACTCCGCCTTTGCGTTCTGCCGGGGATTCCACTTTCACTAGGCTGACCCTGGAAGCAACCTCGACGCCGTAATCAGCGGGGGATTTCACATCCAGCGGCTTTTTCTTGGCCTTCATGATGTCGGGGAGCTTGGCGTAGCGCGGCTCGTTGAGGCGCAGGTCGGTGGTGACGATCGCGGGCAACGTCAGGGCGATGGTCTGCAGGCCGCCGTCGATTTCACGCGTCACATTAACCTTGTCGCCGTCGACCGCTACTTCAGAAGCAAACGTGCCTTGGGGCAGGCCGGTCAGCGCGGCGAGCATTTGGCCGGTCTGGTTGTTGTCGGTGTCGATGGCCTGCTTGCCAAGGATGACCATGCCCGGCTGCTCATCTTCGACCACTTTGGCCAACAGCTTGGCCACGGCCAACGATTCGGCGCGTTCGTCGGTTTCGATATGAATGGCGCGATCGGCGCCCAGCGCCAGCGCGGTGCGCAGCTGCTCTTGAGCGGCTTTGGGCCCGACCGTGACGGCGACGACTTCCGTGGCTACGCCCTTCTCTTTAAGGCGTACCGCTTCTTCCACGGCAATTTCGCAGAAGGGGTTCATGGCCATTTTGACGTTGGTAAGGTCGACGTCAGAGTGATCCGCTTTAACGCGGATTTTGACGTTGTAGTCGATGACGCGCTTCACAGCGACGAGGATTTTCATAGATTTTATCCAATGCGTTTAATGTAGATATCAAGCAATCGGTAGTTGCGCCTCCGAGCCAGAGACTTGGTGACGGCGAAAGCTACCCGAGGCTGTGGCAATGAGTTGATCATTAGCAAACAGCTGGGCTTCAGCAAAAAAGACACGTCGACCACCACCTAATAAGCGTCCTTTTGCCAATAACACTCCTTCACGTGCCTTAGCCAAATACTGAATTGAAAGCGATAACGTCGCAGCACGGTGTTCTAACTTGCCATTTTCAGGACAAAAACCGGTATAGCCACAGGCGACATCTAGCAACGTGGCAATAACACCACCATGGAGGCTACCTTGGGTATTGGTATGACGCGCTGCAATTTCCAACTCCCAGGTACAGTGCTCTGGATACCATTCAACTAGTTGAGCGCCAAGCATGTCGATAAATGGGTTATGTAGTACGTTCAAATCCATGGAGTGCCTTGTATTAGTTATTGGCGCGTGCCAAAACAGCCCTAGCCCTAGATAAAACCGGCGCATCTACCATTTGGCCTTCAAACTGGAAGGCACCTCCTCGCACCTTGGCTTCTTCAAGAATGCATCGCGCCCAATGAAGAGTTTTATCATCCGGCGTAAAGGCATTATGAATGGCTAATACCTGCTTAGGGTGAATGCTCAACATGCCAGAAAACCCCATTTCTACGGCTTTTTTGGCTGCAATTTCTACTTTGCTAAGGTCATTAATTTCAGGAGTAACACTTTCAATGGGAGATGGAAGCGAATGCGCGCGAGAGTGCAAAATTAATTGGTGACGACAGTGATCTAATACGGTTTCAGCCCCAGAGCTACCTGGCTCTAAATTTAAATCAACCGCCATATCTAGCGCACCGAACACTAGGCGCTCTACGCCCGGTGAGGCCGCAATTTTGGGCAAAGAGATTAACCCTTGCGCAGTTTCAATCAATGGCCATATTGGTTTGCCGCTAGCACTTGCCCTAGCAATCTGTTCCGGCGTTTCTGTTTTGGGAAGCATAACGCCCGTAATGGCGGGAAACTTAGTACAGAGTGCCAAATCCTGCTGAAAGTCTTGTTCTTCGTTGCCAACCTCTGCGTTGATTCGAACAATGAAAGACACCCCAGGTGTGGAATTTAAATACTGCTCCAGCGCTTTACGTGCAGTCGCTTTTTCTTCTAACGCAACGGCATCTTCCAAATCTACAACGACGATGTCCGCACCGCTTGCCAGTGCTTTAGCAATACGATCTGTCCTTGTGCCGGGAACAAAGAGTAAGGAGCGTTGTTGACCCTGTCGCATGGCTATCCCCCTATTAGATAACGCCGCTGGTTTTAAAAGACGCAATGCTTTCCAGTCCATATCCAAGCTGAGCAAGAATTTCAGAGTTATGCTCCCCCAGTTCAGGCACGGGGTTCATTTTAGGTTGAAAAGCACTACTTCTTCCTGGGGGCAACAACGCAGGTAGATTTCCTGAGGGGCTATGCACGCCTACCCAACGCTGACGTGCCTCAAGTTGGGGGTGTTGCCAAACGCCTTGCATATCATTGACATGAGCATTAGCAATACTTGCATCCTCCAATCGCGCTATCACTTCATCGGCAGAGAGATGCGAAAATGCTTGGATAATCAGGGCCCTTAGCTCGTCACGATTGGTCGAACGACGGGAGTTAGTGTTAAAACGCTCATCACTTGCAAGGGCAGCATTTTTCATCACAACTTCGCAGAAGGAGTACCATTCTCGCTCGTTTTGAAGTCCCAACATGACTGCCTGCCCGTCCCCTGCTGGAAAAGGTCCGTAAGGGTAAATCGTGGCATGTGAGGCACCAGCACGGGGAGGTGGCTCGGCGCCTTGATAAGCGTAATACATCGGATAACCCATCCACTCCACAAGACTCTCCAGCATAGAAATATCTATATGGCTGCCTTTACCGGTGCGATCGCGCAGTATTAATGCAGAGAGAATATGGGTATAGGCATACATGCCCGCGGCAATATCTGCGATGGAACACCCTGCTTTGGCCATGCCATCACCGCCTGGTTGGCCTGTAGTAGAAAGAAAACCCGCCTCACTTTGAATCAATAAATCATAGGCTTTCTTTTGCTTATAAGGGCCATCAGCGCCGTAACCCGAAATATCGCAAACAATTAAACGCGGGAATCGTTCTTGTAATGCTTCGAATGAGAGCCCGAGCCGTGCCGCTGCTCCCGGCGCTAGGTTCTGAACCAACACATCAGCGTCAGTTAGTAAGCGTTCAAGAATTTCATCCGCTTCGGCTGATTTCACGTTAAGGGTAAGACTCTGTTTGGATCGGTTTGTCCAAACGAAGTGAGAGGCCAGACCATCCACACGCTCATCATAATTGCGGGCAAAATCACCTATTTCAGGGCGTTCCACTTTAATTACACGTGCACCCAAATCCGCCAACTGACGTGTACAAAAAGGTGCGGCAATTGCATGTTCCAGACTAACTACCGTTATGCCATCAAGAGGACGGGGAGAATCTTGCAAGTTCATATTACTATCCTTTCATCGATTTCATGCGAAGAGCCAAAATGCACGTACAACAACGCGTTATGCATGAGTGAGAAGCATGGGTAATGAGTCGAGCTCTCTCAATCCCCAAGAAAACGCGACTAATTGTTCGCTTTCGCTTTCATCGACTGCCCCTGAAAAATCCACTAAACGCCGGAATTTATGTTCAAGCTCCGTTCGTGAAAGTGCGTTTTCTGGGTCTCCTTTAGGGTCACGCACCGTCGCTTGATGAACCTGCCCATTCTGTGTTGTCACCTCGACTTTACCGATCCATTTACTCGGATACGCCTCATTGACTTCAGGATCTAAGCGCATAGTGACTAAACGACGAAATAAAGCTACCTCTTCATCTTTCAGCGCATGGGTTTGAAACTCTTCCAGCCCAGCTTTGCCATGCACCGCAATTAACCCCAGAACGGTGCCCATAGAAAATTTAGCCTGATGGACAGTACTAGGCTCGTTCACTGGGCCAAGTACATCAATGGCAGCCTGATGAACGGGCGTAACGACGGCGGCAATATCGCTGTGATTCAACCCTTCCCGCTTCATAACAGCTAAGAGCGCATCGGCAGCAGGATGCGTGTGACGACAAGAGGCATGAAACTTAAAAGAAGTTTCTTTTAATGCCCATCGGCTTCCCAACTGGTCAGCCAGGCACTCTGGATCAGCATCCAAAGACATACCTGCAGCCATTCCCTGTTTACCGTCTATGATACGTTGGGCGCCCGTTAACCCGTCTGAAGTCATGTAGGCCGCAAGCAGGCCATCAGCCGCTGCTTTTGCTGTATGCAGCTGTTTGGAATCTGCGCCATCACGTAAAAACTCCCATAACCCGGCGGCTTGGGTCCCTGCACTCCCCAGTGCATGCATGAAATCATCAGATGAAAAGCCCAACAGCTTACCAACACCCACGGCTGCAGCTAATGTGCCAACGGTTCCTGTGGTATGGAAAATGGTGTAGTGAGAGCGCCCTAAGCTTTCTCCAATACGAATACCCGCCTCGTAACCAGCTACTGCTGCGACGATTAACTCACGGCCCGATTTACCTTCTGCCTGCGCCGCTGCTAGCACCGCAGGAAAAACAACCGTTCCGGGATGTAAAACTGAAGAGTTATGCAAATCATCTTGCTCGACGACATGCGACGCCGCAGCATTAACAAAGGCTGCAAAGTAAGGCGATGTAGAGGTCCTGAGCGTCAATATCTCGCTTTTACCAGCATGTGGCCCCATGAGCAGTGCAAAACGTTCAAAGATAGGAATGGGAGCGTAATCTTTCCCTGCTAATGCGGAGCCAAGCCAATCAAGGAATAATTCTTCGCATCGATCAAGCACAGCGTCTGGGATATCTTCATAGCGAAGTTCTGCAAGAAACTCCGCGAGTGCTCTTGTTGTATTTGTCATTACTACCTCCAAACAGTTAAAACGAGCGCGGCAAATCGAGCAGATGTTCGGCTACATAAGAAAGAATTAAGTTGGTCGAAATCGGTGCAACTTGATACAAGCGTGTCTCTCGGAACTTACGCTCAACGTCATATTCCGCCGCAAAACCAAAACCGCCATGCGTTTGCAGGCATACATTGGCCGCTTTCCAAGATGCTTCGGCGGCCAAATATTTTGCCATATTGGCACTGGCACCAACGGGTTGACCGCTGTCGTACTCCGAGCAGGCACGCCAACGCATCAAATCTGCAGCTTCTACATCAATATGTGCTTCTGCAATGGGGAACTGCACCCCCTGATTCTTACCAATAGGGCGGCCAAAGACTTCACGGTCACGGGCGTAATTGCTCGCCTTCTGGATAAACCAACGACCATCACCAATACACTCCGCTGCGATTAATGCTCGCTCAGCATTAAGGCCATCCAGGATGTAGCGAAAGCCCATTCCTTCTTCGCCAATCAAGTTGTCAGCAGGGATTTCTAAGTTATCGAAAAATAGTTCATTGGTTTCATGATTCACCATGTTGGCTATCGGCTGAACGCTCAGCCCATTACCAATTGCCTGATGGAGATCGACCAGAAAAATCGACATCCCCAACGATTTACGCTCCACCTGATCCAACGGTGTGGTGCGTGCAAGCAAGATCATCAAATCAGAGTGCTGAACACGTGAAATCCAGACTTTCTGCCCATTGATGACGTACTTGTCTCCTTTTCGAACGGCGGTGGTCTTAATTTTGGTGGTATCAGTACCGGTGGTCGGTTCAGTAACAGCCATCGACTGTAGACGTAACTCACCAGCGGCTATTTTCGGCAGGTACTCACGTTTTTGCATCTCACTACCATGACGCAATAAAGTGAACATGTTGTACATCTGACCATGAACTGTGCCCGAGTTGCCGCCACAGCGGTTAACCTCTTCGAGAATGACTGACGCCTCTGTTAAACCAAGACCAGAGCCTCCATACTCCTCAGGAATCATTGCGGCTAACCAGCCAGCTTCCGTTAAAGCATCAACAAACTCCTCAGGAAATGCTTTCCGCTCATCGATACCACGCCAATAAGCGTCATCGAAGTTTGCGCAAAGAGACCGCACACCATCACGTATTGCTTCCATTGATTCATTGTCATGGTTAAACATTATATTGACTCCTTATATTCAATTTCAGCTTGATGCGCTGGGCCTTTATCATTAAAAGCCCAGGCAGTGCAGTGCTGTTCACTGGTATAGTGACCACCAATGTGAAAAGGGGTATCGGCAATCAAAGGGCGCAAACCACGGTAGGAGAAGTTCTTCGGTGTGCGCTGAGGGTATTGTTTGATAAAGCTGTGTAATATCAATGTAGCGATCATTGGGCCATGCACTACCAAACCGGGGTACCCCTCCTGCTCTGTGGCATAAGGGTGGTCGTAATGTATTCGGTGACCATTGAAGGTGACGGCGGAGTAGCGGAAGAGCATGACGGGGGTGGGGTGAATTGTCTCGTTCCAAGTAAATGCTGGTAATGGTGAGTCATTTTCTAACTTAGGAGGACTAGGCTCGCGGTATACGATATCTTGTTCTTCACTCAGACAAAGCTCACCATCCTGAAAATACTGATGCTCGACAGTAACGAACAGTAGGGAGCCGGTTTTGCCTTGCTTTTCCTTAACCGCTTTGATGGTTGAGATACATTTAGCCAACTTACCTACGATCAATGGCTGAAGAAAGCAGACACGCCCACCTGCCCACATACGATTTCTGCCCTCGGCAGGAGGCAAAAAAATTCCACGTGCTGGGTGCCCATCTTTTCCCAGGTAAGTTTCAATAAGGGGTTCTTGAAAAAATGCCCAATGCCAAAGGTGAGGTAATGGCTGTCCTTCGTGCGGGCAACCTTCACCAAAAATGATGGCAATGCGCTTAGTTAGCTGAGCTGATATCACATCATGGCGGAGTTCTTGCTTCCCTATCCATTGGCTAAAATCTTGGGGAGAAGTGTGAAATATGGCTTGGGCCATGGCTGCCTCTCATTTCTATTGTTGTTTAAACATGAAGCAAGCATGAAGGAAGGTCAGGGGTGGCTGGAATTTCAAAAACAATAACGGGGCATTCACCCATCATTAACTCAAAAAAATAAAGCAATGATTTCAATAAATTAGACATCATCAATGTTTGACATAAACAAATAAAAACTAATGAATGATCTTAGTTGGCGATTCTTAACTCTCAATTAAAGCCTCACATCCCCCTTAGACAAAAGTCTTGTTAAACAAAGCCAAAAGGGGGGGTTGGAAATTCCAACTTCACCTTCTCCACCAGCTGTTGCAGTCTGCACATGAAGCTCAACCAGTGAGCTAGCAACCCATGAGTCGTCACACATTGGCGATTAACAACAAGACAGCTAAAGGGTTAGACATGAAAAACATTTTATTAACAACTACCGCTCTTACACTCGCAATCGCCTCAATGAATAGCTGGGCGAACGAACAAACTGACTGGCCTAACAGCATGACGGTAGGCACGGCAAGCCAGGGGGGGACTTACTACATTTATGGTTCCGGCTGGGCAAACCTAGTTAACCAAAAGCTCGATACCCGTATAGGTGCTGAAATAACTGGCGGTCCTGTGCAGAACATCAGCATGGTCCAGATGGGTGAACATGACTTTGGCATGGTCACTATGGGTCCGGCGGTGGACGCCCTAGAAGGCAACAGTGAGCTACTTCCTGACAATACGCATGCTGATGTGCGCGCTATGTTCCCTATGTATCAAACAGCACTCCACATTGTTAGCCTAGAAAATTCCGACATTGAATCGGTGGCTGACCTTGATGGCAAACGCGTAGGTGTAGGGCCTGCGGGCGGCACCAATGATGAGTATCATCCGCGGCTTTTTGAAGCTCTAGGGTATGATGTCGAGACTCTTCAAGGTGGTGCTTCCGATCAAGCAGGCCAATTACAAGATAATTTAATTGATGCCTTTGCTTTCGGGGCCGGTATGCCGATAGCTTCTTTCAGTCAATTGGAAGCACAAGCAGACGTTAATATTTTCAGTTATAGCGAGGAGGAAATTGAGCATATTTTAGAGGAGTTCCCAGCCCTTTCTCACTCTGTGGTGCCGGGAGGAACATACAATTCTGTCGATGAAGATATTCCAACAGTCTCTTTATGGAACTTCGCAATTACTCATAAGGATATGCCGGATACACTCGTTTACGAGATTGTTGATACCATTATGAGTAACCATGAGCAGATGCTCCAAGTACATGGCGCCGCTGCAGAAACACTTCCAGAAAACATATCTTACAACAACTCTATTCCCTTTCACCCAGGTGCCGTTAAGTGGTTTGAAGAGAATGGCTATGACATTCCCGAAGACTTAAAGGGCTGATTTAACGCATAATTAAGTTAATGGTTTGCTGTCGAAAATGGCAGCAAACCATCGCGTCATAGCAGTTTAATGTCTTCCTGAACTACCATTTCAAATCTTTAAACCATCACTTATAGAGTGCCACACAGGGTGCCATGATGAGCAAAGACACCAACACTGCTTCCACAGCAGAAGGCAGTACTGCTTCCGGTGCTATCAATGCCGCTAGCGTAGATGAAATTCAGCCCGCTAATAATGAACGGCTGCTTAGTGGCGCTTCTGCCTCAATCATTTTTATTATATGCGTAGGATACATTGGCTTTCACCTTTATGCCCTAAATATACAGCCAGTTGAAACCTGGACATATCGTATTATTCACGTTTCCTTTGGCTTGATGATCGGCTTTTTATTACTTGGAGCTACAAGCCGGTTTAATGATGACAAACCACAAAGCATTGTGGCAAAGTTCTTCGGCATTGCGTCGATCATCCTATCTGGGTATGCGTTAGCGCTTGTTGTATTACTCTGGCTACAACCACAAGATGGAGGAACTGCTGGTCCTCTAGCATTTATTCAGAGCCAACTTGGTTTAGTCTCATTTTTGGCTCTCGCTATATCGCTTTTTACAAGTTACTGCATAAAAAGCAATCGTAAACGTCTGAACATGCCAGACCTTTCGCTCGGATTTATAGCCCTTGCCGTTGCTGGGTATCTTATTTTATCGCTCTCCCGCTGGCGGCTGATGGCTGGTACATCGATGGTAGGCGATTTAGATTTTTATATGTCTACTATCGGGGTAGTACTTATTTTAGAACTCACCCGCCGTGTTGCTGGAATGGCGTTAGTAATAATTACAGGTGTATTTATTCTGTATGCATTTATAGGCCCATGGTTGCCAGGAATTTTCGAACATCGTGGCTACAGCCCTGCTCGCTTCTTTACCTACCTCTATACTGACAATGGGATCTTAGGACCCACTATTGCAGTCTCATCTACTTACATTGTTCTTTTTATTACGTTTGCCGCTTTTTTGCAGAAGTCGCGTGTAGGTGAGTATTTTGTAAACTTTGCATTTTCAGTTGCTGGTCGCTCGCGTGGAGGACCAGCTAAAGTCGCTGTCTTTGCTTCGGGACTAATGGGCATGATCAACGGCACCTCAGCAGGCAACGTTGTTTCGACCGGCAGCCTAACTATCCCGCTGATGCGACGTGTTGGCTATCCAGCGCGTAGCGCTGGTTCCATAGAGGCCGCTGCCTCCACGGGAGGCCAGATTGCACCGCCAATAATGGGGGCTGGCGCCTTCATCATGGCAGAAGTGACCGGTATACCGTATACCGAGATTGCGATCGCTGCGATTATTCCTGCCGCTCTGTACTTTCTGTCTATTTATTTCATGGTGGATTTGGAAGCTCAACGTAAAGGCATGCGTGGTCTGAGAAGTGCTGAATTACCGAAGCTTCGCCCTTTGCTTAAACAAGCTTACCTTTTTATCCCTATCATTATTCTGATTAGTACATTATTTATGGGCTACTCCGTTATTAGGGCGGGCACTTTAGCTTTAGTCTCCGCCGCAATGGTGTCATGGCTGACACCACACTGGATGGGGCCAAAAGCAATTTTGGGTGCTTTAGCACTGTCAGCGAGAATGGTTATTCCATTGGTGGCTGTCTGCGCCTGTGCAGGCGTGGTGGTAGGTGTTATCGCCTTAACAGGTGTCGGTGCACGCTTCGCCTCACTGATGCTTGATATCGCCGATAGCAGCCAATTTCTTGCGCTACTTTTCGCGATGATGATAAGCATCTTACTCGGGATGGGCATGCCTACTACAGCTGCTTATGCAGTCGCGGCTTCCGTAATTGCTCCTGGGTTACAGCAGATAGGTATTGATCCGCTGATTGCGCACTTCTTTGTCTTCTATTACGCAGTCATCTCTGCTATTACGCCACCCGTTGCACTTGCTTCTTACGCTGCAGCAGCCATTGCTAATACTGATCCACTCAAAACATCCTTAACCTCGTTTAAGTTTGGCCTCGCTGCTTTTGTGGTCCCCTTCATGTTTTTCTATAGCCCTGCCATCCTCATGCAAGGTAATTGGCTAGAAATTACACGCGTTGTCATAACTGCTTCTATTGGTATTTACTTACTATCAGCTGCGGTACAAGCATGGATGTTCGGTGCATTAAGTAAGCCTTTGCGCTTAATTTCTTTAGTTGCTGGTCTAACAATGCTAGCAGGCGGAATCACTACCGACCTGATTGGCATTCTTTTGGGGGCGCTGGTGATGGGCTATCAACTCAAATTGAAAAGAGATCACTCACAGCCTCTGGTCAGCTAGCGTGAGCTAATAGATAACCGACATGTATGCTTTTTAATAGGGAGTAATAATGGCGAACTATAGCTTCGAAGGCTTACAACCCAAAATTTCAGCCAGTGCTTACGTTCATCCTTCAGCAGTTATCATCGGCGATGTTGTCATCGATGATGGTTGCTATATTGGACCGGGAGCCAGCCTTCGAGGCGATTTTGGACGTATCATTATGAAGCGCGACACAAACCTCCAAGATAACTGCGTTGTGCATGGCACTATCGGTTCTGAGACTATAATCTGCTCTCGCGGACATATTGGTCATGGTGCCGTAGTGCATGGTTGTATTCTTGAAGAAGATGTCTTGGTAGGTATGAACGCTGTAGTGATGGATGACAGTGTTATTGGAGCACGCTCTATTATTGGTTCGTGCGCTATGGTAAAGGCCAATTTCACTTGTTCGCCAGAATCTCTCATAATAGGAATACCTGCCAAAGTAGTAAAGACCCTCACTTCATCAGAACTTAAGAACAAACGTCAGGCTACGCAACGCTATATCGACCTCGCGAAACGCTCATTACAAAGTATGAGGGTATGCTAAGCAATGGCTTTTTCACCATTAATTAGTGCTGACGTCCTTCAGTATAATCTTGACCAAGGTCAAGATGTGATGATATTAGATTGTCGCGCAAGTTTGACGGACGCAAATGCGGGCAGACGTGCCTGGCAAAATGCACATTTACCTCAAAGCCAATATTTTGATTTACATAGAGATATGGCAAGTGAAGACTCAAGCCAAGGCCGTTTTCCACTACCAATAAAAGAAACATTTACTAAGAGATTGCAATCGTTTGGCATCACATCCTCGCAGGCGATTGTGTTACTAGATGATGCAGGAGGAACACTAGCTGCAGCCAGAGCGTGGTGGCTATTATATATCTGGGCAGGCCATCCTAATGTAAAAATTCTCGATGGTGGCCTTGTAGCTTGGCGTTCAATTGGAGGTCAACTTGTTGACAGTAGCGCGAAAATAACTCAAGCAAGCTGTGATGTATCAGCTGTTTCCGATTGGACTCCTTCATATAACAATAATCAGCTTATTTCTGCAGAAGAAATTATTGCTCGCCCGGACTTACGCTTGACTGATGCCCGCTCTTTTGACAGATTCACTGGTAAACATGAGCCATTAGATTCTGTAGCGGGACATATTCCTGGTGCAGACTGTCGCCCGTCAGCTTTCAATTTAACCAACGATGGTTATTTTAAATCCTCAAAGCAATTACGTCAGGAGTTAACGCATAGAGTTTCTGAAGTGGTCTATTGTGGCGGGGGTGTAGCAGCTTGCCATACTATTTTTTGTTATTATATTGCTGGCCTGCCTATACCTAAACTTTACATCGGTTCATGGAGTCATTGGATAAGAGATAAGACTCGCCCTATAATTCGCACTACTACAACTGAATCAGACCCAGAAAATATGCAAAGGGAAGCAAAGAGCTAAGGTGACTTTTCGACTTATATTACTCAAAAGACTTAACTTTTTCATATTTAGACAGAGGTTAAAACATGTTACCAATTAAAAAACTTTTTCCTTCAGCAATGCCCACAGACCTTGCTATAGCATTGCCACTATTCACTTCATTTAAGCATGCACTACAATTTAACTGCGTTCCAGAAAGACCATAAACCCCATATAATAAATGCTTATTCTTTATAGCTATGGTAGCTTCTTATCTCACGAATAAGGTTTTTGGAAGATTCTGGCAATGACTCAAATTCTCTAACGACAACTGATCGCTCACGTTTGGCCCAAACATCTTTTAGCTCAACAATATTAAGTCGCATAGTTGTTTGATAGCGCAGTGCACTCGATTCGGGTAAAATGCCGATTCCTACCCCTGCCTCAATCATCCTACAGGCTGGTTCGAAGCCAAACACTTGAATGCGCAACGGCAAAGACTCTCCTACTTCGCTGACCTCCTTTTTAAGAAATTCAAGAAGGGTACTTCCTTCATGTAGGCCTACATGTGGATAGATAAGTGTATCTTTAAAGGCTAGATCTTTAGTTCCTGTAAGCGGATGGCCAATCGGAACTACGACGACTAGCCTATCCATGCTAAAAGGCATGACTTCTAAACCTTTCATTTTAATTTCACCCGACGTCACGCCAAAGTCTGCTGCACCATCTAAAACACCTCTGAAAATATCTTTAGTCAGGCGCTCTTTTAAGTCGATAGTGATCCCTGGACGACTGCCTAAAAAGTTGGCCAATACTTCAGGCATAAACTCCGTCACTGCTGTTGTGTTAGCAAAAATTCGTATATGCCCAGTTTCACTACGGCCATAGTCAGAAAAATCGCTTTTTAAATACTCGACCTGCCGCATGATCGCACGAGCATGTTTGAGTAAGTTCTCGCCAGCAGGGGTCAGCTCTACGCCATGGCTCCCACGGTAAAAAAGTCGGCTGCCCAACTGACCCTCAAAAGATTTTATCCGCGTGCTAGCAGCTGCCGTGGACAGATGAGCTTGCTTGGCGCCTCCCGTTAAGCTGGACGCCTCAGCAACGTGAATAAAAAGATTAAGGTCGGCCAAGTCAAAATGCATATAAGTGATCCATAAATAAGATGAAATTGTTGGCCTGCTGTACGCTGTATTGGGAGATGCACTCGTCCGGGTATTAGTTTTTATGGTACACGACGATTGAATTAGCACACAGGTCTTAGCATCTAGATTCACTGAATAACTGCAGCGCTTTGGATCACCTTGTAGAGACAGGATAACCAGCAACGGTATCATCTCGACTTTACGACCAAAGTGAAACAGAGTATACCGACAGCTGACGAGGACGAACTATACCAAATTTTCACTTACCTTGAGCCAGCCAAGGCCATTAGGTTCACAGAGACAAGCTAAAGCGCAATAGGCTCGCCAGTGGTTATGCACCTGAGCAGACTGTTAAGTGATAGATGTCGATGCACCGTCTGGAAAGTGACGGAGCGGCTGCCCAGGCTGGGTCACTGGTCAATTGATGGACGAATCGAGTCTTCAGCAAATCAGTGGCTTTATGGCTATGCCAACGGGATTTGCGTCAGCCATCACTGGATCTATGCATTAATCTGGGACGAAAGGAAAACGGCGGCGACTTATGGAAGTGACTCCGGCTACCACCCAGCGGCGCTATCAGCGCTAGTTGGCCAAGCACGCGATTAGGCAAGATCCCGATTGAGTGAGCTTTCAGCACCGCCCTGCCGAGGTGGAAGAGCTGTGCTATATTTGCCATTTGGAAGGCGAAACGATATCAAGGGCTACAAAGAATCCGGCCTAGTGGCTTTATTCGAGGGGCGCAGCGGTTCCCTCTTGGCAGCGCACTGACCTTCTCCTAGATTAGCACCACTGGTTCAATGAAAATACCAATGGCCTGATTCACCAAAACTACCCCAAAGGTGACCGATTCAGCGCTGAGAAGAGTCGTTGCAATGAATCGCCCTAGAAAACGCTTGGGGCATCCGACACTGGCAATAGTGTTCCTGGGAGAATATTCAGGGGCTTTGAAAACCGCGAATGCTGCGCTTGATATTTGAATTCAGGATTACAATAATTTAATTAGCAGAAATTTTACCACGTAACCGAAAACATCCTGTAGCGCAAGCGACTATGTTGTAGTCCTTAGGTTTTGTACGAAAAGTGATATCTGCTAAGTTTTCCCATGCAATA
>TARA_R110000824_G_scaffold346219_1_pt1 | contig 62178 bp, 56 predicted proteins | sample TARA_R110000824 | Tara Oceans TARA_R110000824 (sample SAMEA4397747) | marine metagenome | biome: Polar Biome; feature: [MES] marine water layer (ENVO:01000295) within the mesopelagic zone...; material: water (ENVO:00002006), including particulate matter (ENVO:01000060) such...
CCCTAACCAAAACGCTTGAGTGGGATTGAGTTCGCGGTTCATGATGATCTCCAAAGCAAAAGAGACCATCAGTGTGATCAGCCAACGTTAATGTGGGTAGATGGGTTTTATGGCGCGCTTACCAAGGGACAAACCATGAGCAAACACATGGCGATTTAAGCCTGACAAGCCCTTATAGTTTGACGTCTTGCTAAAGAAGCTAAAACTAAGCCATCTTCTTAAAGTCTCAAATAGGTAAATACGTTCATCGACAAGCTTCAAGTGCTCAATATTTGTAAATTCTCTTGCTATCCAGCAGTGCTCATAGTGGATAAGAGTAGCTTTTTCGACCGCTACATCTATCACATAATCAACTTTTTCAAGCAGTTTAAGATTTGATTTAGCTTCTGCACTTAAGAAATCATTAATAGCACTTTCTACGATTGGGATTAGCGCTGCAATCGAAGCCGTTTTATACCCACTGTAGTAAGATAGATACGCTTCCCTTATAGTTTTAGTGTGTTCCTTTAATACTAAGCTGTTTGGGAAAAGCTGCTCAATGGCTGTGGCGCAATCGACCATTGAATATATTCCAGTAATATGATGCTCAAAATCACCTTCTATGAGTTCTCTATCAGCACTTAGCACTTTCGTTAGAGAGTGAATGATTGGGTTGGTAACTCGCATAATTATGTATGGAGGCTCAAACCAGTCAGCTTTTTCCCAAACTTTTTCTCTGAGGCTCAGAAATTTCTTTTTTTGTGCAATTCCTGGGATTTCACCTGGAAGGCACTTTGGAAATAATGCAGCGCCCTCTGAGGTGGTCAGCTTTATAGCAGGAATTCTTACGAAAACACCTGTTTCGACTTCTTCTACAGAAACATTGGATAAGCCTTTATCTTCAGCCCATTTTTCTATGGCAGCAAGATCTGGTTTAGCATAACTTTTACTGTATAAGAGTCTAAGCCAAATACCTCTAAATATTTTATCGTAATCCAAATAGCTTTACTCCTACGAGCATGACGCTGAGTACATGCTAGATAATTTCAGCGGCTAACAGCTACTGCACTTGTTAGGTATTTGTAAGGCGCATAACAATCAGGAACAAATATGTTGCAATAAAAACCAAAGGAAACAACTCGTGAAGAGTTGTTGTCTTAAGATAACCCCGTCCTGAATTCAATTTTTTTTGCCATTCGTCGGTGTACGGCTTTAGGGAAAATTTTTTCTCCATCTCTTGTAACACCTCATGCTTCGCAGTCGTGTGTCGGGTAATAGAGAGGAGTATAAGCCACCAAACAATACAAAATAGAACGGCACAAACCACTAGACCCGCGAAAGCAGCTTTCGGCATTGTCAAAGGCTCATTCGAGGCACTATAAGCTATCGCAGAAGTGACAGCTAGATTTAGCGTCACGAGCAATCGGCTTGTTACCTGCGCTCGATCTTCAAATGAATATACTGAGCCAACATAGCTCTTGTATATTTCCAAGTTTTCAGCTTTATCATCCATAGTAGTCTTCCTAACACCGCGCAATACGGCGCCCTTGTAATGAAGGCGCAGCCGCAATAAAAGTGCGCCTTGTTAAGTGTTGAAATATGACACCAAATCGCCCGACGACCAACCACCTTGTCCGGGTTTTCCTGGTGTGCCGGAGAATCCAGGGCTTCCTGGACGACCTCCGAAGCCGGGTGTACCCGGTGCCCCTCTGATCCCAGCACGACTTGGCAATTGACCTATAGCGTCTATCAAAAAAACCGAGTGTTTGGTTGCGGCTATCATAAAGCACTCCGCCCTCAAACCAGCCAAAATGCTGGCCTCGAAGAGAGTAAACATTTCCTCTATTGGCACTGTAGCGGCAAATTCCCAGGATGGCTGTGCGTGGCTTGGATCGCTCGACAATACTGGTGCGCTTTTAGCCAGCAGCCGCCGTCAAAATGACACTCACCGAAACGACACCAATCTATTCAAAGTCTTTCGATCAACATATCGATAAAGGCGCGTACAGCGGGGTTGGTGCGACGGCTCTGCGGCCATAGTGCAACGATATTATGCCGCTCTACGTCGAAGTCGTGCAGGATTGGTACCAGCTCCTCTCGCCTAACCCGCGGGGCAGCCATGAAACTTGCTGCCATCCCAATGCCTGCCCCCGCGGTCATAGCAGCTATGACGGCTTCGCTTGAATCAACAATGACAGGGGAAGATGGCACTATCTCGATCTCCTTCTCGCCGATCCGGAACGGCCAGCGAAACATTTGCCCCGTACTTTGGTAGCGCAAATTGATCGTTTCGTGCCCCACCAGCTCATCTGGATGCTCGGGAGCACCATTTCTAGCCAGGTAGTCTGGCGAAGCGTAACAAGAGAGCCTGTAAGGTGAGAGTCGCCTGGACAAAAGTGACGAATCCGCAAGGTCACCGATCCGCACTGCAAGGTCAATGCTCTCTTCAACCATACCGACGATGTGGTCGCTCAGCCGCAGGTCGATCTTCACCTTTGGGTAGCGTGTTCGAAAATCCGTAATAGCAGGAACAATCAGATGCAGGCCCAGTGGAAGTGATGTCGCAATTCGTAATGTGCCTGCGGGCTCGGAACGAGCAGACTTCACTACCTGCTCTATCTCTTCTGCTTGGCGCAGCAGCTCTAGCACACGTCCATGCAAGTCACGACCCTCGGCCGTGAAAGACAGCGAGCGTGTCGTACGAGTGAAAAGAGAGACGCCGAAGTGACGCTCCAACCGCTGGATGCTTTTACTTATCGCAGAGGGCGAAACAGACAGCGAGCGCGCCGCAGCGGTGTAGCTACCTAAAGAGCCGGCGCGTGCAAATGCAATAAGCCCCGTGAGGCGTTCCAATCCGATTTGTTCCTTCATGGAACTATTAAAACGAATTTACGCACCATTATCAACGGCAAGGAACCTCCTTACTATTTGCCATGTGACTATTCTTGATTGAGGTTGTGATGAACGAGATGATGAAAGCAGTGCAGCTGCATAGTTTCGGTGGCCCAGAGGTTTTGCTTTACGAAGATACGCCTCGCCCCGAAGTACAAGCCGGTGAAGTGCTTATCCAAGTGCATGCGGCAAGTCTTAACCCACCAGACCTTTACCTGCGCGACGGCTATCGGGCGCTACCGCCAGAATGGCAACCTAGCCCCAACTTCCCGCTGATATTAGGCACTGATGTGTCGGGGGTCGTTGCTGCCGTAAGCGACGAGGTTTTCAAGGTCAGCGTAGGTGAGCACGTCTTTGCAATGGTGCGTTTCCCCGAAGACCTGATGACGGGCAGCGGCGCCTATGCCGAATATGTCAGCGTTCCTGAAAACCAACTAGCATTGAAGCCAAAGGGCATTTCTCATGTCGAGGCAGCGGGTGCCCCGATGTCATTGCTTACTGCTTGGCAATTTCTGGTTGACCCTGGTAATGACCGACCCAACCCGTTCCAGGCATTCCGGCATGTGCCTCTACCGCTCGAAGGCAAGACCGTCTTGATCAATGGGGCTGGCGGTGGCGTGGGGCATTTAGCGGTTCAAGTCGCCAAATGGAAAGGGGCACATGTGATCGCGGTTGCCTCAGGCAAGCATGAAGGGCTTCTTCGCGAACTGGGCACTGACGACTTCATTGATTACACCAAGGCAGCCGCCGAAACGGTCGCCCATGACGTGGATCTGGTGCTTGACGCTGTGGGTGGGCCGAACATGGAACGCTTTCTCAGTATTATTAAACCAGGCGGCTCGCTCTTTCTGGTCAACCCCTTGGACTTTTCTGCCAGTAATGAAGCCGACAGGCTAGGGATTACAGTTTCCTCACTACAGGTGCACTCAAACGGAATGCTGCTGGCACAGGCCGGTCGCTTGCTTGCTTGCTTGCTTGCTTGCTTGACGACCGTACCATTCGGGTCGTGATCGACAGTACCTTTTCGTTGGCAGAAGCATCGGCTGCGCATCAGAGAGCGATGCAAGGCGGCGTTCAAGGTAAGGTCGTGCTTGTCGTTAAGCACTACGGCCGCTAGAACCAATCTAGCAAAAACCATAAAGCAGGTCTGTGAAGACCATTCACCCATGATCATCAGCGCCTTAGCAACGCTGGCGGCGTGCCACCTGGAAGTATGCGAGGGTTGCGCGAGATAAAACAGCAGCGCCGGGGCTCGCCCCGGCGCTGATATCGCACATGGTAAAACAAACTGACAGTTAGAAACGGAAACCGGCTGACGCGGTAAAGGAGTCGATCTTATAGTCGCTGTCGAAGTCGTAGCGCTCGTATTCGGCACGGACCAGGAAGGGGTCGAAGTTGAACTGCGCGCCAACACCGTAGACCGGATCGGTGCCGTCCTGATCTTCAAGATCAACGCTAGCCCCGCCAAGGTTACCGTCGACGTCGGTTTGCCACTTGGCCACACCAGCCTTGGCGAAGGCGGTAAACCAGGAGGTAATGGGCAATTGACCGACCAGACTCACCCCGTAGGCATCGGATTCCAAATCGGTATTGGCGTCACTGTTGCCCCGCAGGCGCGTACGACCAAGATCGGCATAGAAGATTTCGGTAGCGAAGTAAGGATTGAGTTCGTAGCCGACGAAACCTTTAAAGACGTTGTCTTCGTCATCGTCCAGATCAAAGTCTTCGGCGCCATCGGAGATGAAATCGCCGACTTCGTCGTCGTCGTTCTCCAGCGAGCTGAAACCGGTACCGATGCCTAGATAGAGTCCATCAGCATTGGGCGCGGCAAATGCCGACGGTGCCGTGGCGAGCAGAGCGGTAGAGGCAAACGAGGCGGTAAGTAGGGTTCTGAGTTTCACGTGTATTCTCCTTGTGACGACTTGCTGTGAACGATTCTATGAATCGTCAGGGTATTGAAAGGCAATCCTGCCGTGATTCACGCAATGTGATAGTCGTTTGATTCACACGTATAACCATAGGCAAAACACTGTTCGACAACAAGGAGGATTCGGTTACGACAGGTAAGTTTATAGTTTGTAAAAAAAGCGCCTCTACCGGGAAGGTAAAAGCGCTTCGGTCGTCGACTCAGGGCTGATAACGGTTCATCAATATGGCGAGCCTCGCCGGTGATTGGTCTCGGCGCATCAACTAAGTACACCGAATGGTTTATAAGGTCACGGGTAACGCTTTGCTTATTGCCCAGTTCCGGTATCACTATTGGTTTTACGTTACGTTTGGCTGCACGTAAGCACGTCGATTCTTGAGCGATTTGCCAGGAATTACGGTTATTAGCAAGCGCCCGCTTGCCGTGCCCCATAGGTGGCTTGACTCTCGGTGTACCCATCGCCTGCACTGGATGAAAGTTGCTCAATAAGACCTTGGCAAGAGAAGCCCATCATATTGAGGTACTGCTGCGCAGACTTCGCCGCTTGTTTGTTCCAATCAATATCGAGGCTATCCACAGCCACGGTAGCGTCGGCAACCTCATAACCATCACCAAAGTCTGATGAGAGCTGCTGAATAAGCCCGTTCCGTGAGAAGCCCTGCATGCTGAGATAAAGATTCGCAGATCTTACGGCATTGTTCTGAGGCCCCGTGAGGCTTTCTGCCCATATCGGCGTGGCGATGAACAAAGTCATAATCATCGCTAATTTCAAGATTTTCATTGTCATTTCTCCAAGTGTAAAACCGGGTGGCCCTTATCTCTAGTTTACTCACGGCGCGCCAGCAAGAACCCAACCACAGCACTACCAAGTAGTCCGGCACAAATTCTAATGAACTGTCGATGCATAAAAGTACGGAAGAACCAATGGCGCAATGCTTTGCCAAAAAATGCAAACCCAAATATTACCACCCATGCTTAATTACGCTCATGCTTCCTCTAAAATATAACGCCGCGTTAAGGGCTAGGCCGTACAAACCAACTTACCGCAAGCAACGCATACTCAAAATAATAAGCGGCACATCCCTTCGTTAACACTCATTAGCTTAAATTTTCCAACGCCTGCATAAATTCTTCGTTGTTTGTCCAATAATTTCGATTCTCTAAAGTCCAACACAAATGCGCAGATAATCCGTCTAAGTCAGAGAACAAGTTGAGCTTATTAATCCCATAATGGTTCAGCTCAAACTGGAGCTTTTTACGGTAATATTTATCGATAATTATTTTTTCGATGCTGTCATCTGATACCTCCTTTTCCATAGGAGTGGTAGGTTCACCATGGACTGTAAATAAGCCGCTTTGCCTACTAATCCTCGGCACCACAGCACTTGGTTTTAACAATGAAACCTGCTTGTATTTTCTAGGCGTAGTACTCTCTGGTATCAGGACAAAATCTGGAATGTGACAGTAAATAACCGCATCGGATTTGGATACTTCCAAAGTCGCAAAATACGCTGCTACTAACGGGTTATACGTCCAATCCATTAACCTTGTAGGCAAGCCATGATGCTGGGCAATAGCCAACCACTCCCAGTCATTTTGAGGTTTCTCACCAAGAATAAACTCAACTGCTCGCCTCTTCCAAGCATCGAAATAATCTAAATCGTACTTCTCTGAATAAGGTTTCCGCCCAGCTTTTGGAAGCAATTCCCATTCAACGTCGCCATGACCACGGAAAACCCAGCGGTTATCCTTTCTATATCCGCTCAGAGCCTCGTGTAGCTCTGAAAACGATTTAACCCTTATTTCTTTCACAGATACCCTCTTTAAGCTAACGTCGCCATCACCGCACCTAAACGAGTGCAGCAAGTGAAGGGTTCGAACGTATGGCATTTTTTATATATTATATTGCCGGAACTAAATTTAGCCTAATAAACTCACTATCAACCTTTTTAATAAACTTGATAATTTTTTCAATAGCTGTATCGGCAACATTAAATTTTGACGGCACTTTATCTCCAGCCTTTAATGAGAACAGAGCTCCGTACTTATCTTCAAAGGCTCGATCTATCTTGCTATTATTGTGAATAATTAGATGTCTTAGTTCCAAATAAGGCAATACAGCTTCTTTGTCGGCTGATGAGATATTGGCACCAGTATCCTTCAATATTCTGTCGATTAATTTTATGGTACTTCGTTCATTCTCGATACTTCTAAAAACATCATCAACCATTTTTGTATGCAATTCATTTAAAGTGACAAACTTTGAAATATCAACGAATGTTAAGTTAAGTTGTTTATTTGACTTACCGACAACTGCCATTGGATTGGTGATGTAAATCTCTTTGAGAACATCCCTCATGTATTCAGAGAAGTATCCAAACACTTCCACTATAGCAGACAGAGTGTTTTTAGAGCGACAATAATTATATAATCTAGATCGGTGAGATACCGGATGATTTAATCTTGTGTAGTTATCACATTTAATGGGAAGCGCATCATCCACATTTTTTCCTTCGTGCTCTTTATGCCCCAGCATATTGTAGGTCACTCGAGCAGCCGCATCCATTGCTTCAAGGTACATTTCGAGCTGTTCTGCTCTGCTTCGGAATCTCTGGTGTGTTTTTGTTTCAGGCATATGACTCTCCTATGATTTATAATTAGTGGTTATATACCTCGCTGCATAACCTAAATGAACGTGAGTGCGCATTGATTGAGGTTATACAGCCACCCAATTAACTCTACCCATTGATTCTTCAGGTAGCAAAGAAAATTTCGGCTTTGTATCTAAAATTCGCTTGCTTGAGCGATTCTCCCTCTTGCATCTCCCCCACCCGCCTCCTACACTCCACCAACGAACAGCTTGACGGGGTGCCGGTGATATCCGGCTGAGATGGCGCAGGGCGAGCATTTTTGCTGCCAAGCGCTGGTCCCGCTGAACCTGATCCGGCTAATGCGCTGCTGCTCACATGAGTTGCGGCGCGGGTACCGGCGTAGGGATCAAGCGATGGCCGCGGCGCTCCTTTACGCCACCTTTCCGTGCCATTTCCTCGATCTTTTTCGCCTGCCCTCCGGATCACTACTACCGGAGGCATCATGGGCTACCGCTTTACCGATCTCACCACCGCCTGCCAGCAAGATTGGCGCGCCTACATTGAGCACGATTTCGTGCGCCAGTTAGGCAATGCCACGCTGCCTGGAGCGTCGTTTCGCCACTATTTAAAGCAGGATTACCTGTTTTTGATTCACTTCGCCCGCGCCTATGCGCTGGCCGCTTATAAAAGCCCCACCCTCGCCGATCTTCGCCAGGCTCATGAAGGCTTAAAAGCCATAGTGGATGTGGAGCTGGGCCTGCATGTGGGCTTTTGTCAGGAGTGGGGCATCAGCGAGCAGGAGCTTGCCGAACTTCCCGAAGCCAGGGCCACGCTGGCTTACACCCGCTATGTGTTGGATACCGGCAACCGCGGCGATTTGCTCGATTTGCACGTGGCGCTAGCCCCCTGTCTGGTCGGCTACGGTGAAATCGCCAACTGGTTGAACGCTCAACCTTCCACCCTGCGCGGTGTGCAAAACCCTTTTGATGCCTGGATTGCTATGTACGAAGGCGAGGAGTTTCAGGCCGCCATGCGGGCGGAGCTTGCGTGGCTCAACACCCGCCTTGCCGATGTAACCCCCGCCCGCTTTAAAGAGCTTGCCAAGATATTCCGCGATGCCACCCGCCTGGAAATCGACTTCTGGCAGATGGGCTTAGAGCTGATAGACGAAGACCTCACTCATTAATTACTAACAACTAAAAGGACCCTACCCATGAGCAAAACGAGCCATTTTCTAGCCGAAACCGCCCAGGTTGATGCCGCCGCCATTGCGCCATTGCCAGCTTCGCGCAAGGTGTACGTGGAAGGCTCGCGGCCGGATATTCGCGTGCCGTTTCGGGAAATCACCCTCTCGCCCACCAAAACCAGCAGCATTGATGAAGAGAACCCGCCGCTGCTGGTGTACGACACCTCCGGCCCCTATACCGACCCCAATGCGCAGGTTGATCTACGTCAGGGCCTGCCCGCCCTGCGCCGCGCTTGGATTGAAGCTCGGGACGACACCGAATTCCTATCAGGCCCCACGTCTGATTACGGCAACCGTCGCGCCAACGACCCGACGCTTGCCCAGCTGCGCTTTGATTTAACTCGCACACCACGCCGTGCACTCTCTACAAAAGACGGGCAGCCTGGAAACGTGACCCAACTGCACTACGCCCGCCAAGGGATTATTACCCCGGAAATGGAGTTTATCGCCCTGCGGGAAAACCAGCGCCGCCAAACGTTAGGTACCGCTGAGGTGGAGCGTATTTTGGGTCATCAGCACCCCGGCCAAAGCTTTGGCGCCAGCCTGCCGGAAGAGATCACGCCGGAATTCGTGCGCGATGAAGTGGCCCGCGGGCGGGCGATTATTCCCAATAACATCAACCACCCGGAAAGCGAGCCGATGATTATTGGCCGTAACTTCCTGGTGAAGATCAACGGCAACCTGGGCAACTCCGCGGTCACCTCTTCCATCGAAGAAGAGGTGGATAAGATGACCTGGGGCATCCGCTGGGGGGCGGATACCATCATGGATCTCTCCACCGGCCAGAACATCCACGAAACCCGCGAGTGGATCATCCGCAACTCGCCGGTGCCGATTGGCACGGTGCCTATCTATCAGGCGCTGGAGAAGGTCAACGGCGTGGCCGAAGACCTCACCTGGGAAGTGTTCCGCGATACGCTGATCGAGCAGGCGGAACAGGGGGTGGATTACTTCACCATTCATGCGGGGGTACTGCTGCGCTACGTGCCGCTCACCGCCAACCGCGTCACCGGAATTGTTAGCCGTGGCGGTTCCATCATGGCGAAGTGGTGCTTGTATCACCATCAGGAGAGCTTCCTGTACACCCACTTCGAGGAGATCTGCGAGATCTGCAAGCAGTACGATGTGGCGTTCTCCCTCGGCGACGGCCTGCGCCCCGGCTCGATTGCCGATGCCAACGATGAAGCGCAAATGGCGGAGCTGAAAACCCTGGGTGAGCTGACCCACATTGCCTGGAAACACGATGTGCAGGTGATGATCGAAGGCCCCGGCCATGTGCCCATGCACCTGGTGAAAGAGAACATGGACAAGCAGCTGGAGTACTGCGACGAAGCGCCCTTCTATACCCTTGGCCCGCTGGTGACGGATATCGCCCCAGGCTACGACCACATTACCTCCGGCATTGGGGCGGCGATGATTGGTTGGTTTGGCTGCGCCATGCTCTGCTACGTGACGCCGAAAGAGCACTTGGGCCTACCCAATAAGGACGACGTGAAAACCGGCATCATCACCTACAAGATTGCCGCTCACGCAGCGGATTTAGCCAAGGGCCACCCGGCAGCGCAGCGCCGTGATAATGCCCTCTCCAAGGCGCGCTTTGAGTTCCGCTGGGAAGACCAGTTCAACCTGGGGCTAGACCCAGACACCGCGCGGGAGTACCACGACGAAACCCTACCGAAGGACTCCGCCAAGGTGGCACACTTCTGCTCCATGTGCGGGCCGAAGTTCTGCTCCATGAAGATCAGCCAGGAAGTGCGCGACACCTACCGTGACCGCACCCCGGAAAACGCCAGCGAAAGCGACGCCGAAGCGGTGAAGCGCGGTATGCAGGAGCAGGCGGAGAAATTCCGTCGGGAAGGCAGCGCGCTTTACCAGGAGGTATAAAAAAGCGGTATCGCACGCTGCCTGCGGCCCTCAGGAAACCTTGAGGGCCACTTTCAATACGCCGTCGCGCTGGTGGGAGAACAGGTCGTAAGCTTCGACGATGTTCTCAAGCGCGTAACGGTGGGTGACCATGGGGCCAAGATCTAACCGTCCGGCGGCAATGATGCTCATCAGCCTGCGCATGCGCTCTTTGCCGCCAGGGCATAGTGAGGTAACGATTTTGTGGTCACCTAAGCCCGCACAGAAGGCACCCAGCGGAATCGTCAGGTCTTGGGAGTAAACACCCAGGCTGGAGAGCGTTCCGCCGGGTTTTAGCACCCGCAGGGCGGATTCAAAGGTCTGTTGCAGGCCAAGCGCTTCAATCGCGGAATCGACGCCGCGCCCGCCGGTGATTTTGAGAATTTCCTCAACTACATCCACCTTGCGGAAATCCAGCGTTACGTCCGCGCCCATCTGCTTGGCCATCTGTAGTCGCTCATCAACACCATCTACCGCAATGATCATCCCGGCCCCACGCAGCCGCGCACCCGCCGTGGCGCATAGGCCAATCGGCCCTTGGGCGAAGACCGCCACCGTATCGCCGATTTTGATACCGGCGGCTTCGGCACCGGCAAACCCGGTGGACATAATGTCCGGGCACATCAGCACCTGTTCGTCGGTTAGGCCATCCGGCACTGGCGAGAGGTTGGCCTGGGCATCCGGCACCAGCAGGTACTCGGCTTGGGCGCCGTCGATGGTGTTACCAAAGCGCCAGCCGCCCATCGGTTTATACCCGTGGCCGTGGTGGCCGCCATCCTGCGAGCAGCAATCATCCTGGCAGGCGTAGGAGGTAAAACTGGGGCAGATGGCGCCAGCAATGACCCGCTGGCCCTCTTTATAGCCTTTAACGTTGGCCCCCAGTTTTTCGATAATGCCCACGGGTTCATGGCCGATGGTTAGGCCGCGCTCCACCGGGTACTCACCTTTCAGGATATGCACATCGGTGCCGCAGATCGTGGTGGTGGTCACACGCATTAGCGCATCGTTGGGGCCGATCTCGGGAATGGGTTTGTCGTCAATCTCGATGCGGCCGGGTTCAACTAAGATAGCCGCTTTCATCATGGTAGGCATGGGGCGCTTCCTCAGTGAAGGGAGTCATGACACTTCACCATTAAGCTATAGCTGAGGGCGCGCTTTATTGCGCTACATCAAGCATTGCATCGTTAAGGCACCGCTATAATGCTGACCATTTTTGATTTTAAGAAAGCGTAGTGAAGGAAATAATACGCGGGGTGGGAGGCAATAATGACTTTTCATTAATCGCTTAAACGCCAACAGGGGGCCGAGGCCCCCTGTTGGTATCAGAGTTACGTTATTAGCGCTTTTTCTTTTGGCTATCCTTGGCGTCGCCTTTGCCTTTTTGCACTTCACCTTTACCCTGCTGAGCTTTACCTTTGGCTTCTGTTTTGCCGCTATTAGTCGCTTTGCCTGCGGCTTCTTTGGCTTTACCGGCGGCTTTGTTAGCTGCACCTTTAGCTTTTTCTTCTGTACCCGTTGCCATGACAAACACCTCTAATCCGTTAGTAGGGAAAGCATCGTATATGAAGGTGCGCGCGGCACGTCAATCACATCGACACTTCATCAGATTAGCCTTTATTAAAAAAGTTGCGCTATTTTATTTATGATTGATGGCAGGTTTATGTGGTTAAGCGGGTTGGCTCCCAGCGGTTCAACAAAAAATGCAGACAGGCCATGACGAGCAGGGTGAGTGTCAGCGCGACGCTCATTGAGGAGAACCGGTAAAGTGCGCTGTAGATCAAATCTTGCTGCGGGCCAAGCGATTGTCCAAACAGAATCCCCAAGGTGGTTAGCCCGCCAAAACCGATCCCCGACCCGGCGCCTTCAATGACATGTTCTCGCGCAAAGAGCATTAACCCCAGCCAGTAGAGCAGCATCACCAGTAGAAAGTGGTGGCTCTGGGTATACAGCAGCAGCTGCATCAATAGCGCTAGATTACAGCCCAGCAAAGTGCCTACGGCGCGTTTGGCGGCGGAGACCTTGGCACCGGAATACCCCAACGCGAACAACACCAAGATAGTGGCCATCTGCGCGGAAAGCGATCCCTGCAAGTCAAACACTTGAAACACCACAAAAGAGAGCGTGGCGGTCAATGCGCCGATCAAGGTTTCATGGCGTATCTGCGAGGCTGGCTTGGTAGCCCGCGGTGGCGGCTTACGCGCTTCAACATCAGGAAAAAGCGTATGCATCAGCATGGCGATAAACACTGCCAAACCGCTGGCAACAAGATTGCAGGCCAATAGGTCGCTCAAATCCACAGTCGGGTAGCTGGCGAAGTGGAGCAGAATGCTGAGCGTCAGCACGCCGTTGGCGCCAAACAGAAACAGTGGCCCTTTCGCCATCAGGTTAAAACGAAACAGAAACATCGCCAGCACCACCAGCGTCATGATGACCGGCATGTGCTTGAGCAGCCCGACCACCAGACTCACCTCAAGCACATTGAGCGATACGTTGGCTAAAAACTGGCGAATGATATGGCCATTGAGAATAGGCACCATGCCGAGCAGAAACATCGGGAAAACGGTGAAAAACACCCCATAGTTCCAACCCATTAGCTGGCTGATCACAAAGCCCAGCGCACCGCCTCCCGCCACGCGAAGGCACTGCCGCAACCCGTTCTGGGTTAGCCTAGACTCAATAAACATAGTGAAGCCAGCTGATCAGATGTGACTGCAGCCATACAAAAGGCTTGGTTAGGGCCGCGTCACCAGGCTGAAGCTGCACGGTGGCACGTGCGCCGCTGGCGAGGGCGTTGGCAACCGGTTCTGTTAGCGCAATGTGCACACGCAGGCGCTGGGCATCGCGCACCCAGCGGTCGGTGGTGGGGATATCGGCCAGTTGGCCATCGGCAGCCAGTTGCCCTTCGCGCACGCCGGCATCCATGGCGAGCACCTGTGCATCAAACACCTGCCCCGGCCAGGCATCAAACACTACCCGCGCCGAATCACCGGGGGCCACATGGCGCAGGCTCTTTTCACGGAAATCGGCAATGATATCTATCTCATCCGCCACCACGGCTAACGCGGGCTGGCCAGCCTGTACGTAGTCACCTATGTCCAGTTGCAGGTTGGTCACACTCCCCGCTTGCGCCGCGCGCACCTGAGTATGGGCAAGATCCAGTTGGGCCTGGGAGAGCGCGTTGTCGGCTTGTCGCAAACGCAGGTTGGTCTCGCCTGAATCGCCCAATTGGACTTCCAAGCTAACGATTTTCGCCCTGGCCGCTGCCACACTGGCTTGAGCGGTGCGCTCAGCGGCCACCTGCTGTTCATACTGTTGGCGCGATACGCTTTGCCGCGCCATTAGTGTTTCCGCTCGGCGAAGCTCGCCCCGCCGCTCGGCAGCCGTGGCTTCAGCGGAGGCCAGTTCTGCCTGCGCTGAGGTTAGCTCCGCTTCCAGGCGAGCATTCTCCCGTTCGGCTTGCTCACGATTAAGCTGCGACTGCTCAACCGCTAACCGAAACGGCGCCGGGTCTATCTGAAACAACACATCGCCCTTTTCCACGTGCTGATGATCGCTCACCAAGACATCGCTTACCGGGCCACTAAGCTGCGGCGCAATCCGCGTTACCGGTCGCATCACCCTCGCCTCTGGCGTCATGGGCATAAAGCTATCGGCCAGCAGAAAGTAGATAAATAGCAGTACAAAGGCAGCAACCGCCACCTTCACCCAGCGGGCAAATGTTTGATCAGGGGTCATGCAGAGCTCACTTGTTAGCCACCAGGAGAAGGCCTGGTTAGCGCCACTTAACGGGCGCGCTTCATAGGGGGAATGACATAAGAGACTTTAGTCTAACAATCTATTAGCTAGCTAACAATATTGATCTACGGGTTACCCGCTTCACTGCTGGCTGATAAAACAAAAAGCCCCATGGCGTGAAGACCATGGGGCTGCGCGTTTCGCTTCGCTTTTTTGACTAGCGGTTAAAACCGGTAGCGTACACCAACGCTAGCCGCATCGAAGGTGTAGTCAGACTTATCCAGATAGCGCATGTAATCTGCGCCCACCGATAAATTGGGGGCTACATCCATTTCTGCACCGCCGCCATAGGAAAAGCCGCTTTCTCGATCACTATCAAGCTCTACTTCCGTGAACCCGGCTAAACCATATAGCCTCACTTCGGGTGCTACCGGGAAAATCCCCTTAGCATAGGCACCGGCCAAATAGTCTAACTTGGCGTCGCCATCTGAACCACCCGTGCCTAAATGGCCTTCAAGGGCGAAGTAGTCGTTAAATTGGGCGCCACCGCGTAGGCGTAGGCCAACGGCGTCTCGAGAGGAACCTTGTTCTGGATCCAGATTCCAAAACATCGCATCACCACCAACATATCCTTGTGGGTAGTTGAAGGATTGCTGGGCTTGTGCAGAAGCTGCAAAGGCGCCTGCGCCAACCAGGAGTGCCGCCGATGTAAGTGATAACAGGGACATCTTCATAGGTTGTACCTCAGTTAAAAAACAGTGTTTCCTTACTCCATTTTATTGTGGTTCATTACCCTGAAAAACGCAAACATTACCTTCCTTTGGATAAGCTAAGCACAATAATACCGCCGACTACCACCGCGCCACCCACTAGCTGTCCGGGGCTAAGCATTTGATCCAGCACGAAATAACCCAGTACCAAGGAAGCAACCGGCTCGATATTCATGACCGGTGCATTGCGGGCCATATCGAGTCGCGGCACAAAAATAAACAGCGTGGAAAACGCCGAACCATACAACAGCCCTAACAGCGAAAGCCCCAGCCACCCGGCACTGTTATCCGGCAGGCTCATGCCACCAGGCACGACACCGGCGATGCCGCCAATAATCATGACAATAAACACCGTTTGCATGGTCAGCAGGCTACGCAGCGTACTGCCTACACCGGCCAAGCGGTGTTCGGTCACCCATAGCGCGCAGGCAAATACAAACGCGGCCATAAGACCAAAGCCAATGCCCGCGATCCATTCGGGGCCCATGCCATCAGCACTGGCGAGCCACGAAGGAATATCCAGCACTACCAGCAAGCCAATTAAAATAGTGCCCATGATCAGGCAGCTACGCAGGGTTGGACGCGGCCCGCCAAGTGCCCAGCTCAATAACGCCAGTTGAATGGGGAAAGTATTCACCAGCAACAGCGCAATCACCACCGGTAGCCTGGCCACTGCTGAATAAAGGCTGACGCTTTGTACCGCAATCAGCAGCCCCACGGTCAGTTGCCATGGCCATGAGCCAGCGGGTAGCCATAGGCGCTTGCGTTGCACGATCACCAACGCCACTAAAATCAAGCAGGCAACGCCCGAACGGGTTAAAACGGCTAGTAGCAACCCCGTGCCATTATCAAATGCCAGCCGTGCGGAAACGTGGTTGGCGGCGAACATGGTGGCCACGGTCATCATCAATAGAATCGCCAGATGGCGCGGCAATAGTTTGGGCAGTGTGGGCGCTGACATAAGGACGTAATGGCTCGTTAAGGGAGTAAAAGACTCTCGTTAAGGGAGAAGAGATCAAGGGGCAACCAGGGCCAGTGAAGCATACCTGGCGTTAAAAAGCAGGCTAACGAAAAGCGTACACTGCTTTCTGCATTGCAGCATTTTATACTAAAGTCTAAGGCATTTCTCCCCTTATCCTGTCTTAGCTGTACAAGGACAACAAAACGCCCCGAGCAGATGGCCGCTCGGGGCGTTGTGGTAGTACGTTGGGCAAACTCGTGCCGTTAGGTTACGCCAGCATGGGCACCATCGCTTCCAGCACCATGACTAAGCTCATCGCGGTGATAGTAAGAATGGAGACCCCAAACACCTTCTTGGCCCAGCGAACATCGTCCTCTAACCGATAGCCGCGCAGTGCCAAGTAGAGCCAGTAGCCACCCATTGTCAGCGCCACGCAGAGATACCCGGCACCTGCTTGGCTAGCCAATCCCAGCGCCAGCGAGGCAGGAATAAACGCCACGATATAGCCCAGAATATGGTGCTTGGCCATTTTCACACCGCGCACCACCGGCAACACCGGGATTGATGCGCGGCGATAATCGGCGTAGCGGAAGATCGCGATGGCATAGGAGTGCGGCATCTGCCACAGGCAAAAAATCACCAGTAGCATGATAGCGCCACTGTCGAACTGCCCCGTCACGGCGCAGTACCCCACCACCGGCGGCATGGCACCCGAAAGGCTGCCGACCAAGGTGCCGTATTCGGAGCGGCGTTTCATATAGAGGCTATAAAGACCCACATATACGCCCCAGCCAATTACCGCCAACGCCACGGTTAACCCGTTGGTTCCCAGCGCCAGGCACACCACCCCCGACACACCCAGCAGCGCCGAAACGCCCAATGCCTGAGTGATGGAAATGCTGCCCCTGACCAGTGGGCGATGGCGCGTACGCGCCATCAGTGCATCTATATCGCGGTCGATGACGTTGTTACACGCACAGCCCGACGCGATGATTAATGCAATCCCCACCATGACCGAGACAAAGCTGAGCCACTCAAACTGCCCCTGCGCGGCCAGAAAATAGCCGCCCAGCGTGGCAATCAGGTTACCGCCGATAATGCCGGGTTTGGTCAGTTCAAGCAGATCCCGCCAACGGCTAGGTGCCGTGGTCAGCCGATCATCATGTTGAGATGCAGATGCTGCATGATCCACAGCGAGCCTCCTACCACTAAGACGAGAATCGTCAGTGTGAAGACGAAGGACATCACGTTCCAGCCTTCGTCGGCTTTGGTATTCATGTGCATGAACATGACCAGTTGCACCAGTATCTGCAACACAGCGGTCACGGCCACTACGATGACAGTGGTCAGCACACTAAGCGCGCCACTCATTACCACCCCAAAGGGGATAATGGTCAGTATCAGCGACAAAACCAGTCCTGTCACATACGACTTTACGCTGCCATGGTTATTAGTGGGGCTAGTCGGAGAATGACTCATCTCACAGCACTCCCATCAGATAGACGAATGAGAAGACACAGATCCAGACGATATCAAGGAAGTGCCAGAACAGACTTAGGCACAAAATCCTTGGCCGGGTCATGTCGTTCAAGCCTTTGGTTGAGAGCTGAATCAGCATGACCAAAATCCAGATCAAACCAAAGGTAACGTGCAGGCCGTGGGTGCCCACCAGGGTAAAGAACGACGACAGGAAGGCACTCTTATCCGGGCCGTAGCCTTCATGAATCAGGTGCTGGAATTCGTAAATCTCCATGCCCACGAACGCCGCGCCCAGCAAGAACGTAATGCCCAGCCATGCTTTCACCTGGCCCAGGCGTTCGGCATTCATCGCCAGCACGCCCATGCCAAAAGTAAAACTACTGAACAACAGCAAGAACGTCTCGACCAGTACAAACGGCAGTTCAAAGATCTCAGCCGCGGTGGGCCCACCGGCCGTGCCTTTCATCAACACGGCGTAGGTGGCGAAGAGTGACCCGAAGATCACCAAATCGCTCATTAAGTAGACCCAAAAACCAAACAGCTTGGTTTCTGTTGCATCGTGATGCTCATGATGCACGACCGATCCTTCGTGATGTAACGTATCCGTTGCCATTACGCATTCACCTCCACGTAGCGTTGCTTACCGTCGCGTCCTTCCACTTCGGCAGACGGCTTGTAAGGGTCGGAGTTTTTAACGCGTTGCTGGTGCGCGCGCTCGATGCGCTCTACTTCTTCAGCGGAGACGTAATAATCGACATCGTCGTTAAACACCCGCGCCATAAAGCTGACAAAGACACCGATAGCGCCTACCCCGGCCAGCCACCAGATGTGCCATACCAAGGCAAAACCGATGATCAGCGCAAAAAAGCTGATGACAGGGCCAGCAACGGTGTTACGCGGCATATGAATATCGGTGTAAGGCGCTTCTTCCAGCTCTTCGTTACTGCGCTCTTTCTGCGACCAGAAGCTGTCGATGTCGCCCACTTCCGGCAAACGCGCGAAGTTGTAGAACGGCGCGGGTGAAGAAGTTGACCACTCCAAGGTACGGCCATCCCACGGGTCACCGGTCACATCAGCGTTCAGCTTGCGGTCGCGGATGCTGACCCAGAACTGAATCACGGTGCAGGCGATACCCATCATGATAATCACCGCGCCTACCCAGGCCAGAATCATCCACGGCTGCCACTCAGGGTTCGCGTAGGACTGCATGCGGCGCACGGCGCCAAAGAAGGCCAGCACGTAGAGCGGCATAAAGGCGACATAGAAGCCAATGAACCAGCACCAGAATGAACGCTTGCCCCATTTCTCGCTCAGCGTGAAGCCAAACGCTTTGGGGAACCAAAAGGTCAGGCCCGCCATCATGCCGAACACCACGCCGCCGATAATGACGTTGTGGAAGTGAGCGATAACAAACAGGCTGTTATGCAGCACGAAGTTGGCGGCTGGCACGGCCAGCATCACACCGGTCATACCGCCCAGCGTAAAGGTGATAATAAAGCCCAGTGTCCAGAGTACCGGCGACGTTAATTCCAAACTGCCGCGGAACATCGTGAACAGCCAGTTGAAGACTTTCACCCCAGTGGGGATGGCAATGATCATCGTCATAATGCCAAAGAAGGCATTAACGTTGGCGCCCGCGCCCATCGTGAAGAAGTGGTGCAGCCAGACGATAAACGACAGCAAGGTGATCGCGATGGTTGCCCAGACCATGGTCATGTAACCAAACAGCCGCTTACGGGCAAACGTCGAAATGACTTCCGAGAACACGCCGAAGGCGGGCAGAATCAGGATATAAACTTCCGGATGGCCCCACGCCCAAATGAGGTTGACGTACATCATCATGTTGCCGCCAAAATCATTGGTGAAGAAGTGCATGCCTAAGTAGCGATCCAGCGTCAGCAGCGCAATGGTGGCGGTCAAAATAGGGAACGAGGCGATGATCAACACGTTGGCGCACAGCGATGTCCAGGTGAAGATCGGCATGCGGAACATGGTCATGCCTTTGGTGCGCATCTTCAGAATAGTCACGAAGAAGTTGATACCGGTGAGCGTCGTACCTATCCCGGATATCTGTAATGCCCATATCCAGTAATCGACCCCCACCCCGGGACTGAACTCGATCCCCGATAAGGGCGCGTAAGCTAGCCAGCCGGTTTTGGCGAACTCCCCCACCACCAGCGAGATATTGACCAAGATCGCGGCGACGGCAAACAGCCAGAAACTCAGGTTATTCAGGAAGGGAAAAGCGACGTCGCGGGCGCCAATTTGCAGCGGCACCACCAGGTTCATCAAACCGATGACCATGGGCATAGCGACAAAGAAGATCATGATCACGCCGTGGGCGGTGAAGATCTGATCGTAGTGTTCGGGCGGTAAATAACCCGCGGCGCCCCCGGCGGCCATCGCCTGCTGGGTTCGCATCATAATCGCATCCGAGAAGCCACGCAGCAGCATGACCAGAGCGACGATGAAGTACATAATGCCGAGCTTTTTGTGGTCAACGGAGGTAAACCACTCGTTCCACAGCCAGCTCCATTTACGGTAATACGTTAACGCGCCTAACAGCGCGATCCCCCCAATGGCCATGAAGGCCGCGACGACCATAATGATCGGTTCGTGGTAGGGAATTGACTCTAAACTGAGTTTTCCAAACACGGCTTAACCCCCTGCTTCAACGCTAGTGGGATGGCTGCGCATGGCATGATCCTGACTAGCATGGTTGTTGGTGTCGTGGCCAGAGTCGGCCGCTTGATGGGTGTTAGGTGCGTTATCGCCATCAGAAGAATCAGCATGGTCGCTGCTCAACTGATGATCGCCGCCCATCTCGTGTTCACCGCCGGTGTGAAAGCTTTTCAAAATGCTTTCGTATAGCGCTGGTGAAATAGCCGAGAAGTACTCCACTGGGTGCGATTCGCTAGGCTCCGCCAGGGCTTCGTAGCCTTCTGGGTAGGTCAGCGTTTCAGAGGCACCGCGCACGGTTTCAACCCAGTCATCAAACTCAGCGGGGGTGGTCACCTTGGCTTCGAAGGTCATGCCCGAGAAGCCCGCGCCGCTGTAGTTGGTAGAGCGACCTGGATAGCTGCCCATTTCATCGGCAATCAGATGAACATCGTTATCCATCCCCGCCATGGCGTAGATTTGGCTGCCAAGATGGGGAATGAAGAAAGCATTCATTACCGAACCTGAGCTAACACGGAAGCGCACGGGGGTATCGACGGGAAAGGCCACTTCATTGACACTGGCCACACCCTGCTCGGGATAGATAAACAGCCATTTCCAATCCAGCGCGACGGCCTGAATTTCGATCGGCTCCACGTCGCTTTCCAACGGCTTGTGTGGATCCAGGCTATGCGATGTTTTCCAGGTCAATAGCGCAAGCACCGCGATAATCGCGCAGGGCACGATCCAGATCACCGCTTCAATCGCGTTGGAGTGCGCCCAATCGGGAAGGTACTTAGCCCCGCTATTACTACGCCGATAGCGCCAGCCAAACAGCAGCGTCATCGCAATAACAGGAATAACTACAATCAACATCAGGCCAAAAGAGGTCAGAATCAGCGTCCGCTGCTCTGCGCCAACCTGCCCTTTGGGGTCTAATAGCGCTGAACTACAGCCTGCTAGAAACAGGCTCAGCGCAAGGAGCACTAACGTGCCTCGCCTGCGCCATAGTGAGCGTCGTTGCATGGTGTGATCTCGTCCAAGGTGTTAAAAGTTAGGGTTTAAAACACACTAGCCAGCCCTGCGGTCATGATAAATAGCAGGCTAACTATCACCCCATACTCTTCCCAAAACATGCTCGTGGGAGCATCCTCACAAACCTGTGCGTGGTGCGCTGAGCGTCACTGTTCCGGGAAAAATATGCGCCGCCGATTGGGAATAGCGGCAGGTCTTGCATGCCTAAGCCTTAAAAGCGCAAGCAAGTAAGACGAAAGTATTTTCTATTGATCTAGATCACGAAAGAAGTGGCGCATTGCCGCACCCAGGCATTGGCCACCAGCAAGTGGGAGTGCAGGCAAGCGCAGAAAGGCAAACAGAGGGCGGTTAGGCCACGGAGACCGTGGGTAAATCAGGGCTGTGACCGTTTAGCAGTTGGGGCGCGCCCTCCTCGTCGGTAACGACCACATCAAAATCATCCAGTGCGGCAAAGTAAGCTGGCCGCACCACGCCAAACTTGCTGGCATCCACTACCAGCAAGCGCTGCATCGCTGTAGCAATGGCGGCCTGTTTAGGCGCTACTTCGTGAAAGTGGAAGCAGCTTACGCCACGCTCCAAATCCACCCCCGCCGCGGAAATCAATGCTTTATTGATGCCCAATCGTTCAATGGCGGCCGCCATATTATCGCTGCCAAATGATTGTGAAGCGGCATAAAACAGCCCGCCCAGTAGTACAAGGCGTACGTTAGGCAAGGCGGCAACGGCATTGGCGACGTTGAGTGCATAAGTCACCACCGTCAGTTCACGAAAATGACTTAACTGACTCAGCAACGGAATCAGCGTCGAGCCACAGTCAATAAACAGCGTATCGCCCTCTTCAATAAAGGCGAGTACTCGCTGGCAGAGCCGATACTTCGCCTGATAGTGGCTAGCCTGCTGCTCGGTTAAGTCGTAAATCGGCGTGACACCGGGGTAATTAGCCATTACCAAGCGCCCGCCCAGCAGGGTCATCGCAGTAGGCTGGGTGGTGAGGTCACGCCGGATGGTCATCTCCGATACATCACAAAGCTCTGCGGCATCGCGCAGATGAAGAGTGCCGCCACTGGCTAGCGCTTCCTGAAGTTTGGCAAGGCGCTGAGCGCTGCGGCCATTCATGGTGGGCATCTCCTTAACAACCCCTCTTGTTGTGATTAGCGCAACATAAGCCTTCATGTTGCCTCTTATTTCTTTCTATGCTGAGCGAGCAGCGACGGAATTTCCACTGCGACAACGACCATTAACGCTATTCGTGATGCTTACGGTAGTTATATGACATTTAAATAGCGTTGATGTGACAACACTTGCAAATCAACGTTAGAAAAATAACACTAAATGTTATAATTTTAACATTCACGCCAGCCCGCACGACTATAACCACGGATAGCCACACTCAAATGGCTCCGCGACAACCCCCGTTGAGGCTTACATGACTGCTCGAAAACACACTCGCTCTTCATCGCTTGTCACCCTTAGTGCTGGCGCCTTACTGACAAGTACCGCCCTCGTCACTCCAGCATTGGCAGATGACGCTCAGCCCCATCCGCTTGACCGGCTGTGGTCGTTTGCCAATGTCTCGGTCAACTATCTCGATTGGTCGAACGGCACCGAAGCACGCACCGCCCCTAACGCGGCGAAAAGCGACTTTATGTTTCTCGAAATTGAAGGCGGCGCTGGCTTTAGCTGGGGCGAATTCTACGGTTTCTTTGATTTCGAGAACCCCACCAACGATCAATTCGATGAATCCAGTGGTGGCAAAGACAACTTCCGCACCGCGGGTAAAATAACCTCGCACATTTACCTGGGCGACAGCCCGCTGTCTATTTACGCTCACCTTTACGACTTCCGTGATTACGGCTTTGAAAGCCGCGAGCAGGATCAAATTTTGGGCCTGGGTTACCGCACTACTTTTGATAATGGTTTATGGTTCAAGCCATTCATTGGTGCCGCGCGGGTGCAAAGTAACAGCTACAGCGGCATGAACGGCTTTATGGCTGGCTGGGTCGCGGGTTATGATTTCGCTGCGCTCGACCAGAACTTCAGCGTGACTAACTGGCATGAGCAGACCTTTGGCCGCGATGACGAGTATCTGGATGAAAATTACGTGAACGGCACAGCAGGCAGTGTGGGCACCAACGGTGCACTGAGCCTGTGGTGGCATCCGAGCGACTTGATCACCACCGGTATTCAGTACCGCTACTCTGACAATAAGTTGGGCACGCCCAATAATTATCAGAATGCGATGATCTACTCCGTCAAGCTCAACTTACTATAAGCGCGGCACGTTCGCGCAGACTCGAAGGATCCCCTTATGACACTCCTTATGAGCTTGGTGGGTATGGTCACCCTGGTGGCCATTGCCCTGATTTTCTCTTACGACCGTAAGTCTATTCGGCTACGCACTGTGCTGGGCGCTTTTGCGATTCAAGCGGGCATTGGTGCGTTTGTACTTTATGTGCCTTTCGGTCAGGCGGTGCTGCAAGCCATCTCTTCTGGCGTTAGCCAAATTTTGGTGTATGCCAACGATGGTATCGGCTTTCTGTTTGGTGGTTTAGCGGACGTAGAAAACGTCGGCTTTGTGTTTGCCATCAAGGTTCTGCCGGTCATTATCTTCTTCTCTTCTCTCATCGCCGTGCTGTACTACATCGGCATTATGCAGTGGGTAATCCGCATCCTGGGTGGCGCTCTGCAAAAAGCCCTGGGCACTTCACGTACCGAATCGCTCTCCGCGACCGCGAATATCTTCGTTGGCCAAACTGAAGCACCGCTGGTGGTACGTCCGTTTATCGCCCGCATGACGCCTTCGCAGCTGTTTGCCGTTATGTGTGGCGGCTTGGCGTCAGTGGCGGGCTCGGTGTTGGCGGGTTATGCAGCGCTGGGTATTCCCATGGAGTACCTGGTAGCGGCTTCCTTTATGGCGGCGCCGGGCGGGCTGTTGTTTGCCAAGCTGATCATGCCGGAAACTCAAGATGTGTCCGATAGCGACAGCGTTTCCAAGGTAGAAGAAGAGATTGAAGCCCAGGAAGATAAGCCCGCCAACGTGCTGGACGCGGCGGCCTCCGGCGCTACATCGGGCTTGATGCTGGCCGCCAACGTGGGCGCGATGCTGCTCGCGTTCATTGGTTTGATCGCGTTGATTAATGGCATTCTCGGCGGCGTTGGCGGCTGGGTGGGCTTTGAATCGCTGAGCCTTGAGCTAATCTTGGGCTGGCTGTTCGCCCCGCTGGCGTTCCTTTTAGGTGTACCCTGGGAAGAAGCTACCCTGGCCGGCTCGTTCATCGGTCAAAAGCTGGTGGTCAACGAATTTGTCGCCTATATCAATCTAGCGCCCTACATTGATGGGGAACAGGTGGTGGCGGCGACGGGTCAGATGATGACACCGCACACCATGGCGATTCTCTCTTTCGCACTGTGTGGCTTTGCCAACCTCTCCTCCATTGCGATTTTGCTGGGTGGCCTGGGCAGCATTGCACCGACGCGCCGTAAAGAGATTGCTCGCTTTGGTGTTAAAGCCGTCTTGGCCGGTACACTATCCAACTTAATGTCGGCCTCTATTGCTGGCTTCTTCATCGCGCTGAGTGGCGCGTCTGCATAGCGCTTGCCACTGCTTGCATGATTAGCGCAATGACGGCTACTTAACGCATCGGGCGCTGCGGTTTTATCCGCAGTGCCCGTTTTTATCTTTTACTGATTTGTGAGAACTCCATGACTGCGACAGCCTCCCCCCATATTGTCCAAGCCGCCCGCCAAGCACTTACCCTCATGGATCTGACGAGCCTGAACGATAGCGACACTGACAGCACCATTGAAGCACTTTGTCAGCAAGTAAAAACGCCCTTTGGCACGCCTGCGGCAGTGTGTGTCTTTCCCCAGTTTATTGTCACGGCCCAGCGTGCATTGACCGCTCATACCCTTAACGACCAAGTGAAGATCGCCACGGTCACCAATTTCCCCGACGGCGGCGACGATATCATGGGTGCTGCCCGTGAAACGCGCGATGCGGTTGCCTCTGGTGCCCATGAAGTCGATGTCGTATTCCCCTACCGCACCCTGATGGCGGGCGATGAAGAGACTGGCCTTGAGCTCGTTGAGATGTGCAAAGCCGCCTGCGCCGGCCAAGCGCTGCTCAAAGTGATCATTGAGTCAGGCGAACTCAAAGACCCTGCGCTGATCAAACGCGCCAGCGAACTCGCCATTGAAGGCGGCGCGGATTTCATTAAAACGTCGACCGGTAAAGTCGCCGTTAACGCAACGCTTGAAGCCGCTGAAATTATGCTCAACGCTATCAAGGCCAGTGGCAAAGACGTTGGCTTTAAAGCCGCCGGTGGCGTTAAAACCGCCGAGGACGCAGCGGAATACTTGGCCCTTGCTAACGAGATCATGGGCCCAGCCTGGGTGACGCCTGCACACTTCCGCTTTGGTGCATCCAGCCTACTGGGCAATCTGCTTGATACGTTGACCGGCAGCACCAGCGCGGCACCCCAAGGCCAAGGAGGTTACTAATGTCTGCCAATGCAACCCAACACGCCTTGCTGCCCCAGGAGCTGATTCGCCTTAAGCGAGATAACCAGCCGCTGCCTGCGGAAGAGATCAAAGCGTTTGTACAGGGCATTGCCGATGATCGCATTAGCGACGCACAAATTGGCGCTTTCACCATGGCGGTGTTTCTTAACGGCATGAGCCGTGAAGAAGTCGTGGCGCTGACTACCGCCACCCGCGACTCCGGTCACGTGATGCAGTGGAGCGACCTAAACCTGCCCGGCCCGATCGTGGATAAGCACTCCACTGGCGGCGTGGGTGACTTGGTCTCGCTGGTGCTCGGCCCTTGGGTCGCCGCGTGCGGTGCCTTTGTGCCAATGATTTCTGGACGCGGCTTAGGTCACACCGGCGGCACCCTGGATAAACTCGAATCGATCCCCGGCTACGACCCCTATCCCGCGCCAACACGCTTCCGTGAAGTGGTGAAATCTACCGGCGTGGCCATTATCGGCCAAACCGGTGATTTGGCACCTGCCGACAAGCGCATCTACGGCGTGCGTGACGTGACCGCCACCGTGGAATCGATTCCGCTGATTACCGCTTCTATCCTGGGTAAGAAGCTGGCGTCAGGCCTTGATGCACTGGTGATGGACGTTAAGGTCGGCAGCGGTGCCTTTATGCCCACGCCGGAAAAATCCCGCGAACTGGCAAAAAGTATCGCCAATGTGGCCACCCAAGCGGGCACGCCCACCACTGCCCTGCTTACCGATATGAGTCAACCGCTAGCGCCCTGCGCCGGTAACGCCGTTGAAATCGTCGAGACGCTGGCACTACTGCGCGGCGACCGCCCCAACAGCCGAGTGATGCAAGTCACCCGCGAGCTGGCGGTGGAAATGCTGATGGCAGGCAAACTCGCAGGCTCGCGTGAAGAAGCCCTGACCAAGCTTGATAAGGCGCTAACCTCCGGCGCCGCTGCTGAAGTGTTTGCCCGTATGGTGCGCGAACTGGGTGGCCCCAGCGACTTTATGGAGCGCTCGGAGCACTACCTGGCCAAGGCCGAGGTCATCAAACCGGTGTATGCCGAGCAATCAGGTATCGTCCAACGCATCGATACCCGCGCCGTAGGCATGAGCGTGGTCGAACTGGGCGGTGGTCGCCTGCGTAACGACGCCAGCGTCGATCACAGCGTCGGTTTCACCGACATCGTCGAAATCGGCGAGAGCGTGGATAGCCAGCGCCCCATTGCCATGGTGCACGCCCGCAGTGATGCCGCCGCCGAGCGTGCTGCCCAGCAGCTACGCGCGGCATTTACGATTGGTGAAGGGGCGGCCAGCGCCGACACCCTGCTGCAAGACACCTTCCGTGGAGAAGCCTCATGAGCCGTGCGATTTTACTGGTACTCGATTCATTTGGGATTGGTGCCGCCCCGGACGCCGCCACCTTCGGTGACGAGGGTGCGGATACGCTGGGCCATATCGCCGCCGCCTGCGCCCGTGGCGAAGCCGATAACGCCAACCGTTCAGGGCCACTCAAGCTGCCCAACATGGCCAAGCTGGGGCTATTTCACGCCCACCATGATGCCACAGGCAGCGTTGCCGAAGGCGTCACGCTGCCGGAAAGTCTGGAAGGCGCTTACGCCCACGCCAAAGAGATCTCCAGTGGCAAAGATACCCCCTCCGGCCATTGGGAAATCGCCGGTGTCCCGGTCCGCTTTGACTGGGGCTACTTTCTGGATAAAACTGACAGCTTTCCCCTTGAGCTGCTCGACGCTATCGTTCAGGAAGCCGACCTCACTGGGGTGATTGGCAACTGCCACGCCTCGGGTACCGAGATCATTGCCCGCCTGGGTGAAGAGCACATAGCCACCGGTAAGCCCATCGTTTATACCTCGGCGGATTCGGTATTTCAGATCGCCGCTCACGAAGAGCATTTCGGCCTGGAGCGGCTTTATAAGCTGTGCGAAACCGTCCGCGAGCTGCTGGAGCCATACAACATTGGCCGTGTCATTGCGCGCCCGTTTATCGGCGAAGACAGCAACACCTTCGCCCGCACCGGCAATCGTCGCGACTACAGCGTCGAGCCGCCCTCGCCCACCGTGCTGCAAAAGCTCGATGATGCCGGTGGCGAAGTGGTTTCGATTGGTAAAATCGCCGATATCTACGCCCACTGCGGCATTACCCACAAGGTAAAGGCCAGCGGTCACGACGCGCTGATGGACGCCACGCTCAGCGAGATCGCGCGCACCAGCCAACGCGAAGAAGGCGAACGCGCCATGATCATGACCAACTTTGTCGATTTTGACTCGGTCTATGGCCACCGCCGGGATGTGCCGGGCTACGCCGCCGCGCTGGAAGATTTCGATGCCAAGCTGCCTAAGCTGCTGGCGGCGCTAAACGAAGACGATCTACTGATTCTGACGGCTGACCACGGCTGCGACCCGAGCTGGCACGGCACCGAACACACCCGCGAGTACATTCCGATTCTAGTACACGGTCCCGGCTTCACCCCCGGCCCGCTGGGCGAGCGCGGCACCTTTGCCGATATTGGCCAAACCCTGGCCGACTTTTTCCTGCTGCCGGCCATGGCCGATGGCAAAAGCTTTCTACCCGACGCTGCATAAAGGCTAGCGCCGCTTAAGGAGATATTTGATGGCAACCCCGCATATTAATGCTGCCCCCGGCGATTTCGCTGATACCGTTCTGATGCCCGGCGACCCGCTGCGCGCCAAATACATCGCCGATACCTACCTGGAGAATGTTCGCCAGGTCAACGATGTGCGCAATATGTTCGGCTACACCGGCACCTACAAGGGCCGCGAGATTTCCGTGATGGGCCATGGTATGGGCATTCCCTCGGTCTCCATCTACGCCAAAGAGCTGATCACCGACTACGGCGTTAAATCGCTGATTCGCGTGGGCTCCTGCGGCGCGGTGCGCGACGATGTCAACGTGCGCGATGTGGTCATCGGCATGGGCGCCAGCACCGACTCCAAGGTTAATCGCATGCGCTTTAACGACCACGACTTCGCTGCAATTGCGGATTTTGAACTGACTCAGCACGCGGTGGCTGCCGCCAAGGCCAAAAACGTGCCGGTCAAAGTGGGCAATATCTTCTCAGCGGACCTGTTCTACAATCCGCAAACCGAAATGGCCGAAATGCTCAAGCGCTACGGCATTGTCGGCGTCGAGATGGAAGCTGCAGGCCTTTACGGCGTCGCCGCCGAGTTCGGCGCCCGCGCCATGACCATCTGCACCGTGTCGGATCACATCCTGAAAGGCGATTCGCTCTCCAGCGCCGATCGTCAAACCACCTTCGACGACATGATGCTGATTGCACTCGACACCGTGTTGCGCGACGACGCTGCCCGCGCCTAGAACGTTAAAGCGAGAACGTTGAAAAGAGCGCGTAGAAGCGGCCAAAAGGAAAAATGATGGAACAGGTATCAGAAGAGCACGTATCAGAAGAGATAGTTCAAACGCTGTTGAGCGCGCGGGCTAACGCCTACGTGCCTTACTCAGCTCACCCGGTGGCGTCAGTCATGGTCACCCCTGATGGTCAGCAGTTTGCGGGCACTAACGTGGAAGTGGCGCACTACAAAGGCCTATGCGCCGAGGCCTCGGCCATTTCCGCCATGATCACTGCCGGGCAACGCCAGTTGGCGACGGTCTACGTGATGGGCCCAGGTGACCACCTCTGCACACCCTGCGGCGACTGTCGTCAGCGGATTCGCGAATTCGCGACGCCAGAAACCCAAATCAAGGTACTTTCCGGCAGCGGTGAATTGATGAAAACCTACACCATGGAAACGCTGCTGCCCGACGCCTTTGGGCCCGAGCAGTTACCGCCGCGTTAAGCCAGTCCCTTCAGCAATCAAAACCAGCCCCACGCGGGCTGGTTTTGTGCTTTTATTGCTCGTACTCTTAGCAGCCACTGTATATTTTTGATGAAGTGTGCCGATGAGCGCACCGCCCTTATTTGGAGAACGCCATGGCTGGTTTACTTCCCAACGTCGACCCCGACGGCTTGCTGGAATACTCAGTGGTCTACACCGACCGCTCGCTGAACCATATGTCGCAGCAATTTCAATCTGTGATGCGCGATATATCGGCCACGCTAAAAGAGGTCTACAACGCTCACTCGGCCGTCATCGTTCCCGGTAGCGGGACCTTTGGGATGGAAGCGGTGGCGCGTCAGTTTGCCGTTGATCAGAAAACCCTGGTGATTCGCAACGGCTGGTTCAGCTACCGTTGGACGCAGATCATTGAAATGGGCCGTTTAACCGATCAGCACACAGTGCTAAAAGCACGGCGTCTTAACGCCGATGACTCGCGCTCGCCATTTCAGCCGGTACCCATCGATGAAGCCGTCGCACAGATTCGTCGCGAAAAACCAGCGGTGGTCTTCGCCCCACAGGTAGAAACCTCGGCAGGACTGTTGCTTCCGGACGCGTATATTCAAGCACTCGCCGAGGCGACCCACGAGGTAGGCGGCCTGTTCGTGTTAGACGCCATTGCCGCTGGCACGCTATGGGTGGATATGCAGGCATTAGGCATTGATGTGGTGGTAAGTGCGCCGCAAAAAGGCTGGAGCGGTTCGCCCTGCTGCGCCATGGTGATGCTCTCCGAGCGGGCTACGCAGCGCTTGAGCGAGACCCAGAGCAACAGCTTTGCCTGCGACCTGGGCAAGTGGCACAGCATCATGCAAGCCTATGAAAACGGCGGGCACGCCTACCACGCCACCATGCCCACGGATGCCTTACGGCAGCTGCGCGATATCATGCAGGAAACCCGCGCCTACGGCTTTGCCAAGGTAAAAGAGGAGCAGCAAGCCATTGGCCGTGAAGTCCGTGCCATGCTCAAGCGCCACGGTTTTGTCAGCGTGGCGGCGGAAGGCTTTGAGGCGCCGGGCGTGGTGGTCTGCTACAGCGAGGATAGCGGTCTGGTGGGCAAACTTGCCCAGGAGGGCGTGCAGGTAGCAGGCGGCGTACCACTGATGTGCGATGAAGGTGATAACTTCCAAACTTTCCGCATTGGCCTGTTTGGTTTAGATAAGCTGCATAACACCGAGCGCAGTGTGGATAGCCTAGAGCAAGCGATTAAGGCAGTGGTATAAGCTGAAAAATGCCCGCTATTTATAGCGGGCACTGATGCAGTTTAGAAACGAATTAGGTAACGCTTAAATATAGCCCACGCCGCGCGGCATCATTCCTAGATGGTTTTCGACGCGAGTTACCCCAGCCACATTTTCTGCTGCGACCGTTACCGCCTGCTTCTGCTCAAGCGATTCGACCAGCCCCCAGATTTCCACCACGCCGCCATCCACAATCACGCTAATGCTTCCGGTTTGCACGCCGGTGTTGTGTTCCACCTCATCCAGTATGGCCTCGCGGATGTGTCGATCGTCCGAGGGTGACTGGGTCGGCGCTACCGCCGCATTGGCAATACCTTGCAGCAGATTGGCGCGGCTGACGATTCCCACCAACTTACCTTCACGCACGACGGGTACACGTTTGATGTGGTGCTTTTCCAGCATTCGCGCAATGGTATGCAGTGGCGTGTTCTCTTCCACGGTCAGTGGGTCTGGCGTCATCACTTCGTGGGCTTTACGACCATGCATTTTGACATAGTCGCCAGCATCCTTGCCGCCCGTAAATAGCGATAACCACCATGAGTGACCGTGGTCACTGTCATCTTTTACCCGGCGCATCAAATCGCCTTCGCTGACAATACCGATCACCCGGTGATCGCCATCGACGACAGGAACGGCGCTGATACGATGCTTAAGCAGCAATTGCGCGATGTCACGCACTTCCGTATCGGGTCCCACACTCACCACTTTGGGTGTCATGATATCAATAGCTTGCATGGCGCTTCTCCTTGCGTTCAACCTTTAAAGACTGAGCCGCAGCTGCAGGTCACCCTGCCTTCTCTTTGAGCCTAGTTCGCTCCTGGAAATTTGCCTATGCTGGCTGGCTATCTAAAAGAACGCATTGAGACTAATTTGATCTAGCGCAGCTTTATGCTTGCTTGCCTGTTGGTGTGTTCGCCTCTGTGGCGCTACTCTCTTCCACTTTCTCCACATCAACAATGCCTGAGCGACTTACCACGACTTTCCAGCGGGCAAGGTAGGGCGTATCTTCACTGCCCGTTTCACGAATCACCAGATTAAACAGGTGGCGGCGTTCGACGCTTTCACGCACTGCCTGGCCATCTTTAAGCCGATAGATGTGGTGCTTCCCTTTACTCATTAGCCGCGTGAGCATGGAAATATCCAAATTCAGTGTTTCGCGCGTATGCTCGTAGCCGCTTAAAAAGCGCGTGGGTGACATACGTGAACTTGAGCGGTAGTGCAGCACTACCTCTTCCCGCTGGGCCACCTTGCGACGGCGCAATTGTTGGATGTCATCACTCAGCGAAGCGAAGCGCTTGTAGTCAAACCACTCCAGCTGGCGACCCACCACGGCATTTCGCGTGGGGTCTAGATACTGGCGGCGCCACTTAGGGCGGCCTTTGCGCAGCAAGCGCCAAAGGGTATTGCGCAAATCATCCTTAAAAACTTCACGCATGGCGTAGAGCAGCGCCATGGCTAACACGAATAGCGCAGAAAGATCCCCTAACGCGCTACGTAACTGCAGCACACCTAACGTCACAAACCCCATTACCACCGCCGTGGCCAGGGCTTTGACCGCTTTCTGCTCGCCGCCGCCAAGCTCCAATGCCTCTTGTTTCAGCGTAATCGGATGTTCAATCAAACGCCGCAGTAAGCGCATTTTGTTCGACATGCGCGTCGGGTCCGCCATTACTCGTTCGGCGTTGTATTGCTGTTCGCGGCGATGTTCGCCCTCCCGGTGGCACACGCTGATAAAGCGTCGACGAATCTCAGTAAACTCACCACCACGGGGCATATGCGCCACTAACGCCAGTAGCTGCTGTTCGGTAAACCAGGAGAGGTAATTATCAATATTGGCGAAGTATTTTTTGAAGCTTTCGTCATCCGGCTGATTGCGCCGCAGGCGCTTGAGGATTCCGTCACTCAAGTCAATCATTTCATGCAGTTGGTCACGTAAGGCAACCGCACTTTCTTGCTCCTCGCTGGTCTCTTCCCGCTGTTGCTGGCGGGTATGACGTAACTTTTTGGCGCTTACTAACATCGCTTGCGTGGTGCGCTCCATCGCTTCCACGTATTGGTAGGCGTAGAGGCTCAAACTCAGCCGGTACGAGTCACTCCCCAGGCGATTACGACTGGCCAACCGGCTGTGCACCAGCGGCAGCAGGTATTCGTCACTGTAGTAAGTGCGCGATACATGAATGGCGGCATGATAAAAAGCCTCCTCTGAGATAAGCTGAGTACTTAACCCCAGCTCGCCAGGCACAAAAAGATAGACGTCGAGGTTATGCGACGTCTCTTCCTTGAGCCGACGAGTAAGACGCAGCTGAAAGCTGTTTTTACGCTCAACGTTGATCAACCCACCAATCTCCTACTCCTTTGCCTAACGTGATGATATACCATGGCTAAAATAATCATGGCGCTGCACAAGATCACTGCCGCCTCTTCATCTGTGGAGCTAGGAAATGTCCATTGCCCGTTTTTCACCCTTTGAGCTGCTGTTACTAAAGAGCCGCAGCCAAGTGGATACGGCAACCCTGCTGCTGTTGGCTTGGGTGCTGGTGCACCGCCAACACGTTTCTGAAGGTCAGCGCCGTCGTCGTCTGGCCCAGGTAACCGCACAGTTTCGCCACGGGCATGAGCTGGGCCCGGTCATGAGTATTGCGCATAGCCAAGACTTGCAAGCGATCCAGTTAGCCGCCGAGGTCGTGCGCAAAGAGTGCGGTAAAGAACGCAGCCTAAGCGTTATTCACCAAGCGATTACGGTTGCCACCGATGATGGCGAGTTGTCGCTTGCCAACCACTATATTTTACGCTTTTTTGCGGACTTACTAAGCGTTGCCCCCAACACCTTAAACACCCTGTTTAAGGAACTGACGGGCACACCGCTGGCCAGCCCTGAAGACCCTAGTCGTGATACTTATTGGCAAACCCACGACCCAGATTACCATGCCCGCAAAGCACGCGATGCCGCAGCGGCCGAGCAGCAGCAGCAACAGGCCAATGCACGAGCAGAACAGCAGCAGAGAGAGAAAGAACAACGTCATCATCAGAAGCAGCAAAAACAGCAAGAAAAGCAACAAGAGAAGCAGCGGCGCCAAGAGGAAGCCCGCCAGGCGCGGGAACAAGCACAGCAGCGTCAGCAGGAACAGGAGCGCCAACGCCAGCGCGAGCAAGCTGAACGGGAACAACAACGCTCACGACAGCAAGACTCTCAACAGCAACGCAGCTCTTATCAGGAGGAGCGACGCAATAACCACTCACGCCAGCAGCGCGCTTCACCACCGCCTCCCGATCGCACCACACGGGCGCTTTCCATTCTGGGACTTAACCCCGGCGCTACCCGCATAGAGGTTCGGCATGCTTATCGGCGTATGGCACAATTACACCACCCAGACCGCTACTATTCAGAAAGCGAACAACAGGTAGCATTGGCCTCGGCACGCTTTCAACGTATCAAAAACGCCTATGATTATTTGATGCAAACTTACTGAGACCATGCAACGCCAGCCTAAGAGAAACCATAGCCACCTATGCGCGATTTGTACCAGCGCCTCGCGATCCCCCCCGAGGCTAATGAGCAAGCGATCCAACACGCTGTGGCGAGTTGCCAGCATAGCGCGCTACGCCAAGATGCCGAGGCGATATTTAGCGTTGCGGAGCGCCGCGAAGCCTACGATACGCTGCACGACACTGTAAGCGATATTGGCAAGTTACGCGCACGCCTGGGACTCAGCCACGGCGCCCACTGGCAAGGCGATGTAGCTAATGACTTTTCGCTGCCTCCCGATCATGCGATCTCGCGTCACGACGAACTGGTTGACCGCGTTAGCCACGCGGTCTCTTTGTATAACCGTTGGCGCCGCTTACGCGGGCCGTGGTTACTCATCGCCGTGTTCGCCGCCGGTGCTGGCATAGGTATCGGCCTGGGGCTTGCCTTGTGCTGGGGACTTTTGCCGGTGTGAGGCGGCGCGATTAGGCGTTTCATCGTACTTGCGCGCCTGCTCATCGCGCCGTATTTCTGCCTTGGTCGGGCGGGGTGCCGGCTTCGGTGGTGCGGGTTTCTTATGATCGTCTGTGTCTGTTTCGCTTTCTTGCTCAGTATCTGACTCATCCTGGTCACTTTCTGGTGCGTCATTGTCCAGCGAAAACGACGTGCCCGCGGTCGCCTCCATGCGGTCTTCTGAGCGCGACTCCATGCTGATGCTGAGACGCGGCACACCCAGGTCGATCTCTTGAGCTTCCATACGCTGTTTAAGCAGCAGGTTAAATGCTCGCGCAACATCCCACTGCATTTCTGGCGCGGTGCGAAAACGCATACGCAGGATCGGGCAGCCATCTTCAAACCCCTGAACCCCCTGCATTTCCAGTGGTGACCAGATGTAGTGACGCATCATCGGGTCGCGGCGCAGTTCCTGCGCGGTTTCCTGCATCAGCGTAATGGCATCGTCGATTTTCATATCAAACGGAATACGGATACGCATCAGCGCAATGCCGAACTGCCGAGACATATTATGAATCGACTCAATGCGGCTAAAGGTGATGATATGCACGATCCCGTCCAAGTCACGAAGGCGAACCGTGCGCAGCGTCAGCCCCTCGACCGTGCCCATGTGGTTATTGATCTGCACAAAGTCATCTACCGCCAGCGAATCTTCGATCAAAATAAAGATGCCGGTGATTAAATCCTGCACTAATGTTTGAGCACCAAAACCAATCGCCAGACCAATCACACCAGCACCGGCTAACAGCGGTGTCACGTTGACACCCAGGTTCGCCAACCCGGCGATGACGGCAATAATCAAGATAGTCACGAAGATGACGTTGCGAATCATCGGCGTGATGGTTTGCGCCCGGGCCTGATTGACCCGCCGTCCGCGTGAGCGCGCCGACGAGGTAAGCGCCCGCTGAATGGCGGTGTCGGCAAAAATCCACACCAGCCACGCCAACAGCACCGTGGCGCCAAGACTGACCAGCGCTTGCCCAATGCGGGCGCTAGCGACTGCTTGCTGGCCCAAGCCAAAGAATGAACTGCCCCACACTTGCATTGAGAGTTCGGCAAACACCATCCATGCAAAGATATGGGCAAGAACAAAGCCGAAACGCTCTAAGCGTTTGCGGTATTGGCTCTGACGATGACGGTGACGGCGCCTGCCCATCCGCTCCGCTTGGCGGCGCAGCAGCCCGGTCGCTACCAGCGTAAGCACCAGCAGGCTGGCAGAGATAATTGAGCGCGCCAGCGCAGTGCCGACATCGCCAACGGTAATAAAAATCGCCAGCAGCGAACCACTCACCAGGAGTAACGCGGGAATGTGCCATAGCCCGCCCAGCGAGCGGATCATCTCAACCGCAGTGCTGGCGTCACGGCGTTGTTTGAACGGTCGGTTGCAAATCAAATGACGCACTGGGCGTTTGAATTTAAGAATAAACCGCGCTGAAAGCAGCGCCGCCAGCATATTGGAAAGCACCGAGACCAGGCTCGATAGTTCGCTGCCCAACAGTTCGACCAAGCGGGTGGAATTAGCCGCATCGCCAAGCGCAATCAACGCACCAATCACAAACATACCGCGCAAGGCATGCTGCTGAAGCAGTTGAACCGCCGTAAACCGATGGCCGCGGCTAAAGAAGGCGATGACCGTTTCAAACACCACCGACAGCGCCCGCCCGCATAGGCAGATATAGGCCACCACGAGCACCAGCGTCCGCCCAGGACTATCAGGTAATACTTGGCCAATGCCGAGCGTAATCGCAAACGCCAACGCCCAGGGCAGCATACGGCGCAAGAAGTGCACCGCCATTAGCCAGGCTTTGGGGTCCCGTGGCAGATCCAGCGGCCACTCTCGGCGGGTAGCGACCATGCGCCCAAAAGCAATCATTACCACCAGCAGCCCGATCCAAACCAGAGCCAGGACAGCTCCTTCAGCAACCGCACGAATGGCTTCGCCTTGGTCGGCATCATCGTTCAGGGCGCGTAAATCGTCCGCCCCCTGAACCAGCTGACGTGCCCACTGGTCAACCGGCGAGTCACCTGCCTGCGCCTGGTCGCCAAGGTCGCTTAGCGTATCGGCCAGGGCGCCCAGCAGCCCTTGGCGCACCACGCCCTCGTCTTCGGTGGCAGCATCTGCGGTTACCTGCAGCTCGCGCAGCGACGTGAGCAGCTCAGTGCGCTGCTCCTCGTTTTCAAGCATGGTGATGACGTCAGTTAACGAGGCCTGGAACTCTTCGCCGCTGACCTCAACTTCCTGCTCCTCAGAGCCACCGCCCAAACCGGGTATTGACACCACTTGCGCCTGGGCCTGCGTGATTGCCATGCTCGTCAGTAGTAGGCTTGCCAATACAAACAAGACAACGCCTATTACCGCGCTAATTAACCAGTGCTGTCGCACGCCTTACTCCTGAATATTAATCTGAATGGCGTCCTGCTTACCGTTTTACCGCCGCTTTAGTTTATAGCCCTTAGGAATGCACTCAGCCTCAACGCGTGACTATGATAGGCTGGATGCTTAAACGTTCACCTCAAGGATGCCGAGATGACGCTACAAGCTCCACCTAATCGCTTAAACAGTCATGGGAATATCCGGCAGGTTGGCGTCGAAATTGAATTTGCTGGCCTGCCACCCCGAGACACGGCGATGATCGTACGTGAACTGTTTGGCGGGGAGCTTAACGTGGTAAGCCCTCATCGGCTACTAGTAGAGGATACCCGCTGGGGTGAATTTGGCATTGAACTCGACACTCAGTACGCTCACCCTGACAAAGCCCTACTGGAAGACCCTCACGCTCAAGACAGCGAGTGGGCACGCCACCAGCACCAACGACGAATCCAGTTCCATCAAAAAACCCGCGAACTGATTGGTGATATGGTCACTGGCCTAGTGCCTACCGAAATTGTTTGCCCACCGGTGCCCTGGAATGAACTTGAAGATTTAGACGCACTGTTTGAAGCACTGCGAGAGCATGGCGCCAAGGGCACCGATGCTAGCTTGATGTATGGGTTCGGGTTGCATCTAAACCCTGAAGCAGAGCGCTTTGACGCCGACTATTTGCTTGCCATGCTGCGCGCGTATTTATTACTTGCCGGATGGCTGCGTGATGAAATTAAAGTCGATATTACCCGGGAGGTGCTGCCCCATGCCAACCCCTTTCACAAAGCATACGCAATAAAGGTTCTGGATAGCCGCTACTCACCTGATCTGGACACCTTGATTGACGACTACCTGCATCATAATCCAACGCGCAACCGTGAGCTGGATATGTTGCCGCTATTTGCTTATCTGCGCCCTGACCATGGCCATGAGTTGCTACATGCTCAGCTTACGAAACCACGTCCTACTTTTCACTATCGCTTACCCAATGCCCAGCTTTCCCAACCGGGTTGGGGCTCGGCAATGGAGTGGAACCGCTGGGTGGAAGTTGAGAAACTTGCCGCTAACTCGGACGCGCTGCTCGCTCGCTGCGCTGAGTATATTGCCGAACATAACCGACCGATGCTGACCCGTGTAAAAGAGAAACTGAGCCGCTGGCTGCGTCGCGAACGCTAATTTTTTAATGTTCCATTTTCAACTTCACATTTTTCAACTTTATTTCTTGTCACAGTGAGTAACCACCTGCATGTCTCGGCCGCTTATCGGAATTACCACCTCTGACCGCAAAAGCCACTTAGCATGGTGGTTTGATTGGTTCGCCGTCTGGCGCCATGGCGGCAAACCGCTGCGGTTATCGCCTTCACGCCCCCAGCCTGACCATTTAGATGGTTTAATCATTGGTGGCGGTGATGATATTCAGGCCCACCTTTATGGCGGCGAAGTGCAGCTGGATGTGCGCCTCGACCCGGCACGGGATGAGCTGGAGCTTGCGCTGCTTGAACGGTTTATTCCGCTGCATACGCCCGTGTTGGGCATTTGCCGGGGGGCGCAATTAATCAACGTCCACCTCGGTGGCACTCTAGACCCGGATATTTACACCACGCATGAAGGGCTAAAACGACGCCGTACGGTACTGCCGCGCAAAACCGTCGATATTGTCGGCGCGAGTAAGTTACATCGGTTGCTCGGCGTGACGTGGTGCCGGGTTAACAGTCTGCATCACCAAGCTGTTTATGGCGCAGGCAAAGGGATAGAGATTGTCGCCCGCGACCGGGATGGCTTGGTACAGGGCATCGAGTCACGTGAACATGAATTTTTGATTGGCGTGCAGTGGCACCCCGAGTGGCTAATTTTCAACCGCCCCCAGCAGCGCTTGATTCGCGCGCTGGTGACGGCATCACGACGTCATGCTAGAAAACGCCTGCTGTCAGCTCAAGACAGCTAACGCTGCGTCGTAATCTGGTTCGTTTTTCAGCTCGCTTACCAACTCACTGTGTAGCACGCGATTATCGGCATCCAGCACTACTACCGCACGAGCACACAGCCCCTCCATCGAGTTATTACACAACGCGACGCCCCAGTCTTCACGAAACTCTGGGTGGCGGAACGTAGACAGCGTTTCAACGTTATCCAGCCCTTCTGCACCGCAGAAGCGCTTGGCAGCGAAGGGTAAGTCTGCAGAAACCACCAATACCACGGTGTCAGCAAGGTTAGAGGCCAGTTCGTTAAAGCGACGCGTCGACATCGCGCAGGTAGGCGTATCCACACTAGGAATAATATTAAGCACCTTACGCTTGCCCGCATAGGTCGCAAGCGTAACGTCTTGCAGCTCAGTGTTGGTCAGTGTCATTTCCGGTGCTGCCTGATCTTTAGCAGGCAGTGTGCCAGCCACATCCAGCGGCTCGCCCGCACGGGTAATTTGTTGCATTGTCGTTTCCTTATGTCGTTAATAACGAATGAATTCTTACCGTCCAAGAAGCCATGGTAGGCTATCATCATGCCTTTGTGCTCTTCCTGAAAGACCTTTGTTTAACATTTGCGTTTCATCGTACCGAGGGAGTGATATGGCCTGTGTATTAATCGTTAAAACCGGCGATGCTTATCCAGAAGTCGTCGACCAGCACGGCGACTTTGAAACGCTATTTGAAAAGCAGCTTAGTACTGCCCTAGCTGCGCATTTAGAGGTACAGGTGTGGGACGCGCGACGCAACCCTACCCCACCCGCTCTAGACACCTTGGCAGGCATACTGATCACTGGCTCGCATAGCATGGTTAGCGATGCAGAACCCTGGAGCGAAGCACTTAAACCATGGCTGCAAGACGCGTTGGCAAACGATACGCCCATGCTGGGCGTTTGCTATGGTCATCAACTCATGGCCGCCGCTTTTGGCGGTGTCAGCGATTACCACCCAGCGGGCCGCGAGTCGGGCACTCATAAAGTGCGGCTGACGCTGGCCGGCCAACAAGACCCGTTATTTAGCCAATTACCGGAAAGTTTTGCGGCGCACCTTTCCCATGCGCAGTCGGTCATGCAGGCGCCCCACGGCTGCACCGTGCTGGCCCACAATAGCCACGACGCGCATCAAGCGCTGCGCTATGGCCCACGCCAATGGAGCGTACAGTTCCACCCCGAGTTCAGCGTGCCCGTCATGCGCGCCTATATAGAGCGCCAACGCGCTGTCTTGCGCGACCAGGGTAAGAACCCTGCAAGCCTGTCAGCGGAGGTGACTGATGCATCAGACGCGGCTAGCCTGCTCACGCGCTTCCTCGCGTTTGTATAGCCCCGACTAACGTTGATCTCGCCGCGATGCTAAGCGATCGGCAAGCCGTGTAGGTTCAGGCAGTTTGGTACGCCCTAAACAGCGCATCACCCAGGTAAGCGACGTTTCCAGGGTGATGCGATGTCCAGGCGAGACATAGACAGGTTTAACCTTGGCACGAGAGCGCAGCACGGCCCCAATAGTTTCTTGCCCCGCGTAAAGCGGCACCCAGTCGCCGCGCTGCTCGCCCACCTCAGCGTGTTTGCCATATAGGCGAGATTTGGCAATCCCAATAGTAGGTAAATCCAGCCACAGCCCTAAATGCGCCGCCACACCTAAGCGCCGTGGATGGGCAATTCCCTGCCCGTCGACCATGACCAGTTCAGGCAACACGCTGAGCTTTTCAAACGCCCCCAGCGCCGCCGGAATTTCACGAAACGAGAGCAGGCCAGGAATGTACGGCATGCGAGTGGGCTCACGATGAACCACTTGTTCCACCACGTTTAAGCTGGGTGCGCTAGCAGGGTCCCACTCCAGCAACACTACGGCTGCCCGGGTTGTTTCGCCGCCATCTTCAAAACCGATATCCACTCCCGCAATATGCTTCACAGGGGCCAAGCGGTCGGATAATTCCAACCCCTTCGCCAACTGTGTCTGTAATGCCCTCGCTTCCCTAGGTGCTAAATTCCAGTCGTGTAGCGGTGCGGACATGTCATCCTCCCTGACAATAATCAATCCAATGAATGAACAGTAAGGTAGCAAAAAAACGCCCCCGCACCAGTAAAGGAGCGAGGGCGTTTGAGATTTTCTCAGCTGCCGCTTGGCGGCAGCTGATTAATCCTTACGGCGAAGACTTAGGCGCGTTCGCGACGACGAACCGGCGCATCGCCTTCGTCACGACGGCGGCGCGGAGCGCGCTCAGCCGGGGCGCTGTCTTCGCTGATTTCCAACGGACGACCGGCCACACGGGCACGTGCCATCTTGGTCAGAATCGTCGAGGGCAAGCCGCTCGGCAGTTCGACGACAGAGAACGCGTTGCGGATATCGATACGACCGATACGCGCGCCTTCAATGCCGCCTTCGTTGGCAAGAGCACCGACTAACTGACCCGGCTTCACGCCATCTTTATGACCTACGGAGACGCGGTAGCGCGTCATACCTTCGGTCGGGCCGCTAGTGCGTTCACGACGGGCACCCGGCTTACCAGCAGGAGCGCCATCACGCGAGGGCTTCTCTTTACGTGGTGCCTGTAGGCGACCAATCGGCGGCTCATCAGCACGCGCCATCGCGGCAAACGCACAAGTTAGCTCGATCGGGTCATGGCCTTCTTCGATCAGGCGCTCAATCAGAGCACGCTGCTCTTCGGCGCCTTTCGTCAAGGAGGCAATCACGCGCTCATGGAAGACTTCATCGCGATGAGCGCGAATAGCGGCTTCGTCAGGCAGCGGCATTTCGGTCATTTTCTGGCCGGTTGCCTGCTCCATCCAACCTACTTTGCGGCCTTCACGGAAACCAGCAAAGGTAATCGCAATACCGCTACGACCCGCACGGCCCGTACGACCAATACGGTGCGTGTAGGCTTCTGCATCTTGCGGCAGGTCGTAGTTAATAACGTGTGTAATACGCGACACGTCAAGACCACGGGCGGCTACGTCGGTGGCAATCAGTACATCGACTTTGCCACGCTTCAAGCGCGTAATGGTACGCTCACGTAGGCTCTGGTCCAGATCACCGGACAGGCCAGCGGCGTTAACGCCACGGGCAGTCAACTGCTCAACTAGCGTGGTACAAGCGGCACGGGTACGCACAAAGACGATAGCGCCATCGACCGGTTCGACTTCGAGAATACGCGACAGGGCTTCAAGCTTAGCGCCACCGTCAACGCGTACAATGCGCTGCTCGATGTTTTCGCCAGTCGTGGTCCCCGACTCAATCGCTACTTTCACAGGGTTAACCAAATAACGGTTAACAATGCGCTCGATTTCAGTCGGCAGTGTTGCCGAGAAGAACACACGCTGAGCATCTTTCGGGGTATCGGCAACCACGCGTTTTACGTCGTCGATAAAGCCCATGCGCAGCATTTCATCAGCTTCGTCCAGCACTAAGGCGGACAGGCCGTCAAGCTTGAGGCTACCGCGATCCAGGTGGTCGATAATACGGCCGGGGGTACCCACAACCACTTGTGCGCCACGCTTAAGGGCGCCTAGCTGTTCACGGTATTCTTGACCGCCACAAAGGGTCGCTACTTCGAGACCTTTGAGGTTTTGGCCATACTTACTAAACGAGGCAGCTACTTGCTGAGCTAGTTCGCGAGTCGGTGCCATTACTAGCACTTGCGGTTCGCGGCGAGTCAGCTCTAAACGTGACAGTAACGGTAATGCAAACGCTGCAGTTTTGCCGGTGCCGGTTTGTGCTTGGCCCAGCATATCGCGGCCTTCAAGCAGCGCAGGGATGGTTTGCGCTTGAATCGGCGAAGGAGTTACGTAGCCCTGAGATTCAACAGCAGACAGAACGGCAGGCAAAAGAGCAAGATCGCCGAAGCTCGGCGAAGCGACAGAAGTCGAGGTCATTAATCACACCTTGGTAGGCCGGTAAGTACCGGCAAAAAACATCATAAGCGTCCCTGACTCTGTTATCGCAAAAACGCCAATCAAATGGTCGTTATCGAAAACAGGCACCGCCGTAGCAGTCATAGCCATCAATGGAGTCGGAGACGCCGGTCGCACCTAGCATCCGGTTGGCAAACACCGCATTCGCGGGCCAGCCGTTGTGGCGACCTTCTGCGCCGATTTCACCCGTGTGGTGAAATACTGGAGGCGCGCCATCTACACAGCAATGAACATCTAGCAATTGGCAAGATGTTCCCGCAAGCGATACTGCTAATAACTATTAATGAAGACTCATCAATAACTATGCAAGTAAACGCTCACCGTCGTGATGGAGGGGTCAGCACATGCGAGGAGCGCGCATCCTAACATCGCATTTTGCTTCTGACCAGCACTTTTAACTTACACCATACTGAATCAGGGACTTGCGCTCATACAGATATGGTCTAACCTAGGAAGTGCCTAATCAAGTTCACTACCCTCAAGGAGCGATGCAATGAACTGGGATCAGATTGAAGGCAAATGGACAGAAATGAGGGGCAAGGCTCGCTCTAGCTGGGGAGAGTTTACCGATGATGAACTGGACCAGATTGGTGGTAAGAAAGATCAGCTAGTCGGCAAGCTACAGCAGAAATATGGCCTTGAGCGTGAAGAAGCAGAGCGTCAGGCTGACGACTGGGCTGATAAGCAGTAAACCTGTATTAGCAGTAACTGTATTTGCAATACTTGTTTTTGCAGTACTTATATTTACAGAAGAGTTTTCAGTAAACACTTTTATTGATCATTTATCGTAGCCACATGGAGAGATGCTATGCGTAAGACAATCCTCACAACAGCGATTGGCACTGCCCTACTAGGAAGCTTTGCTATGAGTGCTCACGCGCAAAATGAGCCTCAAGGCATGTATTCTGCCGATGACATTCTCGATGCAGAGGTCTACTTCGCCGGCGGTTCCGGTGAGGAAATCGGTGACGTTGACGACATCTTGTTCGATGAAGAGATGCGCATCAGTGCCATTGTTATCGAAAGTGGTTCCGTGCTTGGACTAGGCGGTCGTGAAATCGTGGTAGATACCGATTACTTCACGTTGGAAACCGATACAGAAGAAGACGGTGATACCGAGCATCGCATCATGGTCGAAGCTAGCCAGGAAGAAGTAGAAGCCTTCCCTGCCTATGACAACGACTGGTGGGAGCAGACTAAAGCCAACGCACGTGACGCTTGGCAGACAACCCAAGAAGGTGCTGAAAGTGCTTGGCAGCGTACCCGTGAAGCAGTAGATGCTGACGAGTAATGGTTAGACGCTATCGTTAGATTGACTGAATAGCGAAGTTTAAAGGGCCGCCTAATTAGGCGGCCCTTTTTTGTTGCGAATTGTTTGTGGCGGGCTATTTACGTCGTACGCCCTGCCCCGGCAAACGCTCCCGGTCATGAGCACGCTCAAAATCGAGCACCGGGCCCGCTGGCACAATCCGCGTCGGGTTAATCGTGTCGTGGCTATAATAGTAGTGGCGTTTGATGTGATCCATATTGACGGTCTCCGCCACACCGGGCCACTGATAAATCTCCCTCACATAATTGGAAAGATTGGGATAGTCTTCAATACGCTTAAAATTGCATTTGAAATGGCCGTAATAAACCGCATCGAAACGTATCAACGTGGTAAACAGGCGAATATCAGCTTCGGTCAACCATTCACCAGCCAAGTATCGCTGCTCTGCTAAACGCGTTTCCATACGTTCTAAGGCGTCAAAAAGCGCTTTTACGTGTTTTTCGTATACCGCCTGCTCGGTAGCAAAGCCCGATTTATAAACCCCATTATTAATGTGGTCATAAACATCAGCGTTAACGTCATCGATCACGCTGCGTAGGTCTTCCGGGTAAAAATCCAAGTCGTTGCCGGTCAGTTCATCAAACGCATGATTAAACATACGCAGCAGATCGGCAGACTCATTATTCACAATGGCACTACGCTGCTTGTCCCATAGCACGGGCACCGTGACGCGGCCGGTATAGTGCGGATCGGTTTTGGTGTAAAGCTGATGATGGAAGTCCACCTCGTTAATCGGGTCACCACTGGCGCCTTCATCCTGGCGGTAGGTCCAGCCTTGGTCGAGCATGAGCGGGCTGACATGGGAGGTGCCTATCAGCGGCTCTAGCCCTTTCAGTTTGCGCATGATCAGTGTTCGATGCGCCCAAGGGCACGCAAGCGATACATATAAATGGTAGCGATCTTTTTCTGCAGGATAGCGGTCGCCATCTGTTTCGGGCTCGGCGCCCACCCAGTCGCGTAGTTGGGCGGATTCACGCACAAACTCGCCGCCGTGCTTTTTTGTGTCATACCACTGGTCTTGCCATTTACCATTAACGAGCAGTCCCATTGGGCGTCTCCTGAAAGTCTTTCGGGTGCTTGGCTTAATGCCTTACGCTTTTTTCAGCATACCCCCGCCTCAAGGATGCTCAAGCGGATGTTTTACGCCTTTTCGTTCGAGTGAGTCGAATCATGCTGGGCACATTCGCTAATCACTGCCTGTTTTAATGCAGCGGCCATGGCGTGAGCCGCAGGCCCTGCCCGGTCTCGGTCGCGGAAAATTAACTGAATCGGTACTTCACGAAGACCGCCTGCAGGTAACGGCAATACTTTTAATTGGCCGTTTTTTAACTCCTCACCAATACGCGTTTCTGGCATCCAAGCAAATCCCAGTCCACGCCGCAGCATATCGAGCGATGTATTGAGATGAGTAACGGTCCAGCGCTGTTCCGCTTTCAACCAGCCCGCGTTGGTTGATTGACGCAGCGCTGAGTCGCGCACGACCAATTGGCGATGTTGAGCAAGGTCTCGCAGATCCAACGAGCGGCCCAACTGATGCAGGGCATGTTGAGGATGCGCAACGGCCACAAAGCGAACCGTTACCAACGGCTCGCCCAAAAAACCTTGCGCCTCAATGCCGGAGACCACCAAGTCTGCGCGGCCATCGTAGAGCATTTCAATGCCCCCATTGAGCACACTTTCGTGCAACTGAACACGCACCTGAGGATACGTTTCAGAAAAGCGCTCTAGCGCCTTGGCTTGAGCACCCGTTGGAAATACCTGGTCAATGGCCACCACTATTTCTGCTTCTAAGCCGGCGGCTAGCCTGGTAGCCACATCTTCAAGCGAGGCTGCGCTTTCGATTAACTGGCGCGCACGACGAAGCAACAACTCACCCGCTTCAGTTAAGCGTACTTGGCGGCCAATGGGCTCCAGCACCTGAACCCCTAACTGCTCTTCTAATTTATGCACGGCATGGTTGAGCGTAGAAGGGCTTTTGTGTACGGCTTCTGCCGCTCGCGCGAAGCCACCATGGTCAACCACGGCAGCCAACATTTGCCATTGTGAAAGTGTTACCCGGGACATTTCGATTTCCTCAACGCAATACAGCGAAACAATGCGCTTATTATTCGAAAAAACATGACTAGAATGCCAGGAAACGGTCATCAGTGCCGCCTATGTGTATAAAAAGCCTATTACTCCTCTTAAGTAATGGGTATTAAGAAGTTTGAACACTCGGATGCTATATAAATTTTAGACATTTGCTATATTTATGCTTTAGAAAAATCAGTTTTCGTCTATGATTGATACAGAATATGTAGTTAGCCTGCTTTTTCAGTTACATTTGTTAGCAAACGGTGTTTATAAATAGTAATCTTTGTCTATTATTGCCATAATTCTTTTTAATTAAATTTTATGTATAGACATACAGTCTATTCACCCTTGCCCTCATGGGGTATGGTTCCTGGGTTTATGCGCTTAACTGTTGCTTTTAATCACGAACTCGGCGGTCCATTTACCCATGTTGCGAATCCTTTATTCGCTGCCCCGCACGCACAAATTATTACTGTTACCTGTGGCCACTATGGTCACTGTGCTGGGCACACAGAAGTTACTGACGACATACCAAGATCTAAATCAATCACACACACCGCTTGAAAGCGTGCTGGTCCCGCTTCCTAGCGATTCTGCTCCGGGGGTTCCCTCCCTGCGTCAAGAACGCACGCCGGTAGCAGATGCGATCGATCGCGCTTCACGCGCCCTCGACGCCACCCGCGACAATATTCCTCTCAGCGAATTAACCGCCACCGAGATCGTAGATCTCGATATGAATGTCATCTCCAGTGCACAAGCAGATATGGCCGGACAAGCTGCGTTGGGCGACGAAGTAACGGTACTTAATGCCGCAGCCCTGGATGCACCAGCACTTGATGTCGCAACGCTAAGTGGCACAGGGCTTAATGACGGCGCTTTGCATATGGCGATTGTGCTGGGCACCCTCTCTAGCGGCATGCTGGATGCAGACGACGCTTCATCAGTTGAAATTGCCGATGCCACTTCTTATGAGGATTACGGTGTTGAGCTATTTGGTGACATCTCATTTCTGGATTTAGAACTGGCAGCTGAAGAGCCGTTTGTTCCTGAGTGGGAAACGCATATCGTCGAATCTGGCGAAACATTCGCTTTGCTGGCACAAAATGAATTAGGCCTTGGGTACAGCGAAGTGCTGGCCCTGCTTGAGGATCTGCCTGATCAACGCATGCTAACCAACTGGCGCGCCGGACACAGCTTTGATTACCAGCTAGACGAAGATGGGCGTTTACTTTCCTTACGCATGATGAAAAATACCCGTGACGGTATTTTATTGGAGCGTGATGCAGACCAGTTCGCCATCACCACTATTGAGCGGCAAGGTGAGCCTGTCCAACGCCTTTATGCCGGTAGTGTCAGCGGTAGTTTCGCGCGCTCGGCCCAGGCAACTGGCTTAAACAGTGGCGCGGTGACAGAACTGACGAAGCTACTTGAGAAGAAGCTTGATTTTCGGCGTGATAGCCGCCGTGGCGACCGTTTCCAGGTACTGGTGGAATCAGACATGATCGACGGGGAAACGCTTGATTCGCGAGTGCTGGCGGTTCAATACAATGGCGAGCGCATGGACCTTACCGTTGTACGTAACGCTACCGACGATAACTTCTATACGCCTGAGGGCAGCAGCCTAGACCCTGCGTTCTCACGCCATCCTTTTGAAGGCAGCTACCGCTTAAGCTCGAACTACAATCCACGGCGTAAGCACCCGGTAACTGGCCGCATTAGTCCGCATAATGGTACTGACTTTGCTATGCCAATTGGCACGCCTGTAACAGCGCCTGCCAATGGTGTCGTTGAGCGCGTGAGTAACCACCATGCGGCAGGTCGTTATATCGTCGTTCGTCATGACAACGGTTATCGTACCCGCTACCTACACCTTTCCCGCCCACTGGTTAGCCAGGGTGAGCGTGTAACAATGGGCGAGCGCATAGCGTTATCAGGCAACACTGGCCGCAGCACTGGCCCTCACCTGCATTATGAAGTCATCGTCAACAACTCACCGGTCAATGCGATGACCGTCGCCCTGCCCGAAAATACCAGTTTAAGCGGCGATACGCTGATTGCGTTCCAGAGCCAAGCAGCTCCGATCCTGGCCACCTTAGAAAGCGGTGAGACAGGTCCGGTTAGCGTAGCTACCTTTCAGCAGGAAAATGACGACTAACCTCGGTATTCATTGATGCTGAATTGAATATGCTTAAACGCAAAACACCGCCCTTCGGCGGTGTTTTGCATTGTGTCACTAGCATTGGAACACTTAAACAGGACGCTGCAACGCTGCTAGTAGTGTTGTATCACGACGATAGATATCGGGCCTAAACTCCACTTCCCCTTGTGCATTTGGCCAGGCGGTCAAATAGTGCAGGGCAATGGGGATGCGCCGAGTCAGGTTCACATTGCGATCACTCCCGCCATTTAACAGGGTGCTAAATTGGTAACGGCTGCCGGTATCTTGAAGCAGCATCTGCGCCAGTTCAGCCACACCCTCGACCCGCACACAGCCTGAGCTGAGTGCGCGCTGGTTACGCTGAAATAGCCCGCGTGCGGGGGTATCGTGCAAATAGATCATGTCATTGTTAGGAAACCGCACCACGACACGACCAAGCGGGTTACCCGAGCCTGCCACTTGGCGCAACATCACGCCGCCAGGGCGCTGCCAATCGATCTCTTCTGCCACCAGCGGCTCGCCGGAAGGACTAATCACCCGAATATTTTGGCGCGCCAAGTAATTGATATCCGCTCGCACGCGAGGCAGTACATCCTCACGCATGATTGTCGGCGGGATGGTCCAGGATGGATTAATCGTTAAATGGCTGATAGTAGAGTGGATGATCGGCGTTTCACGACGCGGCGAGCCGACGACCACCCGGGCATCCCAGTGCTCGCCGTTAGGGCGCACATAGTGCATTCGGTAACCGGCTATATCGACCCACACTCGCGGCTCGGCAGACTGCATGGGACGGATCCACCGCGCGCGTTCTAAATTGACACGCAGTTGGTCGATCCGCGCTGACACCGGCGTATTTAACGCTAGCCGGGTCTGTTCACCCACCACACCATCTTCCTGTAGTAAATGGCGGCGCTGAAAACGCTTCACAGCAGATTCAAGTGCCGCATCAAACACGCGCTGATTAGACGCTGCTTGCACATCAATTAGTGGATAGGCCCTGCTATCAGCCACCATCAAGTCCGTTTCACCCCAGAGTGCCAAACGCTGGCGCAGCACAATAACATCGTCGGCTTCATCCCCCGGCCGAAGAGACTCCTCCCTGGCGGCTAAGTAAGGTGCGCTTCCCAGGCTCGCCAACTGGTAGTATTGCTTTAAGGCGTCACGCAATTGCTGATACTCACCTGACGAAGGCCTGGCCAGCGCGGTGGCATTATCCAGCGCACGGTCTTCAACGGCATGTACAACACGTAGCAGCGAGTAGTCGCTTTCTGGTCGCGGCGCATCCCACTGTGGCTCTACGTCTCGCGGATTCACCTTACCGCGCTCTAAATGGTCCAGCGCCAGCAATAGCGAGCGAGTGGCTTTGATATCAAATGAGGCCTGTGCGGCATCATCACCCGACTGACTGCGCTGAAACTCACCAAGCAACGTATCAGCGTGATAATCTTCCGGCACCAAGCCATCGTTTTCCAAACTGTTGAGCGCCTCGACCAGTGACTCAACCGCACCCGCTGCCTGCCACGCAGGTTGACCATCACTTAGTTGATAAAACTCAGTAATAGGAAGTTGTCGCGCGTCTGCCGAGCTTAATTGTTGAGCTATCGCCTGCTGCAATGAATCTGAGGCTGAATCCGCATATACAGGGCTGATGCCTAAAGGGCCGTAGGTAAGCGTTAGACACAGAGCGCTCCCTATCGCCCATCGTCTTAGTAGCTGTCTCTCGTTCATCACCCTCTCCTTGCGTTACTATAGTCTTCCACATCGCCGACCCTGTTTTTTGTATTAGTCGGCTAATTTTCATAATGACTGATATTGCTGGTAGGATCGACTTTTATGGCTCTTCGTTTAAATGTTGCCACGTTATTATTTTCTCTACCTTTTATACTATTTACATTACCGCTACACGCCGCCAGTTTCTTTGCCCAGGTTGAATCTACACCGCCACGCGGCGTACTGCCTTTACATCACCAGTTATTGCAGCTCGCCCCCCAGGCAACGCCCGCAGCACTGCGTTTAGCCGCTCAGGCACTCAATTGTGCCGACCCCACTGCCGAGCGCCTTGCCGTCATTGACTACTCACTGCCGTCTACCGAACCACGCCTATGGGTATTTGATTTACGTCAGCATGAACTGCTCTTTGAGGAGCTGGTTTCTCATGGCCAAGGGTCTGGCGATGCCCAGGCCAAGACATTTTCCAACACGCCTGATAGCCACCAATCCAGCATTGGCCTATTTCGCACCATGAATAGCTATTACGGCCGCAACGGCTATTCGCTGCGTCTGGAAGGCCTTGAACCTAACGTCAACGACCTAGCTTTCGAGCGCGCCATTGTGATCCACGGTGCTGACTATGTGAGCGATGCGTTCATTACCCAAACGGGGAGATTAGGACGCAGTCATGGTTGCCCTGCAGTACGTGAAGACGTTACTTACCCACTGATTGATAGCCTAAAGGAAGATCAATACGTATTCGCTTATTACCCCGATGCCGAGTGGCTTGCCACCTCAGCGTTTCTAGGCTGCACAGCCGCCGCCGCTCAACTTGCCCGCCGCTGATGCTATCCAAACGCTTAGCTATTCTGACATTGAGCTATTCCGACGTTGAGCTATTCTATCTTTTAGCTATTCTGGCTTTTAGCTACCCCGTCTTTTAACTATCTAACCTCTTCGCTCTTCAGACTCTTAATAAAGAGGGCGTTAATAATCTCATTCTCGCAGACCATTGGCAGCTGAATTTCATCATTGAAAGCAGCTAAACCAAGCGTACAGGGGAACCCTCTGCAATAATTTGTGACAAATTAACACAAAATATTGCTATCTGCCGTAGGTGTCTCTGCCATGTTCACCTTTATGCATCCTTTTCAAAAAATTCGCCGCCTGGAACAGGAGGTCGCTGACTTACGCACTCAGCTCGACGCCGCTACCCCCTCGCCCAGCAGCCGGCTGCTAAGCCTAATGAAACCGTCGCAATCCATCGGCATGCTGCAAGCGAGAGGGGCGGATATGCTGGCCTCGCTCAATAACGGCCTTCAAGAGTATGCCGACCAGCTTGCCGGGGAACGCGCCACCCTAACGGAGACATTTAACCTGATTGCTGCTGCCGAGCATGCCATCGACACCCTTGATCAGCGTTGTCACGACCCTGAATATACCGAAGCGCTCCCCGCCTCGCCGTTAGTATTAGCTAAGACCCTACACGCTCTGAGCCAACTGCAAGTAGCATTTGCTCGCAATGCGGGTCACGCGCAAGCATTAGCGGTTAGCACAGCACTCGAAACGGCCCATCGCCAAGGCCTGGGGAGTGCTGATTCCGCTAGCCAGCAGTCACCAGGAATAGCCGCCATTGCAGATGATGTTCACCGCTTAGCGCTTAATATGCAGCAGCTAAGCCATCAGCTCAGCCTGCTAATGGAGCAAGTCAATAGCCAGGTAAGAACGCACTCGCAAGCAGTGGTGAAAAAACGCCAAGCCGACGAAGACACTGCCCAAAAGGCACAGTCAGCTAAGCACGCATTGCATCGGTTAACGGATCAAACGCAGCATATGCACAAGGTGATACATCACAGTGCTACCGCTGCGTTTTTACACTCCGCCAAGCTTGACCATGCAGTATGGAAATGTCGCCTCTATAAGCAGTTATTATCTGCCAACACCGACACCCCACTAGAAGATCATCATCAATGCCGCTTAGGGCGCTGGCACCAGCAAGGTGAGGGCTACCAACGCTATGCCCGCACGGAGGCTTATCGAGCATTAACAGCGCCGCACAGGCGAATGCATGAAAGCGGTGCTGAAGCGCTTAAGTTTGCCCGCCTAGGCGACCGCAATGGTCAATTAGCTGCTTTAGGCGTCATGGAAGAAGCCAGCCAACAGCTAGCCCTACAGCTGGACAATCTCATGGAACACGCCATATTTGAGGCGCCCTACTCAACCAGTCATCACTCACCATTAGCAGGTTCGCCTTAACGCACAGACGATGACTTCACAGATGCTAAAAAAGCATCGGCTGCTACGGATGAGCAGCCGATATTGGAATTGTTTCTGTCTTAGATTGCTCCTGGCTTAGATTGCTCTTGGCCTAGAAGGCCTCCCACTCAGCTGGGTGTCGCTGATCGCTATTTCGCGGCCCGGGCATCAATCGTGACTGAGCGGCTGGCAGTGCTGATGCAGTTGATTCCATATCCCCCAGCACAAACGACTCAAGTAAGCGTGAAAGGTGCTCTGCCCCTGCTCGCAGCCGCTGGGCTGAGGTGGCACTCTCTTGCACCATGGAGGAATTCTGCTGGGTCATGGAATCCATCTCGGCCACCGCCGTATTCACTTCACTGATACCCGCACTTTGCTCCCGCGCACCCGCGCTAATTTCAGCAATCACATCGGTCACCCGGGTAATGCTATCGACAATCTCCTGCATGGTGGTACCCGCTTCGCGCACCAAGGCGGTGCCACCTTGGGTACGCTCCATTGAACTGTCGATCAACTGGCGAATCTCTCCGGCGGCATCACTGGAACGGCTGGCAAGCTTGCGCACTTCTTCAGCGACCACGGCAAAGCCGCGCCCATGCTCACCAGCACGCGCCGCCTCAACAGAGGCATTGAGCGCCAGGATGTTGGTTTGAAACGCAATAGCGTCTATTAGGGTAATAATGTCGCCAATTTGCGTGGCTGACTGATTGATTTCACCCATCGTATGTTCAACACGCTGCATAACGGAGTTACCTTTACGGGCAACATCCACAGCCCCTTGAGACAGCTGTGATGCCTGATCAGCAGCTTCGGTGGTGTGATGAACCGTAGAGGTAATCTCTTCCATGGAAGAGGATGTCTGCTGCAAATTAGCCGCCGACTGTTCCGTGCGTGTGGCTAACTCGTTAGTGCCTTGATCGATATTCTGCGACGCAAGCAACACATTCTGGGTCGTGCGATGTACGTCTTGGAGGGTGATCTGCATCCGCTCAACAAAGGCGTTAAATTGCTGGGCCAAATCGCCAACTTCGTCATTGCGCTCCACCCGGAGGCGCTGGGTTAAATCCGCCTCGCCCGTGGCAACGTCATGCATCGCAGCGGCAGCACGCTTCACCGGGCTCAGCGCCCGCTTGACCAGCCAGGTTGCCAGCACCCCCACGCCTAGCAATAGCACCAGCGCTACAACGCCCTTGGCGATCAAGTCATTACGAAACTCCTGCCACGCCAACGCCTCCACCTGCGCCAACCCCACATCAATATCACTTAGGTAGATCCCGGTGCCGATCATCCAATCCCATTCAGGGATAGCAATCGCCATGGAGTGCTTTGGCTCAATGTCACCGGTGGCGGGGTTAATCCACTGATAGTCGTAAAAGCTTGCGTCCCCCGAACGGGCACGTTCAATTAGGTCTTCCACAAAGGCGTTGCCTTCACTATCGACCAGCCCCACCATATTGGTGCCCACCCGCTCTGGCGCAGCGGCCATCGCTCGCGCCGTGCCGTCAAAATCAAAGGCAAAAACATAGTTGGCATTACCGTAGCGAAAATTCTGCAGTATCTCTTGTGCCTGCTCTTGTGCCTCTGACTGGCTGAGCTCAGCATGGTCAACGAGGTGTGAGACCGCATTACGGGCGGACTCAACTAAGTAGCGCACCGTCGTTTCACGCTCACTGACCAACACATCACGCTGCTTATCGAGCGTTTCTTGCATACTCGTTATTGAGCTGCGCACTTCCAACGCGGACAGCACCAAGGCCAAAATCAGCATGGGAAGTAACACTAAAGCGACCATTTTCGCCTGCAGACTCATGCTAAAGCGTGCTTTATTTTTTTGCGCCATGCTCGACAACCCCCTTGTAATGTTTTGTTATAATTCATATATTTATAGAAACAGTTTACGTTAACGTAACTGTTGTTTATTAAACTTATCGCATGCAGTCGACCACACTCTATCGTTTAGACCAATCATAATTTGGTATTACCTTTTGTATTCCCCGTTAAATAGCCTTGCATTTTCTCTAACTGCCTATGCCATGCTGGTCTTACTGCAACCACACATCACACCAGCCGCAATGGGAAAAAGCATATGGCAAAGGTCAAAAAGCTAGACCTCGCATTACAAGGTGGTGGCGCTCACGGGGCGTATACCTGGGGCGTGATTGATCGCCTATTAGCGGATGAACGCATTGAAATTGAAGGGATCAGCGGCACCAGCGCCGGGGCCATGAACGGTGTCGTTATGGCCGATGCATTAACACGCGGTTATAAAGAGACGGCTCGCCAGGCACTGTACGACTTTTGGAAAGCCGTCAGTCGAGCGGGTATGACAAGCCCAATCCGTCGTACGCCCCTGGATATATTGACCGGCAATTGGAGCCTGGATAACTCACCCGGCTTTATTGCTATGGATCTGTTAAGCCGCGTGGCCTCGCCCTATCAGCTCAATCCGCTCAACATTAACCCGTTACGCGATATCGTGGCTGAGCATATTGATTTTGAACGGGTTCGAAAATGCGAACAGCTAAAGCTGTTTGTGGCGGCTACCAACGTGCGCACAGGAAAGCAGCGCGTGTTTCGCCGAGAAGAGATGAGTGTGGACGCCGTGATGGCCTCCGCCTGCTTGCCGTTTATCTTCCAAGCCGTAGAGATTGACGGCGAAGCGTATTGGGATGGCGGCTATATGGGCAATCCGGCACTGTTCCCACTCATGGAAGAGTGCAGCGCACGGGATATTCTGCTGATTCAAATCAACCCCATTAGCCGCAATGATGTACCCACCTCTGCGTCAGCTATTATGAACCGTCTCAACGAGATCACGTTTAATTCAGCACTGATTAAAGAGATTCGCATGATCGCGCTGCTTAAGCATGCGCTTGATGAGCAGGGAATTGAAAATTGCTACCAGCAGGCGCTTTTTCATCGTATCAGCGGTGAGCTGGCGCTTGAAGGACTCTCTGTGTCGAGTAAATCCAATTCCGAGTGGCCTTTTCTCTGCCACCTTTTTGAACAGGGCCAGGACGCCGCCGAACGCTGGCTAGGTGAACATTTCGATGCCATTGGCGAATACTCCACGCTCGATGTAGATGCTGTCTATTTACATGACTAGCGGCCTACATCAATAACGGGCTACGCAAATAGCGCCGATGTTTAGCGGCTCGACCGATGCCCTTTTAAGCACCAAGATGCCGCAAAAAAAAGACTGCATGCCCACTCATGCAGCATATTCACTTTGCCCATGCGCTAACAAAACAACAAAAATAAATTAAGATTATGATTTTTAACAACAAATATTCAACTGGCAAACTACCTGCATATTTTCAGTAGTGGTGGTAGGCGTGGACCAGGCCCAATTGGGTACGAGTGCGTCGAGCCTGACCTTCAATGGAGAAGGCATGTTCTCGTCAATTGCTGGCGCGACGCATTAATTTTCGCGTTTAGCGTAGTGATCAACTCGTTTTATGCCCCGTGAGGCCATCCCATGGACATACGCAACAAAGCCAACCGCATTCGGCTGCTTAACTTTTCGACCCCTCAAATGCGCGCTTTCCACTTTTCATGGTTTGCGTTTCATATCTGCTTCTTCGGCTGGTTTGGCATCGCCCCTCTTATGGCGATTGTTCGTGAAGACCTTTCGCTGACCCAAACACAAATCGGCAATACTATTATTGCGTCGGTGGCGATCACCGTCATTGTGCGCCTAGCCATTGGCGTACTGTGTGACCGTATTGGGCCGCGTAAAACCTATACCGGGCTACTGATGTTAGGTGCTATCCCGGTGATGGGCATTGGCTTAGCCGATAGTTTTGAAACCTTTCTATTAGCGCGCTTAGCCATTGGGGCCATTGGCGCCTCCTTCGTTATTACCCAATACCACACCTCAATGATGTTCGCCCCCAATGTGGTTGGCACCGCCAACGCTACCAGCGCGGGCTGGGGTAATTTAGGCGGCGGTACCACACAAATTCTGATGCCGCTGATTTTCTCAGGCATGCTGATGCTGGGCGTCAACGAAGCCTTTGGCTGGCGCTTAGCGATGATGGTTCCCGGCGTAGTCATGTTCTTTACCGGGATTGGTTATTGGTTTTTTACTCAAGATGCACCCAACGGTAATTTCAGTGACCTGCGCGCAACTGGCGAGCTGCCTGAAGCGACCGGTGAAAACGGCGCAAAACATAGCTTTCTAACTGCCGCCAAAGATATTCGGGTATGGGCGTTGTTTGTTGTGTACGGCCTCTGCTTTGGCGTAGAGCTTACGATTAATAATATTGCCGCTATCTACTTTTTTGATAAATTTGACCTCACCTTAGCCACGGCGGGCCTGATCGCTGGCTTATTCGGCCTGATGAATATTTTTGCCCGTACTCTGGGTGGTGTCTTTTCTGATTTATTCGCCAAGCAAGGCGGCCTCAAGGGGCGCGTACGCTGGCTGTTCATTGCCTTGATTTGCGAAGGGATTGCGCTGGTAGCGTTCTCGCAAATGCATGTACTCAGCCTCGCGATTGGTATCATGCTGGTGTTTAGCCTGTTTGTGCAGATGGCCGAAGGCGCCACTTATGGGGTTGTCCCGTTCATCAATAAAAAGGCCCTGGGTGCTGTTGCGGGCATAGTCGGTGCTGGCGGCAACGTGGGCGCGGTAGGCGCTGCTTTTCTGTTCCGCAGCGAGAGCCTGAGCTATCAGCAAGGCCTGTTCTACCTAGGAATAACGGTGCTGGTACTGGCATCCTGTGTTTTGCTGGTACGCTTTAGCGACGCCACCGAAGCCGAAGAGGCCAAAGCCTACCGCGATGCGGTTGGTGACGACGTTGGAGCAGGCTCTCTCTCGCTACGTTAAGCGCTTTTCAATACACGCAAGTACACTCCTATACGCCCTTATTCAGTTAGGTAGCGATATGGGAGTATTTCCATTTAGGCGGCAAGCCGTTAAGGAAAATTCTATGTCTTCAGCGCAGCAACTGCTCTTAACCGCCATTCGTTGCGATATCGACAACCTGACTCACCTTGCCACCACCGCCGATATTGTCGGTGACATTAGCCGCTTTATTCATATGCTCCAACGTGAACGAGGAGCATCAACGATCTATCTAGCCTCTCAAGGCCAGCGTTTCAAAACCCGCCGCGATACTTACCGCCAACACAGCCAGCAGGCGGAAACCTTAATGCGCCAGCGGCTGGAAGCGCTCAGCCAAGAGGCTCGCCCTCAGGCAGCCGCCCGCTTACTACGCCGTATTGCCGCCGTTTGGTATGCCCTTGATGAGCTTGATGAGCTTCGTCTGGCTATCGACACCTTTGCCATCTCGCCTGATGCAGCCACTCAGGCCTTTAATCAACTGACCAGTGGGCTGCTAGCGATTGTATTTGAAGCCGCTGACTCTTCTATCGACCCTGATATCACTCGCCACCTGGTTGCCATTTTTCACTTAATGCAGGGCAAAGAATTAGCTGGACAAGAGCGGGCCTGTGGCGCATTCGGCTTTACCCATGGCCATTTCGATGAAGCGCACCGCGCTTTATTGAATCAGCTAGTGACTGACCAGCAGCGCTGCTTTGACACGTTTGTAGAGTTTGCTACATCTGAGGCGCAGCAGTCATGGCAAAAGGAGCTTTCACCTCGCCCCCTGGCCGGTATTTGCTATTTACGCGACATCGCCTGCCAGCGTCATCCGACATCACAAACACCACCCAAAGACACATCTGATTCACTGGGTGAAACCTGGTACGAACTGACCACGTTACGTATCGACTCGATGAAAACAGTTGAGGATGCATTGATCACTCAGCTGAGTGTGCTTTGTCACCGCAAAATCGCTCAGGCCGAAGATGGATTAGAAAAAGCCAAAGCAGCGCCCTGTCGCCCTACGCCTGCCCCCTGCGAACACTTACTAACGCTGGCTGGTGCGCAACCACTAGGTGACCTGACAGCCAACGCGCTAACCTCACCGCTAGGGCGCTCGCTGATTGAACTCACCCAGGCACAGGCCAGCCGCTTACAAGGGCTTAGCGATGAGCTTGAAAATACCCGTAAAGCGCTGCGTGAACGCAAACTGATTGAACGTGCGAAGGGGCTAATCATGGCCCACCAAGAGATGAGCGAAGAAGAGGCCTACCGGTTTCTGCGTAAAACCTCCATGGATCAAAGCAAAAGCATGGCGGATATGGCCCAAGCTATTCTGGATCTCTCTGCAATGCTAAAATGCAAAGAAGATGGGCACGCCCGCTAACGTTAAGTAGTAGAGCCGTACCGCAATGGTTAGGTAGGTACATTTGCAGGATGCCACTCCCTTAGCCATGCTAAAGGCTTACTTAGTTAAACGAGCAAGGAGTGCAACCCATGCATAAAGGCGTGTTATTGATTACCGGCGCATCCAGCGGTATTGGCGCGGCTACCGCCCGAGCAGCCTCTCGCGAAGGCTACAAACTGGTGTTGGCCGCCCGTTCTAGCGAAAAACTCACCGCACTTGCTCAAGAACTTGGGCCAGAAAACGTACTGACCTGCGAGTTGGACGTGACTAATTTTGAGCAGCAACAGGCGATGGTTGAGCATGCACTTGAAACCTTTGGCCGCCTGGATGCGATCTTTGCCAACGCCGGTCGCGGCGGCTCACCCGGCGGGTTTAGTGGTGCGGATCACGATGCATGGCGTGAAATGATTCTTACCAATATCTATGGCGTTGGGCTCACCATTCAAGCCTGCTTACCCGCCTTAAAGCGCAGCAAAGGCCATGTGTTATTAACCGGTTCAGCGGCAGGCCGCACGACCATCCCAGGCTCGATGTATAGCGCTACGAAATGGGCGGTCACGGGGATTGGCTATAATCTGCGTGAAGAGCTGCGTGGCACCGGTATGCGCGTAACGTTGATTGAGCCAGGCATGGTCGACACGCCATTCTTTAATGAACCACCAGAGCATGCATTAGAAGATCGTGATATTGCCAATGCCGTGGTTTATGCGCTTGCACAGCCTGCCCATGTCGACGTTAATGAAATTCTTATTCGCCCCACCCCGCCGCTTGAGTAAGCTTGATCGTACTGTCACTCCGCTCTCATCCAGTCCATACCGGCACACGTCACATCTACATGGCTCAGACCTTGCAATTTATGTTCACTGACCGCATAACGTGTCATTACCAAGCGCGCTAAGTAATTTTTTCACTCAATGCGCCCACGAATTAACTTGCAGGTGACCCATGAGCCAACTCGCTTCCACGGCGCTCTCCGTTCTTGATCTGGCCCCTATCCGCCAGGGCGGCAGCGCCGCTGAGACCTTCCAAGACAGCGTCTCGCTGGCACAGTTAACCGAGCGGCTAGGCTACACCCGTTACTGGCTAGCAGAGCACCACAATATTGCCGGTATCGCCAGCGCTGCCACCGCTGTGCTGATCGGCCATATTGCTGGGCAAACCTCCACCATACGCGTGGGTAGCGGCGGCATTATGCTGCCGAACCACCCGCCGCTGGTGATTGCTGAGCAGTTCGGCACGCTGGAAACGCTCTATCCTGATCGTATAGATTTGGGGCTAGGCCGCGCGCCCGGCTCAGACGGTGCGACGATGCAAGCCATGCGGCGCAACGCTCATGCCGGCGTCGACGACTTTCCGCAATTGCTGAACGAGTTGCGTAGTTATCTAGACGATGCAGAGCCCCAGCAACGGGTGAAAGCCGTCCCTGGTCAAGGCACTCATGTGCCTATCTGGTTACTGGGTTCTAGCGGCTATAGCGCACAGTTGGCAGCTAAACTGGGCTTGCCTTTTGCGTTTGCTGCTCAGTTTGCGCCAGGCTATTTATTTGAGGCACTGCGCTTATATCGCGATAATTTCCGCCCTTCCGAGCACTTGGATAAGCCCCATGCGATGGTCGGCCTGCCCGTGATGGCGGCGGAAAGCGATGCGATGGCCCACTACTTGGCCACCACCGCGCAGCAGAAATTTCTGAATCTTATCCGCGGCAAGCCAACCCAGTCGCAGCCGCCCGTGGAGCAACTAGACTGGTCGCCGGTTGAGCAAGCCCAAGTTAGTCAGTTTTTAGGTGCAGCGATTATTGGTGGGCCAGAGACGGTCAAAGCAGAGCTTGTAGAGTTCCAAGCTCGTACCGGTGCTGATGAATTAATGATTAACAGCGATTTTTATAACCATGCCGACCGGCTGCGCAGCTACGAGATTGTGGCTGAGGTCGCCCGCTGAACGGCGGCTCTACTATGTCTACATTTATGTCTACATTGCATTTCGCTCCCATGTCGGACGAAGACTTCACCAGCTTTTGGCCTACTTTCAAGGCGATTGTCGAGGCGCAAGAGACTTATGCCATTGACCCCAGCATCAGCTTTGAAGCTGCCCGAGAGCTATGGTGCCGCACACCTAAAACCAGCGTGGTCGTTAAAGATGAACACGGCCACGTACTGGGTGCTTACTATTTAAAAGCCAACGCGGCAGGCCCCGGCGACCACATCTGTAACTGTGGTTATATGGTGACACCCGCCGCACGCGGAAAAGGGGTAGCGCGCGCCATGTGTGAACATTCACAGACGCAGGCCAAGGAGTTAGGGTTTCAGGCCATGCAATACAACGCCGTTGTAGCAACGAATGAGGTTGCCGTCGCGTTATGGCAAAAACTGGGATTTCAGATTGTAGGCACCGTTCCTAATGCCTACCGACACGCGCGCCTTGGTCTTGTCGATACCCACGTGATGTATAAAGCGCTATAGCGATAGCGTCAGGCGGTTCTCAGTCAGTTTAGACATTGACTCTTTTTGTGACGCTTTGCTGCACATGACACTTTTTCTGACCGTTTCATTGCAGCAAACGTCGCGCATATTGAAAGCTTTTCCGGTAAAGTCATTCTCATAACATAAATTAAACGTTTGGTTGATAAGCATCTATTGATCGCCCTAACCATCCGAGCATGACTCAAACCACGGTAAAGCTTTTTGTAATGTTCTATAGCTCCTCGTTTTTCTCGCACTTCTCGCTGCGCTCGCGTTTTATCACCTTGATTGCCGCCTTGGTATTTGCCACGACGCTACTGCTTGGCTGGGTGGCTTCTCGTGAATCGGCTGAGCAAATGGAAGCCAATATTGGCAATGCGGCCTCTGAAGCGGCTTACCAAATGGTTGATAAGCTGGATCGCAGCATGGATGCCCGTATTAAAGAAGTGAAGCTGCTACTGGGTATCCAAGCGCTCACTAACGGCACGGATACTAGCCTGCTACGTGAGCAGCTAGAGCGTTTGCAAGATAATCATAACGTTGTGTCGTGGATCGGCTTCACCGACCCTGATGGTGTTGTTCAAGCCGCTACCGAGGGGATTTTAGAAGGCGTTTCAGTTGCTCAACGCCCCGTCTTTATTGAAGGGCGCAAGGCGCTCTGGGTTGGCGACGTGCATGAAGCTGTCATGTTGGCTCAATTGCTGACCAACCCCAGCGGTGAAGAGCTTCAGTTTGTCGATATCGCGACCCCGGTGTTTGACCGCAACGACGAGTTGCAGGGTGTTCTGGCTGTTCATTTAAGCTGGCAATGGGCTGAGTACATCCAACAATCCATGCTTACGCCTTCTGGATATCTGAAAGACACTGAGACACTGCTGCTCTCCGCTAACGGCACAGTGCTATTAGGGCCTGTGATGTGGCAACAGTCTTCCGGACATATTTCTAAGCAGCTACTGGTA